>Ga0182745_1000465_pt1 | contig 45932 bp, 35 predicted proteins | sample eDN3rd30CKraftBY_FD_128523 | JGI IMG/M metagenome (GOLD analysis project Ga0182745, IMG submission 128523) | Enriched backyard soil microbial communities from Emeryville, California, USA - eDNA 3rd pass 30_C Kraft BY (version 2) (version 2) | ecosystem: Environmental > Terrestrial > Soil >...
AAAGCATTAGTCATTTTTAAAAATTCACTAGCCTATGCAGTTGATATTTATGTTCCAAAAACAAGAAGTGTTTCAGCTGCAGAAATTGAAACTGTGATTGTAGGACCTAAAGAAGCTTTTATAGAAGACATTGGGACTAACTTATCTATGCTTAGGAGAAGAATAAAATCAGAATGCTTAAAGGTCCTTAGTTATAAAATAGGCACCTTAACTCAAACAAAAATGTATTTTTTATATATTGAGGGTATTACCCCCTCTATTTTAGTTAAAGAATTACAAGAAAAAATTAATAACATTGACATAAAAGGGATTAATGATTTAAATCAACTAATACAATACTTAGATCCGAAGCCGCTATCTATTTTCCCACAATATTTTACGACAGAGCGTCCAGATGTTTCAACATCAAAGTTGCTTGAGGGAAGGGTCATTTGTTTGTTAGATGGAAGTCCCTATTCATTATCAACCCCTACTAGTTTTTTTGAATTTTTTCAGTCTCCAGATGATTACAACCAAAGATGGTTACTTGGTACTCTATCAAGGGCATTAAGATTTGCTGCACTAGTAATAACATTATTTGCTTCTGCATTCTATGTAGCGGTATCTATGTTTCATTATGAGATAATTCCTGTTAAATTACTGCATGAGTTTATTAAATCAAGAAGTAAAGTCCCATTTAACCCACTAATTGAGGCATTAATTATTGAGAGTATTATTGAGTTGTTAAGAGAAGCAGGAGCAAGACTACCGTCTAAAATAGGGCAAACAATTGGTATAGTTGGTGGTATAGTTGTTGGTACTGCTGCAGTAGAGGCTGGTTTTACGAGTAATATACTAATTATAGTTGTTTGTATATCTGCTATATCTTCTTTTGTAGTTCCACATATTATAATGACCGCTTCATTAAGGATTGCTCGATTTATATTTATTATTCTTGCATCAATAGCGGGATTCTTTGGTATAATTTTCGGATTCATTATATTGATAATTCATCTTTGCAGTTTAAAAAATATGGGGGAGTATTATTTTAAACCTATAGCACCATTATCTTTGAAGGACCTAAAAGATACTATTATTCGTGCTCCTTATCAGTTCTTTAAGAAATAAGGTTAAGGAGGAGCCTAAATATGCAAAATGAAAAATTTAAACCCTTATATTTATTTTTTATTACCTATATGACTCAAACGGGTATAGTGCTCTTTAGCTTACCAAATATTATAGCCAATCATTTTGGATATAACGGTTGGATTATGATTATACCTATTTCAGTTGTTGTTTTGATTCATATTGGATTGATTGCTATAATTTATAGTTTTAATAAAGGTGAGTCTATTTTTCAAACAATTGAGAGTTTCAATTCAAAGGCAAAGATGATACTAATGCCTTTATATATTTCCTTAAGCATATTCTGGTCAATTCTTTCGGTTACAATCGCAAAACACTATGTCCATGTTATGAAGTTTTTATATTTTCCTCAAACTGATGTACAGTGGTTTGTACTATTAACATTAATTGTTACTTTTTACCTTGTTACAAGAGGAATTGTAACAATAGCCCATATCTGTACTATATTTTTCTTTTTATCTGCACCAATAATCTTGCTTTTAATTTATTTTGTTCCGGACTTCTCTTTTTTGCAATTCTCTACATTTTTATTTAATGAAAATAAGGACTTTTATGGAGGAATTATCGAATTATATACTGCATTTCTAGGGTTTGAAGTAATACTATTTATGTTTCCGTATATAAGTAAAGAGAAAAGTGGTTTTAAATATGTTTTTTGGGGCCACTTCTATACTTCCTTTGTATATTTAATTGTTACTTTATTTTGTTATGGATTTAACAGTATACACCAATTAACTCGTCAAGTTTACCCAGTAATAAATTTAATGAAATATATAGAATTCGACTTTATTGAACGATTGGACTCTATAATTTTTATATTATTTTATTTAAAGGTATTAATTACTATTACTATGTATGTTTGGATTAGTTTAGTTACCTTAAAAAGGGTGGTTAAATGGAGTGATAATCTTATTGTTTTTGTATTATTGACAGTTGGATATTTATCAACACTTGCTTTTCTAACAAAAAAAGAATCAGTATTTTTGTTATCTGCCTTAACAAAAGTTCAATTGCTAATATCAGTCTTCTTACCATTAATATTATTGATTATTATTTTTAATAAAAGGAGAAGTAATGGCTAGAATTTTAATGATTATTCTAATCTTGTTGATGCAATCGGGATGTAAGGACCAAAAAATTGTAGAGGAAATCGGATTTATTCATACAATAGGATATGAGTCAATTGAGGAAGGAGAGGATACAGGAAAACTAAAAGTAACCATTTCATTACCAGTAGCAGAAACCTTAAAACAGCAAACAAACACTACTGTTGTTGATACTCCAAGGGAATCAATGTTATTTTTGAACCAAAAGACAGATAAAAATTTAGTTTTTGGTCAAGTAAGGAGTATTCTAATTGGAGAGAAACTTGCAGAAAAAGGAGTATGGGATTTAATCGATACATTCTATCGTGATCCAGTTTTAAGACCAACTGTAAAACTCTCTATTGTAAAAAGCAGCCCACAACAAATGCTATCTAAAGAATATCCAAATTATCAAATGGTTGATACTGTTATCGAAGAGCTTTTGACAAAAGAAGCGAGGTTAAATACCATTCCTGAAATGGATATACATAAGTTTGCGAGAGATTACCTAGATGACGATATTGATCCTATTGCTCCAATTATTTTACAGTCTGAAGATGGAATTATGTCGGAAGGTATTGGATTATTTAGTAATGATCAGTTAAAAACATCCTTACCAGGAATAAAAGCAAGAGTTTTCTTTCTTTTAACTGGTGAGTTTAAAGAGGGAAATTTGTTAATTAAAATTAATAAAGAAGAGAAAGTATTATTTAGTTTTTTAAAAAATAAAAGTAGTATAAAGGTTGGATTAAATAATAGTGAAGATATAGATGTGAATTTGTCAATTGATCTCAAAGGGTTTTTACTAGAATACCAAGGGGAAAAAGATATTAATAATGAGAAACAAATAGCAGAGGTGGAGGGAGATATTCAAGAATATTTAGAAAACGAAATAAACGAAATATTAGAAATTATGAAGGAACACCAAATTGATAATCTTGGTTTAGGTAAGTATATAAAAAGAAAAATGGATTATCAGACATGGAGAAACCTAGACTGGCCCAAGTCAATTGATCGAATAAACATTAACCCTACTGTAACCGTGACCATAATAGATACAGGATTGATTAAATAAAGGGGAGCATCTACCTTAGTTAGTGATCCATTAAATTAGAGTTTTTATTATGAAGCTAATTAGCTGGCATATTTTCGGTAATTTTCCGGACTCATGCTGTCCAGTTTATGTTTAAAACATTATTATAAAATTAATATATTCTTTTATTTCCATTTGTAATGCAAGAGATTTCTTGTTCTCCACAATACATTTCCTGTTTTAGTAAGCTAAAGAAGTTCTCCATTGCCGCATTGTCTGAGTAGGTTGCATTACAAGTCATGCTTTGAAAAATCCTGTTCTGCCTTAATGTTTTAACCCACGTATTGTGTTGATAATGCCATCCTTGTTCGGAATGAATTGTTGTCCGATATTCAACACGTTTCTGAATGATTGAAAGTACTTGTTTAAGTGAATTTAATACAAAATCTAGGCTTGATCGTTTTGTCATACTAAACCCAATAATTTCACCATTATATAAGTCCATAATTGGACTTATATATAGTTTTTCATCATTTGGACATTTAAATCAGTTACATCAGTACCAATTTTTGGAGCGCATCTGAGGTTCTGAATCTACGATTCAAAAGGTTTTTAGCGACTTTCCCAACCGTTCCTTAGTGATTTATGTACAAATTTTACATATTTCAATCCTAACAATCTCATAATTTGGTGAACTTTTTTATGATTAATTGTATATGGAACTAGATACAGGGGGACCGAATTTTTCTGAATCTATTAAAAGGGGAGCAAAATTAGTTGTTGTTGATTTAGCACAAATATAATAAGGAGAATATATACCTTTACAAAAGATGGTGTCTTGCCAACAACTTACGTCCGTTTGGATTTTCGGGTTGGAGGAGCAGGGGATCATATATAACGGATTCTTCTTCTAGGGTCCAGGGGCTATTATCGTCATACATCTAGATAATGGGAACGCGTTTAGACGGTTAAATAGTGCACTATCAACTTCATGAAAAGTAAAGCTTCGGCTAAAGGTAGAAAGTCTACACCTGTATGGGATCGAGAATAGTTTTTCCTAATGATGGATAAAATGGGGGAGATAGAACTAAACTTGAGGGTGAATAAAGTGGAAATGAGAAAAAGTAAACACGATGAGCAATTTAACTTTTGGTCAGGCGTTTTATTTGGTTTAGGTTTAGTTGCTTTTATAGACGAAGCAGTATTCCACCAATTACTACATTGGCATCACTTTTATGATAAATCGACAACAAGTATGGGGCTTATCACTGACGGAATTTTCCATGCCTTTAGTTGGTTTGCCACAGTTGTTTCGCTTTTTATGTTAGCAGATCTTCGAAAGAGGAAAATATGGGATGGAAAACAATGGGCTGGAGCTACAATTCTAGGCGCTGGGGTATTTCAACTTTATGATGGCATTATTCAACATAAAGTGATGGGTTTACATCAGATTCGTTACAATGTAGAGGTTATTTACTATGACGTTGTATGGAATATTATCGCTGGATTTATGATTATTATTGGTTTGATACTTTTAATACAAAGGAAAGCATCCAAAACAAAGGGAAAAGTGAGTGAAACATGATGCACGGTCATGTTGTTGAAATAAGTGGTTTTCTGGAACTATTCATTCTCGTCTTTACCTTCATAGTTATAATCAGTTACATTGTTGCAGTGTATATGACAAATCGAAAATATAAAAAATGGCCTCTTATCCGAGTTGCTTTTTGGATGATGGGTGTTCTTTCTATCACTATAGGAGTTATAGGACCCATTGCTGAAAAGACGCATGCTAGTTTCCAAGCGCATATGGTCAACCATTTATTATTAGGTATGTTAGGGCCTCTTTTAATCGTTCTCTCTGCACCAATGACACTGCTATTAAGAAGTGTTCCTATTGGATGGGGGCGTTTTATTAGCAAACTATTAAAAAGTTCTTATGTTCGATGGATTACTCATCCGATAGCTGCAACACTTTTAAATACAGGGGGCTTGTGGATTCTATATACCACGGATTTATATCGCGCAATGCATGTATCCGTGTTACTTTATGTTTTAGTTCATGTACATGTTTTATTGGCAGGGTATATTTTTACGCTTTCCATTATTTATATAGATGTGACACCCCATCGTACAAGCTTTCTGTTACGAGCAATAGTTTTAGTCCTTTCTATGGCGGCTCATAGTATCTTGTCAAAATGGATCTATGCCAATCCACCTACCGGAACTACCATTACAGATGCACAATTAGGTGGAATGCTTATGTATTATGGGGGAGATGGTATTGAGCTAATACTTGTTATCCTATTATGTTATCAGTATTTTAGAGGAAAATCTAAACGTAGAGAAAAAGCGTTAGTTTATTAAATATGTAAGTCATTTAAATATCTAGTGCATAGATGATAGGAAAAGGAAATAGAGGGAAAGGGTCCTCTATTTCCTTTTTGTTAATTGTTTTAAAGTTGTCAATACGGGTTCGAAAGGTTGTTGTTCACCAATTTTATAGAAATTTTGAAATAAATCGCCCTTATTTTTAAGACGTTCTATGACTGCAGGTATTGTAAATGATTTGGGAGTTAATTGACTATTTACTTCCTCCCATTCAAGTGGTGTTGCAATCAGTCCATGCTCATTTCCTCTTGGAGAATATGGGCTTACAATCGTTTTTCCTTCAGCATGCTGGACATAATCTAAATATAATCGGTTTTCCCGATTTTTTTTCATCCGCTCAATGGTAAACCATTTTGGATGTTGTTCCACTAAAAAGCGACAAACAAACTCTGTGAAAATTCTTGTTTCATCAAAGGTAAACATATTCTTAGGCAGTGGAATATATATTTGTAGCCCCTTGCCACCAGATGTTTTGATAAAGGATGTTAGATGGAATTTATCGAAAATCGCCTTCATAATAAGTGCTGCTTCGATGGCTAATGGGAAATCATCAACAGATGATGGATCTAGGTCGAATACAATTTCTGTTGGACAATGTGTATCAATTGTTTTAAAAGGTATATGAAATTCAATTGCAAGTTGATTTCCCAGCCATAGTAGTGTCTTTATATCATTGCAAACGATATATTCTATCTCTTCTTCTATACTTGTTTTGATAAAGTTTGGCATGTATTCTGGAGCGTTTTTTTGATAAAAGCTTTCTCCTGGAACACCATGGGGATAGCGAATGGATGTAAGTAAACGATTTTTTAAAAAAGGCAAAAAGAAAGGTGCAACCTCCTGAAGATAATAAAGATAATCATCCTTTTCTAAATTTTCTGCTGGCCAAACTGGTTTTTCTGGATGAGTGATTGACACTTTTTCGGGTATTGGATTTAGGCCACGTAGCATTCTTCTCCAGGTAACTTCAGAAGGTGTAACGTCAAAACGAAACTTTTCAAATTGTGGCTCTCTAAGTTTTTTTCCATCAAAGTCAATGCATGCAACATCTACACAAATAGAGGGTGGTAGTGTCCAAGTAGTTGAGGAGATTTTCGTTCCGTTCGTTTGAAAAAAGGTTGAAAGTGTGTGCAATTCTTCCTCTGTAAGACCGTGACGGAATGTTGTAATTTCTACTAATTCATCATCTTTATAAACAGCGCCATTAAAATAGCCGTTCAATTGATCGAAAACAGTGAGAATGACGGTAACAATACGCCAATTTTTAACCTTTAACCATAAACTAGATCTTTTTCCTGTCTCCCAATGGCTACTTTTTTTCTTAGCGATAATTCCTTCACCATTCCATTCTTTAATGTTCGCCCATAATGTTTCGTAATCATTAAAAACTTCAATTAATTGTAAGCTTCCTTTATCACGGTATGTAGGGGAAGATGGAAACTGAGCGCTTTGAAACAATGCATGTAATTCTTTCTTGCGTATCTCTAGTTTTGTATTCGCTATTTCTTTTCCTTTTATTTGAAGTATGTCGAAAGCGATAAAATTACAAGGGTATTTTACGCTTGATTCACTTATTGTCTTTTTTGTTCGCATTCTCCCACGTGATTGGACAGTTGAAAATTCACTTTTCAAGTCATTGACTAAATAGACAATCTCACCGTCTAGGACAAGTGGTAAATAGGGAGAGATAGTATCTGTATGTCGTTGGCAATATTGAATAATTTCAGGAAAATAGGTCGTTATTTCTTTTCCGTTTCTGCTTAGTAAAGTAACACCTTTATTATCCCAATTTAAGATACAGCGAAAGCCATCATACTTCACTTCATATAGCCAATCGCTATTTATTGGAACAGTTTCAGCAGGAGTTAGGAGCATGGGTTTCATTCGTTAGAACCTCTTTTTCACATTAGTTTTTAACTTATTTTGATTGTTATACATAGTTAGTAACAGGAAACATCATAATAAGGAAAAAGTAGGTGACGAAATTTGCATACCGTTTGGAAAGGTAGTATTAGTTTTGGTCTTGTAAATATACCAGTGAAGCTTCATGCAGCAACTGAAAATAAAGATATAAAGTTACGTCAGCTTCATAAAGAATGTAATAGTCCAATTAATTATGAAAAAGTTTGCCCTGTATGTGAGAAGGAACTGAAAAGTGAGGATATCGTAAAAGCATATGAATACTCAAAAAATAAATTTGTTGTATTAGATGATGAAGAACTTGAGAACTTACGAAAAGAAAATGAAGACAAGTCTGTAGAAATTATTGAGTTTGTAAAGCTAGAGGAAATAGATCCTATCTTTTTTGAACGAAGTTATTTTATGGCTCCAGACACTGGTGGGGGAAAAGCATATGCCCTTTTGCGAAAGGCATTAAGCGATTCAGGCAAAATCGGAGTTGCGAAAATTACAATCCGTTCAAAGGAACAGCTAGCCATTGTCCGCGTGTATGGAGAAACTTTAATAATGGAAACAATTCACTTTCCTGATGAAGTTCGAAGTACAGAAGAAGTCCCAAACATTCCAGGAGAAGATAAGGTAACGGAGAAAGAACTGGATACAGCCTTAATGTTAATCGAACAGTTAACAGCTAAGTTTGAACCTGACAAATATCAAGATGATTATCGAACAGCTTTACTGGAACTGATTGAGCAGAAGAAGAATGGTGAGCTAACGGTTACTGTAAACGAGAAAGAGTCTACTTTACCATCGGATATGACGGATTTGATGTCAGCCTTACAAGCGTCCCTTGATAAAACATCCACGACGACGAAAAAGAAGACAACAAGAAAACGGAAAACAGTAGAGAAAAAAGAAGCTTAATCCTTAATAAAAATATTATTTTTCGACTGAAATCAAAAAACCCAACTCAATCTAGTCAGATTAAGTTGGGCTATATTATTATCAATCGAAATCTAACTTATAATCTTCGTCTTTTACAAGTTTAAGTTTCTTTTTAAATAGATAGATAAAAATTAAGTTCAAGATAATTGGTAAGATGAGGAACATGCTTAACATGATCGCAATATTTGTAGTATTCCAACCGCCTTCAGCTAAGTTGATATAATTTAACGGTCCTACTAAGCCTGATAAACCAAAGCCAGCGCTATAAGGAGTTCCTTGTACATTGAATACACCCGCAAGTCCGCCAAGTATGGCAGCAGTTATTAACATTGGAATAGCAATCGTCGGCTTCATAAAGAAGTTGCGCATTTGGATTTTAGGAGATCCTAATACATGGGCCAAAGCAGTTCCTAATGAATTTGCTTTAATACTTGCTATGAATAGTCCCATACCAACAGCAACAATTCCTAAATTTGCAGCACCAGAGCCGATACCTGAAAGCATAATTACCGTTGCAATACCGACAGTGGAAATCGGTGAAATAATAACAACGCCGAATATTACAGCAAGTAATGCCCCCATTAGGACCGGTTGAAGACCTGTTAAATAAGCAACACCATCGCCGATTAGACCAGCACTAGTTTTTACATAAGGTAAAATCATGAACCCAATCATACCAGGTATAACTACTGACAACATAGGTATTAAAAGAATAGAGTATTCTCTTAACTTTTCACCAACAATCTTAACAAAAAGGACAGCAATGGCAGCAGTTAAACCACAGTTTAGTGTTACACCAATACCATTTAATGTAAACATACCTTCAGCAGTTTTTAGAATCGCCCCACTCCCAATTACCGTTGCAATACCGACACTAGCAGTTTGAATTTGTGTTAACTTAAATTGCATACCTACTAATACCCCGATTAAGAGAGGAAGCATACTCATCACGATAGAAGTCGCATCGTACAAATGCTGAAGTGATGGAACAGATGGAATAATTAATTTTAATAACTCACCAAGTAAAGCGTTAGGAATAAGAGCAACAACGATTGCAATACTCATCCCGTTTAAGAGTTTATTAAAGAAGTCTTTCATTATGTATTACCTCTTTTCTATGATGTATCTAGTTTTTTATTATGTAGTTAGTAATTATATATGTTAGACAATTCAGAATCAACAAAAATTTTAGCACTTCAACGCGTTGAACCGGTAAATTAAACATAGTCTAACCGAAACCTTAAGGAATGTAAATGTCTCTTGGATATTTGGATGATATTACCTAATTATTTTTAGATAGAAAAAGGTTAATTAATAAAAAAATGGGGAAAATGAGGAGTGGAAACCATAATATTAAAGGAGTTTTAGATGATATGAATTTAAAATGGTTCTTAACGATTCCGTTGCTAATAGGTGTTTTAGTAGGTTGTGGTGATGATGATGTCGATCAGGATGAAGTAGTAACAAATCCGGCTCCAACTACTGAGACAGCTACAGAAGATGCTACTAATACAGAAGGTCAAGACAATGCACAGCAGAATAATTCTTCTTTGAACTTTACACACTTTGATTTAGATGTAGAATATGCAAATGATCTCTCATACAATGTGGAATACACGAATAATCAAAATCAGATTACGGCTGAACTAGAAGATGAGATCAATAATGTAAAGGCTTCTGGTAATGAAGCTTATAATAAATTTTCATCAAATTTAGAGTCATTAACTTTTGACGAAAATACAGAGGATCAAGAAGTTCTAAATGAGGTTTTATCAGCTTTTAATTTAGATGAAAACTACACAGAGTTCGAGCTTGATGTAAAGTTTGAAAATGGTGAAGTGAAAAAATACGAAATTAGAAAATAGCATTCCGCTGTATATACTCTAAGATCTTAGGGGATATACAGTTTTTTATTGTCTTAAATGTGATGAAACCTATATAGTTATGTTAAAAATATACATAGAAGGAGCTTTTGATAGATGAATGTCTTATTAGGAATTGGTGCGATTTTAGCTTTTTTAGGAGTAGTATTGGGTGCGTTTGGCGCACATGCTCTAAAAGAGAAGTTCCCCGAGCCACGCTATGAACAAATTTGGAATACGGCTGTACAATATCAAATGTATCATGCAATAGGAATAATCCTTTTAGGTATTCTTTCAATGGGTGGACTAATTGGAAGCACTAGTTTATTATCTTGGGCAGGGTATTTAATGTTAGCTGGAATCGTGTTTTTTTCAGGTAGTTTATATGTACTGGCTCTTACAGGTGTAAAAAAATTAGGGGCTATTACACCAATTGGTGGTCTTTTATTTTTAGCAGGATGGATATTACTATTCATTGAAGTGATTTAGTTAGAAAAGGAGGGTCTCGTACCCTCCTTTTTATATTATCGTTGATGCACTCGTTCGCCTTGTACCCATACCTCCTGAATATTTTCAGGGCGTGCTAAATATAAAATTTTATGGAATATATCTTCGATAGAATCGTTGAATATAGGTAGTTTTGCAGTAGGTAGAGCCGTATTAATGATTTGAATATCCCATGCATAATTCTCTTCAATTTTCCCTATTGGCAAACTTAATGACTCGCCGCCACCTGCTGTTGCTAAGTAAAATGCTTCATTGGTAGTTAGGCGAGAAGAAGAGACACCTCTTTTGTCTGCAGAAACCGTTGTATCTACGCCTTCCTCTAACATTCTTGAAGCAATTACAGCTTGTCTAATGTTGTCGTAGAGGCTTGGAGAGAAGCCTCCAGAGACGTCTGTGCCTAAACCGATGTCAATACCAAAGTCGTGTAAATGTTTAGTAGGTAAAACACCATTTGAAAAGAACACATTTGAAATTGGACAATGAGCAACAGCTGTGCCTGTTGATGCGAAAAGTTTGGCATCTTCATCTTCTATGAAGTTACAGTGAGCCATAATAGACTTTTCTTGTAGTAGACCAAAATCATTTAGTGCAAAGGCGTCGTTCTTATTGAAACGATCCAATACATATCCATGCTGCCAATCACTTTCGCTGCAATGAGATTGTATGTGGGTGTTATATTTAGCTGCTAGTTCACCTAAACCTTGTAAAGCCTCATCGGTACAACTAGGAATAAAGCGCGGTGTAACTACTGGATAAATTCCTTGCTTTGTTTGTTCGTTTAATTGTTGAACTTCAATGATAAACTCTTCTGTATCTTTTAGAGCTGTTTGTGTATCGGCATCCCGGTAATGATCCGGGCATTGATCACAGTTGTCCATTACTACTTTTCCAACAAGCCCGCGTTGACCTAACTCGGCACAAATTTTAGCTAATAGTAGACTGGCTTCTTTATGTACAGTGGCAAAATAAAGTACAGTTGTTGTTCCATTTGCAAGAAGTGTTTTCACCAAATCTTCATAAACATCCTTTGCAAAATTGATATCGGAAAACTTCGATTCAATTGGGAAGGTATAGGCATCTAGCCATTTTTCTAGCGGAAGGTCAAGAGCCGTGCCAGATTGTGCCCATTGAGGAGCATGGACATGTAAATCGATAAAACCAGGCAGTAAATATTCCCCTTCTGATAAGAGGTGGAAATTGTCTTTCCCTTCATATTCACTAAGTAAAATACTGTACTGGTCGTCCTCTGGAGAAATCAATTTTTCGATGATTCCTTCTGAATTTATACAGTATAAGTAATCTTTTAAAATGGTTACTTCTGAAAAACTCTTGCTAGAAAAAGCAGTTCCTTGGAAAACATGATAGTAGTTTGACAAGAATGACCCTCCTTTAAAATTGAAGATTTAGAAAATTTTATATATTGATATTATAGTAGAAAACAAATCATGCGTCTAATAAATGATGGTTATTAAAATGATAATCAAATTGATATTTTGGGTATTCTTTATAGTAGAAATCTCATGAGGGATGTGAAAGAAATGTTGAAAGAAATTTACGCTGATTTACATATACATATCGGCCGATCGGAAAAAGGGAGAGCGGTTAAAATTACAGGAAGTAGAAATTTGACGCTAAAAAATATATTAAAAACCGCTACATCAAGGAAGGGATTAGATTTAATCGGAATTATAGATTGTCATTCGCCTGAGGTACTGGAAGAGATGGAGGACCTAGTTCGTAAAGGGCAAGCAGAAGAGCTCCAAAAAGGTGGACTCCGTTTTGAAAAAACGACATTGATTCCAGGATCTGAAATTGAGATTTATGATGAGTTTTGCCATGGACCGATTCATGTTCTCTGTTTTTTCTCCACAATTGAAAAGATGAAAGCATTTTCAAATTGGTTGAGTACGCAGCTGAAAAATATTCATCTAAGTTCGCAAAGAATTTATTGTGATGGTCGTTCGCTTCAGAAAAAGGTATATGAATTAGAAGGGTTATTCATCCCCGCCCATGTATTTACCCCTTTTAAAAGCTTATTTGGTAAAGGGGTAAAGAAAAGTTTAAGTGAAGTTTTTGATCCAAACTTAATCGACGGCATTGAACTTGGGTTAAGTTCTGATACGTATATGGTGAAAGGGATGAGTGAATTAGCACCATATACATTTGTAACAAATTCTGATGCCCATTCACTAGGCAAGCTCGCTCGTGAATATCAAAAAATTAAAGTCGCTGATGCTAATTTTGAGGAGTTAAAAAAAGCACTTCACAAAATTGAAGGGAGAGAGGTACTTGTTAATTACGGTTTAAATCCGCTTCTTGGAAAATATCATGAAACGGTTTGTGCAGATTGTGGGGAACAAATCAAAGAAGAGGGACATGTTCGTTGCCCTTATTGTGGGAACACCCATCTAATTAAAGGGGTAGCGAAAAGAATAGCAGAATTATCGGATGCACCATTGCAGGAAGTTGAAAGACCTCCCTACATCCATCAAGTTCCTTTAGATTTTATACCTGGTATTGGACCAAAGACGATTGAGAAAATGCTAGATGCTTTTGGCACAGAGATGAATATTTTGCACAAAGTATCGCTACAAGAGTTAAAACAAATTATTCCTGAGAAATTAGCTGTAACAATAGATTTAGCAAGAAGAGGAGAGCTAGGAATCACAGTAGGTGGGGGAGGAATATATGGGAAAATTGAAAGGAATAATAGTTAATAAGGAAAGATGTCCAAATAGGGGCATCTTTTATTTGTAGATAAGTTTGCGGGCACAAAATCCTATTGAAGGATTCCTGTAATTTCCTACCTGGATAATTAATTTATTTCAAGTAAATACATATTTTGTGAAAATTCTAATATATAATGAGAGTGGTATTAAGGAGATAGAAAGGGATGATGTATTTTGAAGAGACTTAAAGTGTTTTTAACGGTTTTACTTGCTTTAGGGCTAATGATTTCTACAATGACCACCGTTCAGGCAGAGAATACGCAGGTAGAGTACTTGGCTATTGGGGATTCCCTTGCAGCTGGTATTAATGATCAAGGCCAGCTTGGAAGAGGGTATGCAGACTTTTTTGCAGAAGCTTTACACAAGAATGGGGATTTAAAAAGTTATAACAAAGGTTTTTCTTATCCTGGTTACAAAACAACGGATATATTAAAGGATTTTAAGGAAAACCCGTCTAAACAAATTGTAAATCTAAATGGTTTTCAGGATGAGCAAATTACCATAAAAAAGGCGATAGAAGAAGCAGATATTTTGACTATCAGCATAGGGGCAAATGATGTTCTTTCCTACTTAAAGTTAGATCCATCAACCAATCAATTCCAGTTTAGTTATTCTGAGATTATGGCAGGTATTCAAGCAATGGCTACCAATTATGATGCGATATTAAAAAATATTAGAACGATAAATCCTGATATAGAAATATTCGCAATGGGATACTATAATCCTTTCCCACATTTGGTCGAGTATGAAACGCAACTTTCACTTTTGGTAAGGATGTTAGATAATACAGTTCGTTCAGTCGTAACTGCTAACAATGGTCACTATGTAGAGGTTGCCGGAGAAATTGCAAAAGATAACAAGTCAAACTTACCAAATCCGAATAATATTCATCCAAGTGAACAAGGGTACCAGGTAGTCGCAGATGCATTTTCTAATGTATACTACGCTACTCTAAAACCTTTTAAAGATGTAACGTTATATGCTGATATTATTAATCACATGCGAGCAAAAGGAATAATTAAAGGGTATGAGGATGGAACTTTCCGCCCAAACGAAAAGATTAGTCGTCAACACGCCGCACTACTCATTAATAATGTAGTGACATTAACCCCTAAGGTAGCATTTAAACCTTACAATGATGTTACTACGTCTCATATTTACTACGAGGATATCATGATTCTTCAACGTTCAGGTTTAATAAAGGCTGATAATCAAGGCAATTTCAATCCAGGAAAGTCCTTGACACGTGGCGAAATGGCTCTGTTAATAGCAAATGGCTTTAATTTAAAGGCGACGAATACACATCCTTTCTCGGATGTATCTAAAACATCTGATTTAGGTCAAGCAATATCAGCACTATATGAAGCTGGTATTACAAAAGGGTACGAAGATGGAACGTTTAAACCAGATGAGCCTCTTTCAAGAGCACATTATGCTGTATTTTTAAATGCAGCTTTAAATTATTCGAAGTAACATAAAGGGTAAAAAGCCTGGAGCTTTTATAAGAATTCATTAGAAGATTAGCACTGCTAATGAACATTTTATGAAATGCTCCAGGTGCTTATTTATGCGGAGAATGATGGATAATCAGAAGGAAATAAAAAAACAAGCTACATTGTTTAAGACGGGGAATCTTAAACGTAACTTGTTTTTAAAGGGATGTATGTCACTTGGACATATATTTTATAGCAAATTGGGGAATTTGTGGTTTTGGGTTACCACAAAATTTGCTAGGGGATACGTTATTAATATAACCAGGTTTCTCAAATTTTATATCAAGAGATTTTAGAAATTTTCATTGGTTCTTCGTTCCATTTAAGTCCTTCAAAGAAACGATAGATTTCCTCGAAAACTTGCTCTTTCTCTTGGTCTAAAGTTAAAATATGACCAGAGTTAATAAAGCTCTTTACAGATTTAATGCGAGATTTTACGGAATTATATATTAAATCTGCACTTTCACAGTAATAATCATCATCACGTAGTCCACGTAAGATATGAACAGGTGTTTGAATTGTTTCAAGTTTTTCACTTGTTTCATTAATCATACCTTGTAAATATTCTAGAGCAGGCATACGGTACTTTTTAGCAATTTCTTGCGGTTGATCTGACTGTTCATCAAATGTACCAGATAATTTTTTATACTTAATTGTATAGTCGATAATACGCTCTTGTAAGCTGTCGATACTTTTTGCTAATGCAGGAGCAGACATTGCAACAATTGCTTTTGTAGGACGTTCTTCACCAAGTTTTAATGAGAAAATTCCACCAAGTGAAACACCAGCAACAGCGATTTCATCATAACCTCTATTTTTTAGCTCATCATAACCTTCTAGTACACTATTCCACCATTCAATCGGGTTTGTTTGAATGAGTGTCACTGGGTCACCACCATGACCCTTATATAAAGGTGCATGTACTGTATAATTACGATCTGCTAAATATCTACCTAAGCGTTTAACATCATTTGTATTTCCAGTAAAACCATGTAACAAAAGAACGGCGCGTTTACTTTTTTCAATCATAAATGGTTTTGGAGGAATGATTTTCATTTTTAATTGACTCCTTTTTAATTAGTTGTGACAAACATTCGAACTTTTTATATAAAGTATTGTTTTTTTTAGTTGAATTTGATATGCAAACTTAATGTCTAAGCTTATTATATTGTTAACGGATACATAAGTACAATTTATTGTTTTTATCATTATCATTCCAAATAGTTATCAATTGAAAAGGGGTACAAAATGGAAATTCAGCAGCTTGAATATTTCAAGGTTGTTGCAGAAATGCAGCATATGACACATGCAGCAGAGCAACTAAATATATCACAACCAGCACTTAGTAAGTCCATTTCTAATATTGAGCATGAAATAGGTGTTCCTTTATTTGATAGACAAGGACGTTCAATTAGTTTGAATCGTTACGGCAAGCTTTTTTTAATAAGTGTAGAAGCTATTTTACAGGAATATGAAAAAGCTAAGGTTGAAATTGGCGGTTTAGTTATGCCGGGTTATGGAGATGTAGCTTTTGGTTTTATTCATACTCTTGGGATGGAAGTAGTTCCAGAGTTGATGGCGCATGTTCCTGAAAAGTATCCGAATATGAAATTTACATTAACGCAAGCTGCTTCTTATAACCTTTTAAAAGGGCTAGAAGAAGGACAGATTGATTTATGTTTATCCCAACGTATTTATTCCAAAACTATCGATATAGAATGGATTGAATTGTGGAGCGAGGAGTTGTTTGTTATTGTGCCTAAAAATCATCGTTTCGCAAATCGGGAAACCATTAAATTAGAAGAAATTAAGGACGAACCATTTATATCCATAAAAAGAGGGAATGCGTTGCGTCAAATCGTAGATAAGTTATTCGAAGAAGCCGGTATTACTACAAATATTACGTTTTCCGGTGAAGAAATGCATACCGTAGCAGGGTTTGTTGGAGCTGGTTTAGGTGTTTCCCTCATTCCAAATATTAAAGGATTAAATGAATATAATGTTTGTAAAATACGAGTAAGTGAGCCAATATGCCAACGTAAGATTGGTGTGTCGTGGGCTGGTGGACGATACTTATCGCCGGCTGCGGTTCAATTTAAAGAATATTTAGTAGAGTATTTTAAGGAAAAATAACATTTGTCGTAAAAATCATTGTAAAAGGTGAAGTGTCTAATAATGCTTTATGACCGTGTAGCGTTTGAAAAATTATTACATGACCATACAGAATGGTTAAACCATGACGAAGTTGAAGAAACACTGTACCATTTTGACCTAGCTTTGGATGGTGAGTCCAATGCAATGCTTGAAATCGCTAGAATCTATAAGATGATGGATAAATTTGATGATTCTGTGCATTGGTTGAAGCAAGCAGTTCTTTTAGATAATACAGATGCTATGTATGAATTGGGTAATTGTTATTTTGAAGGCTTAGGTATAGAGGAGAACTATACTCAAGCCCTTCTATTATATAAAAGGGCCGCAGAAAAAGGTCACGCGGATAGTGCGAATAATTTAGCTGATATGTACTTGAATGGTGAAGGTGTTGCTGTAAATGAAAAGGAAGCTTTGTATTGGTTTGAATTCGCTGCTTCCCAAAATGTTGTTGAAGCAATGTTTACACTAGGTATCATGTATGAACAAGGGATCGGTGTTGAAACAGATGTAGATAAGGCTTTTCGTTATTATCTGCAATCAGCAACTGGTGGCTATGATGATGCACAGTATCGAATAGGAACGGTTTACTTAGAAGGCCTCCTAGGGGAAGAAAAGAATATCGATAAGGCTTTAAAGTGGTTCGAAAAAGCTGCAGAATCAAACCATATGGATTCTATCTATAATTTAGGCTTTTTATATGAGAATGGCTTAGAGGTAAATCGAAATGGAAAAAAAGCCCTCTATTATTATAAAAGAGCAGCATTGCTCGGGGATTATCAAGCCAAGCTTAACATTGCAAGCATATATGAATTAGGAATTGATGTTCCAAAAAATCGAAAAGAAGCTTCCAAGTGGCGTAATGCTGCAATGCATCAAATGCGCCTTGAGGAGGATTGAATGTTTTTAGAATTAGCAACCCTCTGATAGTTAAGTTAAAAGAAGACTCCGACTCATTTTATTATGAGAAGGGGTCTTTTTTATGGAGAAAGGTAAACTATATCATAAATTAGTGCTATTTTTTATTCTCTACAGTTTCTACGCTTGTGCGAATTTTGTAAAGGAACTCGCAAGTACTTTTTTGAAAAAACGTTTATACTAGAAAGTGCAGATAGACTGAACGATTAGGAGTGTCTTTATGAAAACAGTAGTTGTAGTAGGTGGGGGAATCACGGGTTTATGCACATTACATTATTTAAAACGTCAAGCGCCAAAGGATGAGTCCATTCGTTACATACTAGCAGAAAAGAATTCATATCTTGGTGGAAAAATGCATTCTGTTTATGAATCAGGCTTCATCATGGAAACGGGTGCAGATTCGATTGTTGCACGTCACCCAAATGTTCTTGAACTGATAAAAGAACTCGATTTTGAATCAGAATTAGTTTATAACGAAACGGGGATTTCATATATTCACACAAACAATGAGTTGCATGCAATTCCAGCAGGGTCAACTTTCGGTATTCCGATGAGTGTGGAGTCCTTACAAGCGAGTACTTTAATATCAGAAGAGGGAAAACAACGTGTACTAATGGATGCTGAAATCCCAAATGATCGTTTTACAAAGGAAAATTCAATTGGGGACTTTTTAGAATACTTCTTAGGAAAAGAAATTGTTGAGAAGCAGATTGCCCCTGTGCTTGCTGGAGTGTACTCTGGTGACTTATATCAATTATCCTTAGCATCCACTTTACCTTATTTAGTTGATTATAAAAATAGGTATGGAAGCATTATGAAAGGTTTTGAGGCAAATAGAGCGCAATTTGAAAAGGCTGCAGATAAAAAGTTTATCTCGTTTAAGAATGGACTTTCTGCATTGATCAATCGGCTTGAGGAATTACTACCAGAAGTAGAGTTTCGAAAAAATACTGAGACGAAGAGTATTAAGAAAAATGGTACGTTGTATGATGTAACTTTTTCTAATAATGAGACTGTACAAGCAGATGTAGTTGTTTTAGCAGTTCCAAACAATGTCGTCCAGAATGTGTTAAATGATATAGAGCTAGATCGCAACTTAAGTAAATTTACGAATGCCTCGGCTCTAACGATGTATTTAGGATTTGATATTCCGGATTCTATCCTACCTGCTGATGGTACTGGTTTTATCGTATCTCATAATAGTGATTTAGTGTGTAATGCCTCAACATGGACTAGTCGGAAATGGAAACACACCTCAGTAGATGGAAATTTGCTTGTAAGATTATTCTATAAAAACATAAACCCTCGATATGAAGAATTGGCAGCAATGACAGATGAAGAGTTAACGGAAGTTGCTTTAGAAGATGTGAAGTTAAGCCTAAACATTGAAGGCAAACCAGTTGTTGTAAATGTAGCGAGATGGATAAATAGGATGCCACGATATGATTTAGCTCATAAGGAAGCATTAGAGGCCTTATTGGTTGATCTTGATTCAAAGTATCCAAATCTTTTTATTGCGGGATGCTCTTACTTTGGTGTAGGTATTGGTGCTTGTATTGAAAATGGCAAAAATACAGCTGAAAAGGTATTAAAATACTTAGCTTCTTTTTAACAGATTAGCTAGTATCTCATTTTTTTATTAAGTTTATTTGACGACTAATAAGCTTGTATTATCATATTTGCGTATAATTTCTTAAAAGTCTGAAAACACATTGACGGAAATGATAATTACAGATAAGATATAATTTAATATATATAAAATTTAATATACTCTTATCAAGAGAAGTAGAGGGACTGGCCCTATGAAGCTTCAGCAACCAACGGAATGTAAGGTGCTAAATCCAGCTGGCGCAAGCCGAAAGATGAGGAGGATATCTAATGATAACAAAAGCCTTCTTCTCGTAAGAAGGCTTTTATATATTTACAAGACCGTCATAAAAGAGAACAAGACGCAAATGGAAAAAACTGAAATTTTAGAAATTGTAGAGGATGTGTAGTATGGGCCTACTAGAAGCATTAAAAACCAAAGTATTAACAGCAGATGGAGCAATGGGGACATTGTTGTACGCATATGGTCTAGATAATTGTCATGAAGAAATGAATCTTGTAAGACCAGATATAATAGAAAAAATTCATGTTGAATATATTACTGCTGGGGCAGATGTGATACAAACAAATACATATGGTGCGAATTCAATTAAATTAGCACGACATGGTCTTGAAACAAAAGTGGCAGAGATCAACGAATCAGCTGTGAGGATTGCCAAAAAGGCAGTAGGGAATGGTGACCAATTTATCCTTGGTTCTATTGGTGGGATACGCGGAGTCCGCAAAACGGATGTAACCCTTGAGGAGATATTAGCGGCTATTAAAGAACAAGCAAAGGTCTTAATTGATAGTAAGGTAGATGCACTTTTACTTGAAACCTATTATGACTTTGAGGAATTAACAGAAACTATTAAATTACTTCGCTCTGAAACGACTTTACCGATTATCGCACAAGTCTCTATGCATGAGCCTGGAATTTTAGTGAACGGGATGAATTTAAATGAAGCTTTAAAACAACTCCAAGATATTGGAGCAGATATCGTTGGAGTGAACTGCAGATTAGGTCCGCACCATACGATACAAGCATTTGAAGGTGTTGAGTTACCGGAAAAAGCATTTATGTCTGCTTACCCGAATGCCTCCTTGTTAGATATAGAAGAAGGTCGTGTAATTTATGAATCGGAAGTAGATTACTTTGCTCGAGCAGCAGTCCAACTTCGAAACCAAGGTGTTCGACTTATTGGTGGATGTTGTGGGACTACTCCAAAACATATTGAAGCAGCGAAGAAGCTTTTAAAACAATTAGAACCAATTGAAGAAAAAGTTGCGAAGGTACAGAAAGAAGTCTTCATCCAAGAGGCTGAACCTGCATTTGAAGAACCTCTTCATGAGAAAGTTAAAAGAGAACGTTCGGTCATTGTAGAGCTTGATACTCCAAGACACTTAGAAATCGATGCCTTTGTGGAAGGTGCAAAAAGTCTGTATAGCGCGGGAGCAGACATTATTATGATGGCAGATAATTCACTTGCGTCTCCTCGTATTAGCAACATAGCGATGGGCTCTATTTTAAAGTTACAACATGGAATTCGAACAATGCCACATATTACTTGTCGTGATCGAAATCTAATTGGATTACAGTCGCATTTAATGGGACTAAATGCATTAGGATTAAACGATATTTTAACGATTACAGGTGACCCTACTAAAGTAGGTGATTTCCCTGGTGCTACAAGTGTTTATGACGTGTCATCGATGGAGTTAATATCACTTATTAAACAATTAAATGAAGGTATTTCTTTCTCTGGAAAACCATTACGTAAAAAAGCAAACTTCTCTGTAGCGGCTGCTTTCAACCCAAATGTTAGAGTTCTTGATCGAGCGGTGGCTAGACTTGAAAAGAAAATTGAGCACGGAGCAGATTACTTTATTTCACAACCGGTTTATACAAAAGAGAAAATCGTCGATATTTACGAAACGACAAAACATCTCTCAGCACCAATTTATATCGGAATTATGCCTTTAACTAGCTTTAGAAGTGCTGAATTCTTACACCACGAAGTGCCAGGGATTAAACTTTCTGACGAAGTATTAGAAAGAATGAAGGCGTGTGAAGGTGATAAAGAAAGAGAGGCAGCTGAAGGCGTAGCAATTGCAAAAGAGCTACTTGATACAGCAACAAAATATTTCAACGGAATCTATTTAATTACACCGTTTATAAGATACGATATGACAATTCAACTAATGCAATATATCAATCAACTTGATGAGCAGAACAAAGGGGTAAAAACAAATGCATAACCATCTGATAGAAGAACAACTGGAAAAGAAAATATTAATTATCGATGGTGCGATGGGGACGATGTTGCAACAGGAGAATCTAACAGCCGAAGATTTTGGTGGAGAAGAGTTAGAAGGATGCAATGAAAATTTAGTTTTAACACGTCCAGATGTTTTGGCGAAAATTCATCGTGCTTATTTAGAAGCAGGGGCAGATATTATTTGCACCAATACATTTGGAGGAACGCCTTTAGTATTAAATGAGTATGGGCTCGGTTCGAAAGCTGAAGAAATTAATAAGCGTGCAGTCGAAATAGCATTATCTGCTGCTCAAGAATACTCAACAGATGAATGGCCAAGATTCGTTGCAGGTGCGATTGGGCCAACGACTAAAACCTTATCTGTAACGGGCGGTATTTCCTTTGATGAGCTTTCTGAAAACTTTTATGTTCAAGCAAAGGCATTAATTGAGGGCGGGGCGCATTTACTTTTACTTGAAACAAGTCAGGATATGCTTAATGTAAAAGCAGCATCTCTTGCGGTGAGTCGTGCCTTCCAAGATACAGGGAAAACATTGCCTGTTATGTTATCGGCGACAATTGAACCGATGGGGACAACTTTAGCTGGACAAACAATCGAAGCATTCTATATCTCAATTGAACATATTAAACCATTATCTATTGGATTGAATTGTGCAACTGGACCAGAATTTATGACAGATCATATACGTTCACTATCAGAATTATCAACTAGTTATATAAGTTGTTATCCAAATGCGGGTCTACCTGATGAAGAAGGACATTATCACGAAACTCCTGATTCATTATCAATTAAATTGCGTGGATTTGCAGAAAAAGGTTGGTTGAATATCGTTGGGGGATGCTGTGGTACTACTCCAGCTCATATTCAAGCAATTCGTGAAGCAGTTAAAGATCATCAACCGAGACCAATCCCAGCAAAGACTCACGGGCATGTCGTATCAGGTATAGAACCGTTACAATATGATGATTCTATGCGTCCTTTATTTATCGGCGAGCGTACAAATGTAATAGGATCACGTAAATTTAAACAGCTAATCATTGACGGCAAATTTGAAGAAGCTGCAGAAATTGCTCGTGCACAAGTGAAAAATGGGGCACATGTAATTGATATTTGTTTAGCAAATCCAGATCGTGATGAATTAGAAGATATGAAAAACTTTATGCAAGAGGTTGTTAAAAAGGTAAAAGTACCTCTTGTTATTGATTCAACGGATGAAAAAGTAATTGAGGAAGCTTTAAAATATTCGCAAGGGAAAGCGATCATCAATTCTATTAACTTAGAAGATGGTGAAGAGCGCTTTGATGCAGTAATGCCGATTGTGAAAAAATACGGTGCATCAGTTGTTGTTGGAACGATTGATGAGAGTGGAATGGGTGTAGACCGTAATAAGAAATTAGAAATTGCAGAACGTTCATATAAATTGTTAACGGAGAAGTGGGGACTTGCTCCGGAAGATATTATTTTTGACCCACTTGTTTTCCCAGTAGGTACCGGTGATGAACAATATATCGGGGCTGCGGAGGAAACGATTGAAGGAATCCGTTTGATAAAAGAAAAATATCCAAATACACTAACTGTATTAGGTGTAAGTAATGTATCTTTCGGTTTACCACCAGTAGGCCGCGAAGTATTGAATGCTGTGTATTTATATCATTGTACTCAAGCAGGATTAGACTATGCGATTGTAAACACAGAAAAACTTGAACGATTTGCATCCATTCCTGAAGAGGAAATTAAATTAGCCAATGATTTAATTTTTAATACGAACGATGAAACGTTAGCGGTATTCACAGATTTCTATCGTGATAAAAAGAAAGAAAAATCTGTTGAGGATATCCCAGATACAGTGGAAGAAAGACTTGCTTATTATATTATTGAAGGTACAAAAGAAGGGTTAATTCCTGACCTGGAAGCAGCAAGGGAAATATTTGATACTCCTTTAGATATTATTAATGGACCGTTGATGGCTGGTATGGCAGAGGTAGGTCGTTTGTTTAACGATAACCAGTTAATCGTTGCAGAAGTGTTGCAGAGTGCAGGAGTTATGAAAGCAGCTGTTGCGCACCTTGAACAGTATATGGAAAAAAATGAAAATAGTTCTGGTAAAGGGAAAGTGGTTTTAGCTACAGTTAAAGGGGACGTTCATGATATTGGAAAGAACCTAGTAGACATTATTTTAAGTAATAACGGATTTAAAGTAGTAGATCTTGGTATTAAAGTTACGCCGGCTGAGCTAATTGAAGCGATTCGAAAAGAAAAGCCAGATTTTGTAGGTCTATCAGGATTGCTTGTTAAATCTGCACAACAGATGGTATTAACGGCTCAGGACTTTAAAGAAGTGGGGATAGATGTTCCAATTCTAGTAGGTGGTGCAGCATTATCAAAACGTTTTACAGAAACGAAAATTGCCGCACAATATGATGGTCCTGTTATTTACTCTAAGGATGCGATGCAAGGTTTGGATCAAGCCAATCGTTTAATGGATCCAAAAGAACGAGAAAACCTAATACAAGAGCTACGTGATTCTCAGGAGAAAAGAAAATTAGCAGATGAAAAACGTGCAGCGAGACCACAAAAACCAGTAGTTGAAAAGCCAGTAAGAACTGTAAATGATGCTCGAGTTTACGTTCCACAGGATTTATTGCAGCATATTAAACGAAATTACTCTGTTGCTCATTTACATCCATATGTAAATATGCGTACGCTGATAGGTCACCATTTAGGTCTAAAAGGAAACGTAGAAAAACTTTTAGCTGAAAAAGATGAAAGAGCTACACAGTTACATGACTTGGTAAATGAATATTTGAAATCTGATTTACTAACGCCTTCCGGTATGTATCAATTCTTCCCTGCACAAGCAGATGGGGATGATGTTGTAATTTATAGCCCGGAAGATCAGAAAACGGAAATTGAGAGATTCCATTTCCCTCGTCAACAAGAGGCACCATACCTTTGTTTAGCTGATTTCTTAAAAACTGTAGATAGTGGAGAAATGGACTATGTTGCATTAATGGTTGTGACAGCGGGACACGGAGTTAAAGGTGTTGCGGATACATTAAAAAATGATGGTAAGTTTTTAGAAAGTCATGCACTTTTAGCCACAGCTTTAGAGTTGGCGGAAGGATTTGCTGAAAGAATTCACCAAGAGATTCGTGACGTTTGGGGCTTCCCAGATGCAACTGACTTTACAATGAGAGAGCGCTTTGCTGCGAAATACCAAGGCCAACGTTTCTCATTCGGATACCCAGCTTGTCCTAACTTAGAAGATCAAGAAAAATTATTCAAACTTCTAAAACCAGAACAAATTGGAGTGCAGTTAACAGAAGGGTATATGATGGAACCAGAAGCAAGTGTATCTGCTATTGTTTTTGCTCATCCAGATGCTCGATACTTTAATGTGTAAATTGAAGAGTTGAATACAAGAAATGAGAAATGGAGAAAAACGTCTTTGCGTTTTTCTCCATTTTATTTTGGTTATATAAGTAATGAGAGAAGAATTAGGCTTTGAATGAAGGTACATTCTACTTTCTTAAATTGAAAGCAGATTATTAGAAGCTGGTCATATGACATTTGTAATAAAATATATATGATGTTTGCTCCTACAAGCGCTTCTCTTCTTTCTCTACAATGTAAGTATCACCAAAACGTGAAAGAGGGTATGAAAATTGGGTACGAATGCTGAAAAGACAAAACAGTTACGGAATGACGTAGCACCTTTTGCAAAGTCACAATTAAAAACGAGTGTATTACAAATTATAAATACCATTGTTCCGCTTCTAATTGTCTGGGGAGCTGGATATTACTTATTGCAGTTTTCTCCATGGCTTACGGTTGCCTGTAGTATTCTTGCTTCAGGTTTTGTAGTACGGACATTTATTATTTTCCATGATTGTACACATGGTTCATTTTTTAAAAGTAAAAAGGCGAATGCCATTTTGGGTAATATTACAGGACTCTTAACTTCATTTCCTTATGAAAAATGGAAAAGGGAGCACATGATTCACCATGCTTCAAGTTCTAATTTAGATAAACGAGGCATCGGTGACATTGAAATGTTAACAGTGGATGAGTATTTACAAAAGTCAAAACTTGGTCGTCTTGCCTATCGATTATATCGTAATCCAATTGTAATGTTCGGTTTAGGACCACTATACTTGGTGCTTGTAACGAATCGAATAAATCAAAATGATGCAAAGAAAAAAGAACGTTTAAATACGTATTTTACAAATATAGCACTATTGATGATCTGTCTAGTTTTAATTTTAACAACAGGATGGCAAACTTTCTTGCTTGTTCATGGGTTAACAATGTTTATCTCCGGGGCATTGGGAATTTGGTTATTTTATATTCAGCATACTTATGAGGATTCGTATTTTGAGTATAATACCGACTGGGATTATGTAAAAGCTGCAGTTGAGGGAAGTTCCTATTATCAATTGCCAAAAGTTTTACAGTGGGTTACAGGAAATATTGGTTTCCATCATGTGCATCATCTTGCTCCACGAGTTCCAAATTATAACTTGGAAGCAGCACATGAATCAATTCCTCCATTGCAAAAAGCGACAACGATCACTTTAAAAACAAGTGTTGAGTCTATTCGATATAAGCTTTACGATGCGAAGAATAAGAAGTTTATATCGTTTAAAGAGATTGAGCATGCTTTACGTATAAAAGGTAAGTCTGTTCAAGCTTAAAAGATACAGGAGTAATACATTTAGGTGTTTGAAAATCAATCACGGTGTTGCCTTTAGAGGAGACACCGTGATTTTGTTATACTAATAACTAAGAAACTTAAGCATTATAAACTTAATCAATTTGAAAATAGAAATTGTAATAAGAGGGAGGGAAGTCATGCAAAGCTGGTATGCAATTTTTCCGAAAAACCCATGGATTAGTATATATGTGTGGGTTGTTTTCTGTATAATGCCATTCTATTTTATTATCCATACTTTATCCTTACTCCAAATTTCAATCGGCACTTCACTAATTTTACTTTATTTTTTATCGCATTACTTTTCTTTTAATTCCAAAAGCGGTCTGTTATATATGTGGATTAGTTATGAAATGGTATTAAATATAGCGATGACCTTAATGTTCGGATATGTCTATTTATCACTATTTACCGCCTTCTTTATTGGGAATTTCAGAAATCCAGTTGGTTTTTATATTATGTATGGTTTACATATCGGATTTACGATAATTTCAATTGTTGCAGGGTACTTCATTGATATAGAACTATTTTTATCACAAACACCGTTTATAATTATTACAGTTGTTGGGGTCGTGTTATTACCTTTTTCTTTATATAGTAAAAATAAGCGAGAAAAGTTACAAGGACAGCTTGAAACTGCTAATGAGCGAATTGCAGAATTGATTGTTCATGAGGAACGTCAAAGAATTGCGCGTGATTTACACGATACATTAGGTCAGAAGCTTTCCATGATTGGTTTGAAAAGTGATTTAGCCAGTCGCCTTGTTTCGAAAAACCCGGAGGCGGCCATACAGGAAATTAAAGATATCCGACATACTGCAAGCATCGCATTAAAGGAAGTCCGAGAATTGGTGGCGGATATGCGTGCTGTTCAGCTAAAGGATGAGTTAACAAGAGTTAAACAAATTTTAGAGGCAGCTGAAATTGAATACGAGATAGTAGGGAATGGTTTAGACATAAGCCTACCGGTACTAGTGGAAAATGTTTTAAGTATGAGTTTAAAAGAAGCTGTTACAAATGTAGTAAAACATAGTGAATCGAGTAAATGTGCAATTCAGATTGAAAAAAATGATAATGAAGTAATTCTAACGGTTTGTGATAATGGAAAAGGATTTAATGCTAGGCTGGATATTGCCGGAAATGGATTAAAAGGAATGAAAGAGCGATTAGAATTTATCAATGGTTCTGTTCAAATTGAGAGTAAAATGGGAACTAAACTGATCGTTAGTGTTCCGCTTACTATTACACATCAGAAAGGAAATGGGTGACATGATTCGAATCGTTATAGCTGAAGATCAAGGGATGTTACTTGGTGCAATGAAATCGCTCCTTAATATGGAAGATGACATGGAAGTAGTAGGCATAGCTAAAAACGGTGAAGAGGCTGTAGATTTAGTTAATAATCTTAAACCAGATATTTGTATAATGGATATTGAAATGCCAGTGATGACGGGCTTGGATGCGGCGGAACAGTTGCAGAGTAATCAGGATTGTAAGATTATTATTTTAACGACATTTGCGAGACCGGGTTATTTTGAAAGAGCGAGAAAAGCTGGCGTGCGCGGCTATTTGTTAAAAGATAGTCCAATTGAAGAATTAGTGAATTCGATTCGTGTGATAATGGATGGACGACGAATTTATGCACCAGAGCTAGTAGACTTTGTTTACGAGGATGATAGCGAGAACCCATTAACTGAGCGCGAGAGCCAAGTGTTAGAATTGGTTGCTGAAGGGAAAACGACGAAAGAAATTGCATCAGAGCTTTTTTTGTCTGCGGGGACAGTTCGTAATTATATATCTACCATTTTGGATAAACTTGGTGTAGGAAATCGAATTGAAGCGATTTCTAGATTCAAAGAAAAGGGCTGGAATAAATAAAAAAGAGGTTGCCGAGGCAACCTCTTTTTTATTATAGTTTCTGAAACTAATGAGTTCTCAGTCCTTATTTACTTCTTCTTAGTTAAGCGTCCTAAAAGGAATGCTGCTGCAGCCACACCGAGAACAGTGTTTGTTTTTTTAGTGAACACTTGTTTAGTGACCAAGCTAATGTTTTGTGGGCGTTCTGCCAAGCGACGCATGAAATAGCCATACCAATCATCACCAAACGGTACATACGTACAGAAATTATAGCCTTCTTTTGCTAACTCTAATTGCATTTCTTTACGGAAGCCATAAAGCATTTGGAACTCAAATTTTTCATTAGGGATATTGTGATCTTTAACAAATTGTTTTACATGATTAATAATATGATGATCATGTGTTGCAATAGATGTGAACTTACCATTTAATAAATGATATTCAATTAACTCAATGAAGTTTAAATCAATATCATGTTTATCTTGATACGCTACATCTGCAGGTTCTTTATAAGCACCTTTTACAATGCGTAGTCGGTAGTTTTTGTATCTTTCGATGTTTTCTTGTGCATTAAAGAAATACGCTTGGATAACAGTACCAACATTGTCGTATACTTGTGAAATTTTCTCTAACATATCAAATGAAGGTTGAAGACGGGCATAATTTTCCATATCAAAGTTGACATGCATTTTGTATTCGTGTGCTTTTCCTACAATCTCCATTAAGTTATCATAACAAAAGTCAAAATCAATATCTAAACCTAGTTGAGATGGTTTGATGGAAATATGAGCATCTACGTCATTTTCATGAATTGCATCAATTACTTCAAGGATGTTTTCTTTTGCTTGAGTAGCTTCGGATTTATCGTAAACAAATTCACCGAGATTATCTACAGTACAAGAGATGCCTTGAGCATTTAATTCTTTTATGCTTTGAATGACTTCTGGAATGTTCGTACCCGCTACAACACTTTGTGCACCCATTTTCAGACCGTATTTTTGAGCAGCACTATTTAATAATTGGTTCTCAGATAAGTTAATGAAGAAATCACGTAATACTGGCATAATTGGTACCCCATTTCTATTTTTTGCAATTATTATAACCTACAAAAAAATAATAATATTAAATTGGAAAAAGTACAAATATTCTTATCAAAGAGTTATTTTTCTAAGAAATTGCATTCTTTCATTAAATAAAGTAGGGTAGCTCAAAAACCCGATTAGTATACTGGATAATCCAGCAGTAGTTAGTAAGGCAAAAATAATTAATAGTTGAAATTGCACTGCCTGAATAGGGTCAGCTCCTCCGATAATTTGACCACTCATCATTCCGGGTAATTGAACTAAGCCAATCGTTTTTTGACTTTCAATTGTGGGGATCATACTTGCTCGAATAGCGTTTGTTAGTTGTCTATGAATGGCTTGCTTTGGCGTACCACCTAAGGACAAAATTAGCTCAATTTGATCCCGACTCGACTCAATTTCTGAAGTAAAACGATTTAAGAAAAGAATCGATAGAACCATAGAATTTCCGATTAACATTCCACTTATTGGGATAATATATTGTGGAGTTGGTGGTACAATTCCAAACCCCAAAAGTATCCCTTGTGTCACAGCCTCTATAATAATTAATGTGATTGCTATTTTCCATGTGATTCCTTTTATGGTTTTTCCTTTTTTTCTAGCGTTTAATGTTGCGGTTAAAATCATTAGAGCAATCATTAAAAAAATATAGCTAAAGCTTTTAGCATCAAAGACAAACTTTAATACATAACCAACTGCTAATAATTGAATGATTGAACGGACTGTGGCGATTATCGTATCTTTTTCCAGACCTAGTTTTAATGTTTTTGATAGGATGAGAGGAATAAGGACGAAAATAAGAGTTAAGGAAAGTGTTGTGTATGTCATCTTTTTTGTATTCCTTTCACGAACTGTTGAACGTCAATATTCTTTGAAGTACTTAAAATATGGCTTTCTCCACTTTCTAATAATTGTCCTTTCATCATGATCCAAGTATAATCACCGATTCGTTTAGCTTGTTCGATATTATGCGTGATCCAAATAATTGTTACACTGCTTTCGTGATTTATTCTTAAAATAAGTTGTTCAATTTCATTTGCAGAAGTAGGATCGAGTGCAGATGTTATTTCATCTAAAAGAAGTATCTCAGGCTTATTAACAAGTGAACGAGCGATAGAAATTTTTTGCTTTTGACCACCGGATAGAGCTTCAGCTTCCCGGTATAGCAATGATTGGTCAAGTCCAACAACTTCTAGATAGAAAATAGCTTGTTTTTCGGTTAATTTTTTCTGTTGTAATGTAAGAGGGAGAGCAATATTCTCAAATACTGTACCCTGTAGGATAGGTGCGTTTTGTAAAACGATTCCGACTTTTTTTCGAAGTATTGTAGGTTCGATTAAGTCAATTGGTTGGTTATCAATAAAAATCTCTCCTGAGGTTGGTGAAAGGAGGCCATTGCACATTTTTAATAAGGTAGATTTTCCAGCACCAGATGGGCCGACAAGGGTAGTAATTTTTTCTTTATAAAATAAACCGTTAATCTTATTCAAAATGGACAACTTGTCCGATTTAAAACTAAGGTTTTCAAAACTAATGGCAGAAGTAGGGTGATTCATTTTTTTCTCCTATTCTTAAAACTTACCATTATTATAACGCTGTTTCTAAGTTAAATAAATTTGACTTGTAAATTTTAGGAACAAAAAAAGGCTAACTCGTAAGATTTGGGGGCACGAGTTAGCTGAATTGTTTGATGACTAGCTTGTTAAGGGGAACAAGTCTAGTAATCGACAATAGGAGAAATGAAAGACATTCAAGTAAGGTAATTGTTAAGAAGAAATCAACATAGAATTCTTTCGAGTTCTTGACTTCGTTCTTAGTTCAATTAGCTTTGTGTTACTATATCTAACATGATAATCCGAAATCATAAAAAAATCAACAACTTTTTAGTGAAATATGTAAGAAAATATAACAAAATACATTTAGATGATATATTAGCTATGATTTTATTGTAATGAAAGCGTTATATTTTTCATTTTATTTAAAAGATTAAAAAGTTATTACTCTTCAAAAAAATAATGTTATGAAATATGACATATAGTTATATTGTTTGAAGAATGTAGGAATAAATCGGTAACTTGTTTACTGTTAAATAGTGTATACTATGACTAATTATATGAAACTGAACTGGAAGAAGGGGCATCATATGAAATCGAATTATGCTGACGATAGCTTAACTTTACACACGGATTTATATCAAATCAATATGGCAGAGAGCTATTGGGCGGATGGCGTCCATAATCGAAAAGCTGTTTTTGAATTATATTTTAGAAAGCTACCTTTTGGAAATGGATATGCAGTATTTGCTGGGTTAGAACGTATTCTACAATATTTAAAGGATTTTCGTTTCTCAGAAAGTGATATTGCATATTTATCAGAAGAACTTAATTATAAAAATGACTTTGTTGATTACTTAAAGAATCTTACTTTCACTGGTTCGGTGTATTCAGTCAAAGAAGGTGAACTTGTATTTGCGAATGAACCGCTTTTAAGAATCGAAGCACCTCTTGTGGAAGCTCAATTAATAGAAACTGCTTTATTAAATATTGTTAATTACCAAACGTTGATTGCTACGAAAGCAAGTCGTATTAAACAAATTATTAAAAATGAAGGTGCAGCAGAATTTGGATCACGTAGAGCGCAAGAGATGGATGCGTCTATATGGGGTGCGAGAGCGGCAATCATTGGTGGATTTGATTCTACTTCTAATGTACGAGCTGGTAAACTATTTGATATTCCTGTATCAGGTACACATGCGCATGCTATGGTACAAGCTTATCGAAATGAATATGAGGCTTTCCATTCTTATGCAAAAAGACATAAAGATTGTGTTTTTCTTGTGGATACGTATAACACGTTAAAATCAGGTGTACCAAATGCAATTCGGGTAGCAAAAGAATTAGGAGATAAAATTAATTTTATCGGTATTCGATTAGATAGTGGAGATATCGCCTTTTTATCAAAAGAAGCTAGACGTATGTTAGACGAGGCTGGTTTTAAAAATGCGAAAATCATTGTATCGAATGATTTAGATGAATATACAATTTTAAATTTAAAAGCCCAAGGTGCCAAAGTAGACTCTTGGGGAATAGGTACAAAATTAATTACTGCCTATGATCAACCTGCATTAGGTGCTGTTTATAAATTAGTATCAATTGAAAATGAAACAGGTGAAATGGTAGATACCATTAAAATTACTGGGGCTGCAGAGAAAGTATCAACACCTGGGTTGAAAAAGGTTTATCGAATTATTAATAGGGAGAATGGTAAAGCAGAAGGCGATTATATTGCGATGGCTGATGAAAATCCTCAAGATGAGCATCGTCTTAAAATGTTCCATCCTGTTCATACATTTATCTCGAAATTTGTAACAAATTTTGAAGCGAAGGAAATGCATGTGAAGGTCATAGAAGATGGAAACATTATATATGAAGGTCCCTCAGTTCAAGAGATGCAACAATATGCTTTCGCTAATCTAAATTTACTATGGGATGAGTATAAACGTTCATTAAATCCTGAAGAGTATCCTGTGGACCTAAGTCAAAAATGTTGGGACAACAAGATGCGCAATATTCAAGAGGTTCGCAATATGGTGCATGCTCTTGAAGAAAATCTATAAAGGAGTGACTTTTAATGCAAGATTTGCAAAAACAAATTATAGAAGAGTTAAAAGTATTACCTGAAATCAATCCGGAAGAAGAAGTTCGAAAATCGGTCGACTTTTTAAAGGAATATGCATCTAGACATTCTTTTGTGAAAAGTTTTGTCATCGCGATTAGTGGAGGACAAGACTCAACGTTAACAGGGAAACTGGTACAAATTGCAGTTGATGAGTTAAATGAAGAACTGGGAGAAGATAAGTACGCTACAATTGCAGTTCGTTTACCTTATGGTGTCCAAGCGGACGAGGCTGATTGCCAGGATGCTCTTGCTTTTATTCAACCAACAAAAGTAGTTGAAGTAAATATCAAAAAGAGTGTGGATGCGAGTGTATCTTCATTAGCAGAAGCGGGCATTGTCTTAAGTGATTTTGCAAAAGGAAACGAAAAAGCTCGGGAACGAATGAAAGTTCAATATTCTATCGCAGCAATGAATGGTGGAGTTGTAGTAGGGACGGATCATGCGGCTGAGGCAATAACTGGTTTCTATACAAAATATGGTGATGGCGGTGTAGATTTAACGCCGATTTTCCGTTTGAATAAGAGACAAGGGAAACAAATATTAGCTTATTTAGGTTGTCCGGAACATTTGTATTTAAAAACTCCAACAGCTGATTTAGAAGAGGATCGACCTGCATTGCCTGACGAAATTGCTCTTGGGGTAACCTATGAGGTGTTGGATGATTATTTGGAAGGAAAAGAAATTGCAGAAGAGGATCGAAAGATTATTGAAGGGCATTATTTAAAATCTCAACATAAACGTCATATGCCAATCACCATTTTTGATGACTTTTGGAAGTGATAATTGAAAGTAATCGACTATATAATTTCTAGAAAGGAGGGTACGAATGCGAGCAACACGAGTGCTGTCAACGCAAAATAGTACTTTTCGAAACTCAAGACAATATTTGCATTCTAATGAGCAAGTATTTCGTGTGATGCAAGAAGGAGAACTTCATCAATTCTCTGGCGGTCGAGGGAATAGGCAAAGAAAAAAACAACAAGAAAAAAAGAATTCATCTCGGAAAAGAATACTTAAAACACAGTCTAAGAGTTTATATGTTGCTGGGATGAATTTTGATGTTGTCTCGATAGCATCATTGCAAAATAATCTATTAAAGCATTCTCGGGAAATTTCGATAGCACGAAAAACAGTGAACCGTCTTCGTGCCTACCGTTCGTCAATTTAATAGTCATCGTGTCTCATGAATCTACTGAGGCACTTTTTTTATACCGTAATCTAAGGTAGATGATAGATCTGTTTTTCTTTTGTAAAATTTTAGGTAATTTTTAGGTGTTATTGGTTGGATTTGTTATAACTTTTGTTTATGCTTATTTAATAATGTGTGTATATTCTGACTATTAATAAGGATATTTGGAGGTTTGGTTGATATGCAGAGACTAGTGGAAGCAATCATTGAAAATATAGAAAAAGTAATGATCGGAAAGCGTGAAATAGCAGAATTAAGTGTTGTTGCCTTACTCTCGGGTGGACATGTCTTACTTGAGGACGTGCCAGGTGTCGGGAAAACAATGATGGTAAAAGCCCTAGCTAAATCAGTGAGTGCAGAATTTAAACGTATTCAATTTACACCAGATTTACTTCCATCTGATGTCATTGGTGTCTCCATATATAACCCGAAAACGCTCCAATTTGAGTTTCGACCAGGTCCGATAGTGGGGAATATTATATTAGCGGATGAAATCAATCGTACCTCTCCCAAAACGCAATCCGCCCTTCTTGAAAGTATGGAAGAAGCTTCGGTAACAATTGAAGGAGAGACGTTACAAATTAAAAAACCATTTTTCGTTATGGCTACTCAAAATCCGATTGAATACGAAGGTACATATCCACTTCCTGAAGCCCAATTAGATCGTTTTTTGCTAAAAATTAAAATGGGTTATCCTTCTGAACAGGATGAGGTAGAGGTATTACGCCGTGCTGCGATTTCAGAACCTATAATGCATTTAACTCCAGTCATTTCACTTGAGGAGCTTTTAGATCTTCAGGAGGAAGTTAAAAAGGTGTTTATCGAAGATTCTGTTAAGAGTTATATTGTGCAATTGGCTAGAGCAACAAGAAGTATGAGTGAAGTATATTTGGGGGTAAGTCCACGGGCATCTATTGCTCTTATGAAAGCGGCTCAGGCCTATGCGTTAATGCAAGATCGTGATTATGTTATTCCGGATGATGTACAGTATTTAACGCCATTTGTCTTTGGACACCGTATCATCTTAAAGCCTGAAGCTAGATATGAAGGGGTAACGACAGAGGCAATAATTAATCGGATCATTAATAAATCGGTTATTCCAATTAAAAGGTTTGCAGAACAATGAGCAAACTAAAAAAGATTATGTCTAGAAGCAGTCGACTACTCACCATCATTATAATTGCTCTGGTTATATTTAGTTATGCGATGTTTCAAGGTGGTTTTGTGAGTTGGTTTGTGCTCTATTCTTTAATGCCCTTTATCCTATACTCTCTGCTACTGTCTTTTGCTCCTATTAAAATTGAAGAGGTACAAAGAGAAATAGTACCCTCCAAACTCCATCGTGGTGATTCCACTAAAGTAACTATAAGCTTCCGGATTAAGACATGGATTCCATTAGTGTTTATGACAGTTGAAGAAGTTGGTGTTGATAGTAGGTCAAGTAAGTATCAAGGAAGTTTTAGTAAAATCTATTTTGTTGGATTGAGGCGAAATATTAAGTGGTCCTACAAATTGGAGGATTTAAGTCGAGGTAGGATTAGTTTCGAAGGTTTAAAATTTACCTTTACTGATTTACTCGGATGGATTATCCGAACGAAAGTTGTTGAGAAAAACAAATCGATTGTGATCCTGCCAAAACTATCAACTATCCAATATAAATCATTACAAATCCAATATGAGCATGGGGGAGTTGCTGCGCCGTTATCAATGGTAAAGGACACTTCATTAGTTACGGGAATAAGGGATTATCAGTCTGGAGATAAGTATTCATGGATTCATTGGAAGTCCTTTGCTAAAAATGAAACATTAAGGACAAAGGAATTCGAAGATCGTCAGACACAAGATATCTTAATGGTGATAGACCAGTCTTCATCAAAAAATTTCGAACATGCTGTAGATTTAACCGCTTCGATATTGCAGAGCGTTGTACGGAATCGTGGTGATATTTCTTTTTTATCGACAGGACAAGAGAGAGGAATATTTCCAAAAATAAAATCTCAAAGTAATCTGGAAAAAGTGATGCAGCATTTAGCAATTATTGAACCGGATTCAAAACAATCGATTCGTTCGATTCTAGTAAAAGAAATGAGTTTAATGAATTCAGCAACTTTAGTTCTTGTCACGGGAGAGTTTTCAAATGAATTAAAGGACTACTTTGTGAATAGCGCAAAGATTGCTCGAGGTATTGTCTGCTTCGTTGTTTCTGATGAAGATGAAATAGTGATTGAAAATCGTTTAAGAATTGCAAATCTAAAGGTGATTCATCTTAAACCTAACGAATATGAGAATGCATTCACGGAGGTGGTGAAGCCGTGAAAAAGAATCATTTTAGCTTAATAGAATTAGCAATTTATTATATTATAATATTCTTTATTTTACGTGAATGGCTAGTACCGATAATGGAACTAACTAAAACGGGCTATATGGAATTCATCTTAATATTCATTGCATTATCATTAGTAACTAGCCTTTTTCAAGTTCATTTTATCATTTCGTGGATTATTAAGATTATTTATATTTTATGGTTTAATGTTTTTGCATTTGGTAACACATTTGTTCTTTCCTCAGAGGGAATCAATTTTTTATTTAACGATTTCCAAACGAACGTTGGAGCTATTTTAAGTGCAGATTGGGTACATATAACAGATCCTTTGCGAACTTTTTTGTTCCTGCTATTAATTTGGATGTTAATCTATTTAATTCATCATTGGATTGTTGTGCGTGTGAGTATTTTTTATTTTCTCTTACTAACGGTATTTTTCATCGGCACTCTTGATACCTTTACTGAATATAATGGTTCCTTTGGAATCGTGAGAACACTTGTCCTTGGACTAATTATGATGGTCTTTTTACTTATTAAACGTTTAATTAAACAAGCTAATGTAAGAGTCCGTCTATGGGAACGCATAAAATTAGCAATACCGGTTGTAATCATCGTAGTTGCTATCTGTAGTATATCGATTTTTCTTCCGAAGCCATCTCCTCAATGGCCAGATCCAGTACCGTTTATTAAAACTGCTGTTGGTTCCGGAAGTGTCGAGGTTGATAAAGGAGGGGTAACTAAGGTTGGATATGGAGAAAACGATAGTCGCTTAGGTGGTTCCTTTGTAGCGGATGATACGGTTGTTTTCTTAGCTAATTCTCCAACAAAGCAATATTGGCGAGTAGAGACAAAGGATGTTTATACTTCAAAAGGATGGGAGAAGTCTAGCTATTTCCAAGATGAATTAGCATCTTTTCAACCAGGAGAAGAAATACAGTATTCTCTTCCGGTAGGTCCTGAGCAAGATACGAATATTGCTGCGATACAAGTAATGTTTCCGTATGAATTTATCATTCAGCCATATGGATTAAAGTCTGTGGATGTGCAAATTGAAGACATTTCTAATTTTAAGTTTATGATGGAAATTAATACAGAAAAAATAATGCCTTATTATAATCGAGCTATGACTCAATTGTCGGATTATCAGGTTGAATATAGTAAACCTGTCTATCTTTATAGTGCGTTGAAAAATCCGACAGAAGAAATAGATCCAACAATAACGCAACGCTATTTACAATTACCAGAATCCTTGCCTACTAGAGTGAAGGAATTGGCTCTAGATATTACGGAAGGGCGACAAACACCTTACGATAGAGCTAGAGCTATTGAAATGTATTTTAGACAGAATGGATATAGATATAGTACGGATAACGTGCCCATCCCTTCTGATGAAAAGGATTATGTAGATCAATTTTTATTTGAAACGAAAATTGGTTATTGTGATAACTTCTCGACTTCAATGGTAGTGCTCTTACGCTCAGTCGGAATTCCTGCTAGATGGGTAAAAGGGTTTGCAGGTGGAGATGTCATTGATAATCGTGGGGCAACAAGTACCTATCAGATTACAAATAATGATGCTCATTCATGGGTAGAGGCTTATATACCGAATGTTGGTTGGATGAATTTTGAACCTACCATTGGATTTAACAGTACGCGCTCGATTGACTATGATCTTGAAACAGGTGCTTCTCAAGAGGAAGAATTAACGATAGATGAAAAGACAGAGCCAGATGAAGTAATTGAGAAGGATACGAAGACAGAACGAACAACAGCACAAGAAAGTCAATTCTTTAAGAATATTTCGGACTTCTTTAAACAAAATAAACTTATCTTATTGCTAGTATTTTTAATAGTGATTGTACTATTAATCTTACTTTATGTAATTCGTGGTAAATGGGTACCAAAAGTATATGGTAGACTCTATCGAAGAAAAGAAATGAATGCATCTAATTTTGAATTGTCCTTCCTGCAATTGCTGAAATTATTGGAATTAAAGGGAATCAAACGAAAACATGGACAAACACTGCAATCATTTGCGAGCGAAGTTGATACCTACTTTGAAACGAATCATATGTCTATACTAACGAAGGCATATGAACAATTGATTTACTCAAAAAATGTCGCAAAAGTGGATATGGTTCAAATGAAAGAAAGTTGGGAATATTTAATCAATCAGATAACTAGTTGATTTTAGATTATACTAAGGGTAGAATTTAGACAAAATAATAGTTAGGCTGCCTTCATATAAGTCCGATAATAGGGTTCGGATGTATCTACTAAGTTACCTTAAATAACTTATCTATGAAGGCGGGTACGGTTACGTCCTCAGGGCAAAACTATATCCGCCTTGTCTTCAAACAATGAACGCGTCAGAAAGATCACTTTTTGAACGCGTTTTTTTTAAAAAGAAGCGAGGCGCCTTTAAAATTTAGAAGAGGTGTAAAAAAGCGTGACGACTCCATTGTTAAAAGAACAAGAAAAAATTGTTGTACTCGATTTTGGTAGCCAATTTAACCAATTGATTACACGTCGAATTCGTGAATTCGGTGTTTTCTCTGAATTACATCCACACACAATTACGGCTGAAGAAATAAAAGAAATGAATGCTACAGGGATTATTTTCTCTGGTGGACCAAATTCAGTTTACGATGAAAAAGCATTTAAAGTTGATGAAGCTATCTTTGACTTAGGCTTACCAATCTTAGGGATTTGCTATGGAATGCAATTAATGTCGTATTCTTTAGGTGGTAAAGTTGAAGGTGCTGACCATCGTGAATATGGTAAAGCAGAAATTAATATTACGACTGATAATCAATTGTTTGGTGACCTTCCAAAAGAACAAGTAGTTTGGATGAGTCATGGTGATCTTGTAACAGAAGTTCCAGCTGGATTCGAGGTTATTGCAACAAGTGCGTCTTGTCCAATTTCAGCAATGCAAAATGTTGAACGTGGCTTCTATGCAGTGCAATTTCACCCTGAAGTACGTCATTCTGTATACGGGAATGATATTTTACGCCAATTCGTCTTTGACATTTGCCACGCTAAAGGTGACTGGTCAATGGCTAACTTCATTGAACTTGAAATGAAGAAAATTCGTGAACAAGTTGGTGACAAACAAGTACTTTGTGCATTGTCTGGAGGAGTAGATTCTTCGGTCGTAGCGGTATTAATCCATAAAGCGATTGGCGATCAATTAACTTGTATGTTCGTTGACCACAACTTAAACCGTAAAGGTGAAGTTGAGCAAGTTATGAAAACTTTCACTGAAGATTTTGATATGAAAGTTATTAAAATTGATGCACGCGAACGTTTTATGAGCAAATTAGAAGGTGTTTCTGATCCAGAGAAAAAACGTAAAATTATCGGTAACGAATTTATTTACGTATTTGACGAAGAATCATCTAAATTAAAAGATATGGATTTCCTTGCCCAAGGAACACTATACACAGATATTATTGAATCTGGTACGGCTACAGCTCAAACAATCAAATCTCACCATAATGTAGGTGGACTTCCTGAAGATATGAAGTTTGAACTAATCGAACCTTTAAATACTTTATTTAAAGATGAAGTGCGTGCATTAGGTTTAGAACTAGGATTACCAGAAGAAATCGTATGGCGTCAACCATTCCCAGGTCCTGGTTTAGGTATCCGTGTTCTTGGAGAAATTACAGAAGAAAAACTAGAGATCCTTCGCGAAGCAGATTATATTTTACGCGAGGAAATCAAAATTGCGGGTCTTGACCGTGATATTTGGCAGTATTTCTGTGTGCTTCCAGACATTCGTTCGGTAGGTGTGATGGGTGATGCACGTACTTATGATTACGCACTAGGTATCCGTGCGGTAACATCTATCGACGGTATGACATCTGACTGGGCACGTATCCCATATGACGTATTAGAAAAAATCTCAGTACGTATCGTGAACGAAGTAAAACACGTAAACCGCGTACTGTATGACATTACTTCTAAGCCACCAGCAACAATTGAATGGGAATAGGAATAATTCTTATTCTATCGAGAGTTTAGCGTGGTTTGAGTGGGTATTTTCTTGGTTACCTACAACAATTACATTTTATGACAGACTCCCCTTTACACATGAATTTTATGTGTAAAGGGGAGTCTTTTTTATGTGTGAATGCTTTAACGATTTATGAGCTTCTGAAAAGATTATTGCTTCAATTCTCCAATTTATGATAAAAATGTTATTATACTATTCAAAAAGAATAAGAAGAGGAGCGAAATTCTTTGTTTACAAAGCCGGATATAGAAAGGCTGCAAATGATAGAGGGGCAGTATAATCCCCTGATAGTAATATTGTCCTTTATTATCGCTTTTGGTGCATCATATACAGCGGTTTTTATTAATCGGCGTATCAAAGGTAAAGGTTTTTTTCATAAAAATTTATGGTTAGTCTTAGCCTCACTAGCGATGGGGCTTGGGGTTTGGTCGATGCACTATGTTGGAATGAGTGCATATGTGATTCCTTTGCCGATGAAGCGTAATCTATTGCTGACATTTGTATCTGTTATCCCCGCAGTGGTGGCGTCTTACGTTGCATTTTATTTAGCTAATAGTCACTACAGAAAGATTCGAACATATATCGCATCAGGTATTTTTATGGGGTGTGGTATTGTGCTCATGCATTATCTAGGTATGGCAGCTATGGAAATTGATGCGCAGACTGTTTATAATCCGTTGATGTTTGGCTTATCGCTTGTGATTGCCATTGTAGCTTCCTTTGCATCGTTGTATATCTTCTCGATTACTGATACCAAAGTGGATAAAGTATGGGTGAAAAGTGGTTTTGCTTTTTTAATGGCTACCGCTGTGACTAGCATGCATTACATAGGGATGTCTGCAGTGACGTTTTATGCAGATGTCCCTACTTATTCACATGAGCATGAATCGAATATGATGGAAGTTGTTGTATTTGTGACGATTGGGATCAGTAGTCTGTATACGCTAGCTTATTTAACTAGTCGTCTAGATAAATACGTTGACTACCGTTTGAAAAATTTTGATGCAGTAACTCAATTGCCCAACCAAAATCAATTTACAGAAGACCAGCGTATTGAAAAGAATACGCATTTGCTAGCTATTGTACATATACATAATTTAGAGAAATATATATCAGCATATGGCTATGCGTTTGGTGATTCAATTATCAAAACTGTATTAGAATTAATGCGAAATATTTTGCCAAAGGACACGAAATTGTATCGGACAGAAGCAAATCGTTTTACGTTGGTACAAGCACCTTCTGAAATGGTGCGAAATACGATGATTGGATTAGAACGTGTTTGTGTATTATTACAGCGTTCGTTAGTTATTGATGATCGAACGGTTATGGTAGAGATGGTTTGTGCTGTTTCCCAATCAGTAGAGAAAAAAGCAATTCATGAGCATTTTGCCAATGCAATTGCTGTCTTACAAGCACCGTCTACACAATACAAGCATGAAATAATCGTGTACGATCCGAAGATTCATACGTTTAATTTAGAACGTCAACTAACCTTGGATATTCAACGAGCTATGGATGAAGATGAGTTGTTCGTTGTGTATCAGCCAAAAGTTGATCCGAAACAACATACTGTTGTGGGGGCAGAGGCACTTATTCGTTGGGAACATCCAGTGTTTGGTAGGGTATCTCCGGCGGTGTTTATTCCAATTCTAGAAAATGCTGAACGTATATCGGATATGACGGATTGGTTAATTGCAAAAGTATGTCGTCAATTAGCAATATGGAATACCTCGGGGATAGAGGTACCTCAAGTATCAATTAATATTCCGGGTATGTATTTAACATCACCTCGTTTAAAAAGCGTAATCAATGAAAGTTTACTTGAGTATCACATTAATCCCTCTCAAATTGAATTGGAAATTACTGAAACTAGTGTCATTCATGATATTCACAATGCGATTTTAGCTGTGAGTAAGTTTAGAAAAAAAGGCTTGTCTGTTGCGTTAGATGACTTTGGTACAGGATTATCGTCATTATCTTATTTGAAAGAGATTCCGATATCTACAATTAAAATTGATAAGTCGTTTGTAGATGGTGTACCAAATTCAGCAAAAGACGCATCTATCTTAAAATCGATTATTCATTTATGCTATTCACTAGATTTAAACGTCGTGATTGAAGGTGTCGAAATGAGTGATCAAATTAATTTTATTAAGAGTCTAGAAAGAGTACCAATCGTACAAGGTTACTTTTATTCGAAGCCATTGACAGTAGAAGAATACGAACATTGGCATAAGAAACAACAAGTAGTTGAAATATCTTAATCATCTAATCTAAACAATCATACTTGGCTAACGTAGAGCGTGTAATAACTTTTGAATTTGCTCATATGATCACCCATATATCGTGGATTGATAATGTACTGGAGATATTACTTTTAAGTCACCGGTAATGATTGGTGGTAAAGAATGAGATTATAACTTCCTTATATTATGGTGTTTGTCGCACTGTAGTAGAAGGGAGTTTTTTTAAGCTCAATACTAATATTTTATGTTTTATAAAGTTAATTTTAGGAAATAGAGAGTATATAAACACTCCTTTTTTGAGAGAACTTGGTGTTAAGAGTTGAGGAGTAAAGATACAGTTAGTAAGGAGTTATGTTAACGAAAGTATTAAAAGGAGGTAATATTAGTGAAGAAGGGGAAAGAAAGAATTGACCAACTTGAAGATAGTGCTACATTTGATGATGTACCAAACGAGGAACTAAACGACAAAGTGAAAGATGAGAAAAACAAAGAAAAAACAAAAGATACTTCTTCAAGTGAAGATGGAAGGGTAGATTAAAATTAGCTTAGAAAAGAGTGACCACGATATGTCTTGGGGGTTACTCTTTTTTTGTGTACATAATTGTGAAATTTAAATGCATCATAAATGAGAGGAGTTAGATATTAGAAGATGGAGAATGTTTTTTCGATTTTATTGCAAGATAATGAATTGGGGTTTTTGGTAAATACTACAAACATCCAATTCACGAACTTTATTTAGATTTTAAATAAAAATGTTCGTAAAAACGGTTGAAATTCATGTTATGAGATGATATATTACAGAAGTAAATTAAATATTTCGTCGTATAATGTCGAGAATATGGCTCGTGAGTTTCTACCAAGCTACCTTAAATAGCTTGACTACGATTAGAATCTATTAGGTATTGCTATTTTTATATAGTTATTCTAATAATCGTAGACATGCAACTCTTAATTAGGTGTATGTCTATTATTTTTGACATTGTGACGTAAATTCGGAGGAAAAAATGAAAAAATATTTTCAATTTGATCAACTAGGCACTACATATAGTCGTGAAATTTTAGGTGGTTTTACTACATTCTTAGCTATGGCATATATACTAGTTGTTAACCCGCTAACATTAACACTAGCGGATGTAAAAGATCTTCCTGATGCTCTACGTATGGATTATGGTGCGGTATTTGTAGCAACAGCAATATCTGCAGCAGTTGGATGCTTTATTATGGGATTTTTAGCGAAATATCCGTTGGCACTTGCCCCTGGTTTAGGGCTTAATGCATTCTTTGCTTATACAGTAGTTTTAGTAAATGGTAGCCCATGGCAACATGCTTTAGCAGCAGTATTTATTTCAGGAGTATTCTTTTTATTACTAACATTAACGGGTTTACGTGAAAAGTTAATTAACGCCATTCCAATGGAGCTGAAATTAGCAGTTGGAGCTGGGATTGGATTATTTATAGCTTTTATCGGTTTTAAAAATGCAGGTATTATTGTAAGTAATGAGTCCACAATGATTGGTCTTGGAAACTTGCATGATTCAGAAGTGTTACTTGCCATTTTTGGTATAGTTATAACTGTTATCTTAATGGTAAGAGGTATTAAAGGCGGAGTGTTCTACGGAATGATTGTTACTGCAATTGTAGGAATGATCTTCGGATTGGTTGATTTACCTGAAAAGGTTGTATCAGCACCACCTAGTGTTTCTCCAACTTTTGGTGCACTATTTAGTTCTTTCTCTGATCCAGAATTTTATACATTATCAATGCTTTCAGTTATCTTAACTTTCTTGTTTGTAGATTTCTTTGATAATGCAGGTACATTAATGGCGGTTGCAAACCAAGCAGGACTTGTAAAAGATAATCGTTTACCGCGTGCAGGTAAGGCTTTAATCTCTGACTCAATTGCAACAATTGTTGGTTCTATATTTGGTACATCTACAATTACTTCATATGTTGAATCTTCTTCAGGGGTAGCTGCAGGTGCAAGAACTGGTTTTGCTTCTATTGTAACTGGTATCTTATTCTTATTTGCTTTATTTTTCTCACCGGTATTATCAGTAGTAACAAGCGCTGTAACAGCCCCGGCTCTTATTATTGTCGGAGTCCTTATGGTTGCTTCACTAGGAAAAATTGCTTGGGAACGTTTCGAAGTTGCAGTACCATCATTCTTAACGATGATTATGATGCCTTTAACGGGTTCAATTGCAACAGGTATTGCAGTCGGATTTATCTTCTATCCTTTAACTATGATTGTTAAAGGAAGAGCAAAAGATGTTAACCCAATTATGTATATATTCGGCTTAATCTTCTTAATCTATCTTATAACATTATAGTAATGAAATAAAAAAGGGCTGGAGTTTCCAGTCCTTTTTTTATTTTGAAAAGTATTTTTAGGAAACTTATGTAGTCTAATTTTACCTTTCTAAGGTAAATAGAATATTATTAACTCTAATTATTGCTTGCATTAAATTTAGGAGGATGGTATATTAAATAACGTTGTTGCAAGTAATGATGATTTGAAAAATATTGACATCGAGTTAAGATAATGTTAATTTAGTAAGAGTCGTCATAATAATTGATTCAATCAAACCTTAAAAAGTTATTGACATTAAGTTTGCAACTTGTTATACTTTTAAAGTTGCTATTTAAAAGCGACGCAATGAACCTTGAAAACTGAACAACAAAACGTTAATGAACATATGTTTCTTCTATTAAATAGAGAAACGAAATTTTGGACATCAAAATTGATGCCAGCAAAAATTTGAGCTAATCAAATTTTCTCTTTTATGGAGAGTTTGATCCTGGCTCAGGACGAACGCT
>Ga0182745_1000466_pt1 | contig 45817 bp, 47 predicted proteins | sample eDN3rd30CKraftBY_FD_128523 | JGI IMG/M metagenome (GOLD analysis project Ga0182745, IMG submission 128523) | Enriched backyard soil microbial communities from Emeryville, California, USA - eDNA 3rd pass 30_C Kraft BY (version 2) (version 2) | ecosystem: Environmental > Terrestrial > Soil >...
GGATCGGGAACGCGGTAGGGGGCGTGGCGCAGGCCATAGAGCAGGTTGTCATAAAGGCTGCCCTGAAAGAAATAGTCCTGCGCGGTGATATAGGTGATCCGCCGCCCGACCATGTATTCGGGCATCTCGTCGATCAGATGCCCGCCGACGGTCAGGCGCCCGCTGCTGGGCCAGACCGCGCGACCCATCGCGGCGGCAAGGACTTCGGCACCCGACCCGGTATCGTCGATCATCGCCACCGTCTCGCCCGGCGCGAAGGAGAGCGAGACGCGGTCGAGCAGCTTTTCGCCGCCATCCTCCTGCACGACCAGCCCCGAGGCGGTCAGCGGCGCGCCCAAGGCGCCGGCCTCCAAGCTCAGGCAATGCAGCTGCTCGTCGATCAGGACGGGGGCGCGGAACTGCTCGACCACCTGCTCGCATTTGACGCGCACGTCCTGGCGGGCCTGATCCCAGTCGATCAGCTCCTTCAGCGGGCCGGGCAGATCCTTGTAGGCGTTGATCACGGCGACGAGCTGGCCGACATCCAGCTCTCCCCTGATGGTGAGGAAGCCGCCGAAGGAATAGAAGATGAAGGGCGTGATCTGGGCGAGGAAGTTGTTCAGGAACTTGACCATGAACTTCCACTGATAGAGGTCGTAGCGGATCTTGAAGATCCGGCCCAGCCGGGCGCTGATATCGGCGCGCTCGTAATTCGTGGTGTCGAGGGCGTGGATGGTCGAGATCCCGTCCATCAGCTCGCCGATGCGGCCCGAAAGCTCGCGCGCGGTCAATTGGCGCTGGCGGCCAAGCTCGATCAGGCGGCGGCGCATCCGGGGAATGATCGCGACCTGAATGCCGGCGATGAAGCCCGCAACCGCGCCCAGCCACAGGTTCTGCACGCAGATGAAGATCATTGCCATCAACGCCTGCCCGGTCAGCATCACCGGCTGGACGAAGGCGTCGCCGGTAAAGCCGCCCAAGGGCTCGACCTCGTCCTTGATCATGCTGGCGGCCTCGGCCGGCTTGATGCGGCGGAACTGCTGGGGTGGAAAGCGCAGGATGCGGTCGACAAGCTGATAGCGCACGCGGCGCAGCAGCCGCTCGCCCATGCGGCCCTTGTAGGTGTTGATGTAGAACTTGAAGAGGCCGTTGATGATCACCAGCCCAAGGAAGGTCAGGCTCAGCGCCATCAGCATCTGCATGCGTTCGAGCGGCACCCCCTCGAACAGGACGACCTCGCCCAGCCAGGGCAGGTCCGGGGCGATGCGCATGAACAGCTGGGTGGCGCCCTCGGTCTCGAATCCATTGGCCTGAATCGGGCCGTTGACGATCTGCTTGGGCAGGTCGAAGGCGAGGTAATAGGGGATCATCGACACGACGACGACCAGCAGGATCCAGATCTGCGAGCTTCGCGTATAGGTCCATATGAACCGGGTGAGGCCTTGTTCCATCGCAAATTCCTGCCTGTCCCCATCCGGGTCCGCGAAATGCCGGACGGCGCAACGGGTTGTTCAGGATCGTTCGCAATTGCGTCTGCGGAATGCAAGTGCTTGTGTCGCATGGATCCTTCACCACGCCGCAGTTCCGCGTTTCCGATTGCCCGAGCCGATGAAAACCGCCTTCTACGCGCCACTCAAGCCGCCTGACCATCCGGTGCCCTCGGGCGACCGGACGATGGCGCGATTGCTGATGCGCGCGCTGGCGTTGGGTGGGCATGAGGTCGGGCTGGCCTCGTCGCTGCGGGTCTTTCTGAGCGCCCCGGATCGGGGAGGGCTGGCCGAGGCGCGGGCGGCGGCCAGCCTCGAGATCGAGCGCATCTCGGGCGAGTGGCGGCGCGACGGCGCGCCCGATCTGTGGCTTTGCTATCATCCCTATTACAAGTCGCCGGACCTGCTTGGCCCGGAACTCTGCCGGCGCTTCGGTCTGGCCTATGCGACGGTCGAGGCCTCATGGTCGAGGCGGCGCGATGAGGGCGAATGGGGCGAGGCGCAGCGCGAGGTGGTGGCCGGGCTGGAACAGGCGGCGGTCAATATCTCGATGACGGCGCGCGACGCGCGGGGCCTTGCGGGGCTTGGCCTCCGTATCGCGCGGCTGTCCCCCTTCATCGACGCCGCCCCCTTTGCGGGCGGTGCCCGGCCGCAGCCGGGACATCTGGTGACGGCGGCGATGATGCGGCGGGGGGACAAGCTTTCCAGCTTCCTCGCGCTGGCCGAGGCGCTGGCGCTGGTGCCCGGCGACTGGCGCCTTTCCATCGCCGGAGACGGTCCCGCCCGCCCCGAGGTCGAAGCCGCCTTCGCGCCCCTTGGCCCGCGCGTGCGGTTTCTGGGGCAACTGGACCAACCCGCCCTCGCCGCGCTTTTCGCGACCGGGGCGATCTATCTCTGGCCCGGTCATGGCGAGGCTTACGGGCTTGCGGCGCTCGAGGCGCAGGCGGCGGGGCTGCCCGTGATCAGCGAGAACACCGCAGGCGTCCCCGAGGTGCTGCGGGACGGCGTGACCGGCCTGCTGACGCCCGAGCGCGAGGTGCCCGCCTATGCGGCGGCGGTTGCCGGTCTGCTGGCCGATCCGGCGCGGCGCGACGCCATGGCCCTTGCGGCACGAAGCTTTGCCGGGCAGGAGCGCAGCCTCGGGCGCGCGGCCGTGACGCTGGGCGCGATCCTTGACGAGGCGATGCGATGATCCAGACCTTCCGGCGCGCGCTTGCAGCGGCAAGCGATCAGGGCCGCGTCTTGCGCTTCTGGCTCCGCGACGATGACGCGACCCGGCCGGGGCCGCGGCTGGAGCGGCTGATGGCGCTTTGCCGGCGGCATGGCGTGCCACCCACCCTGGCGGTGGTGCCTGCGGGCCTCGATCCGGCGCTGGCCGGCCTGCTTCCGCCCGAAGGCAGGGTCGCGCTGCATGGCTGGTCGCATCAGAACCATGCCGGCCCGCGCGAGAAGAAGCAGGAGCTTGGCCCGCATCGCCCCGCCAGGCTGGTGCTGGACGAACTTGCGCAAGGCCGGGCGCTGCTGGCCGAGGTCTTTCCCGGCCGCGCGCTCGACCTGCTGGTGCCGCCTTGGAACCGCATCGCCCCGGAGGTGACGGAGGGCCTGCCGACGATCGGCATCCGGGCGCTTTCGGCCTATGGCAGGATCAGCGCGCGTTCGTTGCCGGTCCTGAACGCCGATATCGACCCGGTCGACTGGCGCGCGCGGCGGGGCCTGCGCGATCCGGCGCTGCTTTGGCAAAAGCTCACCCTCCGGGCCGAGGTGGACCGGCCCATCGGCATCCTGACCCATCACCTCGACCATGACGAGGCGGTGTGGGATTTCCTCGACCGGCTGATGGAGGTGACGGCGCATCCGAATTGCCGCTGGATCACCCCCGAGGAGATCCTGCCCGGCCTTCTGGCTACCAGCTTTTCCAGTCGATCAGCAGGCCGGGGGCGGACCTGAACCCTTCGAGTTCGGTGGCGTCGGCTCCGCGCGGCAGCCGGCCCGCCAGAATGTCATGCGCGGCGATCCCGACCGGCCCGAGCCGGGCGAAAAGCGTGAAGATCAACGGCCCCGTCACCCACCATGCCGGCGCGCGGGGCAGGGCGTTGAGCGCGTCGGGCAGGGTGCGCAGCAGCGCCGCAAGCGCCGGATGGTCCGGAGGCGTCGAGATCAGCGCATTGGTCAGCAGCACGGATCCGCGACCGGTGATGCGCGGTGTATCCTCGGCCAGCGCCGAAAGGCCCTGCGGGGGCAGGTAGGCGTCAAAGTCGCCTCCCCCCTGCGCGGGAAAGAAATCCGCGTCCAGATAGATGCCGCCTTTTGCCGCCAGCACCAGATAGCGCGCCACATCGACCGCGCCCGGCAGGTCGCCCGCCGCCAGCATCCGGCGGTAGGCGGGATGGTCCGTCGCGCCGATCGCCTCCAGCGCGGCCTCGTCCCAAAGCCGATGCTCGCGGCCATGCCGCCCGCACCAGTCCCGCCATGCGGAAAGCGAGGGCGGGGGCGGCAGGTGGCCGATCCAGATCTGGTGCAGGATGCGCGGCACGGGGCGGGTGGCCATGGTCGCGGCCTGACGCCGTTCCTCGGCCGTGAAGCTTGCCATGGGCAGCAGCGCATCCAGCGCCGGACCCTGCATCGCCTGCCAGCCCAGTTTCTCGACCTCGCGGCCCTCGGCCCGGGCGAGATGCAGGCGCGCCGCGTGAAGCCGCCTTGGCAGCCCGGCCAGCGTCAGGGGGCCCATGGGACCGGGCGCGCCCTCGCCGGGCGCGGCCGCCAGCAGGTCGGCTAGCGCATGCGCCTCCTCGAAGCGGCCCGCTTGCGTCAGCCCGGACAAGTCCTCCAGCCGCGCGTCGAACCAGTGCTTGTCCCTGCTTTCGGTCATGGGCGAGACGTCCCCTTCTCTCCGATCTTTCGGGCACTTGCGCACATGCTCTCAAGCGGCATGGACAGACCCCGGAGGCTTCACTAGCATCCCCCTCAAGGATTTACAGCCGAGAACGACCCGGCCCCAGATGACCCAAAGCCGCGATCTTCTGCGCATCGAGAACCTCAATATCGGGTTCCCCTATTACGGGGGACGAATTAATGCGGTGCGGGATGCCTCGCTGCGCATCCTGCCCGGCAAGGTCACGACGCTGGTGGGGCAGTCGGGTTCGGGAAAATCGGTGATCGGACGCGCCATCATGGGCCTGCATCCCAAGCAGGCCCAGATCGCCGGGCGCATCCTTTTCGATGATCCGCTGATCGCGGATGGCGGCGTCGTCGATCTGGCCCGGCTTCCACCGGACGGGCCAAGGATGCGGGCGATCCGCGGCAACCGCATCGGTATGATCTTTCAGGAACCGATGAGTTCCTTTTCCCCGGTCCATACGATCGGGAACCAGATCGACGAAGCTCTGCGCATCCATTCCGGCCTGAGCCGCAGCGAGCGTGCCGAGCGGGTCGAACAGATGCTGGCCGACGTGGGGTTCTCGGAACCCCGCAAGATCATGTCGCGCTATCCGTTCGAGCTTTCGGGGGGCATGCGCCAGCGCGCCATGGTGGCGATGGCGCTGATCTGCGATCCGGCGCTGCTGATCGCGGACGAGCCGACGACCGCGCTGGACGTGACCATTCAGGGCCAGCTTCTGCATCTTCTGCTGAGGTTGCAGGAGCAGCGGGGCATGGCGATCCTGCTGATCACCCATGATCTGGGCGTGGTCGCGAACCTCGCCGATGAGGTGGTGGTGATGTATCGCGGCGAAATCGTCGAATCCGGCCCGACCGGCCCGATCTTCAGGCGGCCGGGCCACCCCTATCTGCAGGCGCTGATGCAGGCGGTGCCGCATTTCGACATGGCCCCGGGCGAGCGGCTGCGCCCGCTGGTCCCGGTGCGGGTCGACAGTTCCTCGCTGGGGATGGCGAGGGCGCGGGGCGGCACCGGTCCGCTGCTCGAGGTCCGGGGCCTGACCAAGACCTTCATCCCGCGCGAGGGCGGGATGTTTCGCAAGCCCGTCCCGGTGCGCGTCGTCTCGGATGTGAGTTTTCGGATCGAGCGCGGCAGGACGCTGGGTCTGGTCGGCGAGTCTGGATCGGGCAAGACCACCGTGGGCAAGATGATCGTCCGCGCCATCACCCCCGATGCCGGAGCGGTCCGGCTGGACGGTCAGGACTTGCTGGCCGCGACGGGAGACGAGTTGATGGACCTGCGCGGCCGGGTGCAGATGGTGTTTCAGGATCCGGTTTCCTCCCTCTCGCCGCATATGACCGTGGGCAGCATCCTGAAGGAGCCGCTGGAGGTTCACCGCATCGGCGACCGCGCCAGCCGTCGCGCCCTTGCCGGCGACCTGATGCGTGCCGTGGGCCTGCCCGAGCGCGATCTGGCGCGCTATCCGCACAGTTTCTCGGGCGGGCAGCGCCAGCGGATCGGGATTGCGCGGGCGCTGGCGCTGGGACCAGAGCTGATCGTCTGCGACGAGGCGACCTCGGCGCTGGACGTCTCGGTGCAGGCGCAGGTTCTGAACCTGCTCAAGGATCTCCAGCGCGATCTGGGGCTGACCTACCTGTTCATTTCCCACAACCTCGCCGTGGTGAACTATATGTCGGACGATGTCGCGGTGATGCAGGCTGGCCGGATCGTCGAGATCGGGCCGCGCGACATCATCATGCAGGATCCGGCCCATCCCTATACCCGCGCGCTGCTGGCCGCGGTGCCCTATCCCGACCTCGACCGGCCGCTGGATTTCTCGGCGCTGGGGGCAAATTCCAAGCCCGCGCAATGGGCGCCCGCCTTTCAGGGACCGGCGCTTGAGCCGATCGACCTTGGCGGCGGCCACCGCGTCCTGGCCCGGCCCGGCGCCGATCACGCGGAGCTGCGGGCATGAAGGGGCTGTCCCGACGCGAGGCGCTGGCCCTTCTGGCCGCCGGGGCCGCGCTGCCCCAGGCCTTGCGCGCCGAGCCGCAGATCTTCAGCGGCGCCCCCTCGCTCGAGGCGCGGATGCTCAAGGGCGAGTTGCCGCCCGTGGGCCAGCGCCTGCCGCTGATCCCCCGTGTGATCCATCTGGAGGAGGAGGGGCGCGCGACGGGCCGGCATGGGGGGCGGCTGCGCATTCTGGTCGGCGGCGCGCGCGATGTCCGCTATGTCCCGGTCATCAGCTACTCGCGGTTGATCGGGTATGACCGGGATCTGGTGCTGCGTCCCGATATCCTCGAACGTTTCCATGTCGCGAACGAGAGCATCTTCACCTTCCGGCTGCGGCGGGGGCATCGCTGGTCCGACGGCTCGCCCCTCACGGCCGAGGATTTCCGCTTTGCCTGGGAGGATATCGCCCTTCATCCCGAAATGTCGCGCGGCGGCCCCCCGGTCGAGATGCGGGTCTATGACCGGCCGCCGATCTTCGAGGTGCTGGACGAATTCACCGTGCGCTATTCCTGGGACCGGCCGAACCCGGCTTTCCTGTCGCGCGTGGCCGCGCCGGTGCCGCCGCGGCTGGTCCTGCCCTCGGCCTATCTGCGCCAGTTCCATGCCGATTATCAGGAGGCCGACGAACTTGCCCGCCTTGTCGCGCGCGAGCGGGTCGATGACTGGGTGGCATTGATGCAGAAGATGTCGCGCCAGAACCGGCCCGAGAACCCGGACCTGCCGACGCTTGAGGCATGGGTGCCCCGCACCGTGCCCCCCGCCGAGCAGTTCGTGTTCGAGCGCAATCCCTATTTCCACCGCGTCGATCAGACCGGGCAGCAGCTTCCCTATGTCGACCGGCTGGAGCTGAACGTCAGTTCGGCCGACCTGATCCCGGCCAAGACCGGCGCAGGGGATTCGGATCTGCAGATGATCGGGCTCGATTTCAGCGATTACACCTATCTCAAGCAGGCCGAGCGTCGCTTTCCGATCCGCCTCGACCTGTGGACGCGCATCCAGGGGTCGCGCATGGCGCTGGTGCCGAACCTGAATTGCAGCGATCCGGGCTGGCGCGAGGCGCTGCGGGACGTGCGGGTCCGCCGCGCGATGTCCTTGGGCGTGGACCGGCACGAAATCAACATGGCCGTGTTCTTCGGCCTTGGCGTCGAGGGCGCGAATACCGTCCTGCCCCAAAGCCCGTTCTACAAGCCCGAGCTTGCGACGCTCTGGGCGACGCATGATCCCGATCAGGCCAACCGGTTGCTGGACGAGGCGGGCCTCGTGCGCGAGGGCAGGGGCTTGCGCCGCCTGCCGGACGGACGCCGGATGCAGGTGATCGTCGAGACGACGGGCGAAAGCACGCTCCAGACCGACCTTCTGCAACTGATCGACGGCCATTGGCGCGAGATCGGGATCCAGATCATCCCGCGCGTCAGCCAGCGCGACCTGTTCCGAAGCCGGGTCATGGCCGGGCTGGTGGTGATGGCCGCGTGGGAGGGGCTGGATAACGGCATTCCCAACGCCGACACGCCGCCGACCGAGTTCGCGCCCGTCACCGACGACCGGCTGCAATGGCCGCTCTGGGGTGTCCACCACCTCTCGGGCGGCACGGCGGGCGAGGCGCCCGATCTGCCCGCGGCCATGGAGTTGCTGGATCTCTACAAGCAGTGGATGCGAACCCCCGCGGTCTTCGGACGCGAGGAAATCTGGCGGCGGATCCTGACGCTTTGGGGTGAGCAGGTCTTTACCATCGGCACCGTCAACCAGACGCTGCAACCCGTGGTGCGCCATGCCGACCTGCGAAACGTGCCGAAAAAGGCGCTGTTCGGCTATGACCCGACCGCCTATCTGGGCATTTACATGCCTGATACCTTCTGGTTCGACAAAAGCGGCGGGGAGGGCAAGGCATGATCCGCTATCTGATCTGGCGCGTCGCAGTGATGGTGCCGACGCTGATCCTGATCTCGATGCTGGTTTTCGCCATCATCGAGCTGCCGCCCGGCGATTATTTCGAAAGCTATGTCCAGGAATTGCGCGCAATCGGCGAGACCGCCGACCTGCAGGAGATCGAGGACCTGAAGGCGCGCTACGGCTTCGACCAGCCGTTGCCGATCCGCTACCTGCATTGGGTGACGGGGATGCTGCACGGCGATTTCGGCTATTCCTTCGAATACCGGATGCCGGTGCATGAGGTCGTGCAGAGCCGGATGTGGCTGACCGTCCTCGTCTCGATGGCGACGATCATCGTCACCTGGCTCATCGCCTTTCCGATCGGCATCTATTCCGCGACCCACCAATATAGCTGGGGGGATTACGGCCTCACCTTCCTCGGGCTGCTGGGCATCGCCATCCCGAATTTCATGCTGGCGCTGGTGCTGATGTATTTCGCGAATGTCTGGTTCGGCGTCTCGATCGGGCATCTGATGGACCGCGAATATCTCGGCCAGCCGATGAGCTGGGAGAAGGCGCGCTCGATCCTGTCCCATCTCTGGATCCCGGTCCTGATCATCGCCACCGCTGGAACCGCCGGCATGGCGCGGCGTCTGAGGGCGAACCTGCTGGACGAGCTGGGCAAGCAATATGTCGTGACCGCGCGCGCCAAGGGGCTGCACCCGTTCCGCGTTCTGACCAAATATCCGCTACGCATGGCGCTGAACTTCTTCATTGCCGATATCGGTTCGATCCTGCCCGCCATCGTCTCGGGGGCCGAGATCACGGCGATCGTCCTTTCGCTCGAGACCACCGGCCCGCTGCTGATCCGGGCGCTGCAATCGCAGGACATGTATCTGGCGGGGTCGTTCCTGATGTTTCTGGCCTTCCTGACGGTGATCGGTGTCCTGATCTCGGATATCGCGCTGGCGATCCTTGATCCCCGGATCCGGCTGGCCGGAGGGGCAACCAAGTGATCCCGCTTCCCCCGCCCGGCGCGCCCCTGCCGCACAGCGTCTCGGAGGCGCCCTTCGATCCCGTCGCGGATCAGGAGGCCGATGGCGGCAAGCTGGCCGGGGCGTCACAATTGCGGGTGACATGGTGGAAGTTCCGCCGCCATCGCCTCGCGCTCTGGTCGGCAGTTTTCCTGACCCTCGTTTATCTGACCGCGACCTTTGCCGAGTTCCTGGCGCCCTATGACCTGCACAGCCGCGACACGGCCAACATCTTTGCGCCGCCCCAGCGCGTCCATCTGTTCCACGAGGGCGAGCTGGTCGGCCCCTTCGTCTATGGCCGCACCATGACGCTCGACATGGAAAACCTGCGCCGGGTCTATACCGAGGACCGCTCGGCGCCGATGAAGCTGCGGTTCTTCTGCCAGGGCGACGGATACATGTTCATGGGGATGGTTCCGGGGAACCGCCATTTGTTCTGCCCGCCGGAGGGCGGGACGGTCTTTCTGCTGGGCACCGACCGGCTGGGACGGGACATCCTGTCCCGGATCATCCACGGCGCGCGCATATCGCTGACCATCGGCATTCTGGGCGTCACGATGAGCTTCGTTCTCGGGATCGTCCTTGGCGGGCTGGCCGGATATTACGGCGGCTGGATCGACGCGGTGGTCCAGCGCATGATCGAGGTGCTGCAATCCATCCCGTCGATTCCGCTCTGGATGGCGCTGGCCGCGATCATGCCGGTGACATGGAGTCCGCTGCTGGTCTATGCCGGGATCACCATCATCCTCGGGATGCTGGACTGGACCGGGCTGGCCCGCGCCGTCCGATCGAAGCTGCTGGCCCTGCGCGAGGAGGATTATGTCCAGGCCGCGCAGATCCTCGGCGCCAGTCCGGGGCGGATCATCGGCCGCCATCTGGTGCCGGGCTTCATGTCGCATCTGGTCGCCTCGGCGACGCTGACCATTCCGGGGATGATCCTGGGCGAGACGGCGCTGAGCTTTCTCGGCCTCGGGCTTCGTCCGCCGGTGACAAGCTGGGGCATCCTTCTGACCGAGGCGCGCAGCGTCAATACGCTGGCGCTTTATCCCTGGCTGCTGTTCCCCGTCATTCCAGTGATGCTTGTAATCCTCGCCTTCAACTTTTTGGGCGACGGCCTCCGCGACGCCGCCGATCCCCTGAGATAAGAGAGCCAGATGACCATTCGCCTCAGCGACGCGCGCGTCCTTCTCTACAGCCACGACACTTTCGGCCTGGGCCATCTGCGCCGCTGCCGCGCCATCGCGAATGCGCTGGTCGAGGCCTATGGCGGCTTGCAGGTGCTGATCATCTCGGGCGCGCCGATCGCGGGTGCCTTCGACTATCGCGCCCGCGTCGATTTCGTGAAAATCCCCAGCGTCATCAAGCTGCGGAACGGGGAATATACCTCGCTGGCTGAGCATGTGGACCTGTCGGACACGCTGAAGATGCGCCGCGCCATGATCCTCGAGACGGCGCGCAGCTTCCAGCCCGACGTGTTCATCGTCGACAAGGAGCCGATGGGCCTGCATGGCGAGGTCGAGGATACGCTGGACTGGCTGAAGGGGCAGGGGACGCGGCTGGTCCTTGGCCTGCGCGATGTCATGGATGCCCCGGCGCTTCTGGCCGCCGAATGGCGGCGCAAGAAGCTTGTCCCGCGCATCTGCAAGTATTTCGACGACATCTGGGTCTATGGCCCGCGCGGGTTTCACGACCCGCTGGCCGGGGTAGTGGTGCCGGCCGCGCTACGCGAACGGATGCGATATGTGGGTTTCCTCAAGCGGAAATGCCGCGCGACCGCGCCGCGCCCGGCCGAGGGGCCTTTCGTCCTTGTCACGCCGGGCGGGGGCGGTGACGGCGCCGATCTGGTGCGAGACGTCATCGCCGCCTATCGCGAGCATCCTGACCTGCCGCGCGCGCTGATCGTCTGCGGACCCTATATGCCCGCCGAGGAGCGGGCGATCTTCCGCGCCGAGGCCGAGGCCATCCCGGCGCTCAGGATGATCGACTTCACCCCCCGGATGGAAGACCTGATGGGTCAGGCCGAGGCGGTGATCTGCATGAGCGGCTATAATACCTGGTGCGAAGTCCTGTCCTTCGACAAGCCCGCCCTGATGCTGCCCCGGACCGAGCCGCGCGAGGAGCAGCTGATCCGCGCCATGCGCGCGAGCGAGCTGAATGCCGCGACCATGCTGCTGCCCGAGGAGGCGCGCGACTGCGACCTGATGGCCGCGAAAATCCGGGCGCTGGCCACGCAGCTGCCGCCCTCGGTCGGCTATCCGCATCCCGATCTGGACGGATTGCCGAACATCATCCGCATCGTCGGTGAATGGCTGCGCCCGAAACAGGTCTCCGGGGCAGTCGCCAGCTGATGACCTCGCCAAAGATCGTCGTGCTGCTGAAGGGCTATCCGCGCCTTTCGGAAACCTTCATCGCGCAGGAATTGCGGGGGCTGGAAAAGGCCGGGCTGCGGCTGCACCTCGTCTCGATGCGCCATCCGACCGACACCCGCCGCCATCCCGTCCATGACGAGATCGAGGCGTCAGTCAGCTATCTGCCCGAATACCTGTATCAGGAACCACTGCGCGTCCTGCGCAGTCTGGCGCGGGGCGCGGGGCGGCGCGGCTTCTGGCAGGCGGCGCGGCGCTTTCTGGCCGATCTGGCCCGCGACCCGACCCCGAACCGGGTCCGCCGTTTCGGGCAGGCGGCGGTGCTGGCTGCCGAATGGCCCGCTGATGCGGACTGGCTGCATGTCCATTTCCTGCATACCCCGGCCTCGGTCGGAAGCTATGCGAGCCGGATGATCGGGACCGGCTGGACGGTCTCGGCCCATGCCAAGGACATCTGGACCTCGCCCGACTGGGATCTGAGGCAGAAGCTTGGTCATGCCGAATGGTGCGTGACCTGCACACAGTCGGGATGGGAGCATCTGCGCGGCCTCGCCCCCGATCCGGCCCGCGTGCATCTGAGCTATCACGGCCTCGACCTTGGCCGCTTCGGGCCGACGGACCGGCCGCATTCGGATCGGGACGGCGGCGATGCGGCTGATCCGGTCCGGCTGGTCAGCGTCGGGCGGCTGGTTCCGAAGAAGGGCTATGACGTCCTGCTGCACGCGCTGGCCGCGCTGCCCCCGGACCTTGCCTGGCGCTTCGAGCATATCGGCGGCGGGCCCGAGGCCGAGCGGCTGAAACCGCTGGCGCGGGAACTGGGGCTCGAGGGTCGGATCATCTGGCGTGGCGCGCTGCCCCAGCGCGAGGTGCTGGAGCTTTACCGCGACAGCGATCTTTTCGTGCTGCCCTGCCGGATCGCGGCGGATGGCGACCGCGACGGGCTGCCCAATGTGCTGGTTGAGGCCGCGAGCCAGAAGCTCTGCTGCATCGCCAGCGCCATCTCGGGCATTCCTGAACTGTTCCGCGACGGCGAAAACGGGTTGCTGGTGCCGCCCGAGGATGCGGGCGCGCTCTCCGGCGCGCTGGAGCGCGCGATGCGCGACCCCGTGCTGCGCGCAAGGCTCGGTTCGGCGGCGGAAGCGCGGGTGCGGAGCGATTTCGACGCCACAACCAGCGTTGGCGACCTGAAGGCGCTGTTCAGCGCGGTGCGGGGGGGCTGCTCATGCGGGTGATGTTCCATGTCCAGCATTTGCTGGGGATCGGCCATCTGGCGCGGGCCAGCCGGATTGCCGAGGCCTTGGCGCTGAGCGGCGCGGAAATCACCATGGTCACGGGCGGGATGCCGGTGCCGGGTTTTCTGGCGCCGGGGATCGGGCATCTTCCGCTTACACCCATGGCGGCGGGGCAGGAGGGGTTTGCCGATCTTGTCGATGGCGCGGGCCGGCCGGTCGATGACGCCTTTCGCGCGCGGCGCCGGGACCAGCTTCTCGACGCGTTCCGGGCGCTCGATCCCGATGTGCTGCTGATCGAAGCCTTCCCCTTCGGTCGCCGTCAGGTGCGCTTCGAGGTGCTGCCTTTGCTGGAGGCTGCGCGGGCGCGTCCCATCCCGCCCCTGATCGTCAGTTCGGTGCGGGACATCCTTCAGGCCAACCGCAAGCCCGGCCGCGACGAGGAGACGGTGGCGGCGCTTGCCGGCTTCGACGCGGTGCTGGTCCATGGCGACCCGGCATTCTCGCGCATCGAGGAAAGCTTTCCGCTGGCCGACCGGATCGCGGGGAAGCTGCGCTATACCGGCCTTGTCGCGCCGCCCCCGCCGGTCCCCTCGGCCGAGCGGCATGACGTCATCGTCTCGGCCGGCGGGGGCGCGGTCGGGGCCGATCTGATCCGCACCGCCATGGCGGCGCGGGCGCTGCTTTCATCCGATCTGGATTGGTGCGTCCTGACCGGACCGAACCTGCCGCAAGCCGAGTTCGATGGCTTCGCGGCCATGGCCTCGCCCCGGCTCTCGGTCCAGCGTTTCCACAGTGATCTGGCGGGGCTGATGGCGAGTGCGCGGGTCTCGGTCTCGCAGGCGGGCTACAATACCGTCGGCGACGTGCTGCGCGCCGGGTGCGAGGCGGTGCTGGTCCCCTTCGCCTCGGGCGGCGAGACCGAGCAGAGCCTGCGCGCCGAAAAGCTGGCCGCGCGCGATCTGGCGCTGATCCTGCCGGAGGCCGGGCTGACCGCGCCCGCCATGGCCGCGGCGATCGGGACGGCGCTGGGACGGACCGGCAGGCCGCGCCCGGCGCTGGATCTTGAAGGCGCGGCCGCCACGGCCCGCATTTTGCGCGACATGCTGCGGGACCGGGTCAGGTAATCAGTTCAAGCAGGCGGGCCGAGGCATCCGTGCCGCGAAAGCTGGGCGGGCCAAGGCCGACATTGCGACATTCCACGCCCTCGATCACGCCATCGGGTGCGCCATGGGCATGGCCGAACAGCCAGCCCTGCGGGCGGTGCTTGCGCATCAGCCAGCCGAGGTCCGAGGCAAAGCCGCCGGGATGGCTATAGTCCGGCGGGACCAGCGACGGATGCGGGACGTGATGGGTCACGATGGCCGCCTCGCCCCCGCAGGCGTCAAGCCGCGCGTCGAGCCATGCGACCTGACGGCGATGCAATTCCCTGAGGTCGTCGACCCGCAGCACGCCGCCGCCCGGACCCTGGATGCGGCGGAAATCATCCATCGCGGCCGGATCGGCGGGCAGCGAGAAATCGGTCCAGAGCGTCGTGCAAAGAAACCGCCGCCCGCCAATCACCACTTCGGATTGCTGGGCATAGTTCAGCCCGTGCTGGTGGCAGAGACCCGCAAGCCTGTCCTCGGCGTCGATGGCGAGGTCGAAGAAATCGTGATTGCCCGGAAAGACATGGATCCGGTCCGGCGGCAGTTTCGCCGCCAGCCGGTCCAGAAAGCGTGGCCATTTCCGCAGGGCCGAATTGGAAAGGTCGCCCGCGATGATCATTCCGTCGAGCATCCCCCACGCCTCGGCGTCGAGATGATCGAGCGGGTCGAGCCCCGCATGTTTCCATTGGTCGAGATGCAGGTCGGCGACGATCAAAATGCGCGGCTCGCTGGCAGAATTCATGTCATCGGCAGGTGTCACGAATATTTCCTCTTGCTCTCCGACAGCCTTCTTGCGTGATTGGACGGCCTCTGGCGAGTATTTATTCAGGTAATCTGCCCTGCTGTGAACCCATGTGGCGAATTGACGAATGCCTCGTCTTTTTTCACCATGTCCTTGCGTCACTTCGAGAGAATCGCCCGGAGGCGGAAAGCTGCCACTTGACGTCTGGCCTGCTTTCGTTTGCATCGGACGCGAAGAATAAATGCCGACATGGGAGGCCAAATGTCCATCTTCACCACTCGCGTCCTCGCTGCTTCAGCGCTGGCTTTTATGGCTGCGGCGCCGCTGCACGCGAAAACCTTCGTCTATTGTTCGGAGGGTTCGCCCGAGGGTTTCGACCCCGCGCCCTATACCGCCGGCACCACCTTCGACGCCTCGGCGCACGCGATCTACAACCCGCTGCTGCAGTTCAAGCCGGGCACGACCGAGGTTGAGCCGGCTCTGGCCGAAAGCTGGGACGTGTCCGAGGACGGGCTGGAATACACCTTCCATCTGCGCAAGGGCGTCAAGTTCCACTCGAACGACAAGTTCACCCCCACGCGCGACTTCAACGCCGATGACGTGATTTTCTCGTTCAACCGTCAGGCCAATGCCGATGATCCGTGGCACGCCTATATCCCGGGCATCACCTACGAGTATTTCAGCTCGATGGAGATGGACAAGCTGATCAAGTCAATCGAGAAGGTCGATGACTACACCGTCAAGTTCACGCTGAACCAGCCGGAAGCGCCCTTCGTCGCCAACGTCGCGATGCCCTTCGTGTCGATCATGTCCAAGGAATATGCCGACGCCCTCGACGCGGCTGGCACCAAGGAAGACCTGAACAACACGCCGATCGGCACCGGTCCGTTCAAGTTCGTGGCCTATCAGAAGGACGCGGTGATCCGCTATCAGAAGAACCCCGATTTCTGGGGCGACGCGCCCAAGATCGACGATCTGGTCTTTGCGATCACGCCCGACGCCTCGGTCCGCCTGCAGAAGCTGAAGGCCGGCGAATGCCACCTGATGCCCTATCCGGCGCCCGCCGATCTGGCCGCGATCAAGGCCGACCCGAACCTGAAAGTGGACGAGCAGGCCGGCCTGAACGTGGGCTACCTCGCCTATAACACCACCGTCGCGCCCTTCGACAAGCCCGAGGTCCGCAAGGCCCTGAACATGGCGATCGACAAGAAGGCGATCGTCGAGGCGGTCTATCAGGGCAGCGCCGAAGTCGCGAAAAACCCGATCCCGCCGACCATGTGGTCCTATAACAACGCGATCGAGGACGACAAATACGATCCCGAAGCCGCCAAGAAGATGCTGGAAGATGCCGGCGTCTCGGGCCTCAGCATGGAAGTCTGGGCGATGCCGGTGCAGCGCCCCTACATGCCCAACGCCCGCCGCACGGCCGAGCTGATCCAGAACGATTTTTCCAAGATCGGCGTCAAGGTCGATATCGTCAGCTATGAATGGGGCGAGTATCTGAAGAAGTCGATGGAAGAGGGCCGCAAGGGCGCCGTCATCCTCGGCTGGACCGGCGACAACGGCGACCCGGACAACTTCCTGTCGGTGCTGCTGAGCTGTGCCGCCGCGACGCCGGGCGGTGCGAACCGCGCCTTCTGGTGCAACAAGGAGTTCTCGGACCTTCTCGCCAAGGCCAAGGTGACTTCGGATCAGGCCGAGCGCACCAAGCTCTATGAAGAGGCGCAGGTCATCTTCAAGGATCAGGCACCCTGGGCGACGCTGGCCCATTCGACGCAATATGTGCCGATGTCGAGCAAGGTGACCGGCTTCGTGCAGTCGCCGCTTGGTGACTTTGTCTTCGATACGGTGGACCTGGCCGAGTAAGGCGCCACCGATTTGAAAGTGATGCGGCCGTGCAGGGGTTCCTCCCTTGCACGGCCCTTAGGTTAGGGTTCGATGCTCAGATTCATCCTCTCGAAACTTCTCTATCTCATCCCGACCATGCTCGGGATCACGCTGGTGGCCTTCAGCTTCATCCGCCTTCTGCCCGGCGATCCGGTTCTGCTGATGGCAGGCGAACGCGGCGTCTCGCCCGAGCGTTATGCCCAGATTTCGGCGCAGCTCGGCTATGACAAGCCGATCTGGCAGCAATATTTCACCTATCTCGGCAATCTGCTGCAGGGCGACCTCGGCAATTCCATCGTCACTAAGAAGCCGGTCCTGGCCGAATTCCTGTCGCTGTTCCCCGCGACGGTCGAGCTTGCGGTCGTGGCCATCATCATCGCGACGATGATCGGCGTTCCGGTCGGCGTGATCGCGGCGATCAAACGCGGGTCGTGGTTCGACCAGATCTCGATGACGGGCGCGCTGGTCGGTTTTTCGATGCCGATCTTCTGGTGGGGGCTTCTCCTCATCATCATGTTCTCGGGCATCCTGCAATGGACGCCGGTTTCGGGCCGCATCTCGCTGATGTATTTCTTCCCGCAGGTGACGGGTTTCATGCTGATCGACAGCCTGCTCTCGGGGCAGAAGGGGGCCTTCACCTCGGCGGTCAGTCACCTCATCCTGCCTTCGATCGTGCTGGCGACGATCCCGCTCGCGGTGATCGCGCGCCAGACCCGCTCGGCCATGCTCGAGGTGATGGGCGAGGATTATGTCCGCACCGCCCGCGCCAAGGGCCTCTCCACCCGCCGGGTGATCGGCGTCCACGCGCTGCGCAACGCCATGATCCCCGTCATCACCACCATCGGCCTGCAAATCGGCGTGCTGATGGCCGGCGCCATCCTGACCGAGACGATCTTCTCATGGCCGGGGATCGGCAAGTGGATGATCGACTCGATCTCGCGCCGTGACTATCCGGTTGTCCAATCCGGCCTGCTGCTGATCGCGGGCATCGTGATGATCGTGAACCTGATTGTGGACCTGACCTATGGTCTCATCAACCCGAGGATCCGCCACAGATGACCGAAACAACCGTCACCATTTCGGATTCGGCCATCCGCCGCCGGATGCTCAGGGAGTTCTGGTTCTACTTCAGCCAGAACCGCGGCGCCGTCATCGGCCTGTTCGTCTTTGCCCTGCTGGTGCTGACGGCGCTTTTCGCGCCGCTGCTGGCCCCCTATGACCCGACCCAGCAATTCCGCGACGCGCTGCTTGTCCCGCCGTTCTGGCAGGAGGGCGGCAGCACGCGCTTCCTGCTCGGGACCGATGCCGTCGGCCGGGACATGCTGTCGCGGCTGATCTATGGCTCGCAATATTCGCTGTTCATCGGCATCGTCGTCGTCGCCATCGCGCTGACCGGCGGCATCATCATCGGGCTGGTCGCCGGCTTCTTCGGCGGCTGGGTCGATACCGTCATCATGCGCGTCATGGATGTGGTGCTGGCCTTCCCGTCGCTGTTGCTGGCCCTGGTGCTGGTCGCGATCCTCGGGCCGGGCCTGACCAATGCGATGATCGCCATCGCCATCGTCTACCAGCCGCATTTCGCCCGCCTGACCCGCGCCGCCGTGATGAGCGAGAAGGCCCGCGAATATGTCACCGCCGCCAGGGTGGCAGGGGCATCGAACCTGCGGCTGATGTTCAAGACCATCCTGCCGAACTGCCTCGCGCCGCTGATCGTGCAGGCGACGCTGAGCTTTTCCTCGGCGGTGCTCGACTCGGCCGCGCTCGGCTTCCTCGGCATGGGGGCGCAGCCTCCGGCCTCGGAATGGGGCACCATGCTGGCCGAGGCGCGCGAGTTCATCTTGCGCGCATGGTGGGTCGTGACCCTGCCGGGCCTTGCCATTCTGGTCTCGGTCCTCGCGATCAACCTGATGGGCGACGGTCTGCGCGACGCGCTCGACCCGAAACTGAAGCGGAGCTGAGCCATGGCATTGCTGAACATCCGCAACCTGACCGTCAGCTTCGCGACCTCGACCGGCAGCTTCAAGGCCGTCGACGGCATCGACGTCCGCGTCGACAAGGGCGAGGTGCTGGCGATCGTCGGCGAATCCGGTTCGGGCAAGTCGGTCTCGATGCTGGCGGCGATGGGGCTTTTGCCCGACACCGCCACCGTCACGGCGGACGAGATGACCTTCGACGGCAGGGATCTGCTGAAGATGACGCCGGCCGAGCGCCGCAAGATCATCGGGCGTGAGATCACCATGATCTTTCAGGAGCCGATCGCCTCGCTCAACCCGTCCTTCACCACGGGCTACCAGATCGAGGAAGTGCTGCGCTTCAACGCCGGCCTCTCGCGGCGCGCGGCGCGCGCCCGCGCGCTTGAGCTTTACCGCCAGGTCGGCATCCCCGATCCCGAGGAAAAGCTGAAATCCTATCCGCACCAGATGTCGGGCGGGCAATGCCAGCGCGTGATGATCGCCATGGCCATCGCCACCAACCCGCGCCTCCTGATCGCGGACGAGCCGACGACGGCGCTGGACGTGACCATCCAGAAGCAGATCCTCGACCTCCTGATGGAGTTGCAGGAAGAGACCGGCATGGCGCTGATCCTGATCACCCATGACATGGGCGTCGTGGCGGAGACCGCCGACCGCGTCCAGGTCCAGTACAAGGGCAGGAAGATGGAGGAAGCCGACGTGCTTTCGCTGTTCGAGCATCCTGTGCATCCCTATACCCGTGCGCTCCTCTCGGCCCTGCCCGAGAACGCGACGGGCGACCGCCTGCCCACCGTCGGCAGCTTCCTGGAAGGCGAGGTGCAGCAATGAGCGTCGTTGTCGAAGGCACGGACATCATCCGCGACTACCACGTCCCCGGCTCGCTCCTGCGCGCCTCCAAGGTGGTGCGTGCGGTCAAGGGGATCAGCTTCTCGGTCGAGCGCGGCAAGACGCTGGCGATCGTCGGTGAATCCGGTTCGGGCAAATCGACGCTCGCCCGGATCATCGCGCTGATCGACGAGGCCTCCGGGGGCGAGCTCAGGATCGAGGGCAAGCCCATCGACATCGCGAAGCGGAAACCCACGCGAGAGATGCGCTCCAAGGTGCAGATGGTGTTCCAGAACCCCTATGGCAGCCTCAACCCGCGCCAGAAGATCGGCGACGTGCTGATGGAGCCCTTGCTTCTGAACACCGACACGCCCGCCGCCGAACGCCGCGACCGCGCGCGCGAGATGCTGGTGAAAGTCGGCCTGCGGGCCGAGCATTTCAACCGCTATCCGCATATGTTCTCGGGCGGGCAGCGCCAGCGCATCGCCATCGCGCGCGCCCTGATGCTGAAGCCCACGCTCCTGGTGCTGGACGAGCCGGTCTCGGCGCTCGACCTGTCGGTGCAGGCGCAGGTCCTGAACCTGCTCGCCGACCTTCAGGACGAGTTCAACCTTGCCTATGTCTTCATCAGCCACGACCTTTCGGTGGTGCGCTATATTGCCGATGATGTTCTGGTGATGAACAAGGGCGAGGCGGTCGAGCAGGGCACGCGCGAGGCGGTTTTCGCCAATCCGCAGCATCCCTATACGCGGGAACTTTTCGCCGCGACCCCGATCACCGATATCGAGGCGATCCGCCAGCGCGTCGCGCGCCGTCAGGCGCTCCGCGCCGCAACCGCCTGATTTCTTCGTTCGGCAAATACTCTCGGGGGGTCCGGGGGCGAAGCGCCCCCGGTCCTACCCCTCCAGATCACGATATTCGTGCCATTCCCCGCGCCAGTCGCGGATCCGCCATTGCCCCGGTCCCGCGGGCTCGACCTGACCCGCAGCCAGCGCCACCTTGCCATGCCCGCCCGGCAGGTCCAGCACATAGGTCGGCAGGCATGTCCCCGAGATCCGGCCGCGCAAAGCCGCCATGATCGCCTGCCCCTCGGCAATGGTGGTGCGGAAATGACTGGTCCCCCGCGCCAGATCGCAATGATGCAGGTAATAGGGCTTCACCCGGTTGCGGATCAGCGCCCGGAATAACACGGCCAGCGTCTCGGGATCGGCATTGACGCCTTTCAGCAGCACGCTCTGCGACAGCAGCGGAATGCCCGCGCCTGAAAGCCGGGCAAGTGCCGCACAGGCCTCGGGCGTCAGTTCCTGCGCGTGATTGATGTGCAGGACCACCCAGACCGCCAGTCGCGGCGCCTTCAGCGCCTCGAGCAGCGCGGTGTCGATGCGCTGCGGGGCAACCACGGGAATGCGGGTGTGAAAGCGGACCACGTCCAGATGCGCAATCGCCTCCAGCCGCGCCATCAGGTCGGCGATGCGGCGCGCCGACAGCACCATCGGGTCGCCGCCGGTCAGGATGACCTCATGGATCGCGGGGGTCCGCGCGATATAGTCAAGCGCCGCCTGAAGATCGCGCTCGGGCAGGGTGCCTTCCCCGCCCACCACCTCGCGCCGAAAGCAGAAGCGGCAATAAACCTCGCAGGTGCGGGTGATGTGCAGGATGACCCGGTCGGGATAGCGATGGGTCAGTCCCGGCGTGGGGCTGAAGGCCTCGTCGCTGATCGGATCGGTAAGTTCGTCGGGATGGACCGTCAATTCACGCGGATCGGGCACGAATTGCGCCGCCACCGGGTCGGCGGCCGTCCCCTCGATCGCGCCCTGCATCGCGGGAGTGATGCGGATCCTGAACTCGCGCGCCACCTTCTCCAGTTCTGCCGCCTGACCGGTCGCGGCAAGGCCTGCCTCAAGCAGGGCGGGAACGGTGGTCAGCGGGCGGGTAGAGGGCAGGGACACGAGGATACCGGTTCGTCTCGGGAAAGGGCGCATATGCGCCCTGCGGCTGAAAATTGCAATGGCGCCTCCTGAAACAATGTATACATTGCCCCGAGGGCGGAGGATGCCCATGCATCAAGGAGGCAGTTTCATGAGCATTCAGCTGTTCGATCTTTCCGGCCGCACGGCGCTTGTCACCGGCTCGTCCCGTGGCCTTGGTCGCGCCATGGCCGAAGGGCTGGCCGCCGCCGGGGCGCGCGTCATCGTGAACGGCGTCAACGCGGCGCGGCTGGACGAGGCGGTGGCCGAGATGCGTGCGGCCGGTCACGATGTCCTGCCGATGGTTTTCGATGTCACGGACGAGGCCAGCGTGATCGCGGCCTTCGAGCGCATGGACCAGGACGGGATTGCCGTCGATATTCTGGTCAACAATGCCGGCATCCAGTTCCGTCGCCCGATGCTCGAGCTTGAGACCGCCGACTGGCAGCGCGTCATCGACACCAATCTGACCTCAGCCTTCGTGGTGGGGCGCGAGGCGGCGAGGCGCATGGCCGCGCGCGGATATGGCAAGGTCATCAATATCGGCTCGCTGACCTCGGACCTCGCCCGCGCGGGGATCGCGCCCTATACCGTTTCCAAGGGCGGCATCAAGATGCTGACCAAGGCGATGGCGGCGGAATGGGGCGCGCTTGGCATCCAGACCAACGCGATCGGGCCGGGCTATATGCTCACGGACATGAACGAGGCGCTGATCTCCAACCCGGACTTCGACGCATGGGTGAAGGGTCGCGTTCCGATGCGCCGCTGGGGCCAGCCCGAGGAGCTTGCGGGCATCGCGATCTTCCTTGCCTCGAACGCCTCGAACTATGTCTCGGGGCAGCTCATCCATGCCGATGGCGGGATGATCTCGGTCCTCTAGGAGGGCAAGGCCGGGCGCGATCAGGCGCCCGGCGTTTCTTCTGACCTGTCTGGTTCGCGCTCAGATGAAATCGAACACGTCCGAGAGCAGGACCGTATCGCTGCCGCCGGCAAAGGTCAGCAGGGTGCCGCCCGAGACCTCGCGCGCCGAGAAGCTGCGCCCGCCATGGTTCAGCACATCAAGCCCGGTGTCGAAGCCATAGATGGTATCCTGCCCATCGCCGGCGCGTAGGATGATGACGTCGCGGTCACCATCGCCGCTATTTCCCTCGCCGATCCACAACTGGTCGCGTCCGGCCCCGCCGGTGATCGTGTCCTTGCCCTCGTCGGCGACCAGCGTGTCATTGCCGCGGCTGCCGGTCAGCACGTCATGCCCCCAACGGGTGTTGAAGTTGAAACCCGCCTGATTTGCCGCGACCTTCGCGGCCGCCCCATTGACCGTATCGTTTCCGGCATGGGTCCAGCCCAGCTCGAACTCGAAGAAGCGCAGGTTCGAGGCGCCGCCGATATTGGTGCTCGCCCGTCCGGCAAAGCTGCTCTCGCTGTTGATCTGGTTGATCGTCACCGAGACGCCATTGACGCCGATGGCGTCGTTCTCATCGGTATCGCCCTGCTTGATCCAGATATTGATCAGGTCGTTATCGGCGCCGCCATAGATCGTGTCATTGCCGGGCCGATGGTTGGCATCGCCATTGCCCCAGCGGATATTCTCGCCACCCGGGCCGCCATAGATCAGGTCGTTTCCGGTGCTGGACTGGATGAAATCCGCGCCACCACCGGCGCGGATCGTGTCATTCCCGGCGCCACCATCAATGATGTCGTCGAAGGCCGAGCCGATGATACTGTCATGTCCGCCACGGGTGATGATGGTCAGGCCATGGCCCGGCGTGCCGTCATGCGCTGCGTTCAGCTTTGCCTTGCTGGCATCGACCACATCATTCCCCGCAGTGCCCCAGACGCGTTCAATTCCCGTGAAGGTCAGGGTATTCCCGCCGATCTTGGCGGTTCCGGCCTCGGTCGTGCGGAAGGTGATGGTAGCGCCCTGGTTGCCTTCCAGAACCAGCCGGTCCCCGCCCGGATTATTGGGGGTATAGGGATTGATGTCGTATTTGTCGTTGGTATCTCCGCCATGGATGGTGTCGTTTCCGATCCCACCTCGCCAATAGAACACATCGGCGCCACCAAGGCCCGAGAGCACGTCGCTCGCTGCAGTGCCGCGGATTATGTTATCCGTGTTTGATCCGTTTACGATTGCCATTTTGGTCTCCGGCAAAGCTGATGGATGAGGGCCATTCCTGGCGGGAACTAGACAGACAATTGCGTCAAATCACACCTGCTTCGAGGAGTATGCCACCTCTCAGGCGGATAGCTGCAATCTGGTGTCGGGATCTCGGCGATTTTACGCTGAGCGTGCGGCTCCACGACACGCTTTTGGATATGTGCCCGGTCACCCGTCAACTTGAGGACGATTTCTGCCGCCGGAAGTTTTTCCATGTCCATATCGAATGAATTGGCCGCGACCTCTCCAACCGATTCTATTGCCCCGCTGCGTGAGAATGGATCGAGAGTGTTGAGGCTTTGTTACGAAGATGCGACCAAGTCATTTCTCCGGCGGCAAACAGAAATAGGGACGAGATGAAAATAGCGATCGACGGATACTGCTATCACCGCTTTTTCGGAGAGGTCTATCCGCAGCTCGAAACCGAGCCGGAGGCCCCGATGAGCCTTCGGGATTTCATCGACCGTGCCGTGGCCCATGGTGTCGAGGGCGTTTCGATCGAATCCTTCATGGTCGCGAGTCCCGAACCGGCCGATCTCGACGCGCTGCGCGAGGCGCTGGACGCCGCCTCGCTCGACCGGATGTGGGCCTGGGGCCATCCGAAGGGGTTGGGCAGCGGCACCACCCCCGAGGCACTGGAGGATCTGTGCCGGCATGCCGATCACGCGGCCTCGGTCGGGGCGCGCGTCATGCGGATCTGCGCCGGTGGGCGGGGGACACGCACGCTGGAATGGGATGAGCACAAGGCGCTGTTGCTACCCCTGCTGCGAAGGGCGGCGGACCACGCGGCCGCTCGCGGCGTGGTCCTGGCGGTCGAGAACCATATCGATTTCTCCGCCGAGGAACTGGCCGAGTTGATCGAAGCCGCGGCCCATCCCGCTTTGGGCGTGTGCCTTGATACTGCGAACAATCTGCGGATGTTCGAGGATCCCGATACCGTCATCGAACTGCTGGCCCCCTATGCGAAGGCCGTGCATCTGAAGGACATCACCGCCTATCGCGGCAGCCCGCGCAGCTTCGGTTTCTGGCCCAGCGTGGCGACGGGCAGCGGCCTGATCGACATTCCCTTCGCGATCGAACGGCTGAAGGCCGCGGGGTTCGACGGTCTGCTGGCCATCGAGTTCGACTACCTGCACCCGAGGTATTCGGGCGTGGACGAGGCGCTGGCGGAAAGCGTCTCCTATCTTCGCAGGCTTCTGGGCCGCGGTGCGGAGTGAGAGGGGGGCGGTGTGGGGGCCCCTGGAAGGTGCCGCGGCGCACGCTGCCGAACATCCTGCCGTGCGACGATCAACCTGATTGTCCGAGGGGGCGAATGCAGGGCCATACGGACCGGCCTGCCTGCGCAGGTAAGACACCAACGATTTCAAGGGGAAAAAGTGGTGCCCGGAGGCGGATTCGAACCACCGACACGCGGATTTTCAATCCGGGGCTAAGGCTTCGGAAACAGTGTCTTGCGAAGGTGCGTCGCGTCAAACCGGCAACAGAAAATCAATCGCTTACGCGGAAGGTGTCAAACCTCTCCCGGAGGCTAAAAGCGAAAATCCCGGCGCGCTGGCGGGCGCAACCGGGACCGATATCGAGAGCTTTTGGGACTGGTTCGATTCTAACGCAACTCGCAATACCAAGGCAAGCAACCTGGCTAAGGCCGTAGCAGACTGCGATCCTGCCGATCAGATCCTTTTCCTTGAAACGATGCTCGACGCTCTGAGGCCCGGTTGGCCCCAGTCGTCCTACGGGCTTCTGATGGAGGAGGCCGGCTGGTGGGCTGACAACTCAACCCGCGCCGAGAAGAAGGCCTACATGCTGGCGTGCTATCGTCGGCTGCCCCTGGAGGACCGGAAGGCCTTTCTAAACTACATCACGGGGGCCTCGGCATGACTGTTCATCAGCACAATGATTTTGCCGAACTGGAGCGCATGGACCCGGTGCCGGGCACAAATCCTTTCATGGAGGATGCGACGCCGCGTGCGAAGGAGCTGGCTCGCTTTACGCGTCGCATCACCGAGGTGAAGCCGGTCCTCAAGTCTCGCTATCTGGTCAAAGGGTGGTTGGATCGCGGCACTTCCAGCGTCGTCTATGGCGAAAGCAACGTCGGCAAGACGTTCTTTGCCCTCGATCTCGCGATGCATGTTGCAGCAGGAATGGACTGGCACGGGAACCGCGTACCCACGGCCGACAAATGGGCGGGACCGGTTCTCTATATCGCAAGTGAGGGCGGATACGGCATCAACAGCCGGATCGAGGCGATGCGCAGGGACAGACCCGATCTCATCAAGGCAGTCGGTAGAAACTTCGCGCTGATGAAGGTCGGCCTGGACCTGTGCACTTCGCAGGATGCCGCTCACCTTATCGAGATGATACGCGCCGATTTTGAACAGGCGCCGTCTCTCATCGTGGTGGACACGCTCGCGCGATCCATGGGCTCCGGTGACGAGAACACCGCGCAGGACATGGGCAAGTTCATCAAGAGCATCGATCAGCTGCGTGAGGCGACAGGCGCGCACGTCATGATTATTCACCATAGCGGCAAGGATGCCAGCAAGGGTGCGCGTGGATCAGGTAGCCTGCGGGCCGCGGCCGATACCGAGATTGAGTTGACGCGTGCCGAAAGCGTAGTGACTGCCGAGACTCGCAAACAGCGCGACATGGCCTGCGATGGGGTGTTTTCCTACAGCCTGAAATCTGTGTTCATCGGGCATGATGAGGATGGGGATAAGATCACCTCTGCCGTGATCGAAGAGGCCGAAGCCGCACCCAGGAAGGTCAGGCTCACCGGGGGCGACAAGATAGCCCTGCAAGCCCTCTCCGATGCTTTGGCGATGCATGGCAAGGTCATGCACAGCCCGCTATTCCCGGCCAATCGGCAGTGCGTCACGCTGGAGGCTTGGCGGGCCATGTGCGATCGGCATTCGCTGTCCAGTGGGGAGAGTGCCAGCGCGCAGCGTACGGCCTTCATGCGCATAAAATCTCGCCTGCAAGACAAGGAGATTATTCGGGTCGTTGATGGCATGGTTTGGTGCGTTTCGCCTGCGGATCAGCCGTCACATCCGTCACACGGTGTCACAATTTCGCACTGTGACGAGGCCCCCGCAGCCGTCACATCCGTCACACCACCCTATAGGGGTGTGACGAGTGTGACGCGGGTCGATGCGCTGCAATGTGGGGAGGATGACCAGTGATCTGGTCGGTCCCGGACCACAATTTGTCAGTCAACCACTGAAAGGGTATACGGCGTGAGAATTCACCGACTTTCTAAGAACGGGAGCGCAGCAGGCGCGATGGCAGACAGTGCCGTCATCCGCTGGGGGAAAAATTGGCGCGATCCCGAAGAACAGACCGGCTCCGACATGGAGTTCAACTTCTCGATCCAGACACGGGATGGCACCAAGGCGGTGCACGGCTTCTTCCTTCACGCGGCCGGCGCACATGTGATCCGTATCCGGGCTGATCGCGTGGCCCTGTCCAGCGTCGTGCGCGGTGTCACCCTCATCGACAAGGAAATGGGCGTGTATCGCGTGCGTCGGGTCCTGCCCGTCGAGGGCGGCGCTTGGATGAAGGTGATCTGCCAGAAGGTCATGTGAGGGCCGGGGGTGGTCTGGAACTTTGCCCTTATGGCGGGGACCGGCGCGGGGAGCAGCGCGCAAGATATGACAGAATTGGAGATTTCGCCGTGCATATGAAACACGACTTCCCACCCCTCGATCGGTGGCGTGTCGATGCGGTTCTTGAGCCCGAGCGGAAGATCTGGGGCCTTCCGCAGATCGCCGAGGTGCTGGGCGTTTCGGTCGACAAGGCGCGGGCGCTTGCGAGACTTCCCGAGGTGCCAATCTATCGCCCGGCCGGATCGGGCAGCTATTTCGCTTTCCGTTCGGAGCTTCTGGCCTGGCTTCGCCGCAAGCCCTGACTGCGAAATCCCTCGACTTCCAACGATTTCCTAGGTTTTACCAGCTTACCGCGAAGGCCCCGCATCACGCATAAACTGGTCTATGCGTATTTGGCCCTTCTCCCGCAAGACCGTCCAGCCCGAGCAAAAGTCGCTTGCCTCGCCCGATGCGGCGCTGCTGGCGGCGTTTGGGCTCACGGAAACCACATCGACGGGCATCGTGGTCAGCCAAGCTGACGCGCTGAGGGTGCCAGTGGTCGCGAACGCGATCCAGCTGATCTCGGAGGCCGTGGCCTCTCTGGACATTTACGTCAAGCGGATCGAGGGGCAGGACGAGGTGGACATTCCCGACCACCCCCTGCTGCCGCTGCTGCGGGGCGAGGCGAACGACTGGACCACGGGCTTCGAACTGATCCGCCAGATCGTCCGCGACGCGCTGATGAGCGATGCGGGCGGGCTTGCATGGGTCAACCGGGTGAACGGAGAACCGCGCGAGATCATACGCTATCGCCAGTCCACCCTGCAATTCGACGTGGATCTGGATACCGGCGAGCGTCTCTACCGCCTGATCAATCGCCCGGTCCCGGCCCGCGACGTGATCCACCTCTTGCCGCCCCTCGATCGTGCCCCGCTGTCGCTGGCGCGTGAGGCGATCGGTATCGCGGTTGCACTCGATCGTCATGCCGGCAAGCTGTTCACGCGCGGGGCTCGTCCCTCGGGTGCGCTGCTGATCCCTAAAGGGCTGGGTGAGGAAGCCATCAAGGCCGCCCGCGCTGCATGGCGTGTGGCGCATGAGGGCGAGGATCAGGGCCGCACCGCGATCCTTTATGACGGGATGACGTTCGAGCCCTACACCTTCAACTCGACCGATTCACAGTTCCTCGAAAATCGCCGGTTCCAGATCGAGGAGATCGCGCGAGCCTTCAACATCCCGGCGCCGATGGTGGGCGACCTGTCTCGCGCCACCTGGTCGAACTCGGAACAGAAGGGACGCGAGTTCTTGTCCTATACCCTGGAACCGTGGCTGCGCGGGCTGGAAGGTGCGCTGCGCCGGGCGCTGTTCTCGGACGAGGAACGTGCGACCCACGTCATCCGCTTCGACCGTGATGACCTCACCCGAGCCGATCTGGCGACCCGCGCCACCACCATCAACAGCCTCATCAGCTCGCGCACCATCAATCCGAACGAGGGCAGATCTTGGCTTGGTCTGCCGCCGCGCGACGGCGGCGACGAGTACCTGAACCCAAATATCAGCGCGGCAGATGCCCCCAAAACTGGGGACGTCTCCGATCCGCTCAAAAATGAGCGCAGCCCCGAGGACGACAATGCATCTGAATGACATTCTCTCCAATGCCGAAGATCAGGACCGCGGCCGATGGTTTGATCTGGTCGACCCGGTGACGGGCAAGGCGACTGGCATCCGCTTTCTCGTCGCCGGTCCGGACAGCGCCACCCAGTCGCGCGCCCGGCTGAGGATGGTGGATGATCTGGCCGAGGCTGCCGACGATGAGGGCAAGGTGAGTGCTGCCGCTCGCGAGAAATGCAGGCTGAACAGCCTGGCACGCTGCATCCTCGGCTGGGAGATTGTCGAGGACGGCGAGGCGCTGCCCTTCAATCAGGCGAACGTCCTTCGCGTCCTTCGCGCCGCGCAGTGGGTCCGCCAACAGGTCGACGCCATGGCGGGCGATCGCGCCCCCTTCATGCGGGGGCGCTGATGGATCGCATCGAGAGCAAGGCCGCTTTCAGCGTCGATGACGAGGGCCGGATCGAGGGTCTGGCCTCGGTGTTTGGCACCGTCGATCGTGGCGGTGATGTCGTCCACAAGGGCGCCTTCGCTGGCGCGTCTTTTCCGATTCCCATGCTCGCAGGTCACGATCAGGCCGAGGTCATTGGTGTCTGGCAGGAGGGTGTCGAGACCCCCGCGGGTCTGGCGGTCAAAGGTCAGCTCACCCTGTCGGTGCAACGGGCGCGCGAGATCCGCGACCTTATCCTGGCCAAGGCAATTCAGGGCCTGTCGATCGGCTACCAGGCGACGCGCAAGGCGGCGCGGCGTGGCGGCGGTCGGGATCTTCATGCCGTCGACCTTCTCGAAATCTCCGTGGTCGCGGTGCCGATGCATCCCGGCGCGCGCATCACCTCAGCAAAGGACATGACCATGACTGAACAAACTGAAGATCAAGGCATCGCGGCGCTCGAAGCCAAGATGACCGAGATCGAAAAGAAGGCCGACACCGCGCCGATCATTGCCCGGCTCGACAAACTGGAAGCGAAGATGAACCGGCCCGCGACCGAAAAAGCAGAGGATCAGCCGGACGAGCAGAAAACGGCCTTCGTGGAATACTTGCGCTCGGGCAAGGTCGAGGGCAAGGCGCTGACCACGGCCAGCGACACCGCGAACCATATCCTCGCGCCGGAACAGGTCGAGAGCGAGTTCATCCGCAACCTGGTCGAGTACTCGCCCATCCGTCAGATCGCGGATGTGCGCTCGACCACGGCGGCCAAGGTGATCCTGCCCCAGCGGACCAGCGTCACGAACGCGGTCTGGGTCGGTGAAACCACCGCGCGCACCGGCAGCGAACCGGGCTTCGATCAGGCTGACCTCGACGTGAAGGAACTGGCGACCTTCGTGGATCTGTCGCTGCAACTGGCCGAGGATAGCGCGAACGTGCTTTCCGAGGTCAATCTCGCGCTGGCCGAGGACTTCGGGCAAAAGGAAAGCGCGGCCTTCGTCAACGGCGCTCTGGCGCTGGAGCCCTCGGGCTTCATGGCTAATGCCGATATCGTCACCACCGATAACGGCCATGCCGCCAATGTGTCGCCCGATGCGCTGATTGCGCTGATGTATGCGCTGCCCGCGACCTATCGGCAGGCCGGCACCTGGGTCATGAACGGCACCACGCTGGGCGTGATCAGGACGCTCAAGGATGGCGATGGCCGCTATCTGTGGCAGCCCAGCTATCAGGCCGGCCAGCCGGAAACCATCCTCGGCCGCCCGGTTGTCGAGGCGGTGGACATGCCCGACATTGCCGCCGATGCCGAACCCATCATCTTCGGCGACTTCAAGCGTGGCTACCGGATCTATGACCGCCTGTCGCTGTCGGTCCTTGCGGACCCCTACAGTGTGCGGGTGAACGGCCTGATGCGCTATCACGCCCGTCGCCGTGTCGGTGCTGGGGTGGTTCGTCCGACCGCCTTCCGCAAGCTGGCGATGGTGGTCTGATGCCTGGCCGCGCGCCTCGCATTTGTTCATGCGGCAAGCTGGTTCCGGCGGGAACCGTCTGCTCGTGCCAGGCGAGGCGCGCGGCACAGCGCAATGCGGCCCACGACAAGAAGCGGCCCAGCAGCAGCCAGCGCGGCTACGACGGCACATGGGAGCGACAGGCGAAGGCCTTTCTCGCCCGTCCGGAGAACAGGGTTTGTGCCCGCTGCCAGCGGGCCACCGCCGTCGTCGTTATGCACATTCAATCCATTCGCATGCGCCCCGACCTGCGCATGGACCCGGCCAACTGGCGCCCCGGCTGCCGCAGTTGCAACGCAATGGAAGCCGCAAGAGAGCGGCGCAACATCACAAGGAACTGACCCCATGACTATCTATGCGACGAACGGTACCAAGATCTTCATCGGTGCTGCGCTGGCCGCCAAGCAAACCGATTTCATCCTTTCGGATTTCCCGACCACGGGATGGGTCGAGGTCGGCGAGACCGAGGGGCTGGGCACCGTCGGCGATACCTCGGCCGAGATTGCCTTTGACGGCATCAATTCGTCCCGGACCCGGCGCCTGAAAGGCACCCGCAATGCCGGCACCATGGAAGTGGTCTGCGGGATCGACTATGCCGACCCCGGCCAGATCGCCGTGATCGCGGCGGAAAAGACCCCGCACGATTACGCGTTCAAGATGGTGCTGAACGATGCGCCGGCCGGCGGCACGCCTTCCGAGCGTTATTTCGTCGCCAAGGTGGCAGCGGCGACGGAGCAATACGATACTGCGAACAGCGTCCTGAAGCTCAACGTCAGCCTTTGGGTGAACTCGAATATCGTCAAGGTTGACGCGGACGCGGCCTGATCGTGCTTTACCCGACCGCTGGATCTCGCCTTTACATCGCGGATGCCCCGGCAGAAGTGCCGGGGGCGTTCCCGGCTTCCGGCTGGGTCGAGGTCGCGGAGCCCGAGGCCCTTGGCGTCCTTGGCGTCGAATGGGAGGCGGTCGAGGTCTCCGATATGGCGATCGGCGAGGTCGGAACCCTCAAGGGCGTCCTTCGCCGCCAGCCCATGCAGATCATCCTGGGCGATGATCCCGCAGATCCGGGGCAGGCCCTCATCTGGGCGGCGTCGCGCTCCAGCCTCAGCTATCCGTTTCGGCTTGTGCTGCCCGGCGGCGTGCTCACCCGCCGATGGTTTGGGCTGGTCATGGCGATCGGCGAAGTTTTCGACGCGGCCAACAGCGTGATCAGGACGGAAGTTACCTTGCAACCCACATCCCAGATCACCCGCAGCGAGGCCAGCTGACATGGAAGCAATTTTGATCGATATCGGTGAGGTCAAGCGGCAACTCGGCCTCACCATGGATAATGGTGACGACGATTGGATGATCCAGGGCAAGATTGAGGCCGCCGAGAACTTCATCGATCGGGAGCTTGGATTCCGCATGCGCACGCGGTGGCCGCCGTATTCTCCGAACACTTACGGGGGTGAGAACGTGCCAGCCGCGCTGAGAGAAGCGGTCATGCAACTGGCCGCATGGTGGTATGAGAACCGTGAAGCCGTGACGGATCTGTCGCGCGAATTGCCATTTGGCGTTCGCGAAATCATCAACCAGCATCGCGAATGGACGTTCTGATGGCTGATGACGGTGGCCTCGCGAGGTTCCAGCGGCGCATGGAAGCGATTCCCCGGGAAGCGCGGCGGGCAGTTAAGCCGGCGCTGATCAAAGCCGCGAATGGCGTGGCCGAGATCCAGCGCAGCCTTGCCCCGGACGATCCGGCGACAAGCGCCCCTGACCTCAAGTCGAGCATCGCCGTCACCGGGCCGGGGGAGGCCACACCGGCCTATTCGCAGCCGGGCGGTTCGATGATCGTGCCGCCGAACCAGGTGGTGATCACCGTCGGTAATACCGATGTTCGCTATCCGCATCTGCAGGAATACGGCACCACGCATCACGGCGCGCAGCCCTTCTTCTGGCCCGGCTTCCGCCTCGGTCGCAAGCGCGCCCTGAGCGCCATCAAGCGCGCTGTCAGCAAAGCTATCAGAGAAGCGAAATGAATATCGATCTTGAGGTTCAGAAGGCCATCCGTGCCAGGCTCACGACTTATGCCGTCGGCGTGCCCGCGGCGCAGATTGTCGATGCGAACCAGCGCCCCTCGACCTTGCCAGCAATTCTTCTGGGTGACAGTCAGGCTCTGGACGAGGGCACCAGCCTGCGCCGCGCCCATACGCGCGTCTATCACACACTGCATGTCTGGAAGAAGGAACCCTCGCTGGAGGGCGTCAAGACCATCGCCGGGGCGATCCGCAGCGCGGTCCGCTCCGCTCGGTTAGTGTTGGCTCCGGGCCTGCATTGCGCCGATACGCTGGTCTCCTCGATGCGCTTCCTGCGCGACCCTGACGGCGAGCATTCCCATGGCGTCGTGGTGGTCGAAGTTCTGGTATCGGAGGCCGTGGCGTGAAGTCGGGCAAGCTGGTCGAAACCATCCGCATCGATCGGGCGACGACGGATATCAACGATGCCGGCACGCCGGTCGAGGTCTGGCGTGCCGTTGCCAAACTGCGGGCCGAACGCGTGGACCAGACGACCGAGGAGTTCATTCGCGGCTTCGGTGCCAGTGACGAGGAGGTGGTGATCTTCCGCGCCCGGTTCTTTGACGTCACAACCAAGCATCGGCTTGTCTGGAACTTCCAGGCCTTCAACATCAAGCAGGTGACGCCGATCGGGCGCCGCAAGGGGATTGAGCTTCGCTGCGTGAGGTGGCCGGAGTGAAGGGCACCAAGCCGCAACTGCGCGAAGACGTTGACGCACTAACTGCCGCTCTGGCCGCGCCCGACTGGCTGGCCGAGGAGGCCCGCAAGGAATGGGACCGGGTGATGCCGATCCTGACTGAGCGACGCATCCTGACCGACGCCGATCTCGGCGGGCTGGAGAATTACTGCATCTGCATCGGCCGCGTGCGCGAGACCGAGGCACTGATCCAGTTGGGGCAGGAACCCGATATGATGCTGAAGCTGGCACGCTTGCAGGACAAGGCGATGGCCTCGGCCCGTCAGCTTGCCGCAGAACTTGGCCTTACCCCCGTCAGCCGGTCCCGCCCGACGATCCGCGACGATGGCGACCAAGACGATACCGCGAACCCGCTGGAGATGGGCTGATGGCTGGCACCTTCCCGGAATGGATCTATGACGGATCGGAGATCCCCGATCCCTTCGGGCATGGCGAGCGTGCGGTGAGATTCCTGCGCGCTCTGCGGCACCCGAAATCCATCTTGCCGAATCGCGCGTTCCAGCTTGATCCGTGGCAGGAGAGGATCGTACGGCGGATCTATGGCCCGCGGCATGAGGATGGCGCTCGCATCGTTGGGCGTGTTGCGCTGCTGCTGCCACGCGGTAATCGTAAGACCTCGCTGTCGGCGGCGCTGGCGCTGCTGCATACCCTCGGCCCGGAGCGGGTGCCGAATGGCATGGCGACCTTTGCTGCGTCTGACCGCAAGCAGGCCGGCATCGGCTTCCGCGAGGCGGCGGGCATCATCCGCGAGGATAAGCGCCTTGTGGCGGCGACCAAGATCCACGATGCGTTCAATGCTCCGAAGATGATCCGCTATCGCAAGGACGGGGCGCAACTTGAAGTCGTGTCCAGCGACGGCGGGCGCCAGCATGGCGAGACGCCCGGCTTCGTCTTGGCGGACGAAATCCACGTTTGGAAGGGGCGCGATCTTTGGGAGGCCCTGACCACCGGCCTCGATAAGATCGACAACAGCCTGCTGGTGGTGGCATCGACCGCCGGCAGGGGACAGGACAATCTCGCCTGGGAGTTCTTCGAGGATGCCCGCAACGTCGCCCGCGGCAATGTGGATGATCCCTCGATTCTGCCTATCCTGTTTGAAGCCGATCGCCGCGATGACTGGGAGGATGAGGCCCTGTGGCATCGGGTGAACCCCGGCCTCCAGTATGGCTATCCCAGCCTGCGGAAATTTCGAGACCATGCCAAGCGCGCGCAGCGCGGCGTCGGCGAGCGGCAGTCTCTCAAACAGCTCAAGCTTAATATCTGGCTCGACGCCTCGACCGATCCCTTCGTGGACATGGATATCTATGACGCCGGGGCCAAGGACTATGATCTGGACGCCTTGCGGGATGAGCCGTGCTGGCTCGGCGTTGACCTGTCCTCGACGGTTGACCTCTCGGTGATCGTGGCCTGCTGGCGCACCGCGGATGGCTATTTCGTCAAGCCGTGGTTCTTCTGCCCGCAGGAGGCCCTCGACAAGACGGACGGGGGCGAGGCCTCCCTTGACGACGAGGACGGCATCAGCGCCCGCGAGGATCGTTCCGGCGCCCCCTATCAGGCTTGGCATGACGATGGACTGATCACGGCCACCGCCGGTTCAGTGATCGACTATGCCGAGATCGAAAGCCGGATCATCGAACTCTGCGAGGAGTTCAATGTGCAGGAAATTGCCTTCGACCCGCACATGGCGCGGCAGGTGCAACCGAAGATCCTGGAGGCCGGGTTGCCAGCGGTGGACTTCCGGCAGGTGCCCTCGCTGATGATGCCCGCGGTGTTGGAACTGGAGCGGGCGCTCCTGGGCGGCGAGTTCTTCCATGGCGGGCATCCCGTCCTGCGGCATTGCTTCGCCAATGTCGTGGTGAAGCGCAACGACCATGGACATGTCGTGAAATTCACCAAGCCCAAACGCTGGCTTTCGATCGATGGCGCGGTGGCTTCGGCCATGGCTGTGGCCCGCGCCTCGGCAAATGAGAACGTCCTGACGACCAGGGCAACCTGGTTCACCGAAGACCTTTGGTCGCCCGTATAGGAGGCAAAGATGGCAGATGACGAACGCCTTGTCGTGCGGCTGGAAGCGCGGATCAACGATTTCGAGAAGTCGATGAAGCGGGCCGAGAACACCGGCACCCGCACCTATCAAGGTCTGCGCCGCAATTCCCGCTCTGCCACAAGGCAGATGGAACAGGACATGGCGCGATCGGCCAACAGCATCAAGCAATCCGTCGCCAGCGTCACCGGCAGCGTCGGCAGCCTCGGCAAATCTCTGGCCGGGGGCTTCCTCGGCGGGCTGGCTGTCGGCGGCATGGCCGAGATCGTCAGCAGTTCGCGGCAGGTCGTGCAGGGCATTGCCCAGATCGGCAACGAGGCCAAGCGGGCCGGCTTGTCGGCGCAGGCCTTTCAGGAATGGAAATACGTCGCCGAGGCGAACCGGATCAGCGTCGATGCACTGGTTGACGGCTTCAAGGAACTGTCGCTGCGCGCGGATGAGTTCATCACCACGGGCGTCGGGCCTGCGGCCGAGGCCTTCGGGCGGCTGGGCTTCCGGGCCGAGGATCTGAAGAAGAAGCTGAAAGACCCTTCGGCGCTGATGCTGGAGATCATGCAGCGCCTCGAAGGCATGGACCGGGCGGCGCAGATCCGCATCGCGGACGAGATCTTCGGCGGCACGGGCGGCGAACGCTTCGTGGAGATGCTGGGGCAGGGCGACGACCGGTTGCGCGACACCATCGCCCGCGCGCACGAAACCGGGGCCGTCCTCGACGATGAACTGATTGCCAAGGCTCAGGATCTTGATCAGCGGTTTCGCGACTTGCAGACCACGGCGGGGAATTTCTTCAAGCGGGTGATCGTCGGCGCGGCCGATGCAGCGGTTGAGATCGCCGACATGCGCGCCAAGCTGGACGAGGTATTCAGCAACGAGACCGAGGGCCGCGCCGCTCTGGGTGATGATCTCTATGACGCCCTCAACCGCAACCGAGATCTCGTCGATCAGCATGCGGCCGAACTCGGCACGCTGGAAGGGCAATATCAGTCGCTGGCCGAGGAGGCAGCGGTTGCCGGGAACGCCTTGCGCGGCTCGATCGGGCAGCTGGACAGCTGGGGCTATGGCGAGATTGCCGATCAGCTGCGGGGGCTGGTGGCCGAACAGGATGAGCTTGTGCGGGCCTTCCGCGATGGCGCGATCGGCGGCGATGACTTCGCGGTCAAGCTGGACGATATCCGCACCCGCGCGACCGACGCTTTCGATGAGCTCGAGGCGGGCGACCGAACCAGCTTCGAGGGCGTCATTTCTCAGCTTGGTCGGCTCGGCGGGGTGATTGCCGGGGTCGTCTCTCTGGCCGGCAGGCTCAAAGGGGCGCTGGCATCGGCGGCCGGTGTGTCGGCGGGGCAGAAGGACCTCGACGCCATGCGCCAGCGGCAGGCGGCGGAACAGGCGTCCATGGACAGCGCCAAGGCCATGGCCGAGGCCAACGACAAGTTCACGGCATCCGAGACCGCCCGCAACGCTGCCACCAAAGAGCAGATCGCGCTGGATCGCGAAATGGCCGAGGTGCGCAAGCGCGCCAAGGACATGGGCGCCACCCTGACGGATTCCGATGTGCGCGGCTTTGCCGAGGCGGCGCTTGCCGGCGATGCTGCCCGCGCGCCTGCCGGAAAGGCTGGCGGTTCGTCCCGATCGAAAGCTGGCGGCGGAGACAGCCTCAAGGGCTTCGACCGTGACCTGCAGCAGATCAGGGAACGCACCGAGGCCCTGAACATCGAGGCGCAGGTTCTCTCAGCCGCGGCGCTGAGCGGGGCAAGCTACGGCGACATGATGTCCTATGCCAGCGAGAAGGCCCGGCTCTTGGCGGCGGCGCAAGAGGAGGGCCGAGCAATCACGCCCGAACTCGCGGCGCAGATCGATCAGTTGGCGGAGGCTTATGCTCAGGCGGGGAAGAAGGCGGATGAGGCCGCCGATCGGCTAAGGGAGGTTCAGGAGGCAGGGAAGGCGGGCGCCGATGCAGTCGCGGGGATCTTTATGGCTGCTCTGGATGGGGCGGATGCTGCCAAGCGGGCGGTCGTCCAGCTTCTTGACCAACTCGCGCAGGCGATGATCAGCAAGGCGTTTTCCGGGTTGGCTGCTTCGGGCGGCGGCGCCGGGGGTATATTCACGGGCATCGGGAAGCTGCTGGGCTTTGATGGCGGTGGCTATACCGGCAACGGCCCCAGAACCGGGGGCGTGGATGGCAAAGGAGGCTTCCTTGCCGTCATGCACCCGCGCGAGACGGTCACGGATCACACCAAGGGGCAGACCGCTCCGGGCGGGAACGGAGGTGCCAACGTTCACATCACGGTCGGCGTCGATCCCAAAACCGGCAACCTGACCGCTTTCGTGGATCAACGTGCGGCGGCGCAAGTTCAGAGGGCCGCGCCCTCGATCGTCGGGCAGAGTGTCCGTGAGGTAAACAACGCCATGGTCAGAACAAAGTCCTTTGGTCAAGGCAGGAGGATGTATTGAAACGACTGGAAAAACAGCTTTGCGCCACGGTGAAGGCCTCGCAGACCGGCACGCTCCGTCCGCCGCCCGAGGCGGGGCGGGAGCTGTGGAACGTCTTTCAGGCGATCTCCGCGACGCGGACCTATCACCCGGCCGGGCCGAACCCGATCCAGCCTTCAGAGATCCGCGCGTGGTGCGATCTGATGCGCCTGCCGCTCGGGCCCCAGCATGTCGGGATACTCCTGGCGATGGATGCCGCCTGGCTCGATCAGGCCTATGCGCGGGTGCGTGCGCCCGATGGGGTTAAGGTGCTGGCGCCGATCTCAGCGCAGCCTCTCAGCGCGGCGCTCTTGGATGCGGTGCTGGGGTGAAGGATTCAAGCCGGGCAGCTCGCGATTGGAGTTGCAGCCCTGATAGCGGAGCTGCCCGGTAAGAAGGTGGTCGGGGTTGTCGGTAGGAATTGCCGCTCCTGATGATGATGCTAGCGGCGCTCCTCGATGGGATCAAGACCCCTCACCGGCAGTCCCCCGATCCTCGCACCCCGTGGAGCCCTGCAATTGCTGCCACGTCCGAGTTTCGGGTCTCTTGTCCCCTGATGGTCGGGGGACAGGAGACCCGACTACGCAATGGCGTGGAAGCTGTAAGGGCGAAGCCTAAGCTCCGCCCTCGTATTATCGCTTGTTGCCCTTCTTCTCGTCCTGCGAGAGGACAGAAGCGGCGAGGGTTTTGGCCTGCGATGCTGTGGGCTTAACTTTGCCGCTCAGCACTTTGCTTGCCAGGGTGGAGGTCTTCGACGTCGATTGTTTGGTAGCCATCACGGGCTCCTATCTTTCGGTTGTGATAGGTATCCGCCTTGACTTGGGAGCCATGCTGTGGGAGTCTCCCCAGCGTGAATTCACAAATCGCAGCTGGATACGGCTGCATTTCTCAGATGCAGTCGGGACCACGAATCCCGGCTGCATTTTTCTATCTAACTGATCCGAATCGAAAAATCTAGCGGATCAGCGGCGCCAACTGTCTATATCTGGGCGCAGACACAAGTTACGGTGTTTTTTCCGCCACAGTCCCCTGATCTAGCTGCAACAGTGCGTCCGGTCGACGGATTTTGAGGCATGCGCCTCACCCGTAGTTTTCGGGTCGAAGTCGGAGCGTTCCTACGCGCGAGCGCAGAATCGGCGGCCTTTCGGCCCAGGTTCCGACCCGATTCCTACGGGTTGCCGACCCGAAAACTACGGGTTGGGTGCGAGGGCATCCTCAAATTTGATAGGTGCAAGTGTGTTATTGAAGCAGATCCCTGACTACGTCCGGTCGTCAGCCTAGTCGCTGGGGCGATGTCGTCGTTCGCCAAAGGTGACCGTCAAGATCCCTGATGGCCCCCGGGGGACTAGATAAACTGAATAGCGAGGCATGTTAGCCATGAGAACGGCGTCCGCTTCTTCCACGAACCTCCGCATTTCTTCGGGATCATCACCATAGTCCGTCCGTTCCATCCAAGTTGAAAAGAACTCGTCCAGGCTGAACCCGTCAGGTGGGTACTCCTCCTCTAAAGTTGCAACTATCTCTTGCGAGAGGCTCCGATGAGCTTTCTTTGCAGCGGCTTCCACCCGCGACTTAAGGTCGGCGGGCAGCATAAGCTTGAATTGCACTAGGCGACCATCTTCATCCATGCCGGAATGGATGGACAATATTTGTCCTTGACGCAACGGACATTTATTGTCCATATAGGGACATGAATTGTCCGTTTTGGGGTGGCTCGATGAACGATGTCGTACAGTTCAAGCTGAATATCCCTGCAGATCTTAAGGCATGGATAGAGGCTCAATCACGGAGAAATGTCCGATCGCAGGGGGCCGAGATTGTGGCGTGCCTGCGCGAGCGGATGGAGCGTCAAGAGGCCATGAAGGCCTGACGAGAAAGAGAGGAAGCCATGGAACTGCAAAAGCGCCTGCGGGCGAATAACCCTGCCATGCCGACCGGCGTGGAGGATCGACTTGCCTTGGTTGCCGCTCAAAGCGGCCTGACCCCGCCTGACCTTATCCTGGTCGACTGCGGCGACGGCGACTCGTTCAGCGACGAGTTCCTGACCTTCTGCGGTCAGTCTGGCTTTGTGCTCGATTGGGTTTGGATCGGGGAAGGACCCCAAACGCGGGCCGAGGCATTCCGTATTCAGCAGGCCGAGATGAGGGCCGCTGCGTGATTGAAGGTCCCGCCCTTGGTTTCGACCGGCAGCATGAGCGGTGGGCACGCGATGCCCGCCGTGGCAAGCTCGGCCGCGGGCGGTATCGGGCGCTGGTCGAGCAACTGGTGACGGTTACGCACATGGCATTTGAGGCTGGCGCCATCGGCTCGCTCTGGGGGCTGGAAGGGCCGATGAGAGCGGGTATTCGAGAGGATCTCTGCCGACAGGCATGGGGGTGGAGCGCCGCTGACCTGATGGCCCGCGACCTGCTGGCTAATGCCTTCCGGGTGCTGGAGGGCAGGTTTGAGGCCGAACGGCCGGAATGGAACGAGGGGCAACCGGAATGGGTAGTTCACGAGGGGCTGCTGATCGAACGGACGCGCTGCATCAACTGCCATTGCCAGTTGCCAGAGGGGCATCACAAATACTGCAGCAGATTATGCGCTGGAGCGACCCAACAGCGCCACTATCGGAGATTGGTGGCGGGCGAGGGTCTAGCGATCAAACTGGCGATCGACTCGATCTGACCGCGCGATGCGAGCATTGTGCAGGCGCATTACTCGACACGGCAAGGTCCAATCAGAAATATTGTAATGCTCATTGCCGCAATGCCGCTCGCATGGAACTGGTTAGCCGTGCAAGGGCAGAAGCGGTCGCGGGCAGGGTCTGTCAGTCCTGCGGTGCGCCGATCGAGGCAAGCCGGCGAGTGGGGGTTAAGTTCTGCAATCCCGATTGCTGCCGCGACGGAACGGCAGATCGGCTTAGGTCCGCGCGGGTCGCGGCACGGCTGAGTAAGACATGCTTGTTCTGCGAAGGTCCCATGCGGCGAGATTATCGGGGATACATGTACTGCAGCCGCGTCTGCGCTTGGCGCTCTGCAAGAGATCTGGCGCGCATGCTGCGAAAGCGGAATTGCGCCCATTGCGATAAGCCCTTTCGGGCCAGTGCAGAGGGGCAGAGGTTCTGCTCCAAGACGTGTCATTATGACAGCATACGTTCCGATCCGACGCGATATCGGGTCTGTAACTGGTGCGGTGACAGCTTTCGGCTCAGGCGCGCATCGCGGCGTTTTTGTAGCCATTCGTGTGCGGCGAGAGGGCGAGAAGCGAAAAAGCGGGTTCTCGACTTCAAGCCTGCTGAGTTTCGCATATCGAGAGGGTACTGATCGATGGCTGCGGCAACGCTAAACCTGACCGTCTTGGAAAAGCGGATGCTTTCGGCAGCCGAAGCCGCGTCCTATTGCGGGATGGTGCCAAAGCACTTCAAGGCGCTGTGTCCAGTTCAGCCCGTCAGCATGGGCGGGCGCTTCGTCCTCTGGGACAAGCGCGACCTCGACCAGTGGATCGATACCGAGAAGGCGGGATTTGTCGATGCGAGTCATGACGCCATTCTCGGGAGGCTCGCATGACCCTGATCCGCGTCACAGGTTTCAAGATCTTCAAGGACCGCCACGGAAAGCCGCGCTGCTATCACCGCAAGACCGGACATAAGGTGGATCTGGACCGCGCGCCTTTGGGCAGCGCGGCATTCCTCGCGGAGTGCGAGAAGATTTCGGCGCTTGCGAAGGCGCTGGAGACAAAGCAGCCGAAGGCCGGGACGCTTGGTGGTCTGATCGCCACCTACTTCGCAACCGAGCATTTCAGGGACACGCTGGCCGAACGCACCCGCAAGGACTATCGCAAGGTGGCCGACTACCTTGCGCCGATCGGTGATACGCCCGTCTCTGCGCTGAATACCCCGTTGATTGCCGCGATTCACGACAAGGCATCGGTCAAGCTCGGCTGGCGGCAAGCAAACATGCTGCGAACCTTCCTCGGGGAGGTGTTCAAGTTCTGCATCCCTAAAGGGTTAATCCGCGAGAACTTCGCCGTGGGCGTCATTCCCAAGCCGCGACCGAAGGGCAGGGCGCGGGCTAACCGCCCGTGGACCGTGCAGGAACTCGACACGGTGCTGGATCTTGCACCCGCACATATCCGGGCCGCTGTGGCGCTGATGGCGAACACTGGCCTTGATCCGTCCGACGCTTTGAAGCTTCGCCGTGACAAGATCGAGAACGGGGTGATCTGGGCGCAGCGCGGCAAGACCGGACAGGCAGTGCCGCTGCCGATCAACGGGCGCCTGCAGGTCGCCTTAGATGCCGCGCCAGCTCATGATGCGATAACAGTCCTTGCAACGATCAAGGGCACGCCCTGGACCTATGACGGCTTCTCAACCGTCTGGCACCGCTGGCGCGCAAAGCAGGTAGAGGCGGGCCATATCCCGGCCGATCTGACGCTCAAGGGGCTGCGGCACACGGTCGCCACGATCCTGCGAGAGGCGGGTTATACGCCGCGGCAGATCGCCGACTATCTCGGGCAAAAAACCGAGAGCATGGCTATCCACTACTCGCGTGATGCCGACATGGCGGAACGCAATCGAACGACAGCTTCGCTCCTGGATTCGGAGATCGAACGCAGAACGAAAGTTGTCAAACCCTTCTCGAAAAACCGTCAAACCTAACTAACGGAGACAGCTTTGCGTTTGCAAATCACCAACGATTTCAAGGGGAAAAAGTGGTGCCCGGAGGCGGATTCGAACCACCGACACGCGGATTTTCAATCCGCTGCTCTACCAACTGAGCTATCCGGGCGCCGTTGTCTTTCGCTTTCGGCAGGCGCGTAACTAGGCCAGCCGCGCCGCCATGTCCAGAGCGAAAAGACAGAAATTTCACTCTTCTGTATCAGTCTCTCCGGTCGGCTCGCCAGGGATGCGGTAATCGCCCCTCAGCCAGCGCGCGAGGTCGACATCGGCGCAGCGGCGCGAGCAGAAGGGGCGGTATTTCTCGACGGCGGGCTTGCCGCAGATCGGGCAGGCCATCAGCGCGACTCCAGCCCGGCCAGCCGGCGCAGGGGAAGCCGGTCGCGCTTGCGGCTGATCTCGTAAAGGCCCATCGCGGTCCAGCCGATCAGCACGGTTTCGGACGATTCGGATTTGAAGGCCGCGCGCAGGATCTGCTCCAGCGTGCCGCGGTCCCGCTTCGGCATCGGGGCGAAGTCGACCACGATCTGTCCGCCAAGGCCGCGCAGCCGAAGCTGCCGGGAAAGGTCGCGCGCAAGGGCGATATTGGCCTTGAGACCCGCCGCCGGCGAGGTGTCCGAGCCGGTATTCACGTCAATGGCGACCAGCGCGCGCAGTGCCTCGATCTCGGCCCAGGCGCCGCCGCCAAGCTCGACCCGGGACGAGAGCATGGCCTCGACCGCATCCGTCGCCCCCGTCACCTCGAACGAATCGGGCGCGTCCTCGACCGAATCGGGTTCCGGCTCGGCCCAGTCGTTCCAGGCGGCAATGGCGGGCTCGGCCGCATCGACCAGCAGTTCGGGCTGGCCGCTGTCATCGGCGAGGACATTGCGGGCGAGGGTCAGAAGCTCGCCCAGTTCCTCGGCCACGCGTTCCGGGTCGGCGGTTGCCGACGCGCTGCGAAAGACCAGACCCGGCGCGTCCGGCGCGTCGCCGAGCGCCGAGGCGCCAAGCGCGGCCAGTTCCTCGCGGATGGTCTCGTCCTTGATCCGGCGCGAGATGTTCACGCCCGGCGCGCCCGGCGTGACGATGACATGGCGTCCGCGGAAGCTCAGGCGCGAAGAGACGGGGATCGCCTTCCCGTCTTCGGCGCTGCCGCTGATCTGGACGAGCAGCGATTGCCCCTCGCGCAGGCCGCCGCGGTCGCGCAGATAGCCGCGCTCACCCTCGGGCAGGCGCAGGAAAACGCCGCCCTGTCCCTTGACCAGCCGGTCCACGCGGGCGCGGCAGATCGCGCCGGGGGCGAGCGGCGTGACGTCGCCCGCGTCGATGATCAGATCCTCAAGCTGGCCGTCCTGCATCAGCGCGGCGGCGTCGCGGCCAAAGACCTGGCCCAGAACGATCTGGCGTCCCTTCATGGATTGGTTCCCCGAATGCCGGCATGGGCCAGCAAGGTTGCGGTTTCGGCCAGCGGCAGGCCCACGACGGCGCTGTAAGATCCCTGCATCCACAAGACGAAGCTGCCGGCGCGGCCCTGAATGCCGTAGCCGCCAGCCTTGCCCTGCCATTCGCCCGAGGCGACGTAATCCTCGATCTCGGCGGGGGAAAGCGGGCGCAGGCGGAGGGTGGTTTCGACCAGACGCTCGTGCAGGCGGCCGTGATAGGCCATCGCCACGGCTGTCAAGACCCGGTGGCGGCGGCCCGAAAGGAGGCGCAGGAAGGCTCGCGCCTCGTCGGCATCCTCGGGCTTGCCGAGGATGCGCCGGCCCGCCGTGACGGTGGTGTCCGCGCAAAGGATCGCGCCCTCGGCCTGACCCGAAAGGGCCTCGGCCTTCTCGCGCGCCATGCGGCGGGTGTAGTCGCGCGCATCCTCGTGCCGGTGCGGGGTTTCGTCGATATCGGCCGGCAGGACGGCATCGGGGCGGATGCCGATCTGGGCCAGCAATTCCAGCCGGCGCGGGCTGGCCGAGCCGAGGACCAGCCGCGCAATGCCGGACGCCCCGCCGGAAGCCTGTTCCTCGCGGGGGGTGTCGCCATGATTCATCTTGGTAGGTCCGGGCTGGGCCCCTGCCTGCAGGATTGCGGCAGCGGGCTCACTTGAAGCGGTAATTGATCCGTCCCTTGGTCAGGTCATAGGTGTTCATTTCCACCTGAACCTTGTCGCCGGCCAGAACGCGGATGCGGTTCTTGCGCATCTTCCCTGCCATATGCGCGATGATCTCATGGCCGTTCTCAAGCTCGACCCGGAATGTCGCATTGGGCAGGAGTTCCTTCACGACGCCGGGGAATTCGAGCATTTCTTCCTTGGCCATGTTCTCTCCTGTAAGGGTGACCCGCGGGTGCGGCGGGCGCAAGCTACATGCGTCCGGGAGCCCGGATTTTCAAGGGGAATCTGATCCCCGGCCCCGTCCTGCGGCAATTACGCCGGGCGCGCGGCCCCTGATGCGCCGCCGCGCGGGCCTTTCGCCGCGCTTTCGGGGCGCTATCCGCGCAGACGCGAGAGGAGGGGCTCGTCCGTCTCTGTCGCGCGGAACGGGTCGGGTTCGTCCAGCGCATTTCCTTCCGCGTGGTCCTTCGGGCTCGGCAAAGCGGCGCTGAGCCGGATCGCGTGGAAGCCGTCCGCCTCGCCCAGCTTTCCCCGCGCGACAAGCTGTCCGGTCCCGGTCTCGATCCGCGCCTCGTCCAGTGCGTTCTGCGGCAGGGGGATGGTCGCGCCAGGTATGAGGCCGCGCAGGCTTCGCAATGTCATCATGCGGCGGCAAAGAACGCCGGTCAGCGCCACGGGGGCCTCCTGCACCACGGCGGCGAGCGTGGTGCCAGCGCCTTCGGCCGGGACCGGCATGGCCCCGGGGTCGGGGGCAGGGGGAAGCTGCGCCAGCGGCGCCGGCTCCCTTCGGGGCGCGGGCGCGGGAACCGCGATCAGGACCGTGCCCATGCGCTGCCCGGCCGGGCCGATGCGGAAACCCAGCGTCAGCCGCGACATTCCCGCATCCTCCAGCATCAGCGACAGCGGCCGTGGGTCGTCCAGATAGGTGACATAGCGAAAACCGCCGAGTTCGGGAAAATCCCGCCCGCCGCGCAGCTCGCGGTGAAGCTCGGCCAGAAGGCCGTTGACGAAATCCTCCGAGATCGCGGCATCGGTCCGGGTGGCGCGGCGCGGGATCGCGGGTCGCGAGGTGACGCGGCCAAGCGCCTGCATCTCGATCAGCGAGGCGAGGAGGTTGGGGCAGATCGCGACCAC
>Ga0182745_1000467_pt1 | contig 45752 bp, 47 predicted proteins | sample eDN3rd30CKraftBY_FD_128523 | JGI IMG/M metagenome (GOLD analysis project Ga0182745, IMG submission 128523) | Enriched backyard soil microbial communities from Emeryville, California, USA - eDNA 3rd pass 30_C Kraft BY (version 2) (version 2) | ecosystem: Environmental > Terrestrial > Soil >...
CAGATAACCCAAGGAGCCTGAAAAGGCCTGAAAGGCTCACCTCACCTCGGACCCAACGTCAACAAGGCAAGCTTTGTCGCTGTCCCAGCCCGTCTGGCCGACTTTTTCAACGTAATCGGCACTTTGCGGAAGTACGCCGAACTTCTGCAAAGGCGCGACGCGCGGACATTCATTTGGCCTGCTCAGCGTTACACTTTGACCCGCAACTGACCTTCAGTGCCCATCAGGTGTACGGGGTTCAACCAAGCGGCATTGGACGAGGACGGGAACCGCTGTCGATCGCAACGAACGTGAAGACCACCTCGGTCACCTTGATCTGTTCGTCACCATCACGCGATCGACGCCAGACCTTGCCCCCGGAACGTCATGGAGGTGCGGGCCGTGGAGATCAGATCGGCGTAGACGGATACGCGTCGCCGACATGAACCGAGGTGTGGAACACCACGCCGTCGACCGCGATGGTCACGCAGCGCCCTCGGGCCTGCCGGGCGGCGGCGAGGTCCATCTGCGACACCAGTGAGCTGCCGAAGATATCGCCAGCCGGATTGGTGTCCGAGGGCATCGCAATGGCCCGAATGACAGGCTCTTTTCCGGCATTCGGCAGCAAAGGCCACCAGGTTGCCCGCCTTGAGGCAACCTTCGGCTCGACGCGGAAACTGAATGTCGACGTCCCAGACCCATGTGAGCAACCGCACCGATCCGGCGGGTCCTTCTGGGTAGGTTACCACCACGATCGAAGGTTCATCTACGATCTCGTGCCAATCCCCGCATTGGGGAGGTTGTCCATGGCAGTGTTCCGAAAGCCACTGAAGCCGACCATTGCCGGACTCGGCCAGCCGCCAGTCTCGATGGCTGGGGAAAGCCTGATCATACGCGAGTGGACCGATCCCGGCCCGTCCTATCTGCGCATCCATCATTCAGATGACGAGGCTTGGCACGTCCTGGAAGGATCGCTTCGGTTCCTGTTCGAGCACGAAGAGCTTGAGGCCCCGGCCGGATCCACGATCTTTGTCCCGGCCGGAGTGGCTCATACCGACAGGGTGACGGAGCCAAGCCGATATCTGATCTTCCTCACGCCCCGGCTGGATCACCTCGTTGCCCGGTTGAGGGCGCTGACGGACCAAAGTCAACTGCGAAGCACTTTGGCCGAATTCGACACCCTGATCGTGGAATAGTGCGTCAGCCGCAGGCTTCGCCTGTCCCTTGTCACGAGGACGACTTCGCGAATGTTGTGGGTGACATTCCTCCCGCTCGCGGCAGTCGTGCCGCTCTTTGTCCTAGAGCAAGGAATGCCGCCGGGAGATAGGACATCCTGTCCGCCAGTGTTCCAATCGGAGGGACCGCCCATGGGATCGGGAACACCCGGAAGGACAACGCCGCGTACGCGGTCTTGGCCGAGAAGCCGATGGGTGGAGCGGCAGGCCCGCCTGTTCGGCCGGATGATGGAGAGGGTTGGTGCGGATCCCGGCGCGACGGCCCGGGAGCGGTTCGAGGGCGGATTCGCGGCCGCGTGCGACCGATGCCTGGCCTGTCCGAACGCGACCGACTGCCAGCGCTGGCTCGAGGCCGGGGGCGCCGATGCCCCGCCGCCGTTCTGCCCAAACGCCGCCTTCCTCAACCAGGTGCGGGCCTAGGGCTCAGCCTGGCCCGCCGGGCATGAGCGGTTTGGCCGGCCCAGCGGGATCGCACTGATGACCATTGCGGCCTTCGGCGCCGTCGGGCTCCACATCCTCCAGGGCGGAGCCTACGAAACCCACACCATCGCGGCAATGATGTTGCGGGCCGTGCTTTGGCAGGCAATCATGGTCGTGGCCTGGCGAGGGGCCTTGAACGACTTCCACTCTTGAACGCTGCCCGTGGAACCTCGAACCGCCCGGGGGCGGCAATGTCCGGCGATAACCACCCGCAACCCGCGCTTTCGGCATCCCATGGGGCGCTGTACCGCCTGGTTGGCAGGAACCTTCCCGACCTCATCTACGGCGCCAGTGACGGGATCATCACGACGTTGGCAGTGGTGTCCGGCGTGACCGGGGCAGCGCTGTCATCCACGATCATCCTCATCCTGGGCCTCGCCAATCTCGTGGCGGACGGCTTCTCCATGGGCGCGAGCAATGTCCTGTCACGCCGCTCGGACGTGCAGAACGGCGCGATCCCGACGGTGGCGGTCGCGACAGGCCATGGCGCTGCGACCTTTCTCGGCTTCGTCCTCGCAGGCTCGTTCCGCTGCTCGCCTACCTGCTGCCCTGGTTCGAGAGGGAGCGGTTCGCGGCGGCAACGGCACTGGCGACGCTGCTCGCGGTCAGGGCAGCCGCGCCTTCTTCACCGGACGTGGTTGGCTCGCCTCAGGGCTGGAGATGCTGCTCGTAGGCGCCCTGGCAACGGCTGTGGCTTACGGCGTCGGCGCACTCGGGGCCGCGCTCATCGGCTGATGGACTGTTTGGCAGGAACTCGCGTCGCGGGAGGGTGGGAGGGAGAGAATGTCTACCGCTGCGGCCCCATGAGAGCGAAGGCGTGCTCGGCGCAGAACACGTGACCGTGCAGGTTCGCAATCCACTGCCGGCCGGCCGCCGTCACGTTCAGGTAGCTGATGGCCTCCTCCAGGTGCGGCGAAACGCTGGTCCAGTAGAAGTCAGGAAAGCGCTCGACCAAGTCGGCCGGGGAGGCGTAGCCGAGTTGGCGGTTGAGGCCGATCTCCTCGAACTCGTAGAAGAGGGCATTCGCCTTCTTCACGTACAGCGGATCGCCGAGCTGGCCGATCAGGTCCGCGGCCTGGACCAGATGACCTTCCCGATCCTCCGGGGCATCGTCGGAGGGCTGGCATGCCGGGAAGCGGGTGAACTCGATGGCCCGCGCCACCCGCTCGGCGTCCAGCGTCGGCGAGGCCCCGAATCGCTCCATGACGAAGAGCTTGGAACGGTCGACATGGTGGCGGGTGAGTGCCGCATCCGACGCGCCGCGCTCCAGGGTGACGGTTCGGCCTTCCGCATCGACGACGAACCTGTCCTTGCTATCACCCTTCAGGATGCCGCGGACATAGCCGATGTCGTGCAGCAGGCAGGCGACGATCAGGTGCGAGTAGTCCTCCGGCTCGAGGCGCTCGGTCAGCATCCGGCCACGCAGGATGTCCCGCCCAACCTGGGTGACCAAGAAGGTGTGCTCCACGTTGTGGTAGAGGGCGTCGCTCTTGCCGAGGCATTCGAGGGCAACGCGTGCGACGCCGTCGAGCCGCTCGGCCTCGTCCCGGTGTGCGGAGCCGAACAGCCGCCGGAAGTCGTCGGCGAGATGCTTGCCGAGCTCGTCTGCCACGATTGCGGGCATCGTCATCATGGTGGCCTCCTCTTGCTGCACTCCGTCCCCACGAGACGATCGTCATGAACGTTACGGGACCCGCGCGAGGCCACGGCGGCGCGCCCGGCCCTACCCATCAAGTGCATTGTCACCTGCGATGATCGGCCGAGGTCAACCCGCACCCATGGCGACGGGTTTCGGAAGATGCCTCCTTTTCCCCAGCGCATCCATGCCGTTTCGGATGCGAATCCGCACGTCACGGTCGGTGGGCGCTGCCTTAGATGCCGCCCGGTTCCCGGCGCATGAGGTGATCCTCCACCTTGGTCACGCCAGGCACGTTCTCGGCGGCGATCCGCAGGGCGCGGCGCTCCTCCTCGCTGCGCACGAAGCCGAAGAGGTGGACAACCCCGTTCTCCACCACGATGTTCTTGGTCAGCATGGAAGCCCACGGCTGCGCCCTCAGGTCGGTGATGAGCCGTTCCCGGATCGTGCGGTCGTCGGCGCTCACGTCCTTCGATATGTCCGTAGCGGCCAAGGCCTGGAGCAGGTTGCCGCGCGAGACGATGCCGATGAGCCGCCCATCGCGTACCACCGGTACGCGCTTGATCCCGTGCTTCTCCATCCGGCCGGCGATGTCCGCGAGGGACGCGGTGTCCGGGACGGTGATCACTCGGGTGGTCATGACGTCCTTCGTGGTACGGGCATGGGTCTTGGCGTAGTCGCGCGCCAGGGCATCCTCACCGGTGAGCAGCCGCAGCCACCAGGAGCGGCGCTGCTCACCGATCGTGCCGGCATGACCGATCAGGTCGCCCTCGCTCACGATACCGATCACCATGCCATCGGGGTCCACCACGGGCACGCCGCTGATGCCGCGCTCGTGGAGAAGCCGGGCGACATCCGGCACCAGGGTCTCGGGCGAAACGGTGACGACCTCCGTCGTCATGACGTCGTTCGCGGTCAGCATGATGCAGCTCCTAGAAGTTGGTGAACCTGGGTCTTATGACGCTGGTGATGCCCTCGAGCAGAGCGCCGTCTTCCAAGGGCTTCTCGAGCACCAGCCGGAAGCCCGCCCGCAGGGCACGCTCGCGCAGGCGCGGGGAGCCCGGCGTGGTGATCAGGATCGCGGGGAGCGCAACATGACGCTCGCGCAACCTGTCCATGAGGGCGATGCCGTCCATTCCTGGCATCGTGAGGTCGACGACAAGGCAGCCAGTCGGAGGCAACGCTCCGTCCGCGAGGATTTGGGTGCCATCCTCGTAGAGGCGCACCTCGAAGCCTTCCTGTTCCAGGGCGAACTTCAGCGCCTGCCGAACGGCGTCGTCGTCGACGACAAGGACCGGTCCCGTGATCGTGGGCATGGTGAAGCCTGATGTTGTGACAATGGCAACCTTACGCCATTCGCGCCCGGCAGCGGTTGATCTGCATCAAGCAGCTACCGTCGTCCGGCTCAGGAGTTTTCCGTAGGCGTGCAAGGATGCCGCGAATGCAGTAGTCTGCTCCTCCCGGTGCAGGTGTCCTTTCAGATCCATCGATGCCTGCGTCCCAAACTGCCGGCCAGCGACCGTGATCGCACTCTCGGCTTCCGTGCTTCTTGGGCTGGAGGTGTCGAGCGGCTCGAGGCGGCCGCTGGAACGGAGGCGGTTTGGGATTCGTTGGATGAGATCGTGAAAGGAGGAGCGGACCGTGCCTCGCTTCGTTGACAAGTCGTTCGACTGGGTGGCGATACTCGCTTTGGCTTCGGGTGCTGCCGTGCTGGTGCCGAGCCTCGCGGCACTCGGCATGACGCTGGTAGCTGTGATCCGCACCCTCCTCTGACAGAGGCTGCGCGCCCCGCCCCGGTGCCGAGCGGGCCCCGAGATGTGGGGACCATCACCTTTCCAGACGGGCCTGACCTTCGTCGCTGGGATCCTCTTCGAGAAGGACCCGTTCCGCCGCTCCGTCCAGATCGTCGTATTGCCCATCGCGGAGGGACCACAGGAAGGCGGCCAAGCCAGCCAGTCCCATGCCCAGGGCGATGAGGATCAACCACCACATGGAACCCATCCGATCCTCCTCCGGGTCCTTGGCCTCATGCGGCCTTGCGCGCCGGTGACAGCCTCATGGCATTGGCGACGACGATGATCGAGGACAACGACATCGCGACCGCCGCGACGAGGGGCGTCACATAGCCCAGCACGGCCACGGGCACCGCCAGGGCATTGTAGCCGACTGCCAGGGCAAAGTTCTGGAAGATCAACCGGCGGGACCGGCGCGAGATCCCGAGGGCGTCGCCGACGGCGGACAGGCTTTCGTTCAGGAACACGAAGTCGGCGGCATTGCGGCCGATGTCGGCCGCAGTGGCGGGAGCCATGGACACGTAGGCGGTTGACAGGGCGGGCGCATCGTTCAGGCCGTCCCCGATCATCAGGACCTTCCGGCCTGCGGCCTCATGCGCCGCGACCCGCGCCATCTTGTCCGCCGGCAGGAGCCCAGCCGCGAAGTCACGGATCCCAAGTCTCGACGCTAAGTTCTTGACCACGGCCTCACGGTCGCCGGAGAGGACTTCCACCGCCAGTCCCTGACGCGCCAGGTTGCTCACCGTCTCCGGCGCCTCGCGGCGGACGCGGTCCTCCAACATGAAGGTCGCCAGCGGCTCGCCGTCTCGCGCCAGGACTGAGATCGAGGCGGCTGCGGAGGCGTCGTCCCAAGCCCCTTGCCCAGCCGCCCAGTCCGGCCTGCCGAGCCGGTAAGTGACCCCGCCCAGCCAGGCTTCGAGCCCCAGGCCGGGGACCTCCTCGATCCGGTCGAACGCCGGGACCTGAGACACGCGCTGCGCCGTGGCCTCGGCAATCGCCTGTGCCGCCGGATGACGCGAGCCCATGGCCATCCCTTGGGCGATCCGCATCGCCGATGGTGCTACCTCGTCCGCGTTGATCAGGGTGGGCCGGCCCAGTGTTAGGGTGCCGGTCTTGTCGAAGGCCACGCCGTCGATCTCAGCCAGACGTTCGAGGGCGGAGCCGTCCTTGACCATGATGCCGTTCTCGAACAGGCGGCGTGCGGCAATGATCTGCACGATGGGCACCGCCAGTCCCAGGGCACACGGGCAGGTGATGATCAGGACGGCAATAGCGATGGTGGTGGACGTGTGCCAGTCCCCGGTGGCGACCAGCCAGCCCATAAAGGACAGCAGGGCCAGCGTGTGGACGATGGGCGAGTAGAGCGCCGCAGCGCGGTCGGCCAGCCGCCGGTAGCGGGCCCGCCCGCCCTCGGCTGCCTCCATCATGCGGACCATCTCCGCCAGGAAGGAGTTCTCGGCACGCGCGGTGGCCCGGACGGTCAGCGGCCCCGTGAGGTTCATCACGCCCGCCTGGACCGTTGCCCCTGGGGCAGCCCCCTGGGGCGCGGATTCTCCCGAGACGAGGGAGCAATCGAGCTCGGACACGCCCTGTTCGATCACACCATCGACGGGTATGCGCTCACCCGCGGCGACGAGCACCGCCGCCCCTGACTCGATCTCCGACACCGGGACGTAGAGCGGCCGCCCGTCCCGGATGACCGTGGCGCCCGCGGGAGCGAGCCGCGCCAGGCCCGCCACGGCGGAGCGCGCCCGCTCCCGCATCACGTGGTCGAGGGTGCGGCCGATGAGCAGGAAGAACAGCAGCGAGGTCGCCGCGTCGAAGTAGGCATTCGGCGCGTTGTGGAGCGTGTCGTAGAGGCTGAGGGCGAAGGCGAGCGAGACGCCGATGGAGATCGGCACGTCCATGTTGGTGCGGCCATGGCGCAGCACTGACCAGGCCGAGGCATAGAAGATCCGGCCGGAGTAGAGGAGGGCCGGAAGGGCGAGCAGGGCGGAGATGAGGTGGAAGGCCTTCCGGGAACTGGCGTCGGCCCCCGCCCAGACCGACACCGACAGCATCATGATGTTCATGGCGCAGAAGCCCGCGAGCGCCAACGCTCGGACGAGGCGGGCAAGCTCCGGATCCCTCGCGTCCCGCTCGATGGCGAACAGGTGCGCCTCGTAGCCGATGCCGCGCAGGGCGCCGATCACATCGGGCGGCGTGCCGTCGGCGGCGCGCCAAGTGACGGCGACCCGCTTCATGGACAGGTTGACCCGGGCGGCCTCGATGCCGGGCAGCTTCCTCAGCGTCCGCTCGACCGCCGCAATGCAGGCGGCGCAATGGACCCCCGGCACGGAAAGGTCGGTCTGGCGCGTGCCGTCGCCGAGGTCGCGGCTGGCCAGCCGGATCTCCTCCAGCGCGGCCTCGGGGTGGCTCAGACCTTCAGGCGGAATGCCGATGGGAGCGCAGCAGGTCATGGCCGTTCGACACCTGGTCTCTCGTGCCGGGGCCGCATCAGCGCATGGCCCGGTAGGCGTGCCAGGTGGCATGGCCCAGCAGCGGGAAGATGACGACGAAGCCGAGGAAGCCGGTCACGGCGCTGGCTGCGAACAGCGCTAGCACGACAGCGCCCCAGGCGATCATCGGGGTAAGGTTGTTCCACACCATGGCCATGCTCGTGCCCATTGCCGTTAGTGCATCCGTGCGCTGGTCGAGCAGCATGGGGATCGAAAATACGCTGATCGCGAACCCGAAGGCCGCGAACAGGCCGCCGATGAGCGTGCCGACGATCAGCATCGCCCAGCCGACCGGCGTCGTGAGCAGCATGGCGACAACCCCGTCAAGGCCGGGGAAGGCCCGGACGCCGAAGAACAGGGCGTATACCAGGACCGCGGCCCGGTTCCAGAGCAGCATGAGAAGGCAGAGCAGCAGTCCGGTGTAGAAGATCTGTGCCCCGGCCTGCGGCCGCACGCGCAGCATGGTCCGCAGCGTCGGCTGCTCCCGGGCCTCGAGGGCGCGGCTCTTCTCGTAGAGGCCGATGGCCAGGATCGGCGCGACGATCATGTAGCCGGCGATGGCGGGGAACAGGATGTAGTCCCGCCCCGAGGCGATCAGCGCCCAAGCGAGGAGGGCGGTGATCACGAAGACCGCGACGCCATAGGCCAGGCTGAGGCCCGGCCGGACCAGCAGGTCGCGCCAGCCCGCGCGCAGCCAGTCGAGCGCGGCATGCGCCGGCAGGTGGCGCTGCCGCGCCGGGTTGCGCGTCTCATCGATGCTGGAGGTCTCGCTCAACAGGCCGTAGGACTCGTCCGCTTCGCTCATCTGCCTTCCCCAAAATCGTGCATCGCTCGATCTTTCTCTCAGCAGGCGGGCTTCGCCGCCCGGAACGCGCCCGCCTGGGTGCCCGCCTCCTTCAGGTGGGCGACGCAGTCGGGCTGGGAGGCCACCGCGACGTAGACGAGGTGGGCGTTGGCGGCCGCCACGACGATCAGGACTGCCGCAGCAAGGCTCCACGCCACGATGGGCCACCTGTTCCGCTTCGGAGCCTCTCCTCCGATCATGGCTTTACGGCCGCCAGCGAGTTGACGTACAGGGCCAGGATCTTGATCTCGGCCGGGGTCAGGCGCTCGTCCCAGGTCGGCATGTGGCCCTGCCGTCCGCCATGGATCGTGTTGATCAGGGTCTGGAGGTCGCCGCCGTAGACCCAGAACTGGTCTGTCAGGTTGGGGGCGCCGACCTCCCGGTTGCCCTTGCCGTCCTCGCCGTGGCAGGCCGCGCAGGTCGTGAGGAAGATCTCCCGCCCGGCCTGGATCTGGGGGCCGTTCTGCGGCGTGGACACGGCCGGATTGGACAAGGATTGCACGTAGGTCGCGACGTTCGTTACCTGGGTGCGGTCGAGCATCGCGTCGCGCCCGAAGGCCGGCATCTGCGCGACCCGGGTGTTCTGATGGCGCGAGTTAATGCCCAGCCGCATCGTCTCGGCGATCTTCTCCACCTCGCCGCCCCAGAGCCAATCGTCGTCGGTCAGGTCGGGATAGTTGGCGCGGCCTTTCCCGTCGGCCCCGTGGCAGGCGGCGCAGTTGTCGCCGAAGAGCTGGCGCCCGGTTGAGCGGACGACCCTCATCAGGTTCTCGTCGGACTGGATCTGCTCGTAGCTCTCCGTCTCGACGGCCTTCATCCAGGCCGCGCGCTCGGCCTGGGCAGTAAGCAGATCCTGCTGCACGGTCTGGCGCTGGTCGATGCCCAGGATGCCCTTGGTGTAGGTGGTGACCATCGGCCAAGTCGGCATCAGGATCCACCAGAGCAGTGCCCACACATGCGTGACGATGATGAACATCAGCACGCCGCGCGGCACCGGCGTGTCGAGCTCCTTGATGCCGTTCCATTCGTGCCCCGTCGTCTCGCGGCCGCTGACGGGATCGCGTTCCTCTACTGCCATGGCCGGTCGTCCCCATCGAGAATGTTACGTTTGGCGCTATCGAACTTCTTCCGGTTCGACGGCCAGAACGCGTAGATCACCACGCAGACGCTGAAGGCGATGAAATAAAACAGGCCCCAGCTCTTGGCAAAGCCGACGAGGGTGTCGTGGTCGATGTCCATCAGCCGTCCTCCTGCGCCTCGTCAATTGGTGGGATTGGGCGCCTGTTGCGGCGCGGCCGTGTTGGAATAGGCGGCATCGGTCAGTCGTCCGAGCACCTGAAGATAGGCGACCAGGGCGTCCATCTCGGTGAGCTGGGTGACCACCCCGTCGAAACCGCTGACCTGGGTCTTCTCGCCATAGCGTTGGGTCACCCCGGCCGCGAATGGGCTGTCGGGCGCCGCCTGCCCGAAGGCGTCGGCGGCGGCATTGGCGATCATCGCGTCCGTGTAGGGCACGCCGAGCGCCCGCTGCGCCCGGAGGTGCCGGCTGAGGTCGTCCGTCTCCAGCGCGGTCCGCGCCAGCCAACGGTAGGCGGGCATGTTCGATTCCGGCACCACGTCGCGCGGGTTGGTGAGGTGGGCGACATGCCAGAAGTCGGAGTACTTGCCGCCGATACGGGCGAGGTCGGGACCGGTGCGCTTAGAGCCCCACAGCATCGGATGGTCGAACTTGGACTCCACCGCCAGCGAGTACGGGCCGTAGCGCTCGACCTCGTCGCGCAGGGTGCGGATCATTTGGCTGTGGCAGGCGTAGCAGCCTTCGCGGACGTAGATGTTGCGGCCGGCCAACTCCAGCGGGGTGTAGAGGCGCAGGTCCGGCGCCTCCTCGACGGTCTCGTGGATGGTGAAGAGCGGCGCGATCTCGACGAGGCCGCCGACGCTGGCGGCGGCGATGATCGCGACGACGAAGCCGATGGCGGTGCGCTCCAGCTTGCGGTGAAACAGTTCGGCCATGGGGTCACTCCGCCGGGGTCGCCGCGGCGCCGGGGGCCAGCCCCGTGTCCGGCACGTCCGCCCGTCGGTCCACGGTGGCGGGTACCGCGCGGACCGTCATCCAGATGTTGTAGGCGGCGACGATGGCGCCGAGCAGGAACAGCAGGCCACCAAAGGCGCGCGCGATGTAGTACGGGTACATGGCGACGAGCGAGTCGAGGAAGGAATAGGCGAGGGTGCCCTCCTGGGTGTAGGTGCGCCACATCAGTCCCTGGAGGATGCCCGAGTTCCACATGGCGAAGACGTAGATGAGGGTGCCTGCGACCCCGAGCCAGAAGTGGACCTCCACCAGAACCGGGGAATACATGCGCTCCCGCTTCCAGAGTGAGGGCACCAGGGTGTAGATCGAGCCGAAGGTGATGAACGCGACCCAGCCGAGCGCCCCCGCATGCACGTGGCCGACAGTCCAGTCGGTGTAGTGCGAGAGCGCGTTGACGGGCCGGATCGCCAGGAACGAGCCCTCGAAGGTTGACAGGCCGTAGAAGACCACCGCCACGAAGATGAAGCGCAGGGTCGCGTCGTCCCTGACCTTCTGCCAGGCGCCGTTGAGGGTGAGCAGCGCGTTGCCGGCCGAGGCCCAGGAGGGGACGAGCAGCATCACCGAGAACGTCATGCCGAGGTTCTGAACCCAGTGGGGCAGGGCGGTGTAGTGCAGGTGGTGCGACCCGGCCCACATGTAGAAGAACGTGATGCCCCAGAAGCCTACCGGACGCCCGTCGGGGCCGGATGCGGGAGCAGAGAGGGGCCTGCCAGCAGCAGCAGAAGGACGGCAAGCGGAACGCAGGCCACGTAGCCCAGGTAGTGGAATCCGAGAGCTCCGATCACGCCGCCCGAGAAGAACGCTCCCAACAGCCCAGCCAGCAGGCGGAGCTTGGCCCGATCGGCCATGACGACGGGAGCCGCGCCATTGGAGCGGTCCCGGTTCCAGTAGACGAGCTTCCCAAGCTCGATGCCAAGGTCGGTGACCATGCCCGTCACATGGGTCGTCCGGATGCGGGCGCCGGAGATCTTTGTCACCGTGGCGTTCTGGAGACCCATGATGAAGCACAGGAGCGGTGCCCCGACGAGAGCAAGCCCCGGTCCGTCGCGAACCAGCCCGCCCAGCAGGCCGAATCCCAGCAGGAGCGCGGCCTCGAGGAGCAACGGCAAGGCATACCGGCTTCCGTGCCCCGAGCGCCGGCCCCAGTTGATCAGCATGGCCGAGCAGGCGGCGCCTGCCATGAAGGCCAGGAGGGCACCGAGACCGACGAGCACCAAGCCGACCGCCCCGAGCGCGACGTGATCGGCCATGGCGGAGAAGATTCCGGACATGTGCGAGGTGTACTGCCCGACGGCCAGGAAGCCGCCCGCGTTGGTGGCGCCCGCCACGAAGGTGAGGACAAGGCCGAGGTGCGTGTCGGCGGCTCCGGTCCGCTCGGCTGAGACGATCCGGCGGGTGAGGCCGATGTAATGGACGGCCACGCCTGTTCGCCGCCGGGACACTTGGTGCGCGGTCATGCCCTTTCGATCCTCATCCGACGGTTCCCAGCGTGGTCCTCCGGTCATCATACTTTCTTACAAGTCTCCGAAGCCGATCCACTTGATCTGCCTCAATTCGTCCAATTGTCGGCCCAGTATGATGGCGCGCAAGTCCCGAAGCCAAAAACAACACGGGGACAAAGGAGAGGGGCGACTGGGAAAGTCAAAATCATGAATTTTGCAGCACCTGTTGCTACGTTGCCTGTCTACGACGTTCCGTCCGAGTGGACCCACCGCGCCTATCTGGACGAGGCGGGCTACAAGGCCAAGTACGAGGCTTCGATCCGGGACCCGGAGGCGTTCTGGGCAGAAGAAGCCCGGCGCATCCACTGGTTCAAGGCCCCGACCCGGATCAAGAACACCAATTTCGGCCCCGACAACGTGGCGATCCGCTGGTTCGAGGACGGGGTCACCAACGTGGCCTATAACTGCGTCGACCGGCATCTCCACACCCGCGGCGATCAGGTCGCCATCATCTGGGAAGGCGACGATCCGTCCGAGTCGAAGACGATCACCTACCGCGAGCTTGCCGCGGAGGTGAACCGCATGGCCAACATCATGCGCAACCGCGGCGTCGCCAAGGGCGACCGGGTGACGATCTACATGCCGATGATCCCGGAAGCCGCCTATGCCATGCTGGCCTGCGCCCGGCTCGGCGCCATCCACTCCGTGGTGTTCGGCGGCTTCTCGCCGGACTCGCTCGCCAGCCGCATCCAGGACGCCAAGTCCGCCTTCATCGTCACGGCCGACGAGGGCCTGCGCGGCGGCCGCAAGGTGCCGCTCAAGGTCAACGTGGACGCCGCCCTCGAGACCGTCGGCCCCGGCGTGGTCGACCACGTGCTCGTGGTGCGCCGCACCGGCTCGCCCGTCGCCATGCTGCCGGGCCGGGACGTCTATTACCACGAGGCCGCCGAACTCGTCTCCGACGAGTGCCCGGTCGAGGAGATGAACGCCGAGGATCCGCTCTTCATCCTCTATACCTCAGGGAGCACCGGCACGCCCAAGGGCGTGCTGCACACCACCGGCGGCTACCTCGTCTATGCGGCGATGACGCACCAGTACGTGTTCGACTACCACGACGGCGACGTCTACTGGTGTACCGCCGACGTGGGCTGGGTCACAGGCCATTCCTACATCGTCTACGGGCCGCTGGCGAACGGCGCCACGACCCTGATGTTCGAGGGCGTGCCGACCTATCCGACGATCTCCCGCTTCTGGGAGGTGATCGACAAGCACCAGGTCAACATCTTCTACACCGCGCCGACCGCCATCCGCTCGCTGATGCAGGCGGGCGAGGAGCCGGTGAGGAAGACCTCGCGCAAGTCGCTGCGCCTTTTGGGCTCGGTCGGCGAGCCGATCAACCCGGAAGCCTGGGAATGGTACCACCGCGTGGTCGGCGACAGCCGCTGCCCGATCGTCGACACCTGGTGGCAGACCGAGACCGGCGGCATCCTGATCACGCCGCTGCCCGGCGCCACGAAGCTGAAGCCCGGCTCGGCCACGCAGCCGTTCTTCGGCGTCAGGCCGGAGGTTGTCGACGCAGAGTGCATGATCTTGGATGGGGCCTGCGAGGGCAATCTGGTGATCGCCGATTCCTGGCCGGGTCAGATGCGCACGGTCTATGGCGACCATGAGCGCTTCGTGCAAACCTACTTCTCGACCTATCCGGGCAAGTACTTCACCGGCGACGGCTGCCGCCGCGATGCGGACGGCTATTACTGGATCACTGGCCGGGTGGACGACGTGATCAACGTATCCGGCCACCGCATGGGCACGGCGGAGGTCGAATCGGCGCTGGTCGCGCACCCGAAGGTGTCGGAAGCGGCCGTGGTGGGCTATCCGCACGACATCAAGGGCCAGGGCATCTACGCCTATGTCACCCTGATGGCGGGCGAAGAGCCCAGCGAAGAGCTGCGCAAGGAGCTGGTGACGTGGGTGCGCAAGGAAATCGGCCCCATCGCGTCGCCGGACCTGATCCAGTTCGCGCCGGGCCTGCCGAAGACGCGCTCAGGAAAAATCATGCGCCGCATCCTGCGCAAGATCGCCGAGGACGAGTTCGGCTCGCTCGGCGACACCTCGACGCTGGCTGATCCCGGCGTTGTCGACGACCTGATCACCAACCGCCAGAACCGAGCTCACTGATATTTCAATGGGAGGCCCGATCCATGGCCGCGCACGATTACAACCAACTCCTTCGCAGTCCCCGGTTCCAGGACCTCGTCCGCCAGCGGACGAGGTTCGCCTGGACCCTCTCGATTGCGATGCTCGTCATCTACTTCGGCTTCATCCTCCTCGTGGCCTTCGCCAAACCTCTCCTCGCCACCAAGATCGGTGATGGCGTGACCTCGTTGGGGATCATCCTCGGCCTGGGCGTCATCCTCTCCGCATTCGTTCTGACCGGCATCTACGTCCAGCGCGCGAACAGCCGCTTCGACGAGCTGACCCGCCACCTCACGAGGGAGATCCTGTGATGCCTCGGCTGCTCATTCTTGCAATCGCAACCTTCGTCGCGCTGGGCGCAGGCCTCTCCGAGGTCCTTGCGGCCGGGCCGGATCTCGGCGCCGTGCAAAGGCAGCCTCTGAACTGGACGGCGATCATCATGTTCCTGGCCTTCGTGCTCGGCACGCTCGGGATCACCTATCGCGCCGCCGCCCAGACCAAGTCGGCCGCAGACTTCTACGCGGCGGGCGGAGGCATCACGGGACTCCAGAATGGTCTCGCCATCGCCGGCGACTACATGTCGGCGGCATCCTTCCTGGGCATCTCCGGCCTTGTTTTTGCCAGTGGGTTCGATGGCTTGATTTATTCCATCGGCTTCCTGGTCGGGTGGCCGATCGTCCTTTTCCTCATCGCCGAGCGGCTGAGAAACCTCGGTAAGTTCACGTTCTCGGACGTAGCGTCCTTCCGTCTCGACCAGACCCAGATCCGCATTCTGTCGGCAGTCGGAACGCTTGTCGTGGTCGCCTTCTATCTCATCGCGCAGATGGTCGGCGCGGGTAAGCTCATCGAGTTGCTCTTCGGCCTCGACTACCTCTATGCGGTGGTGATCGTCGGCGTGCTGATGATCGTGTACGTGGCGTTCGGCGGCATGAAGGCCACGACCTGGGTGCAGATCATCAAGGCCTGCCTCCTCCTGGCCGGAGCCACCCTGATGTCCCTGATCGTCCTGTGGCGGTTTGGCTTCAGCCCCGAGGCCATGTTTGCCGAGGCCGTGAAGACTCACCCGAAGGGCGACGCCATCATGGCGCCCGGCGCCCTCGTGGCCGATCCGGTCTCGGCCATTTCGCTGGGCCTCGCACTGATGTTCGGCACCGCCGGGCTGCCCCACATCCTGATGCGGTTCTTCACCGTGTCGGACGCCCAGGCCGCGCGCAAGTCGGTCTTCTACGCCACCGGCTTCATCGCCTACTTCTACATCCTGACGTTCATTATCGGGTTCGGCGCGATCACGTTCCTGATGAACGACCCGAGCTTCTTCAAGCTCGGCGCGGGCGGAGCCTACGACAAGATCAAGGATATCCTCGGCGGCACGAACATGGCGGCGATCCATCTCGCCAGTGCAACCGGCGGGTCGCTCTTCCTCGGCTTCATCTCGGCCGTGGCGTTCGCGACGATCCTGGCTGTGGTGGCAGGGCTCACTCTTTCGGGAGCCTCGGCGGTCAGTCATGATCTCTATGCGGAGGTCATCGCGCGCGGACGGGTGTCGGAGCAGAAGGAGGTCCGGATCTCGAAGATCTCGGCCATCGTCATCGGGATCGTCGCGATTGTCCTAGGCTACATCTTCGAGAACCAGAACGTGGCCTTTATGGTCGGCCTGGCCTTCGCGGTCGCGGCGAGCTGCAACTTCCCGGTTCTCCTGATGTCGGTGCTCTGGAAAGGGACGACGACCCGCGGGGCGCTGATCGGCGGACTGCTGGGATTGGTCAGCGCAGTCGTCATGGTGGTGCTGAGCAAGGCCGTCTGGGTGCAGACGTTCGGTTTTGCCCGGGAACTCTTCCCCTATGACAACCCGGCTCTCTTCTCCATGCCGATCGCCTTCCTCGGGATCTGGGCGTTCTCCAGGCTCGACGCCAGCCACCGCGCCAAGGCCGAGGTCGCCGCGTTCGACGCCCAGTACATCCGGTCGGAGACAGGCATCGGTGCGGCGGCTGCCCACGTCCATTGATAGCTTCAACAAATGCCGCCTCCCGGCTTGTCGGGAGGCGGCAGCTTGGATGCGGCAGAAAGAACCTCATGCAGGGCTTCGACATCGCCAATCCGCCGTTTGACCGCCTGACGCACCAGGACAGCGAGGAACTCAGGGCCGGACTCGACATCGGGTACTTCGGACCTGGAGAGGTGATCATCTCCCAAGGGAGCTCCACGGACTGGCTGCACGTCGTCATCAAGGGATCCGTGGAAGTCCGCGACGGCAGCACGGTCCCGACGGTGCTCGGGCCGAAGGACAGCTTCGACTCCCGCGCCCTCGTGCATGGGGCCGCGGGCGAGGATTTCGTGGCCGCCGAGGAGACGCTCTGCCATCTCATCCCGCGCCATGTCGTTGTCGGCCTGATCCACCGCAACGCCGCCTTCGCGGCGTTCTTCTATGCGGAGATATCCCGCAAGCTCGACGCCTTTGCGCAGCAGCGGAAAGCGGAGGGCATGGACAGCGTCCTGCGTGCGCGGGTGCGCGATGCCAGGTGTCGTGCCGCCGTCTTCATCGACGGCGGGGCCACCATCGAGCAGGCCGGCCATTGCATGAGGGACAACGACATCAACGCCCTCTTCGTGCGGGATGGTCAACGCATCGGCGTTGTCACCGGCATGAACCTGTCGAAGGCGGTCGTCCTGCGTCGGCTACCGCTTGAAACCGTGGTCCGGGAGGCCTGCCACTTCGACGTCATCTCAGTCGACCGCGATGATTTCCTGTTCGAGGCGCTGCTGCTGATGACGAAGCACGACAAGCGGCGCCTCGCAATTCGCTCGAACGGTGACTACCTCGGCTTTCTGGAGGACATCGACATCCTAGGACTGTTCGCGGGCAACTCCCAACTGATCCCGGGGCGGATCGAGCGCGCCCGCAGCATCGACGATCTGGCCGCTGCTGCCCAGGACATCCAGGCACAGGTCGAGCGTCTGCACCGGCAGGGAATAAAGGTCGATGTCATCGCCGAGATGACGTCCGACCTGAACCGGCGGTTGCTCACGCATCTCTTCGGGATGACAGCCCCTCCGTCAATCCGCGAGGCCGGCAGCCTGCTGTTGATGGGATCCGAAGGGCGTGGCGAGCAGACGGTCCGAACCGACCAGGACAACGCCATCCTTCTGGACAGGGATGTTCCAGCAGCCGACCTTGCCCAATTCCGCGAGGCGTTCACTGTCGCATTGGACGGGTTCGGGTTCCCACCCTGTCCCGGGAATGTCATGGTGCGCAATCCAGTCTGGTCCCAGCCCGTTGAGGACTTCATCCGCCAACTCAAGACATGGGTTCTCCAGGGGGATGCCGAGGCGGTGATGAACATCGCCATCTTCCTCGATGCCGAGGCCGTGGCGGGCTCGGCGAATGTCCTCACCCGGGCAAAAGAGGCCCTGTTCGAACTCATGCGCGGCGAGGCTGCTCTCCTGGCGCGGTTTGCATCGCTGATCGAGACCTTCGCGACACCCAGCCTAGGCGTTCTCGGCACCATCATGGCAAGTGTCGGCGCTGGTCCGGATGCAGTCGACATCAAGAAGGCTGGAACGTTCCCGATCGTGCATGGCGTGCGTACGCTCGCGATCGAGAAGGGCATCCTCGAGACGCCGACGGCAGCCCGGATCGAGGCGCTCGTCAGGGCTGGCATCCTGGAACCTGCGTTCGGGCGAGAGTTGACCAGCGCGCTGCACGTTTTCATGGAGTTTCGGCTCCGCTCACAGCTCCAGGCCATGCACAAAGGAGCCATGGAGACCGAGTCCATACTGCGACTGGATGGGATAACCACGGTGGAGCGGGACATCCTGCGGGACGCCCTGCGGGTGGTTCGCCAGTTCCGCGACTTGATCCGCAGCCGCTACCATCTCGGAGCGTTCTGAGTGGGACGCCGGCTGCGCAACCTGTTCTATCGCGCGACCCTCGCGGACCATGACTACCGCTTCCTGTTCGAGCCGGGACCGCCGGACGAGGTCGTGGTCCTGGATTGCGAGACGACCGGGCTCAACCCGCGGCACGACGAGGTGATCGCCGTCGCGGCGATCGTGATCCGCGGCAGCCGCATCATGACGAGCGAAGCCTACAAGGCCATCATCAGGGCCGACAGGGTACCGCCCCCTGAGTCCATCAAGGTCCACCGGCTCCGGGCGCGTGACGTGGCCGAGGGGCGCCCCATGCACGAGGTGTTGCCGGAGCTGCTCCGATTCATTGGGGGCCGTCCCATTGTCGGCTACTACGTGGATTTCGATGTTCGCATGCTCGACAAGTATGTTCTCCGGTACATCGAGGCGAAGCTCCCCAATCGCCGCATCGAGGTCTCGGAGATTTACTACGCCCTCAAGTACGGCGGCGCCCCCCCCGGGACGGTGCTCGATCTCCGGTTTCAGTCGATCCTGTCGGATCTGGGCATTCCCAGCCTTGCGCTACATGATGCCTTCAACGATGCCCTGATGACAGCCATGATGTACGTGCAGCTCAGGGACATGCGTCAACGAGGAGCCCGCATCGGACGTGATCGAGCCGTCCAGCAGGAGGCGCCGATCGGCGCTTGAGTTCAGCTCATGGAGCGTCGGCCTGGAACGTCAGGCCCCTTGGGGCCAGTAGGACTCTTGCTCCCGATCGGCAAAGCTTCACGCGGCCCCTCCGTAAAAATACGGAGTTTCTCTTTGTTCCGCAGCAACGATACTGGCCCGAGACAGCGTAAAATACCTGGATAAGCGTAGCCCCAGACAATGATGAACAATCATGGAGGGAACCATGTCCAATCACGCCAGCCAGCAGTACCGGATGTACTCGCCCGACCTTGACCTGATGATGAAAGAGGTCGCGCGGACGCTGGGCCACATCGACTTCGAGCACCAGGTCGAATTGGAGAAGGTCGAGAACAGCGCCAGCGCCAAGGAAACCAAGCAGTACATCAGGGAAAAACTCAGGGTCGCCCACTGTGAGAGGCGTCAGCCCTATGTCGACCTGTTGAACCAGCTCTGGATGCAGCAACGCGGTCAGTCCTTCGCGGCCTGACCACGCCGGGGCGATGGCCGATCCCGGTGCCGCGGGGTCCCATGCCCGCGACGCTACGATGGCCGGCCCCCGATCCCGCAACGCATGAGGAGGAACGCACGATGGCCCGCAATCCCATGACCCCCTACCGCCCCGGCGGCGGAATGTTTCCTGGTGATCCCTTCCTGTCGCTTCATCGCGAGGTGAACCGTCTCTTCGACGATGTCTTCCGCGGCGCCGCTCTGCCCACCGCATCCGGCAGCCAGGGCCAGGGCGATGTCGGCGCCTTCGTCAATGCCAGCATGAACGTGTCGGAGACCGACAAGGAGATCCGCATCACAGCCGAATTGCCCGGCGTCAGCGAGCAGGACATCCATGTAAGCCTTGACGACGACGTGCTCACCATCCGGGGTGAGAAGAAGTTCGAGCGCAAGGACGACAAGGAGAACTTCCACTTCGTTGAGCGCTCCTACGGCACCTTCCAGCGCTCGCTGCGGCTGCCCTACCCCGTCGAGTCCGAGCAGATCCAGGCCAGCTTCGAGAACGGCGTGCTCACCGTGACCGTGCCGAAGACGGAGCGGCAGGAGCGCTCCCGGCGCATTCAGGTCCAGGGACGGGACGCCGCAGGCGAAAGGGGAAACCAGCAGGCAACCGACACCTCGGTCCGATCGGACGACACGAAATCCGGCTGAAGGTCCGCTGACGTGATCGAAGGGCCTGGGCCATGAGGTCATTTGGACCGCAAGGAATGGTCGATGAATGTCTGGTGGCATTTGCTGTCGAATGCCGGATCGATCCCGCCCCTGGAACCGATCGGAATCAGCCCGGATCTTCGGCAAAGGGGAACTCTAAACCGTTCCGCCTGTCATCCCGCTGACAGTCTTCCACAGCAGCCTGACAGGAGGCTTGCGCCACTCTCCCGGCATTCCAGGCACCTCTATGGGATCTGGACGCAACAGGAGAGACCCATGCGCACCACCATCATCGCCCTTGCAACTGCCGTCGGCATCGTCGGTGCCTTCTCAGCCCAGGCAAGCAGCCTCGGGCGTCCCTGCACCACGGCACCGCAAAGCCAGTGGCTCTCGGTCGAGGCCCTCAAGGCCAAGGCCGAAGCCCAGGGCTACAAGGTCCAGAAGGCCAAGATCGCCAAAGCCTGCGGCGAGATCTACGCCCTCGACAGCAACAACGCCCGCACGGAGCTGTTCGTCGACCCCACCTCGGGCGAGATCGTCGCCAAGGAGTGATGCCATGACCGCGAGCAAATCCGCGGTCGAAGCCGCCGGCGCGATGCCGGCGGCCACCGCCTCCTTGCCCCAGGCCAGGACAGTCCGCGTCTGGGATCTGCTCGTCCGCCTCTTCCACTGGAGCCTCGTCGGCCTGTTCGCCGCTGCCTTCGTGACCGGCGACGAGAGCGAGTGGCTGCACATCCGCGTCGGCTATGCGATTGCCGCTCTCGTGGCGTTGCGGATCGTGTGGGGCTTCGTCGGCTCCCGGCATGCCCGGTTCAGCGACTTCGTCCGTTCGCCAGGTGAGATCGCGACCTACTCGGGGCAGGCGCTTCGGTTCAGGGCACCACGGTACCTGGGCCACAACCCGGCGGGGGGTGCCATGGTCGTCGCCCTGCTCATCATGCTTGTCGGCATCGCGGCCACCGGGTTCGCCATGACCACGGATGCGTTCTGGGGTTCGCAATGGGTTGAGGACCTGCACGAGGGGCTGGTCTACACGACCATCGGGCTCATCGTCCTGCACGTCGCCGGGGTCCTCATCTCGAGCCTCGCGCACGGGGAGAACCTGGTGAAGGCGATGATCACGGGCCGCAAGCGGGCTCCGTGAGCCGGCGCTTCCTAGGCCTCGCTCAGCAGCCGGACCTCTGCGAGAAGGCCGCCGAGCTCCGAGCGACGCAGGGACAGCGAGCCGCCGTAGGCCTCGACCAAATCGCCGACGATGGCGAGACCCAGCCCGGTACCGGGTCGGGTCTCGTCCAGTCGCCCGCCACGGGCGAGCACGGTATCGATCTGCTCCTCGGGCACGCCGGGACCATCGTCCTCGACCCGAAGCGCCACGGCATCGCCCTCTCGTCGGCCCTTGATCCGCACCGTCCCGGCGGCCCAGGCGACTGCGTTCTCGGCCAGGTTGCCAATGATCTCGGCCAGGTCCTGGGCATCCATCCGGACCCCGAGACCGTCCGTGGCATCGATCTCCCACGTCAGCCTCTGGCCCTGCGGGGTTCGCCGGAGCACGCCGACCACCTGCTCGACCACGGGACAAACCGGCCGAACCGAACCTGACCGCGCCCGAAGGCCGATCCGCGCCCGCACCAGTTCGCGCTCGACATGACGGCGCATCCCGGCCGTGACGGTTTCGATCTCGTCGGCAAGACGCGCGTCCCCCCGAGCCCGCAGTTCCTCCGCATCGGCGGTCAGGACCGTGAGTGGCGTCTTCAGACCATGCGCCAGGTCGGCCGCTCTTGCCCTTGCCCGGGCGATGGCCGTTTCCTGCGCGTCGAGCAGGTGGTCGACCTCGGAGGCAAGCGGCCGGACCTCGTCCGGAAAGGCCCCTCCCAGACGGTCCGCCGCGCCGGACCTGACCTGAGCCAGACGGCGGCGCACGGCATCGAGCGGACGTAGGCCGACACCGACCTGAACCCCGGCGGCAGCGATCAGGACCGCGGCCAGGAGCGCCAGGGACGGAACGAGATCGGCCGCGAAGGCCAAGCCCGCGGCATGGACCTCCGCGCGGTCGAGGGCCACCGCGGCGCGGATCGTTCCCCCGCCCAGGCGTGCGGAGAGGGTGATCCGCCGCTCGACCGCCAGCAGCGAAGCGCCGCCCGGACCCAGAATGATGTGCTGGTGGACCTCTCCGGCAGACGGCACGTCGGTCGGCAGGGTCAGGGTGGCATCCCAGAGTGAGCGCGACCGCAGCATGGCATTGGTCCCTTCCTCGGTGATCTGCCAGTACAGTCCGCTCAGAGGCTGGCTGAACCACGGCTCGGCCGGAGGGGTGCCGACCTCGAGCGGACCGCCTTCCGCCCGGGCGAGGCCGCTCACGAGCTGGTTGAGGTGCGAACCGAGCTCGGCCGTCATGCGCCGCTCCACATGCCGCTCGAACAGGAGCAGCAGGCCGAACCCAGCAATGGTCAGGGCCACGAGGACGGAGGCCGCGCCGGCCGCCAAGAGGCGCAGCCTGAGTGAGCCCTGCCTCATGTCGGCGCACGCTCCGACACGAGGTAGCCGAAGCCGCGGCGGGTCTCGATCAGATCAACGCCGAGCTTCCGGCGCAGGCGTCCGACCAGCACCTCCAGCGCGTTCGGATCACGGTCATGGTCATGCGCGTAGAGGTGCTCCATCAGTTCGGTCGGCGGGATCACCCGCCCGGCATGGTGCATCAGGTAGCTCAGGCAGCGGTATTCGAGCGGCGAGAGGCTGAGCGGCACGTCGTCGACCATGACCCGCATCCCGCGGGTGTCGAGTGTGACGGGACCCGACACGAAGACCGGCGCGGCCCGCCCGGCGGCCCGGCGCAGGAGCGCCCGCACACGAGCCAGCAGCTCCTCCATCGCGAACGGCTTGGCGAGGTAGTCGTCGGCGCCGGCATCGATGCCCTCGACCCGCTCCGCCCAGGCCCCGCGTGCGGTCAAGATCAGCACCGGGAGGTCGCGTCTGGCCGCGCGCCATTTCTTGAGAACGGCAAGGCCATCCATCTTCGGCAGCCCGAGGTCGAGGACGGCGAGATCGTAGTCCTCCGTATCGCCGCGGAACCAGGCCTCCTCGCCGTCCATGACGTAATCGACAGCGTAGCCCGCTCCCACCAGCACGGCCTCAACCTTGCGGGCGATGCGGGGATCGTCCTCGACGAGCAGAATGCGCATCAGTGGCCCTCCCGCTTGAGGATCGCGGCGGAGGCGGCATCGACATAGACCTCCCACAGCCGTCCGGCCGGATCGATCACCTTGAACTCGTAGATCCAGCGCTCGCGCTTACGCTCGAACTCCACGCCGACCACCTCGCCGCCGAGGTCGGACCGCACCCGGTACAGGATCTCGGAAAGGGCAAGTACCTCGCCCCGTTCGACGGCGCGGCGGGCCTGGTCAGAGTCACGCTCGCGATCCGCCACGGCGGCAGATGGCAGCAGGGCTGCGGCGAGGCCGAGAACGATCATGTCGCGGCGGGTCTTGCTCATGGAGGGAGGATGCATCCGCGCACCTGACAATTCGCTGACATGGCCGGTCGAAGATGTTGATCGAGCACCGTGCCAGATGCTGCCACCATTCGATCTGCGAGCAGAACACTTGGCCCTGGAGCTTCGCTAACCGGGCGATCACGGCGGCCTCGACAGGCTGTGCGCGCAGATAGTCCAGCGCGGCCTCGTTGATGACGTAGTCCTCACGGCCAGCCCGCAGCAGCGACAGGAAGTTCAGGCGCGATTTCGACCGGCTGGTGCGAAAGACCGTAAAGCGTTCGCCGCCGATCTGCGTGGTCACCCCAGGGCAGCGGGCATGCCGCGCACCGGTGTCATCGACGGTGATGTAAGGGGACGAGACCAGGCCCGCTTCCAGGACCGCGTGGTCCTCCTGTTCGAACGGCTCCAGATCCGAGGTGAGCAGGCGCACCACCTCTCGCTTGGAGATCGACAGGCCGATCCCGTTCAGAAGATCGGTGAGCCGCTCGGTGGTGACCTGGCCTTGCGTGTGCAGGGCGAGGCAGAACCGTCGCACGCCGGGCCCGAACCCGCCGGCAATCCCCGCCGGCAGCGGCGCGATGATGGTCTGGCCCTGGGGCGTCACCCAGCGTTCCCGCCTGTAGCGCACGATCTCGGCAGCCAACACGAGATCCCGGCGCACCACCGTCTTGTAGCCTTTGAAGCGCGAGCCGGGCGGAACCTCGACCCGGATCGTGATTTCGCGGGTCACCTGATCCCGTTTGGCGCCGCGGCCTGGGCGGCCCGGACTGGTGGGCCGCGGCTGGGTGGCTTTCTCCATGCCAGAGGGTTTGAACGGCGGGCGCGGCGGCAGGTGCTTGAGCCGGGCGATCTCGTCCTTCAGGGCCTGGTTGTCGAGGCGCAGGTTGCTGTTGTCGAGGCGCAGTTGCTCAACCTCTTGCTCCAGTCGATCAATCTTGCCGGCCAGATCCGAGACCAGCTCGCGCAGGGCCTTCTGAGACAGCGGCTTGTTGGAACCACCGGGCGAGGTCATGCCGAGATTGAATCATGAATATCCAGTCGGAGGAATCCCTCGCCCCCCAAACTGCCCCAGTTACTGTTCGAGAGCAGGGGACGCTATGACGACGAGGACTTCGCGCCGCTCGTGCCAAAGACCTACGACCTGCCGGAGCTGCCGTGGTCCCTGGCCGGAAAACTGGAGCGGACCGCCGTCGCCGTCATGCACCTCGACGCGCGGCTGACGGCGTCTGGGCTCTCCGCCGGCTGGCAGTCCCGCTGCGACATGATCGAAGCGACCCGGGCGCTAATCCTCGACGGCCACTTCGTCGACATCGGCGACGTGGTGCTGCACGACGCCGGCATGGACGTGCGCAGCCCGACCCACGAGCTCACCCGCGCGGCGGCGGCGCTGCGGGCCCGGCGCATGGTGCTCGCCCGCAAAGCGCCCTGGCCTCTGTCCATCGACGGCCTGTCGGCCCTGCGGGGATTGATGCTCGGCTCCCCAGAGGTCGAACCTCTGGGGAAGGATAGGGGGGCCGGGGCCGAGGATGGGCCGGTCCATGACGACGAGGATCCGCTGGCGAGCCACCTTGCGGAGATCGATGCCATCCTGGCCCGCACCACCAAGACGCTCGCGGGCGAAACGCCGATTCCGAAGCGCCGATCGCACCTGGTCTACGACCCGGAGGTCGACGAGGCCGAGAACGAGGACCTCTGGCTCGACGTGGTCAAGCGCACCGAGAAGTGGCCCGCGATCGCGGCGGCCGCCATCGCCTGGGACGCCTGGACGGGCCTCGGCATGTATCACCGCCAGCCCTGGCTCGGCCTCATCATGGCCGGGGCGATCCTGCGGGCGAGGGGACTGACCACGCACCTCCTGCCGCTCGTCTCCGGCTACAAGGCCTCGCGCTATCGGCTCCAGGGGAGGGAAGGGGGCGTCGAGAAGGTCGAGGCCTTCGCCCGGATCGTTGACGAGGCGGTGGACCAAGGCGAGAAGGACATGCAGCGGCTGGCGCTGGCGCGCGAGACGATGCTGCGACGGGCGAAGGACTGCCGGAGCAACTCGCGGCTGCCGCAGCTCATCGAGCTGTTCCTGTCGCGGCCGCTCGTATCGGGGGCGATCGCATCGAAACTGATCGGGGTCACGCCGAAGGCGGTCGACCTCATGTTGGCGCAGCTCGGAGGAGCCCTGCCGAGAGAGCTCACGGGGAGGCGGCGCTACCGCGCATGGGGCATCGTCTAAGGAATGCCGGACAGCAAACCGCCCATGCCCACGTGGAGCTAAGGGCAAGGTACCGCCTGCCAAGGAGACCTTCACACTGCCACGCTTAACGGCTCAGATTGACCCGAAGGCGATCCTCTGGCTTCCAAAGCGTTCCCGCGCCCTGGCCATCCAGAATAAACTCCTGTGTTAGCACGACCTTGAGGCATCTCACGGCGGCTCGTCGCGCACCGCAGCCCGATGAGCTCACGGGATTGCCGCTTAAGCTGGTACGATAGGCGATAGAACGTTTCGCAACTGGTGCTGGAGTTCCAAAGAAATGGGCCGCTAAGGTCTCGATATCCTGCTCGAGTGCCCGCCAGTATGGTGCGCCCAGTGGCTATATCATGAACGCATAAACCCCATACGAATTTATATTTGCCGACCTAGGCAAGGCCGTTAATGATCCCAGTCCTTACAGGGGTTCTAAAAACAAAGAAACCATATCTCCCTGTATCAGGATCAGAACCATAGAGGGACGAATGAAACATCTGCGCACTCTATTTTTACTTGGCGCGACAGCGCTCAGCTCACCCGCACTGGCTCAACAGACGCTCTATTTCGCCGGGTACTCCGGCGACTTTCAGACGATGTTCGAGAAGGAAATAATCCCTGAATTTCAGGCCAAGCATAACGTCAAGGTTGTGTACGTAGCGGGCAATTCCAGCGAGGTCCTCGCGAAGCTGCAGGCGCAGAAGGGCAATCAAGAGATAAACGTCATTCTGGTCGACAACGGGCCGATGCAACAGGCCATCCAGTTTGGATTTTGCGACAAGGTGACCGAAGCACCGGTTTACAAGGACATCTACGATGTCGCGAGCGCTGCCACTTTCGGGGGGCGTGCAGTCGGCGTCGGTTTGGTGGCGACCGGCATTGCGTACAACAAGGACAGCTTCGAAAAGAACGGCTGGGCGCCTCCTACCTCATGGAACGACCTCACTGACCCAAAGTTCGAGCAGCGTGTCGCCTCGAATCCGATTTCGGGCACCTATGGTCTCAACATGCTGTTGATGTTCGCCCGCCTCAATGGCGGCGGCGAGAAAAACATCGAGCCGGGCTTCAAGGCCGTCCGGGAAAAGCTTGTTCCGAATGTGCTGAGTTGGTCATCGTCGAATGCGCAGCTCGCCCAAATGTTTCAGAATGGCGACATCGATGTTGCCGTCTGGGGAAGCAGCCGAGCGATTGCGCTGAAGCAAACCGGCTTTCCAGTCGAGTTCGCCTATCCGAAGGAGGGAGCCCCGGCAATCGTAGCCTCAGCCTGTGCCGTTGCCGATAACAAGTTGCCAGAGGCGTCTCAGGCACTCCTGCAGTATCTAGCATCGCCAGACGTTCAAGTGAAATTGGCTACGCAAGGCTTCGGGCCAACAAATCGCCAGACAAAGCTAGAGGGTACGCTGGCAGCGGAACTGCCCTATGGCGAGGAAAAGCTGTCGAAGTTGATCAACGTGGACTGGCCGGTCATCAATCCGCAACGCGCCGAGTGGACCAATCAGTGGAACCGCACGGTCGAAAGATGAGCGCAGCTCGCCATGAGATCGCTGCAGTCCAAGAGAGCATAAGCCTTATCCGATGAGTAAGTTGTCACTACGTGGACTTTCGAAAACCTATGGCGGCGATTTCCAAGCCGTTCGCCGCCTAGATCTAGACGTGGAAAGCGGAGAGTTCCTTTCGCTTTTAGGTCCCTCCGGATGCGGCAAGACCACAACGTTGCAGATGGTTGCGGGCTTCGTGCCCCCAACCGCCGGCACCATCGTGCTTGAAGGACAGGATATGACCTATGTCGCGCCGGAAAAGCGCGACATGGGGATTGTCTTCCAAAGCTACGCGCTGTTCCCGCATATGACGGTATCACAGAACGTCGGCTTTGGCCTGGAGATGCGCAAGATAAAAGGCGCGCAACTGCGGGATCGCATTGAGGAAGCCCTCGCGATGGTGCGCCTGTCCGGCCTCGAAGGCCGGTACCCTCGTGAGTTATCCGGAGGGCAACGTCAAAGGGTCGCGATAGCGCGCGTGCTGGCGATACGTCCGCGCGTCATGCTGTTGGACGAACCCATGTCCAACCTTGACGCCAAGCTCCGCAGCGAAATGCATGTCGAACTTCGCGCGCTGCAGCGCCGCCTCGGGATCACGACCATCCTTGTGACGCACGATCAACTCGAAGCGATGACGATGAGCGATAGGATTGCCGTCATGTCGAACGGCGGCATTGCCGAGCTGGGTAGTCCCCAAGACGTCTATGACGCACCGGTCTCGGAGTTTGCATTCAGATTTCTCGGGCAGACGAACGTCATCACGGGAAAGATCTCCTCAAGGAATGATCGCACCGCATCCGTGAGCGTTGGACCGATTTCCTTCCCAGCCGACATTGGCAGGGATCATGTCGGCGCCGATGTTAAGCTGTTCGTTCGTCCCGAGCGTCTCCGTATCGGGGCTGTCGACGAGTGCAACGTCAAGGGACGCGTAATGACGCGCCTCTTTCTTGGCGGCGTATGGTTCTATGAGATCGACAGCGACATCGGGCAACTGCGCGTTACCACGCCAAATCAGGGTACCGTACAGCCCATGGAGGGCGAAATCGTTGGGATACGCTGGAACGACGGCGATCTGCAGGTCATCGCTCCAGAGGTGGCACATGACTGATAAGACGCTCCGCGCGGCCGGTACGCCTTGGCTCCTCTCCCTGCCGGCCCTTGCATTGTTTCTGGGGTTATTGGTCGTACCGCTGGCGCTGACTGCAATTCTCTCGTTCAATGTTTTCGACGGCATGCGCGGTGTGCAGCCTGACTATACCCTCGGTAGCTACATCGAAATTCTGTCCGACGGCTATTACCATGAATTATTTCTGCGCACCGGCGCGATGTCGCTAGGCGTTACACTCATTTGCATCATCGTTGGGGTGCCTGAAACGCTGATCCTGGCCAAGATGCGACCGGCTTGGCAGGGAACGTTCTTCGTCGTCATTCTCGGACCCTTGCTCATTTCCGTGGTCGTCCGCACACTCGGATGGTCAATCCTGCTCGGCCGCCAGGGAATGGTGAACTCCACTCTTCTCTCCCTCGGTCTGATCGATCGTCCAACGCAGCTGATGTTCACCATGACGGGAGTCATCATCGTCCTGACGCATGTGCTCATGCCGTTCATGATCATTGCGGTCTGGACTGCCATGCAAAAGCTCGATGGTCAGGTCGCCCATGCCGCGAGGTCTCTTGGCGCGGGGCCGGGAACGACCTTCCGCCGCATCATCCTTCCGCAATTGATGCCCGGCATACTCTCCGGCGCGATCATCGTATTCACCTTGGCCGCGTCGGCATTCGCGACGCCAGCCATCATCGGCGGCAGGAGAGTGAAGGTCGTCACTACGGCCATCTACGACGAGTTTCTGAGTTCGCTGAACTGGCCGCTGGGAGCCGCTATCGCAATGCTGCTGCTGCTCGGCATCGTCTTCGTCGTCATCGGAAGCAATCGGTTCGTTGAGCGGCGATTCAAGCAGGTGTTCGCATGAGGAACCGGGAGATGGAACGGAATGGGCCGGTTGCGTTGGCATTCCACACCCTGTTCACGATTTTCATAATTGCACCGCTCATTGTGGTGGTCTTGGTCTCGTTCTCGGACAAAGGATACGTCTCCATGCCGTTCGACGGTGCCTCCTTACGGTGGTACCTCGCCATTCTCAAAGCGCCCGAATTGATCGCTGCGTTTTGGTTGTCGATCTGGCTGGGCCTCGGATCGGCGACGCTGGCTACGGTGATTGCCATTCCTGCCGCTCTCGCCATCGCAAGGCACCGGTTCTTTGGTCGAGACGGATTGATGGCGTTCCTCATGTCGCCGCTGATGATTCCACATGTTGTGATGGGCGTTGCATTCCTGCGGTTCTTCTCGATCATGGGGTGGACAGGATCGTTCGTCGGCCTGCTTCTGGTTCACGCGCTCATAGTGGTGCCTTTCTCCCTGCGGCTGACGCTGGCCGCCGTGGCCGGTCTGGAACGCGACGCCGAACTTGCCGCCAGATCGCTTGGTGCATCGCGCTTCGTAGCCTTCCGGCGAATTCTCCTGCCGTTGATCCTGCCAGGAGTAGCTGGTGGATGGGTCTTGGCCTTCATCCAGAGTTTTGACGAAGTCACGATGACGATCTTCGTCGCAACGCCGGGGACAACGACACTTCCGGTCGCGCTGTATCACCGCGTGGCACTTCTGACAGATCCCGTCACGACGTCCGTATCGACGATCATGATCGTCGGGACGATGGCTCTGATGTTTGTCCTGGACCGGATAGTCGGCCTCGACAAAGTCTTGATCGGGAAAAAGTAGGGCGAGTTTTCAGCCTGTAGTTCCTCGCCTCGCGGCGAGAGGGCAGGGCAGTTGCGCCCAAATTTAGGAACCAGCAGACCCATGGACCAGAGGGTACGATGAGCAATCAGCAGATGACCGTGGTGGGGGGCGGCCTTGTCGGGGCGGCGATCGCCTACGGAGCGGCACGGGCCGGCTTGCGCGTTCGCGTCCTTGACGGAGGAGATGTCGCCTTTCGAGCCTCCCGAGGCAATTTTGGGCTCGTCTGGGTGTCAAGCAAGGGCCCTAAGATGCCGCGCTATGCGCGTTGGAGCCGTGATGCCGCGAAACTATGGCCGGCCCTGCATGAGGAGCTCCAGAACCTGACGGGCGTGGACTCCGGGTTGCAGCAGCCGGGGGGCTTCTGGCTAGGCTTCAGCGACGCGGATGTTAAGGCGCGGGCCATCTTGCTGGAAAAGATTGACCGCGAGGTTGGGGACATCCCCTTTCAGATGATGAGCCCATCCGAGCTCAGGCAATATCTGCCAGGGCTTGGTCCCGCTGTCGTGGGCGGCAGCTACTGTCCGCTCGACGGCCATGCAAATCCGCTGATGCTGCTCCGCGGTCTGTATGCGGGTCTGCGTCAACGAGGCGCCGACGTGATCACCGGAGTTGACGTCACGGACGTTCGATACGATCCCGGTAACGGCGTGTTCGAGGCTATAGCGAGCGATGGTCAGAGCTGGAAAAGCGATCGGCTCGTTCTTGCCGCAGGTCTCGGCAATGCGCGTCTGTCGCCGCAAGTCGGATTGCATGCGCCTGTCACATCAACCCGAGGGCAGGTTCTGATCTCGGAACGCCTCAAGCCGTTTCTCAACTACCCTACGAACAAGCTCAGGCAAACCCGCGAAGGCAGTGTGCAGATCGGTTCGACGAGTGAAGACGTCGGGCTGGATGACGGCACGACGACCGAGAAAATCGAAGGGCTGGCTCGCCGCGCGGTCGCGACTTTTCCTGCGCTGGCGCGGGCGCGCCTGGTCCGCGCCTGGGGCGCCCTGCGGCCGCTGACGCCTGATGGCTATCCGATCTACCAAGCCTCGTCGTCATGTCCGGGCGCATATGTAGCCACAAGTCATAGCGGCGTCTCGCTGGCGGCCGCGCATAGCCTTGTGATCGGCCCTTGGATGGGCGGGCTCACGGAAGCCCCGCCTGATTTCGACGTCTTCAAGGGTGACAGGTTCTCGGACCCAAACGCGAAGTTTTCCCATGACCATTAAACCACTGTTCTCGATTCCTCGATCCTTGGGACTGGAAACGGTCACGATCACATTCGAGGGAAACAGTTTCACGGTGCCGGCCGGCATCAGTGTTGCGGCGGCCCTGTTGGCTGGCGGCGTGCGTGACTTTCGCTCGAGCGTCGTCGGCCAGGTTCCGCGAGCACCTTACTGCATGATGGGTGTCTGTTTCGAATGCCTCGTCGAGATCGACGGTGTTCCCGCAAGGCAGAGCTGCCTTGTCCCGGTACGGGATGGAATGCAGGTGAAGCGACAGGTCGGTGCCGTGGACTTGGGCGATTTGAGTTCGGAGAACAATCATGAGTGACGCCGTGGCAGACCTCGTCATCATCGGCGCTGGCTCTGCCGGCATGGCTGCGGCATGCGAGGCTCGAAAGCTCGATTTGTCCGTTGTCTTGCTCGACGAGCAAGCGGCCGTTGGGGGGCAGATCTATCGCAATATCGAATCAGCGCCGGCCGACCGCCTCAACGTGTTGGGGAAGGACTACGCGGCTGGCTTGAGCTTGGCTGCGGAGTTCCGCGCCAGCGGAACGCAATATATCGACGGCGCCGTTGTCTGGAACGTAACTCCCGACGGCGTTGTCGACTATATCACGAACAGCGGGGCCCATCAGGTTGTCGGCAAGCATGTCCTGCTTGCCAGCGGCGCCATGGAGCGGCCTTTCCCGATCCCCGGCTGGACCTTGCCGGGGGTGATGGGCGCTGGCGCGGGGCAGATCCTCCTAAAGTCTTCAGGTGCCCTGCCGACCGAACCGGTCGTGCTCGCCGGTTGCGGTCCGTTGCTGTATCTGCTGGCCTGGCAGTATCTGCGTGCCGGTGTAAAGATCGAGGCGCTGGTTGATACCACTAACCTCTCCGTCAGCTTGCACGCCTTGCGCCATGTGATTGGCGCAACGATGGGTTGGCGAGACCTCGCCAAGGGAATCAAGTTGCTTGCAGCCCTGCGGCGGCATGGCGTCCCGGTCTTTTCCGGCGCCAGCCACCTTTCGATCGAGGGTGAAAGCCGCGTCGAGGGGCTTTCCTTCAAGCATCGGGGCAGGCGGGTTCGCGTCCCGGCATCGCTGCTGCTGCTGCATCAAGGCGTCGTTCCCAATACACAGCTCAGCTGGTCGATCGGCGCGGAGCATAGCTGGAATGCGGAGCAGCTGTGCTGGCAGCCGGTCACGGATCCGTGGGGACGGTTGGGGGCAACGGCCATCTATGTCGCCGGAGACAGCCGGGCCATTGTAGGGGCACAGGCATCGGCGGTGCAGGGTCGGCTGGCCGCCCTTGCGATCGGCGAGCGGCTCGGCGTCGTGACGGATATTGCGCGACGCGCAGCGCCGCTTCAGCGCCAGTTCAAACGCTACACATATATCAGGCCGTTCCTGGACATCCTCTACCGGCCCAGAAACGAGAACCGAATTCCGCAAGAAGACAACGTCGTGGTTTGCCGATGTGAGGAGGTAACCGCCGGCCAAATACGCCGTTACGTCGAACTTGGTTGCCTTGGCCCTAATCAAACCAAGGCATTTGGTCGCTGCGGAATGGGTCCGTGCCAAGGGCGGCTCTGCGGCCTCACCGTCACCGAAATCATTGCTCAAGCGCGGAGCGTCGAACCTGATGCGGTCGGATATTACCGCATCCGTCCGCCGATCAAACCTGTCATGCTTGGCGATTTCCTTGAATAGACCGGCGAATTTCAGACACGAACACCAACAAACAGCAGAAAGGACAGACAATGAGCAATATCGTACGCATCGAGACCGACAAGCGCCGCAGCCGTGCCGTGGTTTATAATGGAATGGTCTTTGTAGGCGGTATGACCGCCGATGACCGCAGCCAGGATATCAAGGGACAAACGAAGCAGACGCTTGAAAAAATCGAGAAGTTTCTCGCTGAAGCCGGCACTGACAAGAGTCGTCTCCTGACCGCACAGATCTGGATCAAGGACCTCGCCAGGGATTTCGATGGTATGAATGAGGTCTGGAACGAGTGGACCGCGCCGAATGCAGCCCCGACCCGAGCGACGTCTCAATGCGAGATGGGAGCGCCTGACGTGCTGGTGGAGATCATCGTAACCGCGGCTCTGCCGGAGTAGGCGGGGCGTGCGATCATAAATGCGAGCCGGTTCACGCGGCTCTAAAAGCGTCCGAAACGATGAACTAGATCTACAAAACCGATCTCGAACCTGGTCAGCAGAGGCAAGATCGGGCGCTGTTCCGTTTCGTAGTGGAATTGGCAACCTATCCGAGGTATCTCGGTTGGTGCCAGTTCCACCACGTGCGCGTGGCCTTGCGTCTCCAAACACGGCCCTGACGCAGACTTTTCGTGCCGCCGGGCGCCTGCATCGACGCGATGCATCAGACCGGCAACGGCATGAGCGAGATATCAAGGAAGCCTTGACCGGTGGCCTGGCTGTCAGCCGAAGCGACCACGCAAGCGCCTATGGTCATAGTCGCGAAGACTGCAATGTCGGCAGCCAGGCTCTGCTGGAAGAGCGTCCGCTCAAAGCCTGGATATCCACTTGAAGGAGAAGGTGCGGCTTGTCGATATTGCCGAACTTGGACCTTTCCGGTCAAAAAATGAACTCGCCAAATCTCACGGCCTGCTCGTACAATATTTCCCCGTCGACGATTGACCACGTCCATACAACAAGCTCCGCGATGATAAAGCTCAGCCATTTCGAGGCATTCAACGCCGTGATGCTGACAGGCTCCATGACTGCGGCAGCCACCATGATGCACACCTCACAGCCCAATATCAGCCGGTCGATTTCACGGCTCGAGAAGCTGACCGGCCTCAAGCTGTTCGAGAGAGTTCCGGGGAAACTTCTTCCGACAGCGGACGCTCGTGCGCTATTCGAGGAAGTCCAGCGCAGTTTCATAGGGCTGCAGAGATTGGCGGAGGCGGCCAGCCGCATTCAAAGATCGGGCAGCGGTGTTCTGCGTCTCGGAGCGGTGCAAGCTCTGTCGCTTTCTTTGATCCCGCGGGCCATTAAGCTTTTCAGCGAGGCATTTCCGCAAGTCGCCCTGTCGATCCACACTGCGCATTCAAACGTACTATCGCAATGGGTCAGGGAGCATTCCTGCGACTTGGCTGTTGTTTCATATCCCGGCGAGGAAGAGACGGTTGAGACAGAACAACTGTACACGACAGACGGCGTTTGCATCATGCCGAAATCTCATCGGTTATCATCGAAAGAGATCATCACTCCGCACGACTTGGCGGGCGAACGGTTTATTACCTCGGCACGCGGCGAGCCGGTTCGCCTCGCCTTGGACAGGATTTTCCTGGAGGCAAACGTGGAGGTGTTGAACACGATCGAAACGCCCTACAGCTCGATAACCTGTTCTCTCGTCATGCAGGATGTGGGCATCGCCGTGGTCGATCCGTTTGTTGCACGTGGATACCTGCATGGCGGATTGGTCGCGCGCCCATTCTCCCCGGCACCGCGCCATAGCGCTTTCATGATATTCCCGCGGGGAAAACCGCGTGGTCGCCCTGCCGATAATTTTGCTGAGATCCTCAGAAGCTTGGTGGCAGAGGAAAAGGACAATATCCGCAAGGTGCTTCTGGCGGACCGTTGAAGGATTCGTTTGCGTGATGCGCTTATTGCAGAGCCGCAGCGCCTGCTAGACAAGAGAGCCTCTGTCACCGCTCACTCAAAAACAATGAACTCGTGGCGTCGCATGAGGTTCACCCCCCGTCCGATAGGTAGAGTTATCCATCTACGGCAATGCAATCATTTATGCGTTTACGGTCTAAACGCGTTTTCGAGCCGCACATAACCCCCTCTGTCAAGAGTCCTTAGCGGTGATCCAAATTCGAGGCATGCCCCTTTTTCACATCAGAACCTTCAAATATCAGGCGGCCTGATCACAGCGCGTATAGCGAAGCTTGATTCAATACGAGACACTCCAGGCAGGCGCGATAGAACGTCCTTATGAATACGCTCGTAGCTAGCGGTATCCGGTACCGTGACACGCAGCAGGTAGTCTGACCCACCTGTCATCAGATAACATTCCCGAATATCTGGACATTGACAGGCAGCCTTCTCGAACCGCCTCAAATATTCATCCGTCTGCCGCTCAAGTGAGATTTGAACGATAACAACCGTCTCTGCCGAAGCGGACCGATCGTTGATCAAGGCCGTATAGCCTCGGATCGTACCACGACCCTCCAGAATCCGGAGCCGTCTCAGGCAGGCGGATGCGGACAGCCCGACTTTTTGTGCGAGGTCAGCATTCTTTATCCGGCCGTCGGCACGCAGTATTCGGATGATCTGCTCATCAACTCTGTCCATAGGCGCTTTCGAATTTTCTGCGAATAGTTCATACGTTGAAACTAATTTTGACGTCAATTCCGCGTTAGCTGCGACTCTTAGGCAGGATATTCATCGATAATTGCGACACAGTCATCATGCCAATGATGCAGTTTAGAGATGTCACTTCACGCCTCGTCCAATCAGATATGCGGCTTGTCGCCCATAGGCATACTCGATGCCAATTGCGCGAGTGCCAAACCTACGATCGATCTCAGCGCGATTTTGGAGAACTATCGGTTCTTTCGACAACAAGTCCTAGCCGCCGCTTGCGCTGCTGTCGTTAAGGCCAATACCTATGGCTCGGGTGTTGAAGAGATTGCGACCAGGACTTCGATGCTCACGCGGATGCCGGCACGATCGGCTACAAACCGCTCGCCGGTTTGGGTTCCCGCTACCACAGTCAGTACATCCATTCTTGAGGGTCACACCATGCGCGTTCTCGTTCTCGGCAGCGGCGTTGTCGGCGTCACGTCAGCCTACTATCTTGCCAAGCAGGGTCACGAGGTGACGGTGGTGGACCGCCAGCCCGCCGCCGGCATGGAGACGAGCTTTGCCAATGCCGGACAGGTCTCCCCCGGCTACTCGGCGCCGTGGGCTGCTCCGGGCATTCCGATCAAGGCCATGAAGTGGCTCCTGATGAAGCACCGGCCGCTGGTGCTCTGGCCCCGTACCGAGCTGCGCCTCTGGGGCTGGCTCGCCCATATGCTGGCCAACTGCACCGAGGAGGCCTACCGGCGCAACAAGAGCCGGATGGTCAGCTTGGCTGAGTACAGCCGGGACTGCCTGCGCGAGCTGCGGCAGGAGACCGGTATCACCTATGACCATCGGGAGCAGGGCCTGCTCCAGCTCTTCCGCACGCAAAAGCAGCTTGACGGGATCGGGGAGGACACGGCTGTTCTTGATGCCTATGGCGTGCCTTATGAGATCCTGGATCCTGCAGGATGCATCGGCGTGGAACCGGCCCTGCGCCTGGTAAAGAGCAAGGTCGCCGGCGGCCTGCGTCTTCTCGGTGACGAGACCGGGGATGCCCACCTGTTTACCCAGCGGCTTGCCGTGATCGCTGAGCAACTGGGCGTGCGGTTCCGCTACGGCACCTCTGTCCGAAAGCTGCTCACCGACGGCGACCGGATCTCCGGCGTGCAGGTCAACGGGGGCGAGGTGCTCACTGCCGACACCTATGTAGCCGCCATGGGCAGTTACACGCCGCAACTGGTGAAGCCGCTCGGTATCCACCTGCCGGTCTATCCGGTGAAGGGCTACTCATTGACGATGCTGGTCACCGATAGGGATGCCGCCCCCGTCTCGACCGTGATGGACGAGACCTACAAGATTGGGATCACCCGCCTGGGTGATCGGATCCGTGTCGGTGGCACAGCAGAACTCGCCGGGTTCAGCCAGCGGCTGCGCGGGCCGCGGCGAGCGACGCTGGAGCACTCCGTCACGGACCTGTTCCCGCAGGGCGGGGACGTCAAGCAGGCCAGCTTCTGGACCGGGTTGCGGCCAATGACGCCGGACGGCACGCCGGTGGTCGGTCCAACCCAGTACAGGAACCTGTACACGAACACCGGTCATGGCACCTTAGGCTGGACCATGGCCTGCGGCTCTGGGTGTGTGCTCGCCGACCTGATCTCTGGCCGAATTCCGGAGGTATCGCACAAGGATTTCGCAGCGGACCGTTACAAGATCGAATGGCGCTTCCAGGCGGCTTAGGTCTGCTGCTTCGATTATAGAGACGGCTTGGATAGTCTTGAACAATCCCGGAGCCTGGCTGGGCTATTCAAGCCTATCCATGACCGCCGGTGTTTCAACTGCACCCAAGCCGGATCAATAATTGAGCAGGCGAAGAAGCACCGAGCTAGCTCACGTCGATATGGTGCGGGCTGGTAAGGACCAACTCTGGCGGAGAATAGGCGCGAGCGCCTTGCAAGATGCGTTGGCGTCAATCCGGGTCTGCAATAAACCTTCGCGAAGGCTTACCGACTATTCTCAACCATCCGTCCGGCCAACGCCGACTTCGTGCGCGAATCCGTTCCAGCGAAGATCTCGTCGTTGTATCGCGCTCGAAAGCGTCAACTGAGCTCGTCGAAGATCCTGTCCTGGGCGTCGCGCAATCCCGAGTGGCCGGAGACCCTCAAAGCGGCGGTGAGCCAACCAGCAGCGTTCGCGATGACAGTCGACGCGATGGCGACTGCCATTGCGGAAGTAACGCCTTAGCCTGTCGGGGCGCGCCATTCATCGTGGCGCGCCCCGCCGTATGCGTGGGAAAGATCCTAGAGCTAATTCCATAATGTTTGTTATGCGAAATATAATAACGTTGTTTCGCATCCATCCTTTGCGCCTCAGATAGCGAGCAAGGCGGCAACCAACAGCGCCCTGCCCCAAGCCGATGGCTCGTCCTTCGCTACACCTCACGCAACATCGAACTTGCTTTCCTAATCCCCCAGCAGCGTGTCGCCATCTCATAGATCATCAGATCCTCTCGAAAGCGTACCGCCTACAATAATAACCGGGAAGACCTCGTCCAGGATCGAGCTGGAAAGCCGCGTTTCTCTCGTAATTTACCCTGTCTCGTAAAACCTGGAGATCGGTCTTTACACTGTGCAGATCCATGCGATCTTGCAACGACCTATCGAGCTATCGTCTCGATCGGCTGGGGGCATCAACCATGACCGACAATCCCGCGCAAGACGGGGTCTCTCATGCTGCCGGAACACGCCGGCAGACCCTGCTGCATCTTGAATCCTCACTTATCAAGGATCTTAAGAGAGCTGCCGTTGACCTAGAGACCAGTGCGTCTGCGATCGCAAACGAGGCGCTCGATGCATGGCTGCGCTCCCGAAGCCTGAGGCGCGACGAAGGCCAGGTGGCCCTCCACCCTGCGGTCGAGCGATGACTGGCACCACGACGCCCGCAGCGTTCGACCTGCTGTCGAATCCGTTCGCGATCCTCGGTGTCAAGATGACAGCCGACGCTCGCGAGATCGAAGATGCTTTCGGGGATGCCGTCGCAGACGAGGTCGCCTCGGAGCAGGATCTCCAACGGGCGCGCCAAGTGTTGCTGACGCCGCGCATCAGGCTGGAGGCGGAGGTCTCCTACCTGCTCGATGTGGATCCTGGAACCGCCCAAGACGTCCTGTCAAAGCTGAAATCTCCCAGCCTCCCATCGGATGCAGCAACCACACTTTCGGCAAGGCTTCACTCGCTCCCACGCTCAAATTTCCTCGCCCACGTTCATGCCCGCGTACCAGCCGATGCTTCTGCTCTTACGGCGTTACTCGAGGCGCAGGCTGCGGCCGCACCGGGCGCGGTTCTTGACGCCATCAACGACGCACGTGAGGCATCGGGGACGGTCAAGGCCGATCGTGAAGCGGTCGTCCAGGCCCTAAGAGAACTGTTCGAGGCACAGGACAAGGCGGTCCTCGCGACCTTCACGAACCCTGAGACGGCGGCTGAGGCTGTCACCAAGGCGGTTGGGCCACTTCTGGAAACATCCAACGCTGGCTTGGCCGAGCGCCTCGACGTGCTCATGACTGCCTACGGGCAGATCTCGGATCCCGAGCTCTCCCGGCGTCTTGAGGCTCTCAGGGCAACGTGTGAACGGGTGAAGGACAGGCCCAAAGACCCTGAGCTGCCCGAAACCCTGGTCCGCAACCTTCACGCCTGGAGCGCAATCGGACGCCCGCTACAGGTCCTGGAGGCTCACAAAGGACGAGATGACCCCCGGGCGCGAGAAGTCTTCGGCGAACTTCGAGAGCTCTACCTTTGGGTTGCCAATGAGCACGGCCAATACTCCGTGTCGGAGCGTATCCTGCGCGCCGCCATGGAAGCGTTTGCTCGCCTTCCTCGGGCGAGCGAGCAGATGGCAGAGGATCTTGAGATCCTGCAAAGCAACCTTGTCTTCGAGAGGCTCAGGCCGCTCGTCGATTACATCGAGGAGTTGAAGGACTCCCTTACCTTCCTGGATGCCGATCTCAGGCGCAGTGGTTTCGGCTCTGAGGCCACGGGACAGGCCAAGCGCCTCTTCGAGCTGTTCTCTGCCGCAGTGACAGGGACGACGGGCACAGAGTTGTCAGATGCGCCTTGGATGGCAATCCGCGACCTTGCGATCGCTCTGAACAACGACTTGGACTCCCCTCAAGGGGCGCTGGCGCTGCTGAAGGGTGCGCTGTATCACGCAAGCCGCCATCCCCCATCGCCGGATGTCAGCGAGCGCTTGGCGTCAGACAAGCGCGATGCAGACGGTATCATCGCCCAGCGGGACCTCACGGAACATCTCAAGGCGGGGCGCCACGATCAGGCGCTTGCGATCATCGCAGACCGTCTAGCTGACCCCCAAAGCAGCGCCGAGGAGCGAGACGTTCTTCTGAAGGTTCGTGCAGGCGTTGAGCAGCAGAAGAAGAGCAAGAACAAGCGGCTAATTAGCCGTATGTTCTGGGGTACGGCAGCCGTCGGCGGCATCATCCTGTTTGTGGCTAACCAGAAGCCGAGTGCAACCCGAACGACCTACACCCCGCCTTCATACACCACGCCGGCCCCGCAGAGCCCGAGCAGTCCCAAGCAGAATCCCACGCCCCCTCCTCTAGCACAACCAAACCTGGCGGAAGACATGCCGCTGGCCGGGGATGGCTCCCGTGTGCTTTCGGCCTCACAGATCAGGTATTGCCTGTTTCAGGACGTTCGGCTGGACACCATTCGCCCAGAGGTCGTCGAGAATGAAGACGTTGATCAGTTCAATGCAATGGTGAACGACTGGAATTCGCGCTGCGGTCGCTATCGGTACCGGGAAGGCGACATGACGTCGGCGCAGTCCGCACTCGTGGTCAAGCGCGCAGACCTAGAGGCTGATGGGCGGCGCATTGCGGCATCTCTGCCCTCTCGTCTCTGGCCGAAGCCAGCGACCCTACCGAATGGGAGCACCACCCAAAGTCCCACCCCGCAATCCCCGGCGGCACCACCGGCCAGTGCTCCGCCGCCCTTCTCGTTGCAGCCGCTACCTCCTCCAGTAGAAGTCACGCAGGCACCCAGTGCAGGCCTTGGTGGAGGATCATATGCCCATGAACCCAGCGACCTCCTGAAAGTGGAAGACGCAACACGGGTCCAGCAGAGACTTTCCGAACTGGGTTACTTCTCCGGGATCGTTGATGGGATGTGGGGACCAAGGTCTCGGACAGCCCTGCGCGACTTCAAAAAGGCCAACAGCCTTGCACGGGACGACGTTTGGGATGAGCGGACCGAGACAGCTCTCTTCGCTCAATCTGCCCGCTACGCAACCGGATCCCTGACCAGTAAAACCGATCGCTGGACACCGGCCAACTATCCACCTCCGACTGGAGCGTCCCTCAATCCTTTGAACACGACGGACGCGGCCCGTGTGCAGCGCCGCCTTTCAGAACTAGGCTTCTACAGCGGTGTTGGAGACGGTATTTGGGGCCTCGCGTCACGATACGCGCTCCGCGACTTCAAGGTGGTCAACGGCCTTCCCGGCGACGATTCCTGGGACGCGCAAGCCGAACGAGTCCTCTACGGATCTCGGGTGACTCGTGCAGCAGACACTGTGATCGGGGTCTGGGCAAGGGATCCTGGGTACTGCCCGGCACCGGGAGGCGATGCGTCCAACTCCCTGCGTATCACCTCGTATGAACTCGAAGGACTCGGTCGCTCATGCAAGGTCCTTGGCATGTCGCGATCCGCCAAGAACTGGACTGTAACAACGGAGTGCCCGACCGGTATTGCGAACATCGGATATGTCCTCTCGAACGGTCGTCTGTACCGAGAAGAGGACCTGCTGCGATACGCCTATGCCCGCTGCACCACGAACTGAGAGACTCCGATGGACGACGTGAAGACAATAGCCGCTCTGGCGGCGGAGTTCTGGAAGATTCTCCGCACGCTTGAGCGAGCGGCTGAAAACGTACCCGACGCGGCGAAGGCCCGCCTCCAAGCCCAGGCGCGATATGCGGCCGGCCGGCTGGATGCGATCCTTGCGGAGCGCGGGATGTCCGTCCTCGGGTTTGACGGCCGCGCGTTCGAGATCAACCTTCCCGTTTCGGCCGTGAACGCGGACGATTTCCCCGACGAGGAAGGCCTCGTCATCGAACGAACACTTGAGCCCGCAGTGGTAGCCGACATGGTCCCCGTGGTCACGGGCAAGGTTTTTCTCGCCAGGAGCGAAGCGAATGCATCTCGGGATTGATCTCGGCACCTCGAACTCGGCCATCTTCGGCAACGACAAGGGCACCCTCCGTCTGTTCAAGACCGTCGAGGGGGCGGACGTTCTTCCCAGCGCGATCCTCATCGATCGACGTGGGAACATGCACGTGGGCAGGAAGGCCTACGAGCAGACGGCGTTCTCGCCTGAGAACGTCGCCCAAGGCTTCAAGCGCCTCATGGGGACAAGCAGCACGGTGACCTTCCCGGGCCCGAACAGGACCATGAGCCCTGAGGAGGCCAGCGCGGAGGTCGTCAAGGTTCTCCTGGCGCAGGCCAGGATGGCGGCCGGCGAGTTCCCGGTCGACGGCGCGATCATCACCATTCCGGCAGCCTTCAACCAGATGCAGTCCGAGGCCACGATGCGGGCCGCTGCCGCGGCAGGCCTCGACAAGGTCGGTCTGCTCCAAGAGCCGGTCGCCGCGGCCATGGCCTCGATCGCCGAGGCCACCAACAAGAACGGGCAGTTCCTCGTCTACGACCTCGGCGGCGGCACCTTCGACGTCGCCATCGTCCAGAGTGTCGGCGGCACGGTGAACGTGGTGGCGCACGCCGGCATCAACATGCTCGGCGGACGCGACTTCGACCGCGTGATCGTGAACTCGGTCGTGCGCCCATGGCTCATGGAGAAGTTCGACCTGCCGGAGAACTTCCAGACGGATCCTACCTACAACCGCATGCTCCGGGTCGCCCAGTTCTATTCCGAGCGGGCCAAGATCGAGCTGTCGGTCCAGCAGACAGCCCGCGTGTTCGCTGACGAGAACCAGATCGGGGCTCGGGATCGCAGCGGAGAGGAGATCTACCTCGACGCAGAACTCACCCGTTCGTATCTCGAGCAACTGATCGTGGACGAGATCGACCGCTCGATCGCCCTGTGCCGCAAGCTCCTGGCGGACAACGGATACCAGTCCGGCGACATTGACCGGATCGTGTTCATCGGCGGCCCCAGCCGCATGCCGATCGTCCGCTCGCGCGTCCCAGAGCAGCTCGGGATTGCGGCGGACCTGGATACGGATCCGATGACGGCCGTGGCCAAGGGCGCCGCCATCTATGCCGAGAGCCGCGATTGGAGCGGGACAGCCTCGAGCGCCAAGTCCACCCGCGGCTCGGCCCGAGCGGAGGGCCCCGTTGACATCCGCTTCGACTATCCCGCCCGCACGTCCGACAGCCGGATCAGGATCAGGATCAGGCCGGGCGCGTCCGTCGGCACCGGCTACCGCGCCCAGGTCGACAATGCGGAGGGCTGGACGTCAGGCCAGGTCGCGATCGAGGGGAACACCTCGGTGAACGACGTCCCGGTGCCGAGCCGCGGCGACAACCGGTTCCGGATCACGGTCTTCGATCCGAACGGCTCGCCTGTTCCAGAGGCCAGCATCCAGTTCACCGTGACACGAACGGATGCCAGCGCAGCGGGTATTCCCGCGACCCAAACGGTTTCCGTGAAAGTAGTCGAGGGCCTGTCTGGGGCCGAGTACAACGCCCTGCATGAGCTTGTGACGAAAGGCACTCTTCTTCCGGCAAGTGGAACGCAAAAGTTCCGTTCCGCACGGGACATGCGTGCCGGCGACGGCACTCACCTCGATTTCGAGATCTTTCAGCAGGCTGAAGGAGTGCGTGATCCGGACCTCAATCTGAACATCGGCGCCTTCCGGATTGATTCCGAGGACCTGGAGCGGGGAGACGTGATCCGGCGCGGAGATGAGGTGTTCTGCCAGTGGTCGATGGACGACAACGGTCTCCTGAACTGCACGCTGTCGCTGCCGGCCATCAGCCGAGAGTTCAACGTCGGCAAGTTCTACGTCGCCACCGCCGGTCACCGGAACTTCGATGGTGAAGAGGGTACGAGGCTGGCCTCCGCCGTTTTGGACGATGCCGAGGCAGATCTCGAAAACCTTCGAGAGGCACTCGGCTCAAGGGTGCAGGCCGAGGCCGGAGAGATCGCGGCGCGCATCGACCGGCAGCGGGCCAACCTTGAGTCAGCATGGGACGCTGACACCCGTCGATCTGTGGCGGAAGAGGGACGCTTGATCCGGCAGGAGATCGCTAGGATCAAGTCACGCCCCGAGAACCTTGGACATAGCCTCGCGGCCGAGATCAGGAGCTTCCGCAGTGCCTATGACTCCGCTGTAAGGCCTGAAGCCGACCCCAAGCTCAATGCCCAGGCGGATCGTCTCTTTGCGCACGCGCAGGATGCCGTCGCGCGGGGCACCCCGGAGGCGATCAGGGACGCCCAGGCCTCGCTCCGCGAGGCTGTAGCCCTGGCCCAGGCAGATCTGTACAAGCGCCCAGAGTTCATCGTCTCGATCTTCCGGGACATGGCCGGTGACAGGCACTTCGCCATAGACAAGGAACTGCATGACCGGCTCGTCCGAGAAGGTGAGGAGGCTATCAGCCAGGCAGATATCGACGGTGTGCGTCGGGCCATGTCGCGCGTGCACGACAACATGTTCAGGGTTGGAGCGGCCGCACAGACCTCTACTCTGGCCAGCCTGATGCGGTGGTGAGGCAGATGCATTCCTTCCCGTGGTTCCCCATCGGCTGCGTGCTCCCTGATGAACTGGAGGTGGGGCGTCTCATTCGGGAAGGATCCGGCTACCAGGTTGTTGCCTGCCGAAAAGATGCCCGCACGGCCCTCATTCTGCGACCGGACGAGCCGGCAGGAATGGATTTGGCGATCCAACCTGTAGATGTTCGGCAGCTCTTCCGGGAGTTCGAGTACGCCGGAGAAACGTTCCTCATCGCCCCGATCAGCTCGGATGAAGAGGTGCTTACGATGCGGGAGCGGATGAAGCGGGGGCCGGTTAACGATCCTGACGAAATCCAAGAGATCGCCGCCGCCACGGTGAACCTCCTCAAGCGCGAGCCGGACACTGACCTCCCGTCCGCGCTCATCCTCCCCAGCCGTGCGCTTCTCTCCACGCGGAGCCGCGACGGCAGGGAAGGCCGTCGAGAGCTCGCGGTTGCTCTCCTGACCGGAGGCGTTGCTCTGACGACTCTGTCGAACGACGAGATCCGCTCCTTTAATGGCAGGGTCTCCGATCAGGAGATCGAGTGTTTCATGGCTGCCTTTAACGGCGAAGACATCCACGTCGAAGGTAGAAGCCGCGCGTTGAAGGTACCTGTACTGTTTACTCTTCCCGGACGGCCTGAGTTGGAGAAGTTCTTCAACGACTACGTCATCGAGCCGAGCTCCGATCCGGAGCGCTACGCGGCCCTTGGCGTACGGATGCCGAATGGCATCCTGCTCTATGGCCCACCAGGATCAGGAAAGAGCTATACGATCGACAAGCTCAGGAATGCGCTCGGCTGGTCAGTGTTCGAGATCGACCTGGGCGCCATCGGGAGCCCATTCGTCCATCAGACGAGCGTCGCGCTTCGCAAGGTGTTCGACGAGGCCAAGGTTACGGCTCCCTCACTTGTAGTGCTGGAGGAAATCGACGCGGTCGCAGCCACCCGCGGGCCTCTGAGCCATGACCACAAGATCGAGGAGATCACGGAACTTCTGAAGCTTGTCGAGAAGGCATCTCAGAATGGAATCCTTGTGATCGCCACCACGAACCGTCGCGATGCGCTCGACCCAGCGATCCTCCGTCGCGGCCGCTTCGACCACTCGATTGAGATTGGGTACCCAGGAGCAGAAGAGGTCCTACTGGTCGTGAAACATATGCTGGCAGACCGGGCCCATGCAGACATGCCGAACTTGGCAAAAATAGCTGCGAAGTTGGCGGGACGCCCTGTGAGTGATGTCGAGTGGGCGGTGAACGAGGCAGCGCGGCGAACTGCTCAGGCCAAAAGAGCTGAAATCACTGAGTTCGATCTTATGGCAGCTGTGGCTCGGCTAGGCTGAACCGTAATGTGTCGCATGAGATGAGGGCAAACCACTGGACACCAGTCGAATTCTCTACCTGAGTGACAGCGGCTCCACCGTTGATCAATCTAGAGGCTGTTATGGACCGCCATGTAGTTGACGGCCTGTCGCAGCATAAGACAGACCAGCGCAATGACATGCAGATCAGCAAGAGTTTGAGGTAGACGCTCGTAATCACGCACGAGCCGGC
>Ga0182745_1000468_pt1 | contig 45723 bp, 41 predicted proteins | sample eDN3rd30CKraftBY_FD_128523 | JGI IMG/M metagenome (GOLD analysis project Ga0182745, IMG submission 128523) | Enriched backyard soil microbial communities from Emeryville, California, USA - eDNA 3rd pass 30_C Kraft BY (version 2) (version 2) | ecosystem: Environmental > Terrestrial > Soil >...
CACCACTGGTTCCGGTGAGGCGGCTGCTCAGCCCGGGAGGCACGCCCGGACGTCGTCCAGAGTGGTGCGCGGGTTGGTGATGCAGATCCGCAGCACGGTCTCGCCGCGCCAGGTCGTCGGGACCACGAAGCCGACCTGGTCGAAGAGCAGCCCCCTGCTCCACGCCGCGTAGTCCTCGGGCGCCCACCCCGCCCGTCGGAACACGATGACCGACAGCTCCGGCTCCACGACCAGCTCGAGGTGGTCGAGCGTGCGGATGAGCGCGGCGGCGGCCTCGGCGGTGGCGATGGTGGTGTCGATCGCATCCCGGTAGGCGTCGGTGCCGTGCACCGCGAGCGAGAACCACGTCGGCAGGCCGCGCGCCCGGCGGGTGAGGTGCGGCGCGTAGTCGCTGGGCGACCAGTCGGCCGCCTCCGTCAACACGTCCAGGTAGCCGGAGTGCTGCGTGAAGGTGCGCTTGGCCAGCTGCGGGTCGCGGTAGAGGATCGCCGCGCAGTCGTAGGGGGCGAAGAGCCACTTGTGCGGGTCGACGGTCAGCGAGTCGGCCCGGTCGATGCCACCGAAGCGGTCCCGCCGGGTCGATGAGCACAGCGCCGCCGCGCCGTAGGCCCCGTCGACGTGGAACCAGGCGCCGAGCTCGGCCGCCGCGTCGCCGGCCGCCACCAGGTCGTCGATGGTGCCCGCGTTGGTCAGGCCCGCGGTGGCGACCACGGCGCACACGGCCTCTCGCTCCGCCGGAGGCAGGTCATCGACCGCGGCCCGCACCGTCTCGGCCGTCATCCGATCGGCATCGTCGACGCCGATGGGCCGCGACCGCAGGTCGAGCAGCTCCAGGGCCGACGCGTTCGAGGAGTGCGCCGCCTCCGACAGCAACACGATCGGCCGCCGCTCCTCCCGCGCCCGATCCGCATCCCGCCACACCGTCCGTGCCACCGCCAGCGCCGAGAGGTTGGCGATGGATCCGCCGGACACGAACGTGCCGCCCGCACCCTTGGGCAGCCCGGCCAGGTCGGCGAGCCAGCGCAGCGTCTGGTTCTCCACGTAGACCGCACCGGAACCTTCGAGCCACGACCCGCCGTAGATGCTCGTAGCGCTGACGACGAGGTCGAACAGCGTCGCCGCCTCCGTGGGTGCAGCGGGGATGAACGACAGGTAGCGCGGGTGGTCGATCGACAGGCAGGCCGGGCCGAGGACCTCCTCGAACAGCCGCATCGCCTCGGTGCCGCCGAGCCCCTCCGGCGTGATGGTCTGCCCCGCCTGGGCCTGCAGCTGCTCGAGGGGCACCGAGAGGTCGAGCGGTGGCGGGTCCATCTCCATGCGCTCCTGCGTGAACGCGAACACCAGCTCCATCAGTTCGTGGGCCTGCTGATCGTGCACGTGCATCGCCCGCGAGCGTACGACCGGCCTCACCCGGCCGCGAGCGGGGCCCGACGGCCGAACGGAACGCTCAGGCGGCGAGGGGCGGGGCCGCGCCGACCCCGGTCAGCGGGTGAAGGGGGAGGGCGGGACGGGACCGCTCGGCACCGGCGGGACCTGCTGCATCACCGCGGCGCGCAGGACGGTCTCTTCCTTCTTCGCCATCCAGACCGTCTCGTTGCCGACGCCGACCTTCACCCGGCCGAGCGACTCCTCCACCGGCTGCACGTAGCCGTGGCCCATCACCGACACCAGCTTGTTGGCCTTGCCGTTCATCAGCGACCGGGTGGCGAGGGCCACGCCCTGGTCCGCGATGACGATGGCGCGGGGCGGGCTGATGTAGTGCTGGACGATCAGCATCGGGAGCAGGCCGACGATCAGGAGCTGCCCGGTGGCCACGAGCAGGAGGAGCGAGAAGGCGAGCGACGTGCCGAGCATCGCCAGGACCACCACGACCGGGTTCGCGCCCGACCGGCCGATCGCATAGCCGGTGACGTTGGCGTCGGGTACGAGCTTCTGCGCTGCCTTCGCGTGCCGTCGCCGCGTTCGATCGTTCATGGCCATGGTCGTCGCCTCCGAGCTGGTTCACCGTTGGACCCTCCATCATCGGCAGGAGTCCCGACGACGTGACCTTCCGGCCGGAACGGTCCGATCGCCGCCAGAGGATCGAGGAACCCTGGTCAGAGCGCCGAGAGGACGAGAGCGAGCGAGAAGCCGACGACGACCAGCGTGCCGGTGAACACCCCTTCCTCCTGGAACGATTCGGGGAGCATGGTGTCGGCGACCATCGCCAGCAGCGCGCCGGCGGCGAACGCCTGGACCGCGGCACCCGTCGCCCCGCCGCTCGGATCGAGCACCACGTAGCCGGCGCCGGAGGCGACCGCCGACACGACGACGACCACCGACCACATCGCCGCGACCCGGCCGAGCGACCAGCCCGAGGCACGAAGGCCGGTCGACGACGACACGCCCTCGGGGAGGTTGCTCAGCACCACGGCGGCCAGCAGCGCCACGCTCACCCCGCCCTCGCGGACGGTGAGCCCGAGCACGAACGACTCGGGGATGCCGTCGAGCACGGCGCCGAACACGATCGCCAGCGAGCTCGACGCATCCGACGATCCACCCGAGCGCCGTCCGCGCCGCCCGAGGTACCAGTCACCCGCCGTGAAGACGAGGGCACCCGCAAGGGCCCAGAGCCCCACCTGGGCGACCTCGGCGTTCTGCACGGCATCGTCGATGAGCTCGAACGACACCGACCCGATGAGCAGTCCGCTGCCGAGCGCCATGACGAGCGCGACCAACCGAGGACCCGGCCGCAGCGCGTACGCCGCGACGGCGCCGAGCAGCAGCGCCGACGCCCCCAACCCGCCCCAGAAGACCGCAGTGCCCACACCCGGACGCTACGACCGCAGCGAATCGCCCGCGGCGGTCCCCGCCACCCGCCGTCGCCCTGGCCGCGGGGCGGGCGGGCGGGCGGGCCCACGGGATCCCCACGATCTTCCCGTACGGCAAGCTGCGCCTCGACGAGCACGGCGTCCCCTCTGGGTCGGCCTGCCCTCGCCCGGCCGGGTCGACCCGTGATGGGTCCGGCCGCGTGAGGCGGGTCAGCCGGTGAACCAGGGCATCGTCGACCGGCTCGCACCAACCCCCCCGAACGGGCTGGCCTCCGAGATCCTGGCGGAGCACGCACATCGAACGCGCTTTGACGGGGAGCTACAGCGGACCGAAGCCCAACGAGCAGTCAGACATCGCTCATTCTGGGAGCGACCGCACCCGCAGTCCCGCTGCCGAGGCGCTCCTCGGTCAGCTGTCGGCCCACCCAGCGTCCCAGGTCGCTCAGGCAGCCAGGCGCGCCATGGCGGCGTGGACGCTCGCGGATGAGGCCTAGCTGCTAGATGATCAAGAGTCAGTTCTCGGACGTAAGGGAGGGTCGTCGGAGGATGGTGAGCAGCTCGTCGTGCACCTTGCCGTTCGTGGCGAGACCGCTGCCGTGACCCGGTCCGTCGAGGCCGTCGACGCTTGTGAACCGACCGCCGGCCTCAGCAAGGATGACCGGCATCGGGGCCAGGTCGTAGAGCTCGGCCTGCGGATCGAACATGGCCTGGATGCGACCGGTCGCTACGAGCACGTAGCCGTAACCGTCGCCCCAGGTCCGTAGGTCGAGGCCAGCCCGCTGGGCGCGGAGCAGGCAGTCCTCATCCCAGGATGTGAAGCGGCTTGAGCTGAGGTACGCGCCCTCGATGGTGGCATGGTCGTCGACCCAGCAGCGGGCGCCGTTGTGGAAGCACCCCAGACCGCGGCCGGCAGCAACGGTTTCGCCCAAGGCCGGGATGTTGATTACGCCTACCGCAATGCCATCGGCGTCTTCGACCGCCAGCAGGTTGCTGTACAGCGGGACGCCGTGGGTGAAGGCCTTGGTGCCGTCGATTGGGTCGATGATCCAACGGCGTCCAGACGTACCGGGCTTCTCGGCCTCCTCCTCGCCGAGGATCCCGTCGTCGGGGAAGCGCTCCTCAATGAGCTCACGCAGCAGGCGCTCGGCACCGCGGTCGGCGGCGGTTACCGGCGTGCCGTCGCCCTTACGGTCGACGGCAAGGTCGTCGCTCTCGAAATACCGAAGGGTCAGCTCTCCCGCCTGCCGGGTGAGGTCGACGGCGAAGTCAAGCAGTTCGGCGTCGATCGGGGCGACCATACGCACAGCCTCCCAGACTCGGCACCAGTCGGGCGACAACGCAGGAGGAACACCGGCGCGAACCAATTGCCACGGCCCAATCGCGGTTGTGGTTGCCCTCACTACCCGACGGGCTCGAACCATCGACGCTCAATCGAAGTCACAAACGTCCTCAGGGGACAGAACAGCAACCACACCCGGAGACAGGCGCGGGAGGTCCTCTGGCAGGTCGACGATGTCGCAGACGGTTTCGATGTCGGGCACACAGCTGCTCCAAGTGAACGCGCCTTGCGGCGTGGAAGGGATCTCCTCCGAGGGTCTCTATGCACCAAGAACTGGCTCATTGGCTCAACGGGAGGCGATGAGCTCCGCCTCGCCGCTCCCCGCTTCGCCTCAGCACTGCCCGTTTCGGGGCGCTCGAGCTGTTTTGTGCCGCCAGCCAAGGGCGCTCGGCAGGAGCAATGGCCAGGTCAGCTGCTGGCGAGGACCAGCCGGTAGCCGTAGTCGGCCTCGGCCTGCTCGAGCAGGCCGCCGTGTCGGGCGGCCCAGCTCCCATCCTCGAGGTCGGAGGCGAGTCTGGCGGCTCCTCTGGCGACGGCATCGGCGGGGAGGAGCGCGAGGACCGACATCGACTGCTGGACTACCGGGTTGAGGTATGCCTCCGGGCGGCGCCAATAGGCGGCGGCGACTCCGTCGCAGCACTCCGCCGGGATCCACAGGGTCTGGACGTCGACGACGTCGAGGTACCTGCTGATCTCGTCTGGCGTCGGTGCATCGGCTTCGACGGTGAAGGCGGCGACCTCTGGGAAGTAATCCACGAGCCAGAACCGGTGTGCGACGAGGGGCTCGTAGACCACGAGCACCTGGCGATCGGACACTCGCCGCAGCTCGCTGAGCCCGGCCGCCCGGTCACTCCAGTGGTGCACCGTGAACACAGCCAGCGCCGCGTCGAACACACCGCTTCGGAACGGGAGGTGCTCGGCGACGCCCCGGACCGCTGGGTGCGGGTTGGCTCGCTGGGCGAGCATCGTCGACGACGGCTCGACTGCGACTACCGGGCGGTCGAGCGGCTCGTAGTTCCCGGAACCGGCCCCGACGTTAAGGATCGAACGGGCACCGCCGAGCGCTGCGGTGATCTGCGCCGCCCAGGTCGGCTCGGGAGTCCGCTGGGCGGAGTAGCCGTCTCCGATCCGGTCGTAGACGGGCGATACGCGCATCACCTGAAGATAGGCGCCAGCCAAAGAGCCCTTGGGGCCGCGAACGGCCCCGGCAGCTTGGTGCAGCTCACCACACCTCGGGATGAAGCACCCGGTGCCGGCCGATCCCCGTCGTTGAAGCACTGGCACCGCCCTCGACGCATCGCGACCTCAGCCCAGGAGCGACCACCGAAGCCTCGCCGCAATGCTCACCGAGCGCGAGTGGCTCGAAGAGCTCGCCACGCTGATGGAGCAGTCGTTGCCCCTAGGACCCCACCGACCGCCCAGAGGTCAGGTGTCCGGCTGGTAGGCCGATGAGCCGCTGTCTCCTTGCAGGTCGAGAATGGCTGCGCCGATCCGCATGGTTGCCGCAACGGCACTCCTCACATGCTCCGGATCGGCGGATCGGGTAGCCCGGGCGAGCTCTCCCACCGCCGTCGACATCTGGCCTACGAGATCAACCGCGTCAGATCCTTCGATGGGAAGGCTCCGGACGTCGATCCTCTGATTCACTGAACGGGATGGTACGCGCTGAGGAGTCACGTCGCCTTGAAGGCAGTAGGCCGGTCTCGGTCGCACCAGAGACCCAGTGAGCGACCCCCCTACCGAGACGCGAAGGGGCGCCCGGACGCCGTCGCTCGTGCCCGCCGAGATCGTGGACGCCCTGTCCGACGGTGAGACATCCACCGTGAATTTCATGGAGCAGTTCGCTCTCGACCTCGATCGGTTGGTCGAGTGCCGCCTGCCAGAGGTCCGGCCGAGGCAGCGGCTCATGGACCTGTCTCTCAAGGCGCGCCTCACACAGGCCGGGCGCCTGCTCGCCGAGGTGTCACCCCAGCAGCGCCTCTATGAGCGCGTAGCCAATGAGCCGGACACGGTCAGGGCAGTAGCAGCGTTCGCAGCGGTCCACGCTGAAGACAGCGGAGCTTCAGCAGCGCTCGTGTCGTTGAGGCCCTTCGCCGACGATCCGCACTTCAGCGTCCGGGAGTGGGCGTGGATCGCGCTGCGAGACCGACACGGCGACGCAGTCGTCGACCTCGTCCCGGATCTTGCGCGTTGGGCAGCCGATCCATCGCCCAACATACGGCGGTTCGGCAGCGAGGTTCTGCGTAGCCGCGGGGTGTGGTCACGCCATCTGGGTCCTGTGCGCGCCGATCCGGAGATCGCGTCGCCTGTGATCGGTGAGCTCCGAGCGGATCCGCACCGCTACGTTCAGCTGTCGGTCGGCAACTGGCTGAACGATGCCGGCAAAGACCATCCGAGATGGGTCTCCGACCTGTGCGCGTCCTGGCTCTCGAACCAGCCAGCTGCCTCGACTAAGTTCATCTGCCGCCGAGGGCTCCGGAACCTCAGATAGCGCTGGAGAGGGCGGCGACTCGCGCTTCGAGCTCGGCCATCGGGGTCCTCGCGGCTGCTCGGCGCTCCCTCCGCTCCCGCTGGACCTGGCGCAGCAGCGTACGGGCCTCGCGGTCGTGTGCTGCCCGACGGGCTACGAACTGCTCCACCTGCTCACCCATGAACGCGAACGCGAACTGCCCGGTAGTCGGGGAGTACACGTGCCGCCCGACCAGGGCCACGATAAGGCGCCCGTGCCGGGCGAGCGGCACTTCGAGAAGGGGGTTGGCGAACCCGATCTTCCGCAGCTCCCTGCACGCCGGCTCGATGTCGCTGATTGTCAGGCGCCGCTTCTCCCGGAACCGCTCGCGGCCGCCCACCAGCCCGACGAGGACCTCGGTAGACGCCAAGTCCTCGACGCTGAAGCGCGCCCACGCCCCCGGTTCGAGGGCCTCGCCGCGAGCAGCCCGGGCGATCAACAGCAGCGTCCGCAGCTGTTCGTAGGTGATGTCGCCGAGATCGAGGAGCTGCGCCACTTCACCAGGGAAGTACTCCAGCTGCGGCGTCGGTCCAGTAGAGCGGGAAGCCGGGCCGAGGGGCGCGTGGTCCAACGCTGGTCGGCGGCGCATAGATTCCTGATTGTATGATAAGATAAATAGGAATTCAATGGAGGCTCCGATGACGCTTCTCGACCCAGCCCCAGCACGCGAACGGCCGACTCACGAAGCCCGCCTCTCGGTGGTCCTCTGCGGCTCGTTCCGGCGGGACGCCGAGGGCCTGCAGCGCTCCCTCCGCCTCCTACGGCACGACTTCGATGTCCTCTCGCCGATGTCGCTCGACTTCGTCGACCCGGCTGCCGAGTTCGTCCGCTTGGAGCACGAGATCGGCGAACCGGAGTCCACCGTCGAGCGCCGCCACCTCGACGCCATCGGCCGCGCCGACTTCGTGTGGCTCCACGCGCCTGAGGGCTACGTCGGGACCAGCGCAGCCATGGAGCTCGGCCACGCCTCGGCGCAGGGCGTAGCGGTGTACACGGACACGGCCCCGTCGGACCCGGTGCTCGCAAGCCTGGTGTCGGTCGTGCCGTCACCCGAGTTCATCCCGCGCGTCGCCGACCGGGCTGGTGGCGACCCAGGTACCGGTGTCGGGCGGCTCCAGCGGTACTACGCCACCGTGGCCGCGCGCCGCGGCTGGGCGAACGAATCGCCCCGGGACACCTTGCTGCTGATGACCGAGGAGATGGGCGAACTCGCCAGAGCCGTGCGCATGGCTGAAGGCCTCGACCGCCAGCACTCCGACTCCGGGTCGAACCTCGCCGAGGAGCTCGCAGACGTGCAGCTCTACCTCGTCCACCTCGCGAACGCCCTCGGTCTCGACCTCGCCGCGGCGGTGAGCCAGAAGGAAGCACGCAACTCGGCACGGTTCGAGCAGTCGCTGCATGTCGCCTGAGCCCGGCCTCACGTTCGACCAGCTCGCCGAGATAAGGCGGGAACTCGTTCAGGATGTCCGCCCGCACCGCGACAGCATCAACTTCTTCGCTACAACTATCGGGTTCGCTCGGACCGCTGATCAAGTAGTAGCGCAGCCAGCCTCCACTGAGCCGCCCGCTATCGAACCGCTGGCGAACGGCACAGCCCCGGCGGGGATCACGACTGCGCTCACGTGCTTCGAATCCCTCCACTCAGCGATCCTGAACGAAGGAAAGTCGGATCCAGCCGCGTTCGCCGGACTCACCTCTAGCGACACCGCCCGCGTTCGCCAGTTCTGCGAGAACGCGCTCGCCCACCCAGGCGAGTGGAAGAGTGAGAACTCGGCAAGACGGTACTGCATCGTTCGAGCGCTCCCTCCAGTCCTCCAGCTCTTCCACGCTGCAGACCGCTCCAAGGAAACCGCGCTGCTCCGCGAGGTTTGGGATCTGGTCGACCTCAAACCTGAGTCCTGCGGAGTCTTCGAGCTCGCCCCTCAGATCCCCGAGCACAACGAGCCAGCAACGCCGTACCCGCCGAATGCCTTCTTGACCTACTGGGCACTCAAGGCCGCCCGGCTGCTTGGACTCTCCGAACCGGACGACATCCGGACGCGCTCATCGATCAACCTCTGGCTCCGAGGAGTAATCGGCCGCGAGCTCGCCCTGCATAGCCAGGACAACAGGCGGGCTGACCCTCAGCAGCTGGCATGGGCAATCGCATCGCTCGTCGCTGAATCGGAGTCGGCGCTCGCCGATCATCCCGATGCGACCTCCGCCCTCATTGAGGCCGGCCTCGACTCCTTCTTCGCTCAGCAGAGCGCGTCGGGTACATGGGACACCGGCAGGCCGCTGTTCCACTACCTACGCGCCGGGAATGCTTACTGCTACATCTATGAGACTCTCGCTGAGCTGATCGATCTCGGCCTCCAGCCGGAGCACTCGGCTTCGGTTGAAGTCCGGCGCCTCCTGGTGCGCCATCTTCCTGAGCTTCTGCGGGCGCGCGAGCATCTTCTGTCGACGGCCCGTCCGCTCGGCGACGAACGGAACGGCCTCCTCGGCTGGTCGTCAGGCCACCACCCCCACCGGACCGCACCCGAGAGCTGGGCGACAGCAACCGCATTCAGGTTCCTCCAGGGGCTCCGCCGCCTGGTCGGCCTCGAGGTGAGAGACCAGGCTGCCGCCACCCTTCAGGCGCGCCGGGCTCGGCACGATGAGGAGACCCTTATCGATCGGGGAAAGACCTGGGACAGTGGTCGCGGCCAGATCGGCACGATCCTTCTGAACGGCCTCGTCCGGCCGGTCACCGCGGCGAACGCCCGCGCCGATGGCTACCTCGACCCCGATCGACCGAGGATTCCAAAAAGCGTTCCGCGCTCAGCCATCCTCTACGGGCCTCCCGGGACTGGCAAGACCACACTGGCGGAGTCAGTCGCTGCCTCGATCGGCTGGCGCTTCGTCGAGGTGACCTCCGCAGACTTCCTGTCCGAGGGCTCCGATCAGGTGTCCGCTCGCGCCGACGAGATCTTCCGCCAGCTCATGGAACTCGACGAAGTCGTCGTTCTATTCGACGAGGTCGACGAGCTGATCCGCAGCCGCAGCAGACCAGGGGAGATGGCTGGCCGGTTCTTCACCACCACGATGCTCCCCCGGCTGGCTCGTCTTTGGGAACGGCGCAGGACGGTGTTCTTCCTCAACACCAACGGGATCCGAAACGTGGACCCTGCGGTACAGCGCAGCCAGCGGTTCGACGCTGCACTCCTCGTCCTGCCACCGAGCTTCGACAAGAAGCTCGAGATGCTGCACGAGTCCGTGAGGGACTACTTCGACCTCGAGCGCATCACCAAGCTCTTGGACGACTACGTCGACAAGTCCGACGACTTCTCGGCATCGGAGGCCCAGGAGGCCTGGCTCACCTTCCTCACCTTTGACCAGCTCAAGCTGATCAAAGGCGGTGAGGGCATGTCCAAGGAAGACCTGTATGCGAAGCTGACCGAGTTCGGACGTGAACTGCCGCCCGACTGGGAGCTCGCGAGCGAGGAAAAGTCGGGTGACGCCCTGAAGACAGACGTCCTCAAGCTCCAGTACGTGATCAAGGCCTACAACGAGGAACGAGCCCACCAGCGGCTCGACTCGACGTTCCTCGCCCAGCTTGACGCTGCCCAGGGGTGACGGTGCGTCATGGCCACCGACGAGATCAGCGTCATCCTCGTAGGTGGTGAGATCGCCGCTGGTAAGACAACCTTGGCCACTGCCGTCGCTTCCGCTTCGGGTGCGCGAGTTGTGCGTGTGAGAGAGGCGATGCAGGAGATCCTCGGCGGCATCGGCTGGGACCGGCGGAGACTGCAGGCGGAGGGCGTGAGCCTCGACCGCCGGACCAACGGCCGGTGGCTGCTCGACTACCTCGAGGAGCTGTCCGAGTCTGAGAAGCGGTTGATCGTCGACGCCGCCCGGACACGGCGGCAGGTGGAGCCGATCCTCGAGTCCCTCAGTGGAGCACGTCTCGTCTACCTCACGGCCTCAGAGTCGGTTCGGCGCGACCGGTTCACCGAAGCTCAGAACACCGACCCGGTGAAGTACTCGATGCCATTCGACGAGGCAATGGCCCACGTAACCGAGCGGGAGGTCCGGGACCTGATCGCGATGGCACACCTCGCCCATGACACTGATGATCAGACGGCCGACGAAGTCTCTGATGCGATCCTCACGTGGTCCGGATGGCTGCATCCTTAGAGCCCACACTGAAGTCCAGGTTCGACCACCGATCCGGTCGGGTTCATCGGGGCGGGTCCATGTAGCGGCGGACGGTGCACGCTCTCGCTGTCCCGACAGCCGCCCGCGAGCGGGCTACTAGTTCACTGGCACTGGGGCCTTGCCCGTGGGTAGACCGACTCGCAACAGCCGCTCCTAGTATCGGTCCCATCTCGGCCGCGGGAGCAACCCCACCACGTCCTAAGGAGTCTGGGTGCCGCAGGTTCGCCCGATGTGGACCTTGGACCCTGATCGCACCAAATAGGGTCGGCCCGTGCTATTCCGACGCGGCTTAGCAATCTTGCTCGTCTTGGCAGGAACTGTGGGGGCGCTAGGAGTCGGACTTGCGCTCCTGGGCCGGTCCCAACCACCTTCGGTCGAAGGGATGGCAGGAGGCGACCGGCTGGCCGTGATCGCGACCGAGTCGTCCGTTCAGGTAACCGTCCAGGTCACGGCGACAAGGAGTGGGCTGGATCTGACACTCACGTCGTCTGTACGGCCATCCGGCCCGTACGTACTGCTGCTGAACCTGAACGATAACCGGGAGCGTCGGCTTGAAGCCCTTGTCGGCTCCCTCGAGCGCAAACCGCTGCCCTCAGGGCCATACGCCGTCTACGCCAACGGAGCACTAGAGGTTGGCTCGATGACTGTCATCTTGCTCACGCCATCGGCCACAACCGTGGATTTCGGGCTCCTTCGGCCAACGCGCCAGTACAAGGCGCAGGTTCGCATTGGCCCAGGCGACCGTTATTTCAGGTCTAGAGGGGCGACCCAGGAGGTACGCATACCTTCAATAGTCTTCGCATCCGATGTCGAGTACGTTCCTGACGCGGACATGGCGAAGGCCGTTGACCTCTCCGAGGTCATCGGGAGGAAGATTGCGGGCGTGGCGGCCGATTCACTCGTTCTCTACAACCAGCCAGCAGGCACCGACTGGTTGCCGACCAGCAATATTGAACTCGAAGCGGAGGGTCGCTTTGGTTCAAGTATCACTCGCTCCTGCCCCACCTTCGACGATCCACCAAACGGCGATAATCCAGAGTCCCCGGAGAACCTCGAGTGGGCCCGTGAACGCAACCGCTGCGAGGCGCCGTGGGTGCTCCGGCTGCTGGATCCAGCACAGGGCCAATCGGTCCACCTCTACGCAGTAGCAGGCGGTCTCGCTCTTGGAATCGCAGGATCTGCGATCGTGTCTGTCGTAGCGCTCCTCATTGCCGGCGTGTGGGGAAGGCGACCGAATCTCCTACCGTCGACACCAGACACCCGAAGCGAACGCTCTCGCCAACGAAGCCAACAATCCACCAATCCGTTGCTGACCGGGGCGGTGATGGTCCTGGGGGTACTCCTGGCCAGGCGTCGCAGAGGGCAGCAGCACCCCTCAGACTGACGTCCCGTGCACGTGTGGTTGTCAGCATCACCAGGAGCGCTGGCAATCGCCAGCGGCGATCTCCGTCTCCTGACCAACGAGGCCGTCAGCCATTCTCCGGCGATGCATCGCCGGGGTTCCTTGCCCCAGAATCGGCCGAGAACTCAGCAGCCCATCCCCGAGCGAGGCCGTGTTGTGCTGGCTCGCCCTCACGGCATGGGCGTAGACCGCCAGGGTGGTGGTCGAGACCGAGTGACCGAACCGCTCGGAGACGTTGGTGATCGTCTCGCCGGCAAGGAGCAGGAGAGAGGCATGGGTGTGGCGGAGGAGGTGCGGCTGTTGGCTTCCGGTCGAGTCCGATCTCGGTCTCCCAGGGGAGGTGTCGAGCGACGAAGTCGTTGAGCTTGTCGGGGTCCTCGGTCGGCCGTCCTCGTGGCAGAGGACGAGGTGATCGCCGACCCCCGCGATGGAGTCGGAGTTGATCGAGCAACAAGGGCGACACGGAGATCGTCCGTTCAGACTCAAGCGTCTTGAGCTGAGCCAGCTTCACCGGTCCGGTTTTGGGTCGAACTGCCTGTTCGACAAACGAGACCGTTCCGCGCTCGAAGTCGATGCCGGCCCACCGGATGCCGAAGATCTCCTCGACGTGCCCGGGTCTCGAGACTGCACAACAGAGCGAGTGCGCTCTGGGACGCAGCGGCCAGTTCTCGACGAGCCATGCTCGGAGCCGGGCTGCTTCTTCCGGTTGAACGGCACGACGGTGGTCTTGTCGCACCGACCGGCTCGACCCGGCACCGGAGCGAGCGTGACCACGTTTCGGTCGAGAACCTCCCAGCGGAGCGCTGCCTGGGTTGCCAGTGACAACGTCCCGCGCCGGCTTCGAGCAACGTCGTGAGACCTGGAGAGGTGAGCAGGAGCGAGGCAGATCGGGCCAAGTCGAGAAACGATTCGTGCGGCAGCGATTCGACGGTGACCCCGTGGAAGCCCAGGGGGATGGCATCAGCGATAACGCCTAGAGCGTCGATGCTCGTGGTCACAGTGACCGGTACGTCTCCACAGGTAGACGCGATAGCTGCAAGCGCGGGCGGTACGACTACGTACGGATAGGCGATCTGATCGGCGGGCGGACCCAGGAGGTCAAACCACCCAGGTTCAGACAATCCGATCTGACGTCGGCGACCACGTCCCGTCGGCGGGCACGATCCCCTCGATCCACTCCAGGCACTCGATTTCGCTCAGCACATCCCAACAGGTTGCCGGCAGATCCGGAGTTAGCTGGGCGAGGTACTTGGTCGCGTGCAGCGGAACGCCGTCGGCCGGACGCCAGGGGAACGGCAGACTGTCGACGTACACCGTCGGGATTCCGGCGGCCAATAGGTCGTTGGCCACATCGATATCGAGGATGCACAGCGCAGCATCTACGCCCTCGGTCGCATCGGCGATGGGAGTTCCCGTCGGGACCACGCGCACGACCTCGTGCTGGCCCCCACGCCATACGGCCCGGCCGAGCTCGCTGCCGTACACCACCAACTCAACATCTTCGGACACCTCGGCGAGGACGGAGGCGAGCTTGCCGGCGCTCCCGAGGCCGAAGATGTGGCGGGGCAGCGCAGGGCACCGATCACTTCCGGGCGATTTCGCCCGAGATTTGGGGCCGGATTGGACGCCGATTGGACAAACGGGCTTGGTGGCCGGTCGGTCTCGCCGACGTGACGTTGTGCTTGACCTGCGGATCTTCGAGTGGAGCTGATCGGAATCGAACCGACGACATCTGCCTTGCAAAGGCAGCGCTCTGCCAACTGAGCTACAGCCCCGGGCGGGACCCATCAGGGGCGACCCGGCCGAGCGAGGTTAGCCAGTGGCGGTGCCGGGTCGGTAGCCCGATCGGTCGACGCACACGGTGGGCGGGCCGTGACGCTGCGCCTTGCCTGGCCACGGTCCAACGCGGCTCGGCGGTCGAGCCGCTACGGAGCGAGACGGGTGATGCGACATTCCCACCGTGGGTGACCTACGCTTCGCCGTAGGTACACGCATGTCTGGAGGGGCAGCTGTGGGGATTCCGCGGGAAACGGGCGATGGTCAGCCGGTCGACGACGCCGGTGACGGCATCGTCATCGACATCACGGATGCCGCCATGGCGCGCCGTGCCGCCGCCGAGGAGGAGGCGCTCCTGTCGGTCGCGGCCGACGGCGAGCTGATCCTCGACCTCACCGACGACGCCCTCGCCGCGGCCGAGAAGGCCGAGGCGGCGAAGGCGGCCAGGGAGGCCGCGGCCCGCGTCGTCAGCGGCCGCCCGAACGACCTGCTCGAGGACCACCGGCTGGTCACCATCACCGGCGGCGACGAGTGGATGAACGCCGAGGCGTTCGTCTACGAGCGCTACGTGAGCCTCGGCTACGCCGACCACTCGAGCCGCAAGCGCGTGGAGGAGCTCGCCCGCTGGCACGACCACTCTCGCTTCCACGCCGTCGTCGACGACCAGGGCGCGTTCGTCGGCACCGTCCGCACGATCTTCGGGCCCTACCAGGAGCTCCCGGTGGGCCAGTTCGAGCGCACGAACTTCGACGATCCCAACCCGCTGTGCGAGCTGTCGTCGCTCGTCGTGCGCCAGGACTTCGGCGGCAGCGGTGTGCTCGACCACCTGTTCCGGGCCGGTTGGGCCGACGCCCTGCGCCTCGGCGCCCGCGGCATCGTCGCCCTCATCGACACGTGGATCTTCGACGTGCTGTGCGACCTCTACTGCATGCCCTTCTCACAGCTCGGCGAGCCGCACTTCCACATGGGCGGCGACGTCGTACCGGTGGTGATGTCGACGAGCCAGTCGGCGATGTCGCAGATCGCGCACCACAACCCGGACTTCTACCGGTGGAACATGGAGGCGCTGACGCCCGACGAGATCCGCCGCTTCGGCCTCAACAACCTCAGCGGCATCGACGTGCTGGCCGAGCGCGCCGACGCCGAGCGGGCCGACGCGGAGCGCTGAACGCTGCTCGAGGGCTGACGCCGACCAGCCGGCGGCCCGGCCTCGACCCGGGCGTTCGAGCCCGGTCCGGCGGCACCGATCAGACGGCGGCGGCGTGGGCCGCGGCGCGGGCGGTGCGGACCTTGCGGACGACGCCCCACACGGCGTTCGCCCCGAAGATGGCGATGAGGACGCCGAGCACGACGTAGACGCTCGTGGGGAACGTGGCGCCATCTTCGGAACCGGCCCAGAGGATGTAGGCGTAGGGGGCGAAGAAGCTCACGGCGGCGATGCCGGCCCACTTGCTGGCACCCGTCAGGTCCCGGTCGACGAGCGCACCGACCACGCGCGCGGTGCCGACCGCGTACGGGATGGCGGTGATCAGGTCGATGAAGCCGAAGACCCAGATGTTGAGGCCGTACTGCTCGAGGGTTTCACGCGCCACGAAGAAGCGCGCCAAGGTGAACGCCACGATGCTGATGACCCAGGAGAGCTCGAGGCGCTTGCGCAGCTTGGTGCGCGGCTTGTCAGGGAAGCGCGCGTCGGATCCTGCGGATGATGTGCCCGTCATCTGCTCCATCAGGACGTCCCCTCAGTCACCCTGCGTGGCGCCATGGTAGCTGCTCGTGAGCGGAACGGACATATCTGGGTCGAATGGCCTGTTCAGGCCCCCAGGAGGCACGACAGGCACGTTCCCATGAGTCAGGCTGTAGGACGGCTGACTGCGGCCGACGAGTAGAGGTACATGCGCGCGAGAATCTGGATCGTCTTCCTCGGTGTGGGCGCCGCGCTGGGCTGTGCTGCGGCACTGCTCGGCCAGGACGCACAGAGCATCGTCGCGCTCCCGCTCGGCATCGCCGCCAGCGCGATCGGGCTCACGACGTCGCGCCGGGCCGTCAACGAGGAGGCCCGCACCACGTGGACCTACTTCGGGCTGGCCGGGTGCGGCTTCTTGCTCGCGGGCATCACGCGCGCCTCGCTCGGTGCCGTCGCACCCGAGCTGAAGGCCTACCCGTCGCCGGCCGACATCTGGATCGCCCTCGCCTACGTGTGCCTGATCCTGGGCACGTACCAGATGGGCACCATCCGGTCCTTCGGCAAGAACATGGCGGCGCACCTCGACGGGCTCATCGTCGCCATCGGCTCGGCGACGGCCGTCTGGGCCCTGGTGCTGTGGCCCTACATGGTCAACGACAGCCAGCCGCTCACTGACCGCCTGGTCAACGCCGGCTTCTCGATCCTGACCACGATCCTCCTGGCCGTCACCGTGCGGCTGGCGGTGGGACCCGGTGTCCGGTCGTTCCCCTACTACCTGCTGGCCTGCGCGGTCGGGCTGCTCTTCATCTGCGACATCGCCGCCACGCTCGCCTCAGCCGACGGCCAGCGATCCGGTGCGTCGCTGCTGGCCGGCCCGTTCATCTACACCTTCTACGGCGCCGCGGCCCTGCACCCGGGCATGCCGCGGCTCTTCGAGCCGCCTTCGGAGCGCGTCCTGCTCCTCACCCGGAAGCGCATCGTGCTCCTGGCCGGCGGGCTCCTCGTCACGCCGGTCATGCTCGTGTGGGTCGATGCGTTCGACAGCTCGGTCGAGCTCTCGGTCCTGGCCGCCGGCTCGGCTCTCATGGCCGGTGTGGTCCTCGCCCGCTTCCGGCTCCTCGTACGAGCCCAGGAGCACGCCGTCGCCCTCCAGGCCATCCAGCGCGAGGCGAACGCGGACCTCGCGGCGGCGTCGAGCCGCCACGCGATGCACCGCGCCACGCTGCGCGCCGTCCTGCGGCTCGCCGGCGACGTGCCCGGGCTGCGCGTCTCGATCGCCCAGGTCGCCGGGAACTCGCTGCGGGTGCTCGATGCCGTCGGGCAAGACGCCGAGTCCGCCGTCGGCACCTCCATCTCGATGGAGCACGTCCCCGAGCCGCTCGTCAGCGGCCTCACCGAGCTCACGCTGTCCTCCGTCGACCACGTCGACCCGATCGACCTGGCGGCCTCGGTCAGCGGCGGCGTCACCTCCAGCGTGCTCGTCGCCCCGCTCAGCGCCCAGCACGACCTGAGCGGCGCACTGATCATCACGTCGCGCCGCGCCGCCGACCCCACGCTGCGCCAGAGCGTGGAGACGCTCGCCTCCACGGTGTCGCTCGCCCTCGAGAGCGCGGTGCTCACCGAGAACCTGCTCCGCCGACGCAGCGAGCGCCGCTTCCGAGCCCTCGTCGAGAACTCGTCGGACATCGTGCTGGTCGTGGACTCCGCCCGGCAGATCACCTTCGCCAGCCCGGCGGCCCACCGCCTCCTCGGGCTCAACGAGAAGGCCCTGCTCGCCAGCCACCCGGCCCGGTGGGTGCACCCCGACGACTGGCCGATCCTCGCCCGCGTGCTCGACGGCACCTCCGCCCAGCACCACGACGAGACCAACAGCGTCGAGGTCCGCATCCGCCACATCGACGGCAGCCACCGCTGGTTCGAGATCCGGACCCGCGACCTCGAGCACGACCCGGAGATCCAGGGGCTCGTCGTCACCGCCCGGGGCATCAGCGACCGGAAGGCCACGGAGAAGCAGCTCGCCGAGAGCGAAGCCCGGTTCCGTGCCCTGGTCCAGAGCTCGAGCGACGTCGTGGCCGTCGTGGCCGAGAACGGCTGCTTCTCGTACATCAGCCCCGCCATCGCCGAGATGCTCGGCTACACGCCTGAGGAGCTCGCCGGCACACCGGCCATCGCCCTCGTCGCCCCCGAGGACGTCGCCACCTTCCAGACCACGTACCCGGAGCTGTCGCAGAAGCGCCTCCCCTCCGGCGACCTCGTGACCCGCCGCATCGAGACCCAGCTGCGCCACCGCTCCGGCGAGCTGCGCACGGTCGACATCACGGTCACCGACATGCGCGACGTGCCGGCGGTCGGCGGCGTCGTGCTCAACGCCCGCGACATCACCGTCCGCAAGGCGCTCGAGGCCGACCTGCGGTTCCAAGCCCTGCACGACACGCTCACCGGTCTCGCCAACCGCACGATGTTCACGCAGCAGACGGCGGCCTCGCTGCGGACCAGCAACTCGCTCGAGACCGTCGGCGCCCTGTTCATCGACCTCGACGACTTCAAGACCGTCAACGACTCCCTCGGCCACGCCGTCGGTGACCAGCTCCTCCAAGAGGTGTCGACCCGGCTCATCACGTCGCTCTCGTCCGACGACCTCGCCGCCCGTCTCGGCGGGGACGAGTTCGCCGTCCTCGTCGTCGACGCGCCCGACCAGGCCGGCGTGGTGGCCCTCGCCGAGCGGGTGCTGGCGCTCGTCGCCCAGCCGTACCGGATCCAAGGGCGTGACATCCGGGTCACCGCCAGCATCGGCATCGCCTTCGCCGACGACGAGAGCGTCGACGCCGAGGTCCTCCTCCGCAGCGCGGACGTCGCCATGTACCTCGCCAAAGACCGCGGCAAGAACCGCTACGCCGTGTTCGAGGCGCACATGCACACCAGCGTGTTCGAGCGCCTCGAGCTCAAGGCCGACCTCGTCCGCGCCATCGACGACGGCCAGCTCCGCTGCCACTACCAGCCCATCGTGTCGCTGCAGACCGGCCGCATCACCGGCGTCGAGGCCCTGGTCCGCTGGGAGCACCCCACCCGCGGCTTGCTGTACCCCGACGCCTTCATCCCGCTCGCCGAAGACACCGGGCTCATCGTGCCGCTCGGCCGGTGGGTCATGCGCGAGGCGTGCCAGCAGCTCCGGGCCTGGCAGCTGCGCCTGCCCGCCAGCTCCACGATGTCGATGAGCATCAACCTCTCGGTCCGCCAGCTGATGCACGAGCAGATCATCCGCGACGTGCGCGAGGCCGTGGGCGACGCCGGTCTCGACCCCTCCACCGTGACGATGGAGATCACCGAGACCACCCTCATGCACGACACCGAGATGACGCGCGAGCGCCTGGCCGAGCTCCGCGAGATCGGCGTGTCGCTCGCCGTCGACGACTTCGGCACCGGCTACTCCTCGCTCCAGTACGTGCAGCGCTTCCCGATCGACATCATCAAGATCGACCGCAGCTTCGTGACCGGCCTCGGCACCAACCCCGGCGACGGCGCCGTGGTCCAGTCGATGATCGAGCTGTCGCAGCGCCTCGGCGTGCACACCGTGGCCGAGGGCATCGACCGCCCCGAGCAGGTCACCCTCCTCCAATCCCTCGGTGCCGACCTCGGCCAGGGCTACCTCTTCTCGAAGCCCGTCGAGGCCAACCGCATCAGCGCCCTCCTCGACAGCAGCCCCCACGAGAACCCCAAGTTCCTCCTGCACTGACGCCGTGGACGCCACCGCCGCCCGCGGCCGTCGCCGGGCGAAGCGCGCGTTCGTGCGCCCTGGAGACGTCGTTGTGCACGAAGCTCGAAGCGGTGACGATCTGACGAGCGGGTCGTCGGCTCGGTCGAGGGATGACCAGGGGTAGCGTCCCACCCGATGTCGACCACTCCTGCCTTCGTGTCGCGGCTCGTGCGGCTGCCGCTCACCGATGCCGACGGCGATCCGGTGGGCCGCATCCGTGACGTCGTGCTGGCCCCGTCGGGCGACAAGCTGCGCGTGCTCGGGCTGGTGGCCAACATCGAGCGGCGGAACATCTTCATCAACATGAGCCGCATCGCCGAGATCGACCCGAGCGGGGTCCGCATGGTCGGCGGCACCGTCAGCGTGCGCTCGTTCACCCGCCGCTCCGGCGAGAAGCTCGCCATGGGCGACCTCCTCGACACCAAGATCGACGACGAGTACGTCACCGACCTCGCCATCGCCCCCGGACCCGACAAGGCGTTCTGGTACGTGGTGCTGGCCGCCCTCGGCCGGCGAGGCCCGCTCCGGCGGCGGGCCCCCAACGTGGTGCCGTGGGAGCAGGTGGCGTCGAGCTTCGCCAGCACGCCGGAGATGGACGAGGTCGCCGAGCTGCGCGACCTCCACCCCACCGACGTCGTCGACCGCCTCCAGAACCTGTCCGTCGCCCGTCGCCACGAGGTCGTCGCGCTCCTCGCCGACGAACAGGTCGCTGACCTCCTCGAGGAGATGGAGGAGGAGGAGGCGGTCCGCCTGGTCGAGACCCTCGACCTCGAGCGGGCCGCCCACATCCTCGAGGAGATGGAGCCCGACGACGCCGCCGACCTGCTCGCCGATCTCCCCGAGACCGAGCGGGCCGCGCTCCTCGAGGAGATGCGGCCCGAGGAGTCCATCCCGCTCCGCCGGCTGCTCGCCTACGACGAGGACACGGCCGGCGGCCTCATGACCCCCGAGCCGGTCATCCTCGCCCACACCACCACCGTCGCCGAGGCGCTCGCCAGCATCCGCATGCGCGAGATCCCCGCCGAGCTCGCCGCCCAGGTCTTCGTCACGCAGCCACCGGTGTCGACGCCCACCGGCAAGTTCGTCGGGGTGGTCGGGTTCCAGCGCCTCCTGCGCGAGCAGCCGGCGACCACGCTCGACGAGTGCGTGAACGACAGCACCGAGCCCGTCACGCCCGATCTGCCGCTGCGCGACGTCGCCGAGCGCCTCGCCTCCTACGACCTCCTCGCCCTCCCGGTGTGCGACCGAGCCGGGCGCCTCGTCGGCGCCGTCACGGTCGACGACGTGCTCGACCACGTCCTCCCCGAGGGCTGGCGCCGCACCCGAGCCCGCGCCTGACGCTCCGCGCTTCGAACCGCGGTCGCGTGCGGGGGAAGCAGACACCGATCCCTAGGATCGCCGCGTGAGACGGACCCTTGCTGCCCTCGTCGCCTCGGCGACGCTGCTCGCCGCGTGCTCCACGGCGGGCGGCAACGAGTCGGCCGAGGAGCCGACGACCACCACCTCGACCACCGCCAGCGACGGCGCGACCTCCACCACGAAAGCGCCCGCGGCGGGCGCCCGCACCATCGGCTGGTCGGACTGCGGCGGCGGCTTCGAGTGCGGGACCATCGCGCTCCCGCTCGACTACTCGAAGCCCGACGGCGAGACCATCGACGTCGCCGTCACCCGCCACCGCGCCGACAACCCCGGCGAGCGCATCGGCACCCTGTTCGTGAACCCGGGCGGGCCCGGCGGCTCGGCCATCGAACTGGCCCGATCGTTCGGCCGTGCCGGGGAGATCGGCGACCGCTTCGACATCGTCGGCTTCGACCCCCGCGGCGTCGGCGAGAGCTCACCGCTCGACTGCCACTCGCACCTGATCGACATCTACGACGCCGACCCCAGCATCGACAGCGCCGCCGACCGCGAGGAGACGCTGGCCACCTCGCAGGCGTTCGTCGACGAGTGCGAGCAGAAGTACGGCGACATCCTCCCGTTCCTCGGCACCACCGACGTCGCCCGGGACATGGACGAGATCCGCAAGGCCATGGGCGAGGAGCAGGTCAACTACCTCGGCTACTCGTACGGCACCTCGCTCGGCCAGGAGTACGCCCGCCTGTTCCCCACCCACGTCCGGTCGATGGTCCTCGACGGCGTCGTCGACCACAAGCCGGACGGGCTGACCACGGCGGAGACCCAAGCGGCCGGGTTCGAGACCGCGCTCGACGCGTACATCGCCCACTGCAAGAAGGACGGCTGCGGGTTCGGCGCCCAAGACGCCGGCGCCGTGATCGACGCGGTCAGCGCGGCCGCCGAGAAGGAGCCGATCCCGGCGCCGAGCGCCGACCGCGACGCCGGACCAGGCGTCGTCTCGCTCGCCCTGGCCCAGGCGCTCTACGCCGAACAGCTCTGGGGGCAGCTGTCCCGCGCCCTGCGCGACGCCCAAGACCGCGACGGCAGCGCGCTGGTCGCCTTGGCGAACATGTACCTCGGCACCGACGGCGGCAGCGGGATCAGCCTCGAGGCGTACTTCGCGGTGTCGTGCCTCGATGACACGTGGCCGACGGACCCGAACGAGGTCATCGACGCTTCGATCCAGGCGGAGAAGGAGGTGCCGCGCTTCGGGGGCCCGATCGTCGTGGACTACGTGCGCTGCGCGATGTGGCCGGCGAAGGCCAAGCCGCTGAAGCCGGTACCGGCCGACACCGACGGCCTGCCGCCGATCCTCGTGGTCAGCACCACCAACGACCCGGCGACGCCCTACGAGAACGGCGTCGCCGTGGCCGAGCAGATCCCCGGCGCCGTGCTCGTCACCAACGAGGGCGAGGGCCACACCATCGTCAAGCAGGGCAAGCCCTGCATCGACGACCTGGTCGACGCCTACCTCATCGACCTCACCGTCCCGGAGGACGGCGTCACCTGCAGGTGATCGGGAACCGCGGCGGCCCGGCAGCGACCTGACCAGCGATGCTCCGCCGCCCCGCCGCCACGCCGGTCAACCGTTGGTGGCGGCCAGCTCACCGGCGACGAGGGGCTCCAGGACGAGCTCGGGCTGGTCGGCCATGAGGCGGTCGAGCCAGTAGGTGCTCTCGAACACGGCGATGCGGGTGCCGTCGGAGCGGTCGAGCACGTCGACGCCGCGCATGGCCCGCAGAGCGGCGGCGCTGGCGTCGTCGGTGCGGCGGGCCACCGAGTAGGCGGTGGGGCTGAGCTCGACCGGGGCCCCGAACTCGTTCTCCAGGCGGTGGACGGCCACCTCGAACTGCATCGGCCCGACGGCCGCGAGCACCGGGGCCTGATCACCGAAGTCCGGGTCGCGCAGCACCTGCACCACGCCCTCCTCGTCGAGCTGGGCGATGCCCTTGCGGAACTGCTTGAACTTGCTGGTGTCACGCACGCGGACCACCGAGAAGTGCTCGGGGGCGAAGCTCGGGATCCGGGGGAACGTCACCGTCTGGTCGAGCCACAGCGTGTCGCCGACGCGGACGTCCATGGCGTTGACCAGGCCCACGACGTCGCCCGGGTAGGCGACCTCCAGCGTCTCGCGGTCTTGGCCGTTGACGGTGTGGGCGTACTTGGTGGCGAACGGCTTGCCGGTGGCGTCGTGGGTCACGACCATCCCGCGCTCGAACTGGCCCGAGCACACCCGCATGAACGCGCTGCGGTCGCGGTGGGCCTTGTCCATGTTGGCCTGGACCTTGAACACGAACCCGCTGAACGGCGCGTCGAGCAACCGCGGCTGGCCGTCGACGTCGAAGCGGGGGGAGGGGGCCGGAGCGAGGTCGATGACGCCGTCGAGCAGGAGGCGCACCCCGAAGTTGGTGATGGCCGACCCGAAGAAGGTGGGCGAGAGCTCGCCGCCGAGGAACAGCTCCTCGTCGTAGTCGAGCCCCATCGCGCTGAGCATCTCGTCGCCCTCGGCGGCCGCGGCCCAGGCCTCGCCCTCCTCGGTGCCGGCACGGTCGGCGTCGACGACCTCCTCGGGCGCCTCGGTCGCGCCGCGGGCCGTGCGGGTGAAGCGGATGAACTGGTCGGTCCGGCGGTCGATGACGCCGCGGAAGTCGCCGGCGATGCCCACCGGCCACGTGACCGGGGCGGCGGTGACGCCGATCTTCTCGTCGATCTGGTCGAGCAGCTCCAACGGGTCGAGGCCCGGCCGGTCCCACTTGTTGATGAAGGTGACGATCGGGATCTGGCGGGCCTTGGCCACCTCGAACAGCTTGAGGGTCTGGGGCTCGATGCCCTTGGCGGCGTCGAGCACCATCACCGCGGCATCGGCGGCGGCGAGGACCCGGTAGGTGTCTTCGGAGAAGTCGCGGTGGCCCGGGGTGTCGAGCAGGTTGACGACGCGGTCGCGGTAGGGGAACTGCAGCACGGTCGAGGTGATGGAGATGCCGCGCTGCTGCTCCAGCTCGAGGTAGTCGGAGGTGGCGGAGCGACGATCGCCCCGGGCCTTCACGGCGCCGGCGCCGCTGGTGAGCGCACCGCCGTAGAGGAGGAACTTCTCGGTGAGGGTCGTCTTGCCGGCATCGGGGTGGGAGATGATGGCGAAGGTCCGACGGCGGGCGGCTTCGGTGACGGGATCAGACATGGCGAGGGGGCTCCTGGGCGCGAGACGGTCGGGACACGGACACGGATGGCGGCTCGATGCGCGCCGTCAGGTGTCGTGATCGGCCGTGTGGTCCGCCGCGTGGCACGCCGCGCAGCGGCCGAACAGGTCGAGGCGGTGGTGGTCGGCGGCGAACCCCGCCGTGGCGGCGACCTGCCGGGCCAGCGCGTCGACCGACGCCTCGAGGCGCTCGGGTGCGGTGAAGTCGGCCACGGCCCCGCACGAGGTGCAGATCAGGTGGTGGTGATGGTGGTCGGTGAGGTCCTCGGCCAGCTCGAAGCGGGCGAACTCGTCGGAGCCGGCCACGCGGTGGACCACGCCGCAGGCCTCGAGCACCGCGAGGTTCCGGTACGCCGAGCTCTGGGCCAAGTCGCCCTCGACCAGCACCTCGGCGGCCGTCAGCGGCCGACCCGCGCCGACGAGCACCTCGACCAGCTTGCGGCGACCGGAGGTGTAGCGCTGGCCGTCGTCGTCGAGACGAGCGGCGATGGCGGGATGCACGTCGTCGGCCACGTCCGCACCCTACCGGGCGGCCTGTGGAGGGGAGCAGCCTGGAACTGATGCAGTCGTAACGCTATCGTCATATTCATCGGCCGTCTTCGGCCGATGGGAACGGACACGCCCCGTCCTCCACCCCGGTTCCCGTCCGCCGGCCCGCCATCGAGGTCTCCGCATGTCCTGCAGCTGCCATCCCGAACCCGAGCGACACCCGTCCGGCCTCAGCCGCCGCATGGTCGTCGCCGGCGGCCTCGCCGCCGGGCTCGCACCGCTCATCCCGCGCGTCGCCGGCGCCCAAGACGTCGTGTCCTTCAGCAGCCCCGGTGCCGATCCGGCGGTCGCGCCCGCCATGGGCCTGGAGGGCACCGAGACCGTGCCTCCCGGCATCAGCGGCGACTACGGCTTCCTGCCGCCCCGGCCGGCGTCGGAGAAGTACGTCCGCCCGATGATGTTCCCGGTGCTGCCCGACGCCACGCTCGGCAAGGCCACCTGGAGCGATACCTACCTCGCGCCCCGAGACGGCGGGCGCAAGCACGAGGGCCAGGACCTCATGGGCAAGAAGATGCTCAAGCTCCTGGCGTGCGTGAGCGGCACCATCGTCGAGCTGCGCCACCAGTCCAGCGGCAACTCGCTGTACCTCAAGGGCGACGACGGCTGGTACTACTGCTACCTCCACATCAACAACGACGATCCCGGCACCGACAACGGCGCCAACCAGTTCAAGTACGCGTTCGCCCCGGGCATGGCCACCGGCAAGCGGGTCTTGAAGGGCGACCACATCGCCTACCTCGGCGACAGCGGCAACGCGGAGAACGTCGGCAGCCACTGCCACTTCGAGATCCGGATGCCCAACGCCAAGTGGTACAACGCGGCGGCCGTCAACGCGAAGTACTCGCTCGACGCCGCCGAGCCGGCCAAGCTCCGAGCCAAGGTCGCCGACACCGCGTTCGCTCCCCTGCCGAACGCCGCCGCCTTCGTGAAGCAGCAGGTCGCCGACTTCCTCGGCATCGTGCCCTCGGCCACCTTCGTCCAGCGGTCGGTCGAGGACCTCGAGGGCGGCGCCGTCACCCCCGACGAGTTCACCGCCAGCCTGCTGACCCACCCCGAAGCGACCGCGCTCACCGCACCCACGACCCGGCTCTACCTCGGGTTCTTCCTCCGCATCCCCGACTACTCCGGCCTCGACTACTGGATCCGCAAGGTCCGCGCCGGCACCACGCTCGATGCCGCCGCCAGCCAGTTCGCGGGAGGTTCGGAGTTCATCCGCCGCTACGGCAACCTCGACAACGAGGCGTACATCACGCAGATGTACCAGAACCTGTTCTCGCGGGACCCCGACCCGTCCGGCCTCCAGTACTGGAAGACCCGAGCCGATGCCGGCGCCAAGCGGGGCTGGCTCATGCGCCAGTGGTGTGAGTCCAGCGAGTACCAGCGCAAGACCGCGGCGCAGGTCCAGGTGATCCAGATCCACGCGGCGATGCTCCACCAAGCCCCCTCCGCCGCGGAGTACAAGCGCTGGAGCGACTGGCTGGGCGCCACGCCCAAGGGCGTCACCGACCTCATCACCTACCTGCGCACCGGCCCCACCTACCAGAACCGGTTCTAGGACCCGGACCGGCGCGGCCACCGCCGCCTGAGGGCGGGCGTCGCGGACCCGGGCCGCCTCGGGCCGGCTGGCTCGGCGCGCCGGGCCGCGTGGGAGGATGAGCGCATGGCCACGCCGACCGATCCGGAGCTGCTCGAGGCAGCCGTCACCATCATCCGCAAGGCGGGGGACCTCACCCTCCAGCACTTCCGCCGCGACGACCTCGCCATCGAACGCAAGGGCGACGGCACCCCCGTCACCGTGGCCGACCGCGGCGCCGAGCGCCTGGTCCGCGAGGAGCTCGAGCGGCTCTTCCCCGACGACGGCATCCTCGGCGAGGAGGAGGCCGAGAAGATCGGCACGTCGGGCCGGCGCTGGATCCTCGACCCCATCGACGGGACCAAGGCCTTCACCCACGGCGTGCCGCTCTACACGAACCTGCTGGCGCTCGAGGACGAGGACGGCATCGCGGTCGGCGTCATCAACGTGCCCGCACTCGGCGAGACCGTCGCCGCCGGCCGCGGTCTCGGCTGCTTCGCCAACGGGGCGCCGGTCTCGGTGAACGACCACGCGAGCCTCGAGGGCGCGTGCATCAGCACCAGCGGCTTCAACATCTGGAGCGACGAGGCGATGCTCCGGGTCAAAAAGACCGGCATGCAGCTGCGCACCTGGGGCGACGGCTACGGGTACGTGCTCGTGGCCACCGGCCGCATCGAGGCCATGGTCGATCCCGTCGCCGAGCTCTACGACCTCGCTCCCATGCCGATCATCCTCGCCGAGGCCGGCGGCCGCTTCACGAGCTACGCCGGCGAGGACGGCCCTGGGCACGGCAGCGGCGTCGCCACCAACGGCCGGGTGCACGACGACGTCTTGGATCTGCTGCAGGACTGACGTGCTGGCTGCTGCGGTCGCGTCCGCCCTCCTCGCCCAGTCGTCGGCTCCGGCCGACACCACGGGCTCGAACCCCGGGGTCGTGATCGTGGGCGTCGTGATCGTGACCGCGGTCATCGCCACCGTCGTCATCCGCCGATCGAAGCGATGACGCGACGGCCGGTCCCACGAGCTGGCCTCGCGGCGCTCGGGGCGCTGGTCCTGCTGCTCGTCTCGGCTTCGCCGGCCTCGGCCGACGCACCCCGGCCCACCGACTACCGGTCGACGGTCACCGACGTCTCGCCCGCCCTTCCCTCCGGCGCCACGGTCCGCGTCATCGGCGGCGACTCCCTGCTCGAGCTCTCCCTGCCGAAGGGCCACACCGCCGTCATCGCCGACTACCCCACGTCCGGCGAAGCCGAGCCGGTCCCGTACCTCCGCTTCGACGCCGACGGCACGGTCCGCCGCAACACCCTGGCGGTGGCCACCACCGCCAACCAGGCGCGCTACGGCGCCTCGTCCACCGTCCCCGACCCCGGCGCGGCTCCCCGCTGGGAGACCGTGGCCACCAACGGCACCTACGCCTGGCACGACCACCGCATCCACTGGATGTCGCCGAAGGCGCCGCGCGTCGTCGCCGCCGACGGGCGCGTCGATCTCGGCGGCGACGACGGCACCTGGTCGGTTCCGCTCGAGGTCGACGGCAAGGACACCGTGGTCACCGGCGAGCTGGTGCTGCTGCCCTCCCCGTCGGCCGCCGCGTGGGCGGTCCTCGTCGCCGCCGCGACCGCCGTGGCCCTAGCCCTGGGCGTCCGGTTCGGGCTCAGGGGTGCGTCGTTGCTGGGCGTCGGCGCCGCCGCAGGCGCCGTCGGCGCCGCCACCGCCACCTGGCGCGCCGTCCCGCCCGACGCCGGGGCGTCGGTCATCCCCGTGCTCGTCGCCGCCGTCGCCCTGGTGGCCGCCCTCGCCGGTGCCCTCGGTCCCGCCCGGGTCCGCCTCGTGGCCGTCGCCGCGACCGCGGCCTCGCTCCTCGGCTGGGGAGTCCTGCGGTGGAGCGTCCTCGCCCGAGCCGTCCTGCCGACGACCCTCGATCCGTGGCTCGACCGCGCCGCGACCGCGGTGGCCATCGGCGTCGGGCTCGGGTTGGCTGGCCTCCTGGTGAAGGGGCCGTCGCCTCGGCGACGCGCCGACCCGGACCCGACCGTCACCGTCACCCCGACCGCTTGAACCGCCGCCCGAGGGGGCACCCGGCCCACCAGCGGCCTCGCGGAGCGAGAAAACCAGGGTATGGCTTCACCCTGCGTGGTCGAGGCCGATGGATGGCGGGCATGGAAGCCGTCGGAACGATCCTGGAGCGAGAGGGCGATGCGCTCGAGGTCCTGCTCTTTAAGCTCATCGAGACCAACCTGCTGATCGAGGCCGGTGAAGCCCGCTTCCTCCCTCGCGCCACCCGGGAGGTCGAACGGGCCCGCAACCGGGCTCGGGAGCTCGACCTGCTCCGCGCCACGACCGTGGCGCGCACCCGTTCCACCGCCACGCTGCGGGAGCTCGCCGCGACCGCGCCGGGGCCCTGGCCGGCGATCCTCCGGGACCACCACGACGTGCTCAGCCGCCTCGTCTCGGAGATCGAGGTCGTCGCTCACCTGAACGCCCGGCTCGCCCGCGAGGGACTCGACCTGCTGGCTCACGACCCCGTGCGGGCCACCGTCGGGGCGGGCGCACCGGCCAGCGGCCGCCCGATCCGCAACGCCGAGCTCGACCGGTTGGCGAGAGGCGCCGCCCTCGACGCCGTCTTGGGCACCGCGGCCCGCCTCCGCATGCCCGACCTCATCGAGTTCCTGCGGTAGCGCTCGGCCCGGTCGCCTGCCCCTTCGAAACCTCGGGCTCGAACGCCGCTCGGAGGCAGGGACCGGCGCGGCAGGACCGCGACCCGGAGGCCGCTGTCCTGTGAACGCCCGCCGTCGAGATGGAGGGCGGGGGTGGTGATGGGCGTCGCGCGCCGGGCGACGCACCGCGATCAGGCGGTGGCGACCTCACCGATGCGGTCGTGCCAGTGCGACGCCTCGCCGATCGCCGAGGCGTAGCCGGCCTTGCGGCGGGCCACCCGGCCCTGGGGGGCTTCGGTGGGCACGCCGTTGTCCGCTTCGTACTGGGCGGTGATGCCCTCGCGGAGCATCTCGAGCGCCTCCGAGCGGAGCTGGGAGATCCGGGACTCGGTGACGCCGAGGAACGAGGCCAGCTCCTGGGACTTCCGGCCCTCCAAGAAGTAGCCGACGACCACGAGGCGGTGCCGCTCCGGGAGGAGGTGCACGGCGTCGCGCAGGTACGCCTTGAGCTCACGGCTCTCGAGCTCTTCGGAGGGCTCGAGCGTGGCGTCGTCGGTGAGGACCTCGACCAGCGTCAGGTCCTCGTCGCCGTCGTTGACGTCGTACTCCAAGGCGAGGACCACCGAACGGAACATCTTGTCCTGGAGGCGGCGCAGCTCGTCCTTGCTGACCCCGAGCGCCTCGGCGGTCTCGTCGGCCGACGGCATGCGGCCGAGGTTGCTGGCGAGCCGCTGCTCGATCGACTCGAGCCGGCGGGCGAGGTTGCGCACCGAGCGGGGGGCCCAGTCCGCGGCCCGGACCGCATCGAGGATCGCACCCCGGATGCGCTGGGCGGCGAAGCGGTCGAACGGAACGCCGCGGGTCTCGTCGTAGCGGCGGGCCGCCTCGACCAGACCGAGTGCACCAGCGGTGGCCAGCTCCTCCCGGTCGACGTGGCGGGGGAAGTTCACCGCCACCTGGAAGACCACGTGGCGCACCAGCGGCAAGTGGTCTTCGATCAGCCTCTGGGTTTCGCGGTCGGTCTCGATCATCATCTCATCGCCCTCTTTCGTGTTGACCCGTGTCCAGTGGGTGCAGAGAGGGTTACGGACCGAAGTTGAGGAGACTTGAACGATTTCTTGGCAAAACGCTCGCGATCGGTCCCGAATCGGGACCTTTGAGTCGTTCGGCCCAGTTGGGACCGAGAAATTGTCGCACACCGTGGTCATAACGCCACGGATGGTGGCTGACCTGCGGGTTCAGCCGAACTCGGCGACCTTGACCCCGCGCCGCGCCAGTTCGCGCAGGAACGGCCGCACCTCGACGAGGGTGGCGAGACCCGATGCGCCGGCGTGGCGCGCTCGCCCCGCACCGAGCTCCACGGCGCTGAGCGCCGCCACCGCACCGCCGGCGACACCCGGTCGGTCCATGGCCCCCAGGATCTCCACGGAGATCCCCGCCGGTCCCCGACCCCGCACCTCGACGCGGATGGCGCCGAGGCCGCCCTCGGGGTGCGGTGGGCGGAGCATGGGCAGGCGGGCCGTGAGCCGGTCCCGGCGGGTGCCGGCCAAGCGAGCGGTGACCCGCCCGACGCCGGGGAACGCCGGCACCAAGAGGAGCGGATCGGGCAGCGCGGCCCGATAGCAGTCGGCGGCGCCGATCGGATCAGGGAACCAGCTCAGCTCCCGGCCCGACCCGGCGGCCCGGCGCTGCCACCCGCCGTCACGCCAGTCCAGCCCGACGCCGCCGAGCGACCCGTGGTGCTGACGGGCGCAGGCCGGCCCACCCGTCCCCAGGCGGGCGACGTGGATCTCGTCGACGCGGTCGAGCCGATCAGCAGCCAGGCGGGCGAGCAGACAGGTCAGGCCGGGCGAGAAGGCGGCGCCGACGGCGACCGCCGTGCCCCGTGCTTCGGCCTCGGGTCCGAGGTCGAGCAGGCCTCGCACCTCGTCGACGTCGTCCGACGTGGAGACCACGGGAACGCCCCGGCCCACCAGGGCCCGGGCTGGTGCCAGGTGCGTGCCGCACGGGGTCGCCAGCACCACGACGTCGACGTCCGCGAGCGCCTCGGGCGTACCCGCACCGACGTGCGCCTTGCGGCCCAGCGACGACGAGACCTCGCCGACCCGGCCGTCCTGCGTCTCGTAGAGGGTGACCCGCTCCACGGCATCGGTCGACGCGAGCTGGCGAGCCGCCCGAGTGCCGACGGCGCCCAGGCCCACCACGGCGACGTGCATCAGCGCAGCTCGTCGGGCGACAGCTCTCGCCAGCCCCCGCGCTGGGGCGGCGTGCCGCCGGACCCCCGGACCCGCAGGACCGCCGCCACCAGGCCGGCCAGCCCCAGGGCGACCAGTGCTCGGCGAATCATGGTCACGGCTGCCTCCGGGATGGGAACGATCTCGTGGGGCTAGCTGGAATCGAACCAGCGACCTCACCCTTATCAGGGGTGCGCTCTAACCAACTGAGCTATAGCCCCGAGCGGGAGCCGACGGTAGTGGGTCGGCCCCACAGGATGCGAACCGCTTGTCCGGCAACCGGCCGGTCAGCGGGGGTCGACGTCCTCTTCGATGACGATCAAGCGGATGCCGCCGGTCATCTCGCTGATGATGTTGACCAGCGCGGTGGCCAACACGGTGATGACCGTGCCCGCCAAGACGCCGACGGCGCCGATGGCCGCACAGGCCCGGAACATCTGGTTGCCGTAGAACGTGAAGTTCTCCAGGCCGACGTCACCGAGGAACGACTGGAGCTTGTCGACGTTGCCGCTCTGGTAGAGGATCCCCCAGATCGCGGCCAGCGTGGCCAGCACCGCGATGTAGAGGCACGTGTAGACCACCAGCGAGAGCTTGAGGACCGACCACAGGTCGATGCGACGCAGGACGCGCTTGACTCGGCGTCCCCGGCGCACCGGGCGGCCGGTGGCGGCCGGTGGCGCGCTGGGCACCGCGGGGGCTGCGACGGACGGCGTCGGCGCCGTGGGCGGGTCGGTGGCGGGCTTGCGCTCGGCGACCGCGAGCGCCGCCGCGGGTGCCGTCACCGCTCCGAAGCGCGAGGGCGGGGACGAGACCGCGAGGCCATCGCCGCCCTTGCGGTCGGTACCGCCGGCTGGGGCAAGGCGCTCGGGTCGGGGTGGCCGCTTGGGACCGCTGCCTGCCCGCGGGGCGTTGACCGACGCCTTCGCTCCAGCGGGGGGCCCAGGAGGCTCAACAGACACGGCGGCCAGCCTAGGGGATGGGCGCGGGCTGCCATCGAGCGCGGGCGGTGGCACGGGCCCCGTGACGCTCGATCGTCACGCGCACGTCCTCGCCGATGGACTCGTAGGTCACCACCTCGGCCTCGTTCGCCGCCGCCACCTCGGCGGCGGCGTCCTCGCCGTCGGCCGCGGCAGCGAGGGCGGCCGCATCCGCAGCCGCCTGAGCCGAGGCGGCGACGCCCGCCGCGGCGCCGACCCGGACGATGCCGACGCCGACGAGCGCGGCGAACAGCAGCGCCACCAGCATCAGCGGCGCGGCCTGGCCTCGCTCGGTCGGACGGGGGGTGGTGGTCGTCCGGCGCCGGTCAGTCATCGTCGGCGGAGAGCACCGGGGCCACGGCTGCGACCGTCCGATCCCCCCCGACGTTCATCACCTTCACGCCCGTAGCGTCGCGACCCTGCGACGAGATCTCCCGGACCTCCATGCGGGTCACCACGCCATCGGAGGCGATGGCCAGGATCTCGTCGTCGATGGCCACCATGAAGGCGGCGACGACGAAGCCCTTCTTGGCCGTGAGCTTGATGCCGCGCACGCCCTGGCCGCCCCGGCCCTGGATGTTGAACTTGTCGAGCTGGGTGCGCTTGCCGTAGCCGCCGTCGGTCACGATGAGGATCGCGGTGTCGTCGCGGGCGACGTCGCACGAGACGACCTGGTCGCCCGGCTTCATCTTCATGCCGCGGACGCCGGCGGTGGAGCGGCCCATGGGCCGCACGTCGTCTTGGGCGTAGCGGATGGTCATGCCGGATCGGCTGACCATGAAGATCTCGTCGGCGTCGTTCACCGGCATGACCTTCACCAGTTCGTCGCCGTCGCGCAGGTTGATGGCGATGAGGCCGGCCCGCAGCGAGGAGTCGTACTCGCTGAAGCGGGTCTTCTTCACCTGCCCGTTGCGCGTGGCGAAGAACAGGTACTGGTTCGTCTCGTAGTCCCGCGTGTCGATGATCGTCTGGATCTTCTCGTCGGGTTGGAGCGGGAGCAGGTTGACGATGGCCGCCCCGCGAGCCGTGCGGTCCTTCATCGGGATCTCGTGCGCCTTGAGGCGGTAGACCCGCCCGAGGTTCGAGAAGAACAGCAGGTACGCGTGCGCCGTGGTGGTCACGATGTGCGCGATGTAGTCCTCGTCTTTGAGCTTGGCGCCGGAGATGCCCCGGCCGCCCCGGCCCTGGGCCTTGAAGGCGTCGACCGAGACCGTCTTGGTGTAGCCCTTGGCCGACATGGTGACGATGAGGTCCTCGTCGTCGATGAGGTCCTCGATGTTCATGTCGCCGGAGTCGTAGGTGATCTCCGAGACCCGGTCGGACGCGTGCTTGGCGCGCAGCTCGCCCAGCTCGTCTTTGATGACCGAGTAGAGGACCGTGCGGTCGCCGAGGATGGACTCCAGCTCGGCGATGGTGGCCCGGAGCTTCTCCATCTCCTCCTCCAGCTGGGCGCGCCCCAGGCGGGTGAGGCGGTGGAGCTGCATGTCGAGGATGTACTCGGCCTGGACCTCGGAGAACTCGAACGGCGTCGCCTGCAGCTGGTTGCGGGCGTCCTCCTTGTCGGCCGAGGCGCGGATCGTGGCGATGATCTGGTCGATCAGATCGAGGGCCTTGATGAGGCCCTCGACGATGTGGGCCCGCTCACGTGCCTTGCGGAGCCGGTACTCGGACCGGCGGGTGATGACGTCGACCTGGTGCTCGACGTAGTGGAAGAGCACCTGGTACAGGTTCAGCGTGCGGGGCACGCCGTCGACCAGGGCGACCGTGTTGACGCCGAACGAGGTCTGCAGCGGGGTGCGCTTGTAGAGGTTGTTCAAGATGATCAGCGCCGGCGCGTCGCGCTTGAGGGTCACCACGATGCGGGTCTTGCCGCCCGACGACTCGTCGTTGGCATCGGAGATGCCCTCGATCTCCTTGTCCCGCACGAGCTCGCTGATCTTGGCCAGCACCGTGCGCGGACCGACCTGGTACGGCAGCTCGGTGATGACGATCTTGTCGCCCCCGCGGGTGGATTCCTCGATCTCGGCCACGGCTCGCATGCGGATCGAGCCCCGCCCGGTCCGGTAGGCGTCGATGATCCCGGCCCGGCCGAGGATCTGGGCGCCGGTCGGGAAGTCCGGGCCCTTCACGAACTGCATGAGGCGGTCGCAGCGGGCGTCGCTGTCGAGCGCGGCCAGCTCCTCCTCGTGCTCCATGAGGTGGACGGTGGCGTCGATGACCTCGCCCAGGTTGTGCGGCGGGATGTTCGTGGCCATCCCGACGGCGATGCCCTGCCCGCCGTTCACCAGCAGGTTGGGGAAGCGCGACGGCATGACCGACGGCTCCTGGAACTCACCGGAGTAGTTGTCGATGAAGTCGACGGTCTCCTCGCCGATGTCCTGGAGCATCGCCATGGCCAGCGGGTCGAGCCGGCATTCGGTGTAGCGGGCGGCGGCGGGGCCGTCGTCGGGCGAGCCGAAGTTGCCGTGGCCCTGGACCAGCGGGTGGCGCAGCGAGTGGGGCTGGGCGAGGCGGACGAGCGCGTCGTAGATGGCGCCGTCGCCGTGGGGGTGGTACTTGCCCATGACCTCGCCGGTGACGCGGGCGCACTTCATGAAGGGCCGGTCGGGGCGGGCGCCGACGTCGTACATGCCCCAGAGGATCCGGCGGTGCACCGGCTTGAGGCCGTCGCGGACGTCGGGCAGGGCGCGCGAGACGATGACCGACATGGAGTAGTCCAGGAAGGACCGCTCCATCTCCTCTTCGATCTCGATGGGCTCGATCAGGCCGTAGGCGGTGACCGTCGGGTCGGGGCCGTCGTCGTGGTCGTGGTCGATGGGGGGAAGTTCGTCGTCAGCCATGGTGTCCTCGAGTGGTGGGGTCCAGCGGGTGCAGCTCGATCGACTCAGATGTCGATGAAGCGCACGTCCTTCGCGTTCGTCTTGATGAACTCCTTGCGGGCTTCGACGTCGTCGCCCATGAGGGTGGAGATGACCCGGTCGGCGTTGGCAGCCTGCTCGGCGCCGACCTTGAGCAGGGTCCGGGAGGCGGCGTCCATGGTGGTGGCCTTGAGCTCCTCCCAGTCCATCTCGCCCAGGCCCTTCAGCCGGGCGAACTCCTTGCGGTGGTTGGGGTTCTCGGCCAAGAACGCGGCCTTGGCCGCGTCGTCTTTCAGGTACACCTTCTCCTTGCCCACGACCGTGGAGTACAGCGGCGGCTGGGCGATGTACACGTGCTCCTCCTCCACCAGCTCCTTCATGTGCCGGTAGAAGAAGGTGAGCAGGAGGGTCCGGATGTGGCTGCCGTCGACGTCGGCGTCGCACAGCAGGATGACCCGGTCGTAGCGGGACTTGGTGACATCGAACTCGTCGGCGCCGAACCCGGCCCCGATCGCCGCGATGAGTGCCTGGACCTCGGTGTTCTTGAGCATCTTGTCGAGGCGGGCCCGCTCGACGTTGAGGATCTTCCCGCGGATGGGGAGGATGGCCTGCACGCGGGGGTCGCGGGCGCTGGTGGCCGAGCCGCCGGCGGAGTCGCCCTCGACGATGAACAGCTCGCACTCGCTGCGGTCGCGGCTCGAGCAGTCGCGCAGCTTGTCGGGCATGCCGGCACCGTCGAGCGCGCTCTTGCGCCGGGTGGCGTCGCGCGCGTTGCGTGCGGCCGCTCGTGCCCGCTGGGCGTTGATGCCCTTCTTGACGATCTTGTTGGCCTCGGTGGGGTTCTCCTCGAGCCAGTCGGCCAGCTTGTCGTTGGTGGCCTTCTGGACGAGCGTCTTGATCTCGGGGTTGCCGAGCTTGCCCTTGGTCTGGCCCTCGAACTGCGGCTCGCTGACCCGCACGGCGATGATGGCCGTGAGGCCCTCCCGCACGTCGTCGCCGCCGAGGTTGGGGTCCTTCTCCTTGAGGAGGCCCTTGGCCCGGGCGTACTTGTTGATGACGGTGGTGAGCGCGGCGCGGAAGCCCTCTTCGTGGGTGCCGCCGCCGATGGTGGCGATGCCGTTGGCGAAGCTGTGCAAGCCGTCGACCTGGTAGCCCTCGTTCCACTGGAAGGCGAGCTCCACCGAGTGGCCCGGCTCCGCGGCTTCGAGGTAGCCGACCCGGCTGAACAGGGGGGTCTTGGTGGCGTTGACGTGCTTCACGAAGTCGACGATGCCGTTGTTGTACTTGTAGGTGACCGGCTCGTCGCCGTGGTCGGGGCGCTCGTCTTTGAAGCGGATCTCGAGGCCCTTGTTGAGGAACGCCATCATCTGGAAGCGCTCGAGCATCGTGCGGGCCACGAACTCGGTGGTCTCGAAGACCGACGCGTCGGGCCAGAACGTGACGGTGGTGCCGGTACGGCCGCGGGGCGCATCACCGACGACGGTCAGCTTGGTCTGCTTGGACCCGCCGTCGCTGAACTCGATGTGGTGGCGCTTGCCCTCGCGGTCGACCTCGACGATGACCTTCGACGACATGGCGTTCACGACGGACACGCCGACGCCGTGGAGGCCGCCCGAGACGTCGTAGCCGCCACCGCCGAACTTCGAGCCGCCGCCCACCTTCGTCAGCGCGATCTCGACTCCCGTGATCTTGTGCTCGGGATGGAGGTCGGTCGGGATGCCGCGGCCGTTGTCCACCACGCGGCAGCCGCCGTCGGCCAGGAGCGTGATGTCGATGCGGTCGCAATAGCCGGCCATCGCCTCGTCGACGGAGTTGTCGACCACCTCCCACACGAGGTGCAGGAGCCCGTCGACCCCGGTGCCTCCGATGTACATGCCAGGCCGCTTCCGGACGTGCGCCAGACCCTCGAGGATCTGGAACGACTCAGATGTGTACGACTGCTTCGCGGGAGGCACAGCGCGGCCTTTCAGGGACGAGCGGGAAGGAGGTGAGCGGCCGCTCGGGAGGCCACGGCACCGAGGGTGCCGACCGGCGGTTCGAGGCGCTTCACGATGGGTGCCATCCTACCAGACGGGGGGTGACACCCGGACCATTCCCCGCCCGGTTGAGAAGGACTGAGAACGTTGGCTCACAAGGGTTTCTGGCCGATTCTGCGACCCTTCAACGACGGACGATCCGGGTGCTCACCGACGTGACCACCCCGCGTCCCACGAGGCGGTCGACGCGGGCCACGATCTCCCGCTCCGACCACCGCAGGTGGCTCGCCCACGCCGCGCTGTCGACCCCCACGCGCAGGCACCCGTCTTCGATCGCGAGGGGCCGTGCGTGGTCCGCCAGCTCCTCGCCGACGACCGCCGGCCACCCTTGGTGGAGCGTTGCGATGGCATCGGCCGTCGGGGCCCCCAAGCCGGCGAGGACGGTGTCCAGCAGCTGCGGGAGGGTGGCCGGATCGGGCTCGTCGCCGCGGCCGTCGGGGGTGGGGAGCTTCGACCAGGGCACCCCGCCAGTGTCGCGCGGTGCCGGGTGCGGTGGACCGGGTGCGACGCGAACGGAGCGTCGTCAACCGCGGCGGGACCCGGGGGTCGCCACGCCGTCGCGCACCTCGATGACCGCGCCGGGGACCGCACCCGGGGGCAGGCCGCTGGCGGTGGACAGCACCGTCTGGCCGGGAGGGAGCGACCGCAGCAGCGCATCGCTCCGATCGGGATCGAGCTCCGAGAACACGTCGTCGAGCAGCAGCACCGGCGAGCTGTCCGTCTGCTCGGTGACCACGTGGTGCGCGGCCAGCCGCAGGGCCAGGGCGAGGGACCGCTGCTCCCCCTGCGATGCGTGCGTCCGGCTGGGCAGGCCGCCGATCACCAGCTCCAGCTCGTCGCGGTGCGGGCCCACCGTGGACACGCCGCGACGCAGATCGTCCCGGCGCGACGCCACCAGGGCCGCGGCCAGGCCGCCGTCCATCCACGGCGGGTCGTAGGTGGCGCGGACCTCCGCTGCCCGTTGGGCGACGGCGTCGTAGGCCGCGCCCAAGAGCGGCTCCAGCGCCGCCACCAGGTTCCGTCGAGCCGACGCCAGGGCCTCCCCTGCGGTCACGAGCTTGGCGTCGAACACGTCGAGCGTGAGCTCGATCTCGGGGGTGAGACGGCCCCCGGCCTGCTTGAGCAGGGCGCCACGCTGGCGCAGGACCCGGTCGAGGTCGCTGCGCATCTCGTCGTAGCGGGGGTGGAGGGACACGAGGGTCTCGTCGAGGTAGCCGCGGCGGTCACCGGGTGAGCCCTTGACCAGGGTCAGGTCGTCCGGGGAGAACACCGTCACGCGCAAGGCGCCGAGCAGATCGCGGGCCCGGCGCAGCGGCTGCTTGTTGAGCTGGGTGCGGTTGCGGCCGTTGGCCACCAGCTCGGCCTCGAGGAGCAGCTCACGGCCCTCGCGCTCCGCCTCGGCCCGGACCACCGCCCGATCGGCACCGGATCGAACCAGCGCCTCGGTGGGCGCGCCCCGGAACGACGAGAGCGTGGCCAGGTAGCCGATGGCCTCGAGCAGGTTGGTCTTGCCCTGGCCGTTGGGACCGAGCACGGCGGTCAGTCCAGGGTCGAACGCGACGTCGGCCTCGCGGTAGCCGCGGAAGTCGGTCAGCCAGAGGCGCCGCAGCTGCACCGCTCAGGCCGCGGCGGTCAGGAGACCCGCACCGGCATCAGCAGGTACAGGAACTCCTGGGCCTCGCCGGCGCGGATGACGGCCGGCTTCTGGGCGTCGACCGTGTCGAGGTGGATCTCGTCTCCGGGGGTCACCTCGACGCCGCTCAGGAGGTACTCCGGGTTGAACGCCACGGTGAGCTCGGTGCCCTCGTAGGAGGCATCGAGCTGCTCGTGAGCCTGACCGACGTCTTGGGTGATGGCGACCAGCTCCAAGCCGTCGCTGCTCATGGCCAGCCGCACCGGCGTGTTCAGCTCGCGTGCCATGAGCTTCACGCGCTTCACGGCCTCGACCAGCGCCTCACGGCCCACGGTGAGCCGGTTCGGGTGGCTCGCGGGGATGAGGCCGCGGTAGTTGGGGAACTCGCCTTCGATCAGGCGGGTCGTCAACCGGACGTCGCCGACCTCGAACGCCGCCTCGCGCTCCCCCAGCCGCAGCGTGACCTCCTCGGCAGCGCCCAGGAGCCGCTCCAGCTCGCGCAGGGCCCGGGAGGGCACGAGGACGCTCTGGCCCTCGCCCAGCACCGAGGTGCCCGGCAGGTCCCGCACGGCGAGGCGGTAGGAGTCGGTGGCGACGAGGCGCAGACCGCCGGCCTCGGCCGCGAGGAGCACGCCGGTGAGGATCGGGCGGGCGTCGTCGGCGCTGGCCGCGGGCACCACCTGGCGCAGGGCCCCGGCGAAGTCCTTGGCGGCCAGCGTCACCGCGTCGTCGGCGGGCATCGCCAGCCGGGGGAACTCGTCGGCGGGCAGCAGCCGCAGGGAGGACTCGAAGCGTCCAGCCGTGATGCGCGCCTCGTCGCCCTCGACCGCCACCTCCACGCGAGGGTCACCCAGCGACCGGACGAGATCCGAGGAGATCTTGGCGGGCAGCACGGCGACACCGTCACGCTCGCCGGCCACCGTGATCTCGATCTCGATGGTGAGCTCGAGATCGCTGCCGGTGAGACGGAGGTTGTCGCCCGTGAGCTCGGCGCGGACGCCCGAGAGCACGGGCAGGGCGCCGCCGCGGTTGGCCACCGCACGGCCGGCTGAGGCCAGGGCCTCGACCAAGGTGTCACGCTCGCAACGGAACTTCACTTCGTAACCTCACGTTCTCCAGAGAAGGTGCTGATCAGAATCTGATGGTGGTGGTGGGACCTGTGGACTGGGGATAAGCGTCCATCAGTGCAGGTCAGCAGGCATTCGGCATCTCGGGGGGAATCCACAGCGTTCCACAGGTTCGGGGCGCCGCGGTGCATGCGACGTGTCCGGAGCATGACTTGTCCCCGCGCGTCCCCTGCCGTCCCCGGCTCCGTCCACAGCTGCATCCAGCGTGATGGACGGAGAAATGCCCAGGTCCCTGTGGACAACGGTGGACAACTCGTGTGACGACCGGCACGCGCGGCGCATGCTCAACTTCCCTTCCGGATCTGGTTGAGCAGCTCGGTGACCTGGTCGTAGATCTGTCGGCGCTCCCCCATCAGGGCCTTGATCTTCTCCACGGCGTGGATCACCGTCGTGTGGTCGCGCCCGCCGAACTCGCGTGCGATGGCCGGGTACGACAGGTCGGTCGAGTCCCGGAACACGTACATGGCGATCTGGCGGGCGGTGACCAGCGGGCGCTGGCGGCTCTTGCCCTTGATCTCCTCGATGGTGAACCCGAACATGTCCGAGGTCGCCTGGAGGATCAGGTCCGGGGTGATCGGCCGGGGCTGGCGGTCGCCGATGATGTCGTGGAGGTGCTTCTCGGCCTCGGGCAGCGTGATGGGGCGCTTGTGGAGCTTCGCCAGCGCGGAGACGCGGTTGAGGGCGCCCTCGAGCTCGCGGATGTTGTCGGTGATGTTGACGGCGATGAACTCGAGCACGTCGTCGGGCACCGGGAAGCCCTCGTTCTCGGCCTTCTTCCCGAGCACCGCGAGGCGCGTCTCGAGGTCGGGCGGTTGGATGTCGGTGATCAGGCCCATCTTGAACCGGCTGCGGAGCCGGTTCTCCAAGGTGGAGATGGCATCGGGCGGTCGGTCGGACGACAACACGAGCTGGCGGCGACCCTCGTGGAGGGCGTTGAACGTGTGGAAGAACTCCTCCTGGGTCTCCTTGCGGTTCTCCAGGAACTGGATGTCGTCCACCAACAAGACGTCGACCTCGCGGTAGCGGCGCTTGAACTCGGCCGAGGTGTTGAGCCGGATGGACTCGATGAACTCGTTCAGGAAGGTCTCGCTGGTGACGTACCGGACCACGTAGTCCCGGTAGTTCTCCTCCACGTAGTGCTTGATGGCCTGGAGGAGGTGCGTCTTGCCCAAGCCGGCGTCGCCGTAGATGAACAGCGGGTTGTACGAGCGCCCGGGCTGGCCGGCCACCGAGAGGGCAGCGGCGTGGGCGAACTGGTTGGACGGGCCTCGGACGAAGTCGTCGAAGGTGCGGGTGGCCGGCGGCGCATCGAGGCTCGGGGGTGCGTGCCGGTTGTCGGCGAGGCCGTTGTCGGAGACCGCGCCGCCATCGGTCCTGACCTCGGCGGGCCGTGCTCCGATGCGCTCATCCAACGGGTCGGAGACGGTGGAGCTCTCGCCGGCGTTGGGACGGACCTCGAGCAGGATCGAGAGACGCTGTCCAGACTGGTCGAGCACGATGTCTTCGACCAGGGAGAGGTAGCGGCCCTCGACGCGGTCTTTGACCATGGCGCTGGGCACGGCGAGGCGGAGGATGTCGTCTTCGACGTCGATCTCGGTGATGTCCTGGAACGTCGAACGCCAGACCGCATCGGACACCTGGGTCCGGAGGGATTCCTGGCAGCTCGTCCACAGGTGTTCTCCGTCAGCCACCTGGTCGAACCGTCCTTTTCCTCGGCGTTCCACAGCGGGGTCCACACCTGTGGAAAACATGGCGTACCCGGAGGCGGCTCGGGCGCTTCCGGGGGTGAGAAGATCTCGCCGTCGGCGGCCTCGGGAACCCGAGGGACCGCGCTGGCAGGGGCCGGACCGTAGCACCGTCCGCGGGCCGCCGCGCAAGGGTGGGTCCGGCGTCGGCACCACCGCCGGTCCGGCACCAGGTGGCGGCCGCGATTGCCCCGTGGTGGCACGGGGACGTAGCGTTGCCCGGATGCCTCCGCGCGCCTGCGCCGAGGTGCACCGTCGATTCGATGCGGCCGCGTTCTTGGTGGCCGCCCGAGCTGCCACCCGTGCGGCTCGTGAGGAGGAGAGAGCAGTGAAGCGCACTTACCAGCCCAACGTCCGCAAGCGGGCCAAGAACCACGGCTTCCGCAAGCGGATGTCCACCAAGGCGGGCCGCGCCGTGCTGCGGAACCGCCGCCTGAAGGGCCGGGCGAAGCTGTCGGCCTGATCCGTCCCGTCCGTGACCGCCGCACCTTCGTGGCGTTGCGGGCGCGCGGGATCCGCGTGCGACGCGGGCCGCTCGCCCTCACCTTCCTCGCGGAAGGGGAGGCGGACACCACCCGGGTCGCCTACGCGATCACCAAGCGGGTGGGCGGTGCCGTGGAGCGGAACCGGCTTCGTCGTCGGCTCCGAGCCGTGTTCGTCGATCTGGCTCGCGAGGCGCCGGGCTCGGTCCCCGCTGGTGTGCTGCTGGTCTCCGCCGGCCCGGACGTGTCCGGCCGAGACCCCGAGGAACTGAGGAACGACGTGAAGAGGCTGCTCGCCGCACTCGAGACCCGCCGGTTCGGCGGAGAGGCGCCGTGAGCACCCCCGCGCGCATGATCCGGCGTCTCGTGCTGTTCTACCAGCACCTTCGCGCCGGGCGGCCCTCCCCTTGCCGCTTCCAACCGAGCTGCTCGTCGTACGCCGTCGAGGCGCTCGAGGTGCACGGGGCCGTACGCGGCTCCTGGCTCGCCATCCGCCGCTTGAGCCGGTGCCACCCTTGGGGCGGGCAAGGTTGGGATCCGGTACCCGAACCCACTGATCGTCACCCCGGTCACCGCCACGATCACCACCACGAACGGACGGTCGTCTGATGTACGTGTTCATCGCGAAGCCGCTGGAGTTCTTCTACGGCCTCTACCCCAACTACGCGGTCGCCATCGCGCTGTTGACGCTGTCGATCATGATCCTGCTGCTCCCGCTGACCCTGAAGGGCACGCGGAGCATGCTGGCGATGCAGAAGCTCCAGCCCGAGCTCAAGAAGATCCAGAACAAGTACAAGGACGATCGCCAGAAGCTCAACGAAGAGATGATGGCGTTCTACAAGGAGAACAACATCAACCCGGTCTCGGGTTGCTTGCCGCTCCTGCTGCAGATGCCGGTGTTCATCGTCTTGTACCGGACCCTCTTCCAGCTGCTGAACCGGGCGCCCTACGGCTACGACATGGGTGCCGCCGCCGTCCGGGCCACCACCAACGTGAACGGTGGCATCTGGGAGCGGTTCGGCTTCTTCCAGCCCCAGCACATCTCCCACACCTCGCAGCTCTACATCGACCTCAGCAACACCCGGGTCATGGAGGCCTGGGGCATGAACCTCGCCGAGTCGGCCCAGAAGGCGCTGCGCGAGGGTGTCGGCCATGCGGCGGCGTACATCGTCCTCGTCCTGCTGGTGACGGCGACCTCGTACTACCAGCAGAAGCAGGTCTCGGGTCGGAACACGCAGGCACAGGTCAACCCACAGCAGCAGATGCTGATGCGGATCATGCCGCTGTTCTTCGCCTTCATCTCGTTCACCCTGCCCGCCGGCATCGTCGTCTACTTCCTCGTGTCGAACCTGTTCCGGGTCGGCCAGCAGGCCCTGATCACCCGGACCATGTACCGCGACGACAGCGGACCCCTGGCCACCACCGGGCGAGTTAGTGACAAATCGTCAAACAAATCCTCTGCTGATGCAGAGAAGCCCAAGGGTTTCTTCGCCCAGATGAAGGAGATCGGGCTGCCGAACCCGGGGGCCGCGGGCGACGACGCCAAGGCGTCGTCCTCGTCGAGCGGGGCCGCCAAGGCCAACGCCAAGGCCAAGGCCGGATCTGGATCATCGGGATCGAAGGGATCCACCACCACGTCGACCACGTCGACGGCTGGACCGAGCCGAGCCGCACCATCCGCGGCCAACCGGTCCAAATCCAAGAAGAAGAGGAGGTGATCGCTCGTGCAATGGGTTGAGACCACCGGGCGCACCATCGAGGACGCCAAGGAAGCCGCGCTGGACCAGCTCGGCATCGACGAGAGCGAAGCGGAGTTCGAGGTCGTCGAGGAGCCCAAGACCGGGCTCTTCGGCCGCCCCCGCGGCGAGGCCCGCATCCGGGCCCGCGTCGTGCCGAAGGCCCCCCGGCCCAAGCAGGAGCGCCGGCCGCGCCGGCAAAAGGGCGGCGGCAAGGACCGCAGCAGCGAACCCGCGGCGGCGGGCGCCGAGTCGGATGAGGACGCCTCCGCCGGTGATGCCGACGCCGGTACCAGCCAAGGCGGTGGCAACCGTCGAGGCGGCGGTCGCAAGCGCTCTGGATCGAACGGTGGCGGCCGTCCCGCCAAGAACCAGCAGGAAGGCAATCAGATGACCGACGAAGAGGTCCCGGTCAGCGATCAAGCTGACATCATCACCGAGTTCCTCGAAGGCCTGCTCGATTCGCTGGGCGCCGAGGGAACGGTCACGCGCACCGTGGTCGACGACGAGACCATCGAGCTCGGGGTGGAGGGCGACGATCTCGGCCTGCTGATCGGCCCGAAGGGCCAGACGCTCACCGCGGTGCACGAGCTGTCCCGCACGGTCCTGCAGCGCCGGGCCACCGGGCGCCACGTCGGCCGCGTTCGGATCGACATCGGCGGCTACCGCCAGCGGCGCCAGGAAGCCCTCGCCCGCTTCGTGCGCCAGCAGGCCGAGGCGGTCTTGAGCGAGGGCGCGGCCCGGGCGCTCGAGCCGATGAACTCGGCGGACCGCAAGGTGGTCCACGACACGGTGAACGAGATCGCCGGCGTCGAGACGGTGTCCGAAGGCGCCGACCCCGACCGCCGCGTGGTGATCGTCCCCGAGGGCGCCAGCGCGTGACCCTCGAGCTGACCGGCCTCCTGGAGGAGGCCCGCCAGCGCGGTTTCCTGGGCCCGGGCCCGGTCGAGCCACACCTCGACCACGCCCGGGCCTTTGCCGTTGCTGCGGGCGAAGCCCCTGCCCGTGCCGTCGACCTGGGCGCGGGGGGTGGCCTTCCCGGCCTGGTCCTCGCCCACGAGGTCTGGCCGGGCACCGCCTGGACGTTCGTGGATGCCCAGCGCAAGCGCACCGACTTCCTCGCCGAGGCGGTCGAGGCGCTGGGCCTCGATGACCGCGTCGTGGTCGTCACCGAGCGGGCGGAGATCATCGGCCGAGACGCCGAGCATCGTCGCACCTACGACCTGGTGGTGTCTCGGAGCTTCGGCCGGCCCGCGGTCGTAGCCGAGTGCGCCGCTCCCCTGCTGCGGCCCGGTGGCCGGCTCGTGGTGAGCGAGCCGCCCGCCACCAACGTGTCCGATCGGTGGCCGACGGCGCCACTGGCCACGCTCGGGTGCGCTCCGGCGCAAGCCCAGGTCATCGGGGAGGGCGAGGGCTACCACTTCGTCCGCATCGACCAGGCTGAGGTCACCGCCGATCGGTTTCCCCGGCGCGTGGGGATCCCCACCAAGCGCCCGCTCTTTTGACCGGACGCTCCCGGGGCGTGCAGGCCCTGGCGCCTGGTGTCCGCTGGCTGGCGCTCGATCTGGTCCATGTCGGTGCTCTCCGGTGTGGCGCGGGCAGCGCTGCTCGGGCTCGGGCGCCTCACCCGAGCCCAAGAACGTCCGCACGAGCCACTCGTCGATGACCGGCGAAGACCCGGTGCCGGCTGTTGTGTTCGGGAGGGCCTCGGGAACGGGGCGGCAGGAGCTCATGGCCTCGGTCGGTCGTTCCGCCATCGGTGACCGGGCCGCAGGGGTCGGTGGTGGATGCGAGCGGGTTCTTGGCGCTCGCGGTGCCACCCGCGCTGAGGCCGGCGACGTCCTGACCTGCGCATCGTCCGCCGAATAGGCCGACAGAACCGGGCGTCCCGGGTCGGTGGTCGCCCGCAGTCCGTCGGGAGTTGGAGAGGGCGCCGACGTGGGCCGTCGGCAGGGTGGGAGCGCGTGGGGGCCCTGTCGAACGGGTGCCCACTTCGCTTGACCACCGTTTCACGTGAAACAGGCGGGGGACTGGCAGAACGGCTCGTCCACTGCGGCGTTGTCCCTTCCCTG
>Ga0182745_1000469_pt1 | contig 45688 bp, 38 predicted proteins | sample eDN3rd30CKraftBY_FD_128523 | JGI IMG/M metagenome (GOLD analysis project Ga0182745, IMG submission 128523) | Enriched backyard soil microbial communities from Emeryville, California, USA - eDNA 3rd pass 30_C Kraft BY (version 2) (version 2) | ecosystem: Environmental > Terrestrial > Soil >...
AACACGGCGACTTCTAGCCCGCCTTGGGCGGGAGGGCTTTGAGCCGAGCTTGGCTCGGAACTGGACTTCAGTCCTTAACAATGAAGCCCACGCCTTTAGGCGGGGGAGCAATTCACTCGTACGCGATGAAGACGCGCGGGGGCGAGAACTTCTTGAGTAAATCTTGAAGTTTCAGGTCGCGTTGTGGTTGTTGTAGGGAATTTCAGGAGGATTTCGGTAAGATTTTCAAGAGTGCCTGGGCCCGATTCCTCACGCCGACCAGCCCGGACTTGCTCAATGACGCGATTTCGGGCTGGAGCGACTGAGCGAGTTCAGGCTGCTTGCGAGTGATTGAATAATCAAGGGCCTGGAGGGCTTCGAGCTCGATCGCCTCGATCTTGCTTTGCTTCTCGGTGGGCGACTTGAGTGAGATGACCTTGGCCAGGTCTGCTGGAGTCAGCATCTCACGATAGATGCCCGCCGACGCAAGATCGCCGCGTCGGCCCAAGGCGATCGCCGCGTTGTACCGGGCATAACAATCCGTGTCCTTCAGTCGTTCCCGAAGGGCCTGGGCGGCTTGCTCTCCCCCGAAGAACCCGAGGGCATAGGACGCGGCCTGCCTTAGTTCAGCGTTCGGATCTTCGGACGTGACCGCCAGAGCCTCGACAATGTCAGATCGCTCGAGCTTGCCATCAAGTCGAGCGGCGTGCTTGGCCAGGCTAATGGTGGCGGCGAGGCGGACCTGAGCGGCAGCCTTGGGAGCGAGCGCTCGCGCGAGGGTGGCGAGCGTGTCGATCGATTGTCCCCCCGCGACCTGGGCATCCAACGTTTGGAATGCGCCGAGGGTCAGGGCGACGTACTGAGTTAACTCGGGGTTATCCTTTTGCTCCAGGTCATGAGCCAGGAGGTCGGTCAGCTCACCCAGCAACTTAGGGTCGGAGGCAAGCTTGGGGTCGTTCTGGATGAGGCTTGCCAACTCATAGGCCGCGCGCCAGTGAGCGCTGGGCGACCGGAGCATTCGGACGTACTCCATCGCGTCCCGCTCGCCTCCCGCGAGTTTGCCGAACAGGAGCCAGACGACGATGACGACGGCGACGACCACCGCGGGAATGACGAAGAGCTGGACGATGAAGCCGGCCGAAGGGGCCTCGACGGGGGGAAGGTCGGTCAGTGCCGGGTCACGCGCGGGGTCGTGGTGATTCGGTCGTTCATTCTGGCTCATGGAGAAATATCAATCTACCCAAGTGGGGTGGCGTTGATCAGGAAAACGGACCGCTCGGCGAACCAACCGGGTTTTGATGTTGGACGCGTTCCACGCAACCGACCATGAGAATCCAGTTTAGAGATTCTCCGCGCGTCGTCAAGCAACCGAATCCGGGGAGTGGAGTTGTGTTTGATCCTTCGCGTCTCCCCCTCGAGGACGAGCGGATTCCAGAGGATTGACCCCGGAGAACGCCAACCTTACGGCGAGGGAATCTCGGTCGCCGTCTCACCTTCTCGCGCGGTTGCGTTCGTCGGTTCGGGTTGGGGCTGGAGGTTCCTTGATGTCATCCACCTCCACGCATAATAAAGGGGGATGCCCGAGAGAATGCTGAGGATCGAGATGGTCGAAACGACCCTGCGCTCCGAAAAGGCCGCACCCGTGAGAATCGAGGTGAAGAGCAGGTAGATCGCGGGAGTAATGGGATATCCGGGGGTCTTGAACGGCCGAGGGAGATCTGGCTGGCGGAAGCGGAGAACATAGACCGAGGAGACGGTGAGCATCGAGAAGAGGGCCAGGCCGACGCTGGCATAGACCACCAAGCTATCAAACGAGCCGGTCCAGAGAAGCGTCAGGGTGCAGAGGACTTGCAAGATGGTGGCGATCAAAGGGGTCGCCGCTCGGGATGAGAGTCGGCCGGCGATGGCGGGGAATTGCCCCGCCCTGGCCATGGCGAAGACGACCCGAGGGCCGGTCAGCAAGTACGCGCTCAGCGTTGAGAGGAGCGTCAGGCCGATCGAGAGTGAAAACAGGTGTGCCGCTCGCGCGCCGAACAGGCGCTCGGCCGCAAGCTGAGCAATCGGTACGATCACCTCGAGTTTCTTATCCGGTGGAAAGGGATTCTCAGGCCCATCGACAAGCTGGCGGATATCGTCGATCGAAAGGGCCAACGCATAGACGATATTGATACCCAGGTAGACCACGACCACGATACCCGTACCGAGCAGGATCGCGCGCGGAAGCTTTTTTTGGGGCTCGGCAATCTCTCCCGCCAGGTATGAGGCGGCGTTCCATCCGACATAGGCATAAGAAATATAAACAAGAGAAAACATCATGGCCGTGAGTCGAGGCCGGGTCAGCGGCAAGGGGTCGGTGAGATTCGGGTAGTGAGACCAGCCGACCGCCAGCCCCGCCAAGACGAATATGCCGAGGATCGCGATATTGGTGGAGGTGAACCAGGTCTGAAGCCGGGCCGTGGCGCGTCGGCTGGTGACATGAATGATCGCGAAGGTAAGGATCGAGAACGTGGCGAGTCCGCGCTGGGCGACCACGGCCGTCGCCCCTTCGAGCGCCAAGGGGCTGAGCAGAAACTTGGCCGACGCGACGGCCGCCGCGGCGCAAGGGGCGGAGAACCCAATCAGGAACGACACCCAGCCAGAGAGGAACGCCGCCAAGGGCCCATAGGCTTCGTGCAGATAGACATAGTCCCCCCCGGTCCGCGGCATTGAGGCCGAGAGTTCGCACAGGCTCAGCGCGCCCGACGCGGCGATCACACCGCCGAGTACCCAAAGGCCCAGCATCAAGGCATTGCTCTCCACGAAGTACATTGTGAAGCCCGACATCGTCAGGATGCCAACCCCCACCATGCTGGCCACGACGATAAAGGTGGCCATGGGTAGGCCGAACTCGGCAGGCATACCGGCCGTGCCCGGCTTCACCGGTTGATTCCCCTGCCCTGTCGTATCCATCGCCGGTCGCTCCAGTGACTCTCGTGCACAACGCGATCGAGAACGCACCGGATCATAGGCTCAGGCGCCCTCATTCTCAATGGACGATCGCCAGGTGGCGCATCCGTTGAAAATTTGTAACATGAAGATTGTTGGAAATTTATGATAAATGCATAATTGGATTTGTAATTTAATGAAGTCGCATGGTTCCGTAATTCCACGGATACGGTAAACAGAAGGCCTCGACCGTCAGGTGAAAGGTAAACCTGAACCAATGAGGAAAGGGAGAAGGGACCAGGTCCCTTCTCCCTTTTCTGGTGATCACGTACGTTCTCGAGCTTGGTCGTTATCTCCGCGAGCCAGCTCGAGCGGTGCGGCAGAGAGGTTTTCAACGCTCAGTCGAGGGGGAAACGAGCGGCCTTGGCGGGGGCGGCGGTTGTTGAATTACATCCTTGAACTGGGCACTCGTGGGGGAGTACTGACTCGACTCCTGAGGAATCTCCGAGACCCCAGAGGCGTCGTCCGTCAGGGGAGCGTTGAGGTCGGGCTCGCTCTGGCTAGGAACGGCCGGTTCGGTCGCTTGAATGGTGGGCTGGCTCGTGACGGCCAGTCGGCTCAGGGCCATACCGGCGGCGTCGCGAACCACCTGACGATTATCGAGCGCGGAGGCCTGACGCAACGGCTCAGAAGCCCTGGGGTCGCCAATCTCCCCCAGCGCGTTGGCCGCGGCGACTCTTACATCCTTGTCCCAGTCGTTCCGGAGTCGATCCGCCAGCGGGGCGACAGCTCGAGGGTCTCGAAGCCGTCCCAGCGTGTAGGCCCCTTCGATTCGACTGTTATCGTGGTTGCTCGAGAGCCGTCCAATCGCGTTGGCAACCGGGTCGACCACAACCGTTGCCGCGGGGGCCTGGGCCACCGGAACGTACGGTTGCGGAGGTGTGTAAACCACGGTAGGGGGAGCCACCGGTGCGACATAAACCGGAGCCGGCTGAGCGACGTAGACCGGCGGAGGGGGTGAAGCCAGCGCCGAGCCCGCGAACATCCCCAGGCCGAACAGACCGCCGCCGACCGCCAGAGCCGTTCCCCAGCCCGGCCCGCGATCGACCACGATATTCCGTTCAACCACGACTGGGCCGCGCGGACCAAAACCGCCGCGATGTCCCGTGGGGACATACCCACGCGCTGAGTAAGGGACGGGACCACGCGGACTTCGAATGGCCGTGGCATGCGTCTGGAACGACCCGCCGGGGCGTTGGATCGACACCTGCCGGTCCACGAAACCAGGGCCGCGCTCACGGGAGATGCTCCGTTGAACCGTACGTCCCCCCGGGCCGGTCACGCTGATATCCCGCGACCGCGAATTCTGCGCCCAGCACGGTAATTGGCAAGTTCCAAGGGCCAGTGCCAGCCCGGCGCTGAACCAAAGTTTCTTCATGATGGTCGAGCTCCCTTCCACTCCGTCGGAGAGGTTTTGCGTCCGAATCCGGCGATCGTCGATTGGGCCGGCGCGGCGAGATTTTTATGCTCCGCGCCTTTTTTGTGAAGCCCAATTCTTATTGAGGTGGTTCGAGAGTCCCAAGGTATTGGTTCGTTCGCCCTCTCAGATCCGCCTTGGGATCACGGGATCGAGCCAAGCTCTGCTCTCTTTCGCTCTGGCGAATCGTTCCGCGGGGCCCCTGATCTGCTTAGAACGACTCCAATTCACGCGGCATGCTCGAATTTCGAACTTGTCTGTAAGCATTTGACGAATATGTTTGGTTGCTCTACAATGCCGTGTTGGATCGCCGTGTGGATCCGGGATAATCCATCAAAACTCGTGCGTTACTATCCAGTTACGCCAAAAAATGTCCGCCTCGTAGACAGCGAGGTATCGCGTGCGGAAGGTAACTAAGTTAAGAGCCTCGCTTCGAGGACGATCACAAACGCAAGGGGAATATCGTGTCGCTTACCCCAACGACCTTGGGAAGGAGACTTCGAGAAGCTCGCGATAACCGTCGGCTTACTCAGGACCAGGCCGCCCAAGCTGTCGGACTTTCGCGGACCGCGTTGGTCCATATCGAGAGCGGGAAGCGGTCGCTTTCGACCTTGGAACTTGCGGAACTCGCGAAGCTCTACCACCGATCGGTCGCTGACTTCTTCGTAGAGGGCGAGATTGATCCACAGCAGGAAGAGGATCCGCTTCCCATCATCCACCGGCTCCTTCCCGAACTCGTCCGCGACCCCCAGGTGAGTTGCCAGGTGTCTCGATGCGTGGAGCTTTGCTCGATCGGCGCGGACCTGGAGACGACACTCGGCATTGAAGAACCAAGGAATCTCCCCGTCTATGAAACGAAAGGACCGGCCCGACCTGCCGAGGCGATTCGCCAGGGTGAGCGGGTCGCGGAGGCGGAACGAAGGCGACTGGGGTTAGGATACGGCCCGATCGCCGATATGGCGGACCTCCTCTGCGCTCAGGGAATCTGGACTTCGGGCATACGTGGGCTGCCTAACGAGTTGTCCGGTATTTTCTTCCGACATTCCTCGTGCGGGCTCGTCATTCTGGTGAACGACGACCATCTTCGCTGTCGCAAACGGTTCTCCTACGCTCACGAATACGCTCATGTTCTTCTCGACCGGAAGTCGACGAGTACCCTCGTGAGCAGCAAGGAGAATGCGCAGGAGTTCATCGAGCGTCGGTCAAACGCCTTCGCCGCCGCGTTCCTGCTTCCCGCCGAAGGGATTCGATGGTTTCTCGACCTTTTGGAGAAGGGCAGGCCGAGCCGCCGCTATCGCGTGACTTCGACCTCGGTAGGCGATGAGCCAGTCGAAGCCGAGGAGCGTCTCGCACCTGGCTCGCAGCAGATTACCTATCAGGATGTCGTGGCCCTCGCCCGCCATTTTGACGTGAGCTATCCTGTTGCCGTTCACCGATTGAGCGACCTCGCATTCATCAACAACGAAGAGAAGGCGCGCCTCCTTGACAGGGCGATTCTCAGCGCTCGGCTTCTTAGTTCGCAGGATCGGTTTGATGACGAACGGCGCTCCGCGTGGAGGCCCGAGCAAAATCTGGTCAACCAAATCGTTCGGCTCGCAATCGAAGCATACCGCCGCGAGGAAGTTTCCCAGGGATGGCTTCGAAGCCTAAGTGATAAGCTGGAGATTCCCGCCGAGGAACTTGTCGAACTCGCCGAGGCAGCGATAGAGAGTTGAAAGCAATTACAAGGACGAGCGCTCTTGGCAACGGCTGGCCGATCGGACGCCATCATCGACTCCTCGACCCTGGTCAACTTTCTGAAGATTGACCGGTCCGACCTCCTGGCAAGCCACTTGGACTATCGCTTTATCGTCGTCGATGCCGTCCGGGCGGAGGTAACGAAGTACTACGCGGCCCAAGTATCGAGGCTCGAGGCCGCGCTCGCTGCTGGACAGCTTTTCCCGGACCTACCCGCGGCGGCAACCTCCATTGCCGAACTCGCAGCCTATGCCGCAATGGCTTCCATCAAAATCGGAGTCGGCGAGCGCGCCTCCATCGCCGCGGCGAGGACTCGCGGGATCCCGCTCGCGATGGACGACGAACGGGCCTGGAAACGGGCGGGAAGTGGCATCGTGCGATTGGATACCGTAAGCGTGATGGTGACTCTCATTAAGACGGGGATCATTGATGTGGCCGCGGCCGATGCCATCAAGCTCGACTGGGAATGTAATCACAAATTCATTAAGAAACACTTCTCTAGCTTTGCTGAGTTAATACGCTAATCAACTCATGGGTCGGCCCATGACTGCGACTGCTAAACAAACGCACTGGCTGGCTCGAGAGAGCGTCGACGCCAGGTCAACCGGCCGAGCCTGGCCGTTCCGACCGAGTCCCGGCCTTTAACGCTTACGTCGCTTGGCCTTTTTCTTTCCGAGCTTTTTTGGTCGTTCCGGACGCTTTGTGTTCGTTTTAGCTTCCTTGGCGCGAGGAGGTTCGACGCTCGGGCGTGGTGCGCGACGGATGGGAAGGTTCCCTTCCACTTGCAAACTGCTGTCCGCCGGAACCATGTCGAGCTCGCGGCGATCGATGTCGATCCGCGCGATTCGAACCTCGATCCGGTCGCCGAGCCGATAGCGTCTGCCCGACCGTCGGCCGATCAGGGTGTGCGTCTCGGACTCAAGGTAATAGTGGTCGTCGGCGAGGCTCGAGACATGCAAGAGCCCTTCCACCGGCAGCGGAATGATCCGACAGAACACGCCGAAGTCTTCAACCGCGATGATCGTGGCGTCGAAGCGTTCTCCGATCTTCTCCTGGAGATAGGTGAGAAGTTTGATTTTGACCAGCTCGCGTTCGGCCGCCTCGGCCCGTCGCTCGGTGTGAGTGCAGTGCTGGGCCAGAGTGGTCAGCTCATCGAAGTCGGTCTTGGGCTTCTTGCCGGAGAGTAGCGCGGTTAACTGGCGATGGACCTGGAGGTCGGGATAGCGCCGAATCGGCGAAGTGAAGTGGCAGTAATTTTCGCTCGCCAGAGCGAAATGCCCTTCGGGTTCGGGGGTATAGGCTGCCTGCTTGAGGCTCCGTAGGAGGCCATAGTGAACGGCGGGTTCCTCGGGTTTGCCCGCGGTTTCGGCCAGGACGCGTTGGAGCTCGAACCGGCTCAAGGGGTTCTCGATCCGCAGACCCAGGCTTCGGGCGAACTCGGCGAATGCCATCAGCTTGGTTGGTTCTGGGTCGGGATGAGCCCGGCGCAGGAATCCGACGCTCTGCTCGGTCAAGTGAGTGGCGACCGCCTCGTTGGCGGCGAGCATGAAGTCTTCGATCACCTGGTGGCTCTCGTCGTTGGAGGCCAGGTGGGCTCCGACCACTTCCCCTTGGTCGCCAAGGTCGACCTCGACCGATGGCATGTTTAACTCGAGGCCGCCTCGTTCTTTCCGCCGCTTGCGCAGGATTTGAGAGAGCTCGAGCATCTGGCTGAGCATGCGAACGACGTCGGGGTGAACGCCTTCGTGCGTTTCGCCGGGAGCCATCATGACCGCGAAGGCTTGCTCATACGTGAAACGCTGGTCAACCTGGATCGCGGAGCGGGCGAAGCTCATTCCGGTGCGGACCCCGTCGCTGTTGAACTCCATGAAGGCGCTGAGGGTATAGCGCACTTTCCCCGCCTGGAGGCTGGCCAGGCTATTGGAGAGGATCTCGGGGAGCATGGGGAGGACGCGGTCGGGCAGGTAGACGCTGGTCCCGCGCTTGCGGGCGGTTCGGTCGAGGTCCGATCCGGGGGCGACGAAGTGGGAGACGTCGGCGATGTGGACTCCCAGGTTCCAGTAGCCTCGATCGTCGCGTGAGAGGGTAATCGCGTCGTCGAAGTCGCGCGCCGTGACCGGGTCGATCGTGATGGTCAAGGTGTCGCGCAGGTCGAGCCGATCGCCGATCTGGTCCTCGGAGAACGCCTTCGCAACCTGCCTGGCTTCGAGGAGTGTTTCTTCGTCGAAGGTGTCTGGGAGGTTGTAGGCCCGAATGATGGAGATGGTATCGACACCGGGGTTGCCTCGTGGCCCGAGGACCTCGGTGATGACCCCCTCCCCCTCGATGTAGGGTGTGGGATAGCGGACCATCTCGATGACGACCTTGTCGCCTGGCTTCGCCCCTTTCGCGCCGGGATCGCCCACGTGAACGGGTTCGCGAAAGGTGGTGCCATCAATGTGAACGAACCCCCAGCCCGCATCTTCGAAATAGGTGCCGACGAAAACTCCCGATGCGCGGGCGATGACCTGGATAATCCGCCCTTCCCGGTTCATGCCGGGCGACCTGGGGCGTTTGGTAATTTTGACCGCGACCTCATCTCCGCTTGAGGCGTCGCGACTGGCCTCACCTGGGATGAAAATCTGTTCCGACTTCTCCGTGGTGTTGTGCGGTCGGACGAAACCGAAGCCCTTGCTCGAGCGGCGGAACAGGCCGACGATCGCCTTCTTGGTCTCGGGTTTGGACAGCCTTCGGTCCTTGGCGATCTCGAGCCGGCCCTCTTTCACCAGTTCCTTGACCGCCGAGCGAAAGGCGCCATAGTCCTCGGCTTCGATTTTGAGCCGGCGCGCCATGGCCTTGAGCGTCAGGGGTTTGTAGTCGGGTTCCGATACGAGCGACATTACCTGATCGGTGGGCGCGGTCATGGCATTTGGGTCTCTTGGCTCACCCATTGAGTGTCGAATTCAAGGGAGTCCGGGACTCATACTTTTTTGAAATCGACGAAATCCAAGGGGATTGAGAGCGCCGAGGTCGGTTGCGAAGCCTCCGCGACCACGAAGCTCCTGAAGTGCGGGACAGGTTTAGCTTAGTGGATCGGGAGTCCTGCGTCCAACGCGATATGACCAGATAGATGGGGTGGCACGCTCCAGGGTTCGGGCTGGGAAGAGACGATCGGGCGCACCGGCCGGCTTGAAACCCGTCGTGACCGAGGTGGGTTCCGCTGGCCTTTCGCCGCCTCTTTCAGAGTCAGACTTCTTCCTCGTCTGGCGGAGTTCCGTTCGCCAAGGCGCCCCCCTTGAACAGCCGGCGGCCCAGGTTCTGCTGAAACGGCGTCCAGCTCGACTCTCGGCACGGGTCGTCGCGGATCTCCCGGCTAAATGTATGGATCTTGGCGTCGAGATTATCGAGGTAGTGCAAGGCGATGGCTTCGAGCGTCATCGGGACCTTCGGGCTGCCGAACTCATGCGTTCCGTGGTGGCTCACGATCATGTGCTTGAGCCGGAGCAGGAGTTCCGCGGGGAAAGGTTCGCCGGTCAGGTCGGTGGTTTGCTCCACCTTGTCGCGAAGCATCTCCACGCCCATGACGAGGTGACCGATCAATTGCCCTTCGTCGCTATAAGCGAAGGCTCGGTCGTAACTGAGCTCGCGCACCTTGCCAATGTCGTGGAGGAAGATCCCCGCGAGAAGCAGGTCGCGGTCGAGGTCGGGGTACAGGTCCACGATGCGGTCGGCGATGGTCAGGATGGTGACCACATGCTCGAGCAGCCCGGCATGATAGGCATGGTGGTTCTTGATTCCCGCCGGCGCGGTGGTGAACTGGCGGACGAACTCCTCGTCGATCAGAAAGCACTCGACCAGGGCGCGCAGATGCGGGTTGCTGATGCTGAGCAAGATTTCGCGCAAGCGGGCGGTCAGACGGGCGACGTTCTGGGAGCTCTGCGGGAGGTAGTCCTCCGGCTCGATGCGCGAGGAATCGACCACTTCGATATGCGAGAGGATGAGCTGCAACGCACCCTGGAAGACCTGGGTTTTCCCTCGAACGCGTAGGTAATCTCCCGGCTCGAAGGTCCGAGCCAGCCCCTCGCTCGCGTTCCAGAGCCGTGCGCCGACACTCCCTGTTTTGTCCCGGAGCTCGAGATGCAGGTAGAGGTTTCCCTGCCGGTTGGCGCGAAGCTGCTTGTCGGCGACCAGGTAGGACTCGTCGACCGCGTCTCCATTGCTCAACTGATTGACATAACGTCGGCTGCTCATGCGTCAAATTGACCGTGGGTGCGGAACCGGTTGGTTCGTTGAAGGAGATTCGACGACGCGGTATGGGAAAGGGCAGATTGTAGGGAGCGGGCATGGCCGTGGTCAAGGGACCTCGACCCTACCGCCGGGAAGAGACAGGTCAGCCCTTGGCTGAAGGCATCAAGAGTCGATTGTGTTTGAAAGTGTGAACTTGATCGCATTCCTGAACCACGAGCGGGCTGATAGAGCGACCAGCTCGTGGCTCAGGCGGCGGTCGGTCACGCGAGGAATTATCCGTCAACTCGCGGCGTGAACCAACCGGATCAGGCATTAGCGCAAGATGATATCGGACGGCGGCTCCGTGGTCCCGTTGTCCGTGCTTCCGGTCCCTTGGTTAATCCGGTATGGGAACGGAAGTCCGCCGGTATCGGTGTTGAAGTCGAGGACTCCGGCGGGGGGAAGGCCCTCGACCGGCGGGCCGACTTTATGGACCAGGCTGAGTGTGGCGCCATTCCGCCGGGCCCGGCCGAGCCGATTGCCCTGGGCGATGGTATTGGTGGGATCGACCACCACGCCGATGTAATAGCTTCTCAGTCGGTCGGTCAGTTGGACTGGAGAACCCACGATTGTGACAACGTTGTTTCGGGGATTGATCGTGTCCGGAAGAACGCTTCCGTCCTTCGAGGGGACCGTCTCAATGCCTGAGATGTTGTCGATGGTGTAGGTCGCGATCGTCGCGCTTCCAGGACCAAAATTCTGATCGACCGAGGCCACCAGCGCCACGGTAACGGGACCTTGGACCGCGGTATCCACCGGGCCGAAGTTGGCGACCCGAATGTTCGGGCTGATCACATCGCCGGGCTGGATGGTCGCGGGTAAGTCGATGTCGATCGCTTCGAGCTGAGGGAAGGGCTGGGCGACGCGTACCGTCGACTTCCGGCTGATGTTGTTGGTGTAGTCCGACTCGAGGAAGCTCTGTTCCGGATTCACCTGGAAGAACACGTCGAACTGCCCGCCCGCGCCGGGGAATCCACGCGGCCGGCTCGGCAGCATGAAGCTCGCCGTGAATTGCTGAACATCATTTTGCTCGATACCGGGAATAGTGAAGGTACCGATCGCGACCGCCCGCCGGTTGGCGAACCTTCCCTTGGGGGAGGCATAGACCACCACGGTGGACGGCGGGGCGTCCGCGGTGCTCGTGGCCCCCTGCTCGAGCGAGAGCGGTTCGATCAACGTGCTCGAGCCGGTATTCTTGACGTCGACGGTGACGGTCAAGGGGTTACCCCAGGACGCCGCCGGTGCGGTAAAGCCCTGAATGGTCAGGTCGGGAAGCGAGTAGCCCAGTGGCGAGTACGCCATGAGCTCGCGTCCTTCCAAACGCTCGAGGGTGCTGAGACCAGGTCGGCGTGGGGCGCGACCTTTCCGGCGATTGCGCCGGGATTCCCATGGTAACACCGAAACACCTCCCTGCGGCGGAGATAGCCCCAACGACTCGCATCGAACGCGTTGAAGCGATTCTCGAGGCCATCAACCTTGTTGACTTTCGGCGAGTGAACTTCAAAGCCGGTACGGCCCACTAAGAGAATGGTGGGACCACCGGCCACTGCTTCTAGTTTGTCGTCAGCCCCCCCGCGGGAAATTGGGTGCAATTCCACGTCCCAACGGCTTTTGGGTCGACCCTTGAACAAGATGCCGAGCACGCGGAACATCGCATTTCGAAGGGGTATGCAGGTCGTTGGGAATTGATCGAGAAGTCCGCGCTCCGCGCTCAACGTGGGATCTGGTAGATTAGTCCACCCAATCGATTCGAACTCGCCCGACCTGGGCTGGTACCAGGCGATCGATTGGCAAAGCCCCGGTCTCTCGAGAAGGCCGCTATCGAACGAGGAGTGATTCCGTGCGCTGGTCGAAAGCCCTGATCCCGACTCAGAAAGAAACTCCGGCCGATGCCTCGGCCCCAAGCCACGTCTTCCTTCTACGAGCGGGGATGGTGCGACAGCTCGGCGCGGGAGCCTATACCTATCTCCCACTGGGGCTGCGCGTTCTGAACAAGGTGGTGCGGATCGTCCGCGAAGAAATGGACAACGCCGGCGCGTCCGAGATCTTGATGCCGGCCCTCCAGCCAATCGATCTTTGGAAGGAATCGGGGCGCTACGAGACCTTCGGCGAGCTCTTGATGCAGCTCACCATCAGCAACAATCAGACGATGGCCCTCGGGCCGACCCACGAAGAAGTGATCACCGACCTGGTGCGCGACCTCGTTAAGTCGTACCGTCAACTTCCGATCACCCTCTACCAGATCCAGACCAAGTTCCGGGACGAGCCTCGACCCCGCTTCGGGATTTTGCGCACGCGTGAATTCCTCATGAAAGACGCGTATAGCTTCGATGCCGACGTCGAGCAGTTGAACGCCAGCTACGACGCCATGTACGAAGCCTACTGCCGGATCTTCGACCGATGCGGTATCCCTTACGTGATCGTCGAGGCGGAGAGCGGCCCGATCGGCGGAGATAGCTCGCACGAGTTCATGGTCCCCTCCTCCACGGGAGAGGACGTGGTGGTTCAGTGCCCCGCCTGCCAGTACGCCGCGAATCGCGAACGCGCGGAGATCGGTGGACCCAAGGAGGGCGAGACTCCCCCTGCTCGTCCCGAGAACGCCCCTCCGTACGAGAAGGTCGAGACCCCCGGGCGCAAGACGATTCAGGAAGTCTGCGACTTCCTCAAAGTCGATGAGTCTCAGACCTCAAAGCTTCTCGTCTTCTTGGCGGACGACCGTCCCGTGGCCGTGATGGTCAGAGGGGACCACGAGGCCAACGAAGCCAAGGTGCGGCGTGCCTTCGAGGCCACCACGCTCGTGCCGGCCGAGCCGGCGACCGTCGAGAAGCTCATTGGGCTGCCGCTTGGATTCCTCGGCCCGGTCGATCTCACCATCCCCCTCATCATCGATCGCTCGGTCGCGGCCATGACCGAGACGGTTGTGGGCGGGAACGCGGTGGACCTGCACCTGAAGGGGGTTGTCCCCGGGCGCGACTTCTCACTCGAGAAGGTGGCCGACCTGCGGAACGCGGCGGAAGGTGATGCCTGCCCTCGCTGCGGCGACACGATGATCGTCAACCATGGAATCGAGATCGGCCACGTCTTCAAGCTTGGCACCAAGTACTCGAAGGCCATGGGGGCGACCTTTCTGGACGACCAAGGGGCTCAGATCCCGTTGATCATGGGCTGTTACGGAATCGGTGTGAACCGAATCGTCGCGGCGGCCGTCGAGGCGGGGCACGACGACAACGGAATCGTTTGGCCGTTGCCCCTTGCCCCCTACCAGGTTCTGGTCGTGCCACTTCAGACCCAGAACCCTGCTGTCATGGAGACCGCCGAGACGATCGAGAAACAACTGGAGGAGGCCGGGATCGACGTCTTGACCGACGACCGGGAGCAACGCCCAGGCGTGAAGTTCAAGGACGCCGACCTGATCGGTATACCGCTCCGGATCGTGATCGGCGAGCGTGGACTCAAGGAAGGGACCATCGAGGTCAAGTGGCGCACCGATGACGCTCCCCAACAGGTCTCCGCCGCGACGGCGGCGGAGTCGATCCTCGCGATGATCGAGACGACCCGAAAGGGGCTCGAATCGACCTCGATCGAGCGGCGGATGGCACGCGCGGCGGCCAAGGGACAATGAGCGTACCGGTTCGGAAAACACCGTACGTCCTACTGGGGCTGATGACGCTTTTCACCCTGGGAGGTCCGCTGGTCATTTTCCTAACGCTCAAAGGGGGGGCGCGATCACAGTGGCCCCCCGACCGCCCCATCGAACGCTGGGTTTTCGGTGGGGTCGTGGCGGCCGTGATCATCCTGATGACCGCCTGCCTCTGGGTGGGGCTGGCGAACTGGCGAGCCCTGACCGCCGCCTCGTCCCAAAGGGGCAGCCGGGCGCAACCGGATTCCCCTGCCGTTGATGAATCTTTCAAATCTGACTAAAATCTCATAAAGCGAGAAGCCAAGGGGCGAACGTCTGATTTGGATTGTCAGGGGTTTGATAGGCAGCCGTCTTCCACGCTCAGGTTGATGGGGTGGCGGGCGGCCTGTGATGTTCGATGGATCAGGCAGAAGTAGAGAGGCGGGTCAGGTCATGCCGGCTGAAGCAGCTCGGATGGAGGAGATTCGCGAGAAGGTCCAGGCTGGCCAGCGGTTGAGCTTCGAGGACGGGCTCACGCTGGAGGGGTCGAACGACCTGTTCGCGATCGGCCAGATGGCCAACCTGGTTCGCGAGCGATACAACGGGAACTTTGGCTATTACAACGTCAACACGCACATCAACCCGACCAACGTCTGCGTTTACAAGTGCGACTTCTGCGCTTTCCGGGCCGACCTGAACGACCCGCGCGCCTACGTGATGAACCAGGAGCAGGTGGTCGAGCGGGCGCGTCAGGCTCATGATCGAGGGGCGACGGAGCTTCACATCGTGGGGGGGCTGCACCACAAGCTTCCGTTCGAGTATTACGTCGACGTGGTGCGCTGGATCCGCGAGGCGGCACCTGAGATTCATATCAAGGCCTATACCGCGGTGGAAATCGAGTTTTTCGCCAAGATTGCCAAGCTTTCGATTGAGGACATCCTCAAGCAACTGATCGACGCGGGGCTTGGCAGCCTGCCAGGCGGAGGGGCGGAGATCTTCCATCCCGAGGTGCGCGAGGAAATCTGCGGCGCCAAGGCCTCGACCGACACCTGGCTCGAGGTGCATCGCACCGCTCACAAGCTCGGCCTGCACTCGAACGCGACCATGCTCTATGGTCACATCGACAAGCCCAAGCATCGGATCGACCACATGATCCGGCTCCGTGAGCTTCAGGATGAGACCAAGGGGTTCCAGACGTTCATTCCCCTGGCCTTCCACCCTGATAACTCACGCATGGACGACTTGCCGAAGCCCTCGGGTGTCATGGACCTGAAGACGATGGCCATCAGCCGCCTGATGCTCGATAACTTCCCACATATCAAGGCCTACTGGGTGATGCTCGGGATCAAGACGGCGCAGGTCGCTCTCTCCTTCGGTGCCGACGACATCGACGGGACCGTGGTTCACGAGAAGATCTACCACGAGGCAGGCGCCGACACCCCGCAAGAGACCACGGTTGCCGAGATCCGGCGCCTGATCTCCGAGGCGGGGCGCGTGCCGGTCGAGCGTGATACCCTTTACCATCGCGTCGAACGAGAAGAAGGCCGATGGGCCGCTCGCGAGCATATCGAGGTCGTGGCCCTTTCCGCTTCGGTGGCGGGTCGATAGGACAAACGCGAGATTCACTCCGCGCGACGCGGCCCGAGTGAAGTTTGGTCGGCGAATCGGCGAGGGGATCCCTCTCGCTCGTGGCCGGCCCTCTTCGCTGTCGAGCTCCGCGTTGCGCGGCTCCGCCGAACCCCACCTCACTCCCCTGCTCTTCAGGAAAGGGGCACTCGCCACCTCCCGGTCCCGCATGTCCGACCCGCTTCGGTCAATGCTCACTTCTTCATCCGCGTCTCCGTCTGCGTCTCCGCGTTCATGTCGTGATCTCGCCTCATCGTGGTGATTATTGGGCACAAACGACGGGTGGGCTTGTTGTGCCTCGTAGCTTGGATTCAATTGGAACCGGATCTTCGAATGAGGTCGTCGTCGCGGGGGCATTTGCCTTGGCCGACCTCTTCCCGCTGCGCATTCGAGTTTGAGGGAGCGAGTTGATGGGGATTCGGTGGGCTCGCGTTTGGGGCGTGCTGACGACGCTGTTGGCTTTTGCGAATGGGATGGCGAACGCGACGACGCTCGGCCCCGCGCAGGACTACAACCTCTTCATTCTCGGCGATGCCACAGGGGTCTACAGCGACTCCGAGGGACGCGTCGCGATTGGGGGGAACGCCTCGTTCACGGGGTATAGTATCGGGATCTCTTACCCTCCCGCCGCTTCGCCCAACGCCTTGGTGGTGAATGGGAATCTCACGTTCACCGATGGAACGGTGTATGGCGGAGTTCACCACGGCGGCACGGGGAATTTGACCCGTGTTGATGTAAAAGGGAGTGTTACCCAGGATCGGCCGATTGATTTTGCCGCGGCTCGTACCGAGTTGACCGCGCTCTCCTCATTCCTGGCGACCCAAACCACGAATGGAACGATCAACCCCACGGGGGCAAAAGGGCTCACCCTAACCGGGACCTCGAGCACCTTGAACGTCTTCAACCTGACCGCGGAGCAGTTCGCGAACGCCAATGGTCGAGGGTTCGATATCGTCTCTCCCGTCGGCTCGACCGTCCTGATCAACGTGGCGGGAACCTCCCCTTCACTCGAAAACTTCCAAATGTATGTGAATGGATCGGAATCGGAGACCAATCCCCAGATCAACAACATTCTGTTCAACTTCTCGCAAGCGACCAGCCTGAAGGACTCGAATGTCTCCATCTATGGAAGTGTTCTTGCTCCGAATGCCGATCTCGACTTCGGCTATAACCATATTAATGGGACGCTGATTGGGAAGTCGCTCAAAGGCAATATCCAGGCCAACAACTATCCCTTCAAGGGGAAATTGCCTCCGGCGGTCCCGGAGCCTTCCTCGATCGTCCTTCTGGGTATCTGCGGGGCGGGCCTGGCCCTCGCGACCCGGTTCCGAAACTCACTCCGGGCTGACTCGAACTGAAAACGCCCGTTAGGTCGTCTGCCGTTCATGGCAAAGCGCGGAGCGATGTGAGCGTCCGCGACGAAGCAAACCGCGTTTACGCTTGAGGGGAGCGGGTGCCAGGATCCTGGCACCCGCTCCCTTTTTTTTTCGGGCAGATCCCTTGCCTGAAGACCCAACACCTGCTTCACTCCATATCCACGGTTCGGTCCCGAACCGGCCCCCCTGAACTTCAGTTCTGATTCCTGGACATCTGTTCCTCTTTTTCGGGCTTGCTATAATCTTTACTAAGTCTGGCGAGAAGCTGAAGAATCGGTCTCGTCTCTAGGTAGCTGAGATGAGGGGCTCCTGGTACAGTCTTTGCGTAGTCATTTCTCATTTCACTTTTTCGTGCGTACGGTTTCCGACTTCGAGAGCGTACACATTGCTTTCGTCCGGCACGTCGGTCGTTGTCTTTTCCATTCTTGCGCGGACGCGCGGCGTCGGATCGACCGTTCTGAAGGGGGTAATCGGATGGCCCGTCGAGCGTTCACTCTGATCGAACTCTTGGTCGTGATCGCGATTATCGCGGTCCTCATCGCTTTATTGCTGCCGGCCGTCCAGGCCGCGCGCGAGGCGGCCCGACGTATCCAGTGCACCAACAACTTGAAGCAACTCGGCCTGGCCTTGCACAACTATCACAGCCGCCACGACTCGTTCCCGTTGGGGTGCTCGAGCGGCGTCAGTGCCTTACCGAATAAATATGTCAATCAGCAGAACTGGAGTGCCCAGGCGCTGCTCTTGAGCGACATCGAGGGAGGGACGATCTACAACACGATCAACTTCAACTTCTCCGCGGAAGGGGCCGCCGCCGGTCCCATCAACTCCACCGCCAAGGAAGCACGGATCGCGTCCTACCTCTGCCCGTCCGACCCGGGTTTGAGTGGGGGCAACCGAAATAGTTATTTCGCCTCGAAGGGGACCACCACGGTCAAAGGCGCGACGACCACGACCGGTCTGTTTCGATTGCTCGGGTGCTATGGGATTCGTGACACAACGGACGGAACGTCATCCACCATTGCGTTCTCGGAAGGGCAACTTGGCACTGGCACGGCGACCAAGTCTCCAGGAAATGGGATCGTGCAGGGAGGGAGCATGCCCGCGGCGGCGAGCGTCCTCGACGCCTCGTCCGCTTACGCGGCCGTGCTCGCCAGCCTTCAGACTTGCAGCACGTCTTGGGCCACGGGAAACCGCCAGTACCTATCCGACAAGGGGAATCGTTGGGGGATCGGATCCGAGGGCTACACGATCTTTAACACGATCGTAACACCCAACTCGAAAACCTATCCATGGAGCGTCTGCAAGTGGGGCAGCAGTAACGCCGCGCAGCAGGCGGAGCAGACCCGGGCCGACAGCTACCACCCCGGTGGTGTGAACGCCCTCTTCGCCGACGGTAGCGTTCGATTCATCAAGGATAGCATTAATGCGATCACCTGGATGGCGCTTGGAACCAGGGCAGGTGGTGAAGTGATTAGCGCGGATAGCTATTGATTCCGATTGCTGCTTGCAGGACCCTCCCACGGGTCCTGCAAGAGGCCAACGGAGGAGTTTCAAGGCCGGATCAACGGACGATCCGTACCTCCTCATAGTCGTCTGGGTTCACTCCATGCGAGCGGCGTAGATCTTGCTGCTCGGTGGTCGCCCCAGTTCCAATATAAGTATTATCTCGCCGGTTGACGTAGTAACGCTCGTGGTGGATATCCACCTGGTAGGCATTCCCGGACGAATCAACGACCGTGTGCTCCTCGCGGATGGCGTTTATTCGGCCACGCTGCATCATGTCATCGTGTGATTGTGTATTCATCCAACTCCGGTGAGAGGCGTCGGCTTGAGCCTGTGCCGCCATCCATGACTGGTGTTGCGCGTCGCTCTGGGCCATTCGCGCTTCGTGCATTCGGGTGTTGGCCTGGCCAAACGCCTGAATGTTTTGCATTCGCTGGTTATGCCCTTGGGTCATGATGCGGGTCATGTTCTGGGTGTGCTGAATCTGTTGTTGACCCATCGCCATCTTATGCTCGTGCAGCCGTTGCTGGGCCGCTTGCCAAACAGAGTTAGACTCGCGAGACATCATCATCCGCAAAGCCAGATTTTCAATTCGCTCGAGATCGTCGACAGCGCTTGCGATCACCAGATCCGTGGTCCACATCCCCTCGGCACTGGATGTTGAGCCGTGGAGGCGACAGCGCATGCGTCGCCCCTCGTGGATATGCTCGAATTCCACGATGGCCGTGGTCACAATCGCATGGGGATATTTCGAGAGCACCACGGATGCGATGCTCTGAAAGTGAGGGCTCGGAGCGATCGAGACCAGGCGGAAACCAGGAGCAACCTGAAAGTTTTGAAGAACGTAGTCGCGATAGAATTGGTCGGCGGGCGAATAAGGCTGGCAGCGAAACTGCGGACTGAAGCTCATGAGCATGGGGTTAACGTAAGGACTGGGGATCACGAACAAGGGAATGCGTGGGTCCCCCGCGTGGATCATGGCTCCGCCATCCGTCCGAACCGCCGAGGCGATGACCCGGTTCAACGAATGTTCGCGCTGAAGGTGGGCCTGGTTGGTCCATCCCTTCGGCATGAGCATGGTGAACGCGGCTTCGACGGGTTCCGTAACTAGAACCAGGTCGTCAATGCCGATTGGGGTTGGCTTCTGCGCGTGGGTCGACATGCGAGGTCCCCGGCGGTTTTCGGATCATTTCTCTCGATCAATAGTGAGAAGGTAGTGATTGTATCGGCTGGGTTGTTGCGCGGTGATTAGTCGAGGATTCAGCCCGCACCTAGTTGAGGGCTGCATGACCCATTCCGTTTGATCCACCCCGTTCGATCATGGAATCGCACCAGATCGAGCGGTCGCAAAGGCCTTACCAAAAGGGGCGATTGCCCGGCGGGGAACGATGAGCAATCTCATTGAACGAGCGCGCGCATTCGCGGTCGAGTGCCATGGAGTTCAGGTTCGCAAATACACGGGGGAGCCGTACTGGCATCACCTCCGGAATGTGGCCGCTATCGTTGAGGAGTATGGGGGCGGTGAGTCGCAGGTGGGCGCGGCCTGGCTGCACGACGCCGTCGAGGATACCGACGTCACGCTCGATGACCTGGAAGCTGAGTTCGGGCCAGAGATTAGGGACCTGGTGTACTGGCTCACGGATCGGAGCCGCGAGGAGGGGATTAACCGGCGATCTCGCAAAGCGCTTGATCGGGAGCGTCTCGCCCGAGCTCCCGAGGCGGCCCAGACGGTGAAGCTCGCGGACCTGATCGATAATATGAAGTCGATTTCCGCGAACGATCCAGACTTCGCCCGGGTCTTCCTTGCTGAGACAGAACGGTTGCTGGAGGTGATGGTCCAGGGCGATCCACAACTTCAGGCCCGAGCTGTTAGCCAGCTTCGCGACGCACAGACGGAATTGCTCACAGCTCACCTGGCGGAGATGACACGACGTGAGGACGGTCGTCACAATTCAGACCGGTAGTCATTTGTACGGCACGAACTTGCCAACAAGTGATACCGACTTCAAGGGGATCCACATCCCTGCCTCGACCGACATCCTGTTGCAGCGAGTGAAGCCCGTCGTGAGCAAGACGACGAAGCGAAACCCTTACGCGCGAAATACGGCCGCCGATACCGATTTTGAATCCTTTGCGCTCCATCAATTCATGAAGTTGCTTCTCGAAGGGCAAACCGGCCCGCTCGACATGCTTTTTGCTCCGGACCGATGGGTCGTCGAGGCCAGTGACACCTGGCGGTCGATTGTCGAGAACCAGCGTCTCTGGCTGAGCCGGGACGTCTCGGCGCTACTTGGTTACTGCCGGCAGCAGTCCACCAAATATGGAGTGCGCTCCACTCGGATCAGTGCGCTCCGCGAGGTGATCGTGTTGTTGGACCAGCTTGGCCGGGAACGCGCGGGATCGTTGTCCGAGCCTCTGCGAGCGTGTTGGGGTGAGATCGAAGGGTGGGTCGCCTTGAATTCGGACAAGGCCCGACTTGTCGCGGGGGTGGACCGTCCCGACGGACGCGAGATACCCGTCCGGTTCCTGGAGGTTTGCGGGCGAAAGGTCCACGATGGAGTTTCGTTCAAACAGGCACGCGATCTCTTTCAAAAGATGATCGATCGCTATGGCGAACGGTCGCTCCAGGCCGAACAGAACCAGGGGGTCGACTGGAAGGCGGCGGGGCACGCGGTCCGGGTGATCACCGAGGCCGAGGAACTGCTTACCACCGGACAGATCACCTTTTCCAGGCCCGACGCCCCCTTACTGCTCCGGATCCGCGGGGGAGAAGTCCCGTTTGAGCAGGTCGTCACCACCATTGAAGAAGGGTACCGACGCGTTGAGGAGTGCATTTCGCGCAGTCCGCTCCCAGAGCATCCCGACCATGCGGCGGCTGAAGAACTGATTCGGGCGGAATATCGCCGGGAAGTCGTCGAGCGTTGAACGATGCGCACCGCGATCACACCGAGGCCAGGTAACTCCGTTTTCTCTCCGAGATAAGGATGCGGTCAAATCGAGCTGGTTCGTTGAGGTTCACATGAGACGGGAAGGGAATCGACCATCGAACCCCTTCCCTAGGAATCCGAGCCAAACCCTGGATTCTCCAACGAAGATCCTGTTACAGTGTCACGATCATTCCCAAGGGGGGATCCCTTAGGCATTCCCCTTTTGATTTCGACGCCGACATGCCTCGAACCGTGAGTTGGGGAGCTCCCTTGCCCCAAAGCGTTCGGGCAACCTGCCAAGTGCGATCAATGCTCGTCGCGAGGAGTACGCATGGTGTCAACCGGACCTAAGCCTCGCTTCTGGTTCTCGGTGGTACTGTCTCTCGTCTCAATTTCGCTTGGGCGGCCAGCCGTGGGGCGCGCTGAGCCAGGGGCCGAGGCTCCGGTCCAAGCGTTTTTGGAGACGCATTGCCTCGAGTGTCATGACGCGGCGGCCCGAAAAGGGGGGCTTGACCTCGAAGGGCTTTCCTTCGAGCTTTCCGACCCTGCGAACTTCAGCCGGTGGGTCACCATCCACGACCGGGTGAAGGCGGGGGAGATGCCTCCGAAACCGAAGATTGAGCAGCCCAAGCAGGGGACCGAGGGAGAACCTGGTCTGTCGGCGTCGGTGGTGGAAGCTTTTACCAGGGCACTGGCGAACCAGCTTGTGACTCAGGAGGAGGCGAATCGGGCCGCGGAAGGGCGCTCGACGCTGCGCCGCTTGAATCGGTATGAATACGAGAATGCGATTCGCGACCTCCTCTCGGCTCCCTGGTTGCCGATCCGGGAAGGGCTCCCCGAGGATGGGGAGGCGTTTCGCTTCAACAAAGTTGGCGAGGCGCTGGATATCTCCCACGTCCAGATGGGGCGATACCTTACGGTGGCCGACGAGGCGCTACGGAGAGTGGTCGCGAGTCAGGTTGAGCCACCCAAACGCAGGACCGTTCGCTATCATGCGCGCGATCAAAGAAGCTTTGCTGGAAAGATGAAATTCTCGGCCTTCAACCAAAGGGCCGAGCGCGCGACCTTCCCCGTGCTGCATAGCAAGCCGCAGCCCGACATCCGGGCGGGCAAGACGCCCTTGAGCGTGGGGAAGGATCAACCGGAAGTGCGTGACGAGGAGGCGGTCGGGGTGGTCGCCAGCACCTATGAGCCGCTTGAGATCAAGTTCAGCGATTTCAAGGCCCCTGCCGCGGGACGCTATCGACTTCGGTTCAGCGCCTATTCGATCTGGGTGGGACCGGGTGAGGGGAAGCGGTGGTATATCCCCAACCTGGACGAGGTTTCGGTTGGCCGTCGAGCCGAACCGGTCACGGTCTACGCCGAGACGCCCCCTCGGCTGCTCCGAAAGCTGGGGAGCTTCGACGCCGCTCCCGAACCCGATGCCCAGGTTCAAGAGCTCGACGTCTGGTTGCTTCCCGGCGAGACGATCCGCCCCGACGCGGTCCGTCTGTTCCGCTCGAGGCCGCCGAATTACCACAACCCGCTCGCCGAGGAAGACGGCTGCCCTGGCGTGGCGTTCCGCTGGCTCGAGGTCGAAGGGCCGATTCACGACGAGTGGCCTTCGGCTGGCCATAAGCTTCTCTTCGGCGACCTGCCGATCAAAAACCGACCCCACGAGAAGGCGAAAGGGGACCAACCGGAACGCCGCCCCTTCGAAACCGTGACCGCGGGGGTTGAGGTCGTCTCGGAGAATCCGAGTCAGGACGCGAAGCGACTGCTCCGTAACTTTGTTCGGCACGCCTACCGACGCCCTGTTTCCGAAGCGGAGGAGTTACGGTTCCTCCCCTTGATCGAACGCACACTCGAGTCGGGTAGTTCGTTCGTTGATGCGATGATCACCGGTTACGCCGCCGTCCTTTGCTCCCCCGAGTTTCTCTGCCTGTTCGAGTCGCCCGGCTCCCTCGACGATCATGCGGTCGCCTCGCGGCTCGCGTTCTTCCTGGGGAACTCCGCGCCGGACCAGGTGTTACGCGAAGCCGCGGCGAAGGGCCAGCTACGGATACCGAAAGAGCTCGAGGCTCAGACCGAACGACTGCTCGACGCTCCAGGCGCCCGGCGTTTCGTCGAGGCGTTCCTGGACTACTGGTTAGACCTGCGCCATATCGAAGTGGCTGCGCCCGACAGCCTCCTTTACGCGGACTATTACCTGGACGACTGGCTCACGGAGTCGGCCCTGGAGGAATCGCGTGCTTTCTTCAACGAGTTGCTCCGCGAAAACCTCCCCGCCCGGAACATCGTCTCGTCCGACTTTGCCATGCTCAACGAACGGCTCGCCGCTCACTATGGTCTTCCCGCCGTGGAAGGAACCCAAATTCGACGCGTGGAGCTTCCGCCGGAGAGTCTTCGCGGTGGATTGATGACGCAGGCGAGCGTTCTCAAGGTTACGGCGAACGGCACGACCACCTCGCCGGTCGTGCGTGGTGTTTGGGTGATGGAGCGGATCCTTGGTCAGCCGACCCCCCCTCCTCCGCCCGGCATTCCCGCGGTCGAGCCCGATATTCGAGGGGCCACGACCATCCGCGCTCAACTCGAGAAGCATCGGTCCGTCCAGGCCTGCGCGGGATGCCACGCGCGGATCGACCCGGCCGGATTTGCCCTTGAGAGCTTCGACGTGATGGGCGGCTGGCGCGAGCAGTACCGGGCTCTTGCCGAGTCTCCCGAAAAAGGAGGTCCCCAGCCCACCTCGGGAATCGGCCACAACGGGCAGAAATACGCGTTTCACGCTGGTCCACGTGTCGATTCCAGTGGTACCTTGCTCGATGGACGTGGCTTTGAGGATGTGCGAGGGTTGAAGCAGCTTCTGCTCGCCGACGAGCGGCAGGTCGCGCGTAACCTGGTCCGCCAACTCTTGATTTATGCCACCGGCGCTCCCCCTCGGTTCGCCGATCGGGACGAGGTGGAGCGGATCCTCGACCGGGCCCAGGAGCAAGGCTACGGCGTCCGCCGCTTGATTCATGAGATCGTGCGAAGTCCCCTTTTCTTGTCCAAGTGAGATTCGGTCCGCCAGCCCAGCCATCACTTTGGAGCTCGACCAGCATGAGCGATGCCCCTCTCGAACCCCGCGGCCATTCAACAGAAACGTCCCAGCCAACCCAGAGACGCGTGGGGCCAACGTTCATGACGCCCAGCAAGCGGGTGGATCGGCGGAGTTTCCTGCGGGCGGCGGGTATTGGGCTCTCGCTCCCCCTGCTGGAAGCAATGGTCCCCACCCGGTCGTTTGGGGCAACCCCCGCATCCTCCGACGCGCCCAACGCCAAGCCCGTCCGAATGCTGGCCGTCTGCAATAACCTGGGCCTGGTTCCCGACTTTTTCTTCCCGACCACGAACGGGCGCGACTACGAGCCTTCCCTTTATCTCAAACATCTGCAAGGGCATCGAAACGACTTCACCGTCTTCAGCGGTGTCTGGCATCCCGACGTCGATGGCGGGCACCCGGCTGATAACTGCTTCCTGACGGCGGCTCCACACCCGGGCAGCGGCGGGTTCCGCAACACGATTTCGCTCGACCAGTTCATGGCCGAGCGCATCGGGCATCTGACCCGGTTTCCATCGCTCACCCTGGGCGTGAACGTCTCTCGAGGCCAGCGCAGCCTTTCCTGGACCGCCTCGGGCGTCTTGATCCCGTGCGAAGAGAAGGCCTCCGACGTGTTCCGCCGGATGTTCCTCCAGGGAACGCCCGCCGAGACCGCGGCACAGGTCCGTAAGCTGGAGCTTGGCGAGAGTATTCTCGACGCCGTCGCCGGACAGGCCAGGCAACTGCAAGGAAAACTCGGCAATCGCGACCGCGACCGGCTCGACCAGTATTTCACCAGCGTTCGCACCCTCGAGCAGCGGCTCAAGATGTCGCGCGACTGGGAACATCGTCCCAAGCCAACCGTCCGCGCGAGTATCCCACTCGATCCCGCCAGCCCGGAAGCGTACATGGAAAAAGTCGCCTTGATGTACGACATGGCCCGGCTTGCCTTCGAGACCGACTCCACGCGCTCGATCGCTCTCCTGCTCGATAGCGTCAACTCACCGGCCATCGAGGTCGACGGATCGAAGGTTTCCGACGGCTACCACAACCTGTCACACCACGGTAAATCCGAGAAGAAGCTCACCCAACTCAAGGAAATCGACCAGTGGCACATGAAGCTCCTGGCCAAGCTCTTCTCCGACTTGAAGGAGGTGCGCGAGGGGGGTGAGACGTTACTGGACCGGACGATGATCCTGTATGGCAGTAACCTTGGGAACGCCAACACCCACGTGACCACCAACCTGCCGGTCCTCTTCGCGGGGGGAGGATTCAAGCATGGGCAGCATCTTGCTTTCGACACCGCTCGAAACTATCCCCTGCCCAACCTGTTCGTTTCCATGCTCCAGCGCATGGGCCTGGAGGTGGATCGGTTCGCCTCGTCCACCGGAACGATGACCGGGCTCGACTTCGCCTGATCCGTCGCGGCGCCAGAGGCTCTGTTGAAGGATTGAGCGAAGGAGTCGATGAGGCGGGAAGCGCGTTGGAGTTGTTCCAGGAAAACCGAAGGCCTCGGACCAGGTGGTGGTCCGAGGCCTTTGTCGTCTCTGGGTCGGATGTTGAGCCAGCCCCGCCATTGAGTCGCCAGAGGTTGTTAGCGATGCCCGTACGCCCGGATGGGTCAAGCGGCGTTCAAACTCGTCCAATGACTTTCCACCTGGGCCTGGGCCAGCGCGGGGTCTGGGTTGCAGGTGTAGTCCAGCGTTTTGAAAACGGACTGGTGCGCGCTGGCGATGCGGAGGGCGGTCTCTCGCGTCATGAGGCTGCGCCAGAGGCCGGGCTGCCCTTTCCAGAAGTGACGTGCTGTGACCGGGTTGCGTAAGCGCTCAATCGTGCAGGCCTCAACCGCCTCATCCAGGCTAACCAGGGGCGGGACGCCCACCGCTCGGGCGATCAACTCAAGTTGGCGTTTGGGTTCTTGAACCAGAGTCTCGTATCGGACCTGGTGGGTCCCTCGGTGATTCCACCACTCCGCGCTCACGGAGAGCAAGGCCGAGGCCCGAGGCCCCGTCGCGTAGTCCAGGAACGAGTCGCTCCTGGGGCTGGCCCCAAAGATCGGGCGCTCGTCTCCAGACGCCCCTTCGAGCCAACGGAGTGAGCTTCCGCAGGGGGCGTACTGAAGCACGCTGATCAGCACGTCGAGCGGATGCCGGCACAACGTGACCACCTTGAAGCCGTGCTTCCGCCACAGCTCGGTCAACTCGGGAACCCGAGGCCAGTGGGTCATGATAATGCAGCGCTCGGGCAGGGCCGACCAGGGGGCGGTGAACGGGTCGTACAGAGCCAACTCGCCGTTCTCATGCTCACTAAACTGATAGGCATGGTTGAGCATGTGCCGCAACCAGGTGTTTCCCGACCTGGGCGTACTAATCAGGGCGATCCGTGCGTGTCGACGTGAACGTGTTCCTGGTATGAACCGTCGGATTGATTGAACAAACATCGTGGAAATGACCCTCCCGATTCCGACGCCCTGACCAGAACAGGCGTGCTTTCTTGGAGAATCGGCACTTTTCTCCTAAATTCTTAAGTGGGTCAAGCAAAGTTCCCAGTCGATTTGCTGACCGATCAACCGAGCGGAGGGGTTTGGAAATCATGCCATGTGGATGCTGGCGAGGTGTGGACGCCGAAGAAACGCGCGTGGCGTGAATCGTCAGCGCTCCCTTCCCGCCCGTAATTCTCGCCGACTGATGCGATACTCGCGTTAGAAGGAAAACGGACCGCGCGATGAACCCCCGGAACGAGCGAGAGACGGCTCGGCAAGGTAGGTGATCATTCGACGCTTTGGCCCGAAACGCACGCCCCGGCACATCAATGTGGGGCGTCCGCTCATGGCCACATGGGCACTTCGGACCATTCCCCATTCCCCCTACGCCGGTTCGCATTGACCTATCTTACACCTTGGCTTAAGATCCGCGCCCATTCGAGTCGGTCGGAAAAGGCCAGGGCTCACAACTCTGCCGGCGAGTGCTCAGGGAGGAGCACGTTCGATGCGCGATCATAATAAGGCGTTCTGCCGCTTGGTGGCCGAGACCTTTGACTGTCCGGGTCCGGTTTTTGAGTTCGGATCATTCCAGGTTGAGGGGCAGGTCGAGTACGCCGACCTGCGTTCGCTCTTCCCTGGGCGCGAATACGTCGGTTGCGACATGCGACCCGGGCCGGGCGTCGACCAGGTTGAAGACGTCAGCGCGATGACCCTCGGCGATGAGGTCGCGGGTACGGTGCTCTGCATCGAGACCTTCGAGCATGTCTTCGAGGTCAGGCGCGCGTTCGACGAGGTGTACCGGGTTCTCAAGCCAGGCGGCTTGTTCGTCATCACCTCTCCGTTGAACTTTCGGATTCATGGGTATCCCGACGACTACTGGCGGATGACTCCCAACTGCCTGCGCCGGATGATGGCCCCTTACGAGGTTCGCCTGACGGGATATCAGGGCTATCACAAGTTCCCGCACTCGGTGATGGCTTTGGGCATCAAGGGGCCCGCGTCCCAGGGGTCGGTCGCGAAGGCGGAACAGGTCGCCAATGCCTATCGAGATTGGCTGCGGCAGACCGAGCAGTCGCTCCCGTTCCCCGAAAAGATCCGGCGTAGCCTGTCGAGCATCTATCGGTCCAAGGGGGAACGATACCAGCTCTTGAACTACTACGAGGCGGATTTCACGCTGGATACCGCGAGCTCTGCCCTGGCCAACGCGGGCTGATCCCGGCTGGAAAGGCTCGGCACGCGCAATCCTTCGCGACAAGGAGCCAGCCGACTCCCCACTCTCGAACCAGAAGGTCCCTCCGATGCCCTCCGCGCTTGATCGCCTCGTGATTCTCGGACTCGACGGTGCCACCTGGACCGTGCTCGACCCGATGCGCCAGCGCGGGTTGATGCCGAATCTCGACGCCTTGTTAAAGCGCTCCGCGCATGGGACCTTGCGTTCGATTGTCCCTCCCGTGACTTCGGCCGCCTGGACCTCGATGATGACGGGGTGCGGACCCGCGCGTCACGGGGTCTTCGACCACCGCTATTACGACGTCGCCGCTGGCCAGATGAAGGTGAACCACTCGGCTCGCGTGCGTGTGCCGACCTTCTGGCATCTCCTGTCCGACGCGGGCAAGTCGGTCGTAAGCCTGAACGTGCCCGTGACTTACCCTCCCTTGCCGGTGCGGGGGGTGGTTGTTTCGGGCATGGACGCGCCTCATCTCGATGCCGCACTTTCGGGAGCCCCCGAGTTCGCGGCCCGGCTTCGTCAGGAAGCCCCTGCCTATAGCCTCCGCTATTTCTGGAAGCGGGCTCCCCAGACTTTGGAGGAGCTGACCGAGAACGCTCGGCTCACGGCCGAGAGTTTCATGGGTCGGGCCGAAGGGGGGCTGCTGGCTGACCGGATGGTGCCGGACTGGTCGGCGCTGATGGTCCAGTTCCAGAACCTCGACCCCTTCCAGCACCGGGTCTGGCCTTACCTGAACGTGGATGAGACCGGTGTGGAAAACCTCGCCTGGAACGCCGCGGCGGGGGAAGTGATGGCGGGGCTCGACCGCGCGATCGGCAAGCTCGTGGAACTGGCCGACCGGCGGAACGCGGGGGTTCTCGTGGTCAGCGACCACGGCTTCGGACCTTGCCTGGGCCGAATTCACGTCAACCGGATCCTCATTGACGCGGGAGTGGCCCACCTTCCCGGCGTGACCGGGCAAATCAAACGACGCGTCAGCCAGGCCGTCGATCATGCCAGGCTCTGGGGAGCGAAGCGGGACAATCCCACCGCCCGATCCTCCTCCTTCGACCTCTCGGTCGTGGCCCAGTTCCCTTTCGACTGGAAACGAACGCTCGCCTTCGCCCCGCATCAGGATACGGCGGCGATGATCTATCTGAACTCCACCGCCCGGCGCCCCGGTGCCCCGCTTGAGACCCCCCGTCAGATCGAAGAGGCCCGCGCGGCGGCGATGCAGGCCCTGAGCGAGGCGCGCCACCCCGAGTCGGGCACCCCACTGTTCCCGCAAGTCATTCCGACCGCGGAAGCCTATGGGCTCGACCCCGCGGCGGAAGGCTACCCCGACCTCATCGCCCTGCCCGACGAGGCCTACTGGGTTCGTACCAAGCTCAACCCCGGCCGGCAATGGGTTGAGCCCGACGCCAACCTCCCCGGCACCCACCGCCCCGAAGGGGTGGTCGCCCTGGTTGGACCAGGCGTCGAGCCCGGCCGCTCCCTCAAGGCCAACCTCCCCGACGTGGCCCCAACCATCCTCAAGCTTCTGGGGCTCCCCATTCCAGGACACATGGAAGGTACCCCGCTTCCCTGCCTCTCCAACCTTCCAACCTTCAGGCTCGACACCCCTACCGAGTCCGTCGCCGGCCCACATTCCCATCAGTCTGACTTCGACTACTCCCCCGAGGAGCAGGCGATCATCGAACAACGCCTGGCGGACCTCGGTTACCTCGAATAATCCGCTGAGGAACCTTCCAACTCAAGAGTTGGATGAGCCGGCTCGCTCAAGAGAACAACCTACCGAACAAGAGTGGCCTGGGATGTTCCCCGAAGGGAGTCTCAGGCCATGCCCGTTTTTGACCTCTGGGCCAATCGGATTCTCTGGCGAATCCGGTCGTGGCGTTCACGACCCCCTGAGATGAGCGAACGTAGAGCCGGCCAAGGACTATGTGGTCTGCATTGGTTATGGCTTTGAGCCGCTCATGGGATCAGGCAAGATTCTCCTGGCCTCGTTCCTCATACACGGGCCAACCGTAGTTTCCATCCTGCTCCTCAATGCCCAATTCACACCCTGGCGACTTGAGGAGTCCCTCAAACACTCCATCCGCGCGAGCCTTGAGGAGCGCGGCCTTGAGGATCTCGCCGATGTGTTCCGCGATCACCTCATCCTCCTCTGGGATCTCGCTTGTTTTGCCGTCCGCCTGGACAATCGTGATCGGTTGGGATTCCTCGGATTCCTCCTCCCATTGCCAGTTGGGGCGTTCCAGGCAGTTCCCCTCAATATGGGCGTTCCATTCTCCGTCCGGCTCCGCGTCGGGTCGAGTATCGAACACGACGGAGATCCAGCCCGCGTATCCATATCCAAAGCCAACGTCAACTCGTTTGACCGGCCCGGCCTCACCCGGCCCATCGTTCGAAGCCGGGTCGAATGAACGCACGCGTTCGACGAGATAGGTGTAGAAATCGGCGAAGTCGGGATGATAATCAATTTTCATGGTCTGTACGCATTCTTGATCTAGCGAATTCTAGAAAACTAGGGTTATCAATGGAGCGAAAGGTGATCGCTCAATTTTAGTGGATCAGGTCTGGTTGGAATCGAGGCCCGAATTATGCCCGAACAGGTCCGCGGCCTGTGTTTGAGGCTGGCCCTCATTGTTTTGATCGGCCCACTCGGGTGCGGTACTCAAGATCCGCGAGGAAATCGAATGGCTGGGTCAAAAGATCAGATCGACGACGAAACGATCCGGTTCCATCGCGTCGTTGCGGAAGGAAGTCTGGAAGAACTTCGGGATCTCTTGGGTCGAGGTGTCGAGGTTGACGTACCTGGCCACGCGGGTCAGACCGCGTTGATGCTGGCATTCGAGTCGAAGGACCTGGAGAAGTCGAAGCTGCTGATTCAGCATGGGGCCGATCCGGAGTTAACGGACGACTTCAATGACACGGCCTTGCGCCACGCTGTCGAGGCCGACTTCGCGGACGGCGTTCGGCTCTTGTTAAGCCTCGACGTCGATCGAGGCTATCAACCTCGGTATCCCTTGAAGAAGGTTGAGTACGAGACTTTGCTGCCCGAGCCCGAGATGCCGGAGGAAATGAAGGGGATCCTGTCTGAAGCGGAATGGAAAGAGTCGTGGGAGCAGACCAAGGCGTCGATGCGCGAATGGGGACAGAACCCGGAGGTCCAACCGATGATTTGCAGTGTCGGGAGCCTCGAGGTTCTCAAGCTCTTCCTCGAAGCGGGGGACGACCTGAACCAGGCTCCTACGGAAAGGAAGCGGGAACTCGTGGGACTGGGCGCTCAGCGGGACCTGCGCGTTTCGCCTGAGGAGTACCAACGACATAAATCGCCACGCTTCGGAAGCCAGAACCCCGAGCGTATGGATTATCCGTTCTGGAGGGAGATGGTCAAGACGGGGGGCAATGCCTACGCGGCGCGAGTCCAGTTCCAGGACAAAGACGCCTTCACAAAGCCCGGTGTGGTCTGGTGCTATGAGCGGTTTGGCTCGACTCTAACTCCGCTTGCCGATGGGCGATTCGTCCAGATAGGAGGGGAACATGAAGATTATTATGACCCTGACTTTTTTATTTATAATGACGTCGTGATTTATGATGGCAAGGGAGAATTTCAGATTTATGGGTACCCTCGCGACGTTTTTCCACCGACCGACTTTCATACCGCGACGCTAGGTCGCGATGGGATCTACATCGTGGGGTGCCTCGGTTACCCGGAACAGCGGCGGTCAGAATTCACGCCGGTTTACCGATTGTCGCCGGATTCATGGAAGATCGAGCCGATCGCGACGACGGGTAAGATGCCGGGCTGGATCTCGAATCATCACGCACGCTTTGATTCTCGGCGGAATGCGATTCATGTTTCAGGAGGCCAGATCCACGTGAATGATGACGCTGAGGGGACCACGTCAATCTCGAATCCACACCAATATGAGCTGGACCTCAACCGACTCCACTGGCGTCGCTTGGATTAAGTGGTGGCTCGGCGGAATGAAAATCTGAAGGATGTAACTCGCTATCCGCTCTAAGCCATTCTCACTCGGCTCCCAAAACCACCTTATCAACATATTCTTGGGAGGACGAGGCTCCCGCCGAGTGGCGGCCTGTGGGTTCAAGCACTCACGGCGGCTCTCAACCCGTGGTGGACACGTTCAAAACGGTGCTTAACTCATGTGCCACCAGGTGGTTACCGCCTCAGGCAAAACCGAGCTCGCGTCCTCACTGGGCAAGATGCCCGCGCTTTCAGGCGAGGCGAGGTTTTGGCCTTGAATCTCCTCACGGATCAATGCGATGCGGTTAACCACGAGGGTGGTCTCGCAAGAATCCGTATCGTGTGACTGGCCGGCTTCCTGAGAGTTGGGAAAGGTTTCGCGCAACGCGTTCAATCGGGGCTTGAACGGGACAGGAGCCGCTGTCGACCTTTTCAGATCAGGTCAAGACGCCTGCGAGGGCTGCGTGCTCGGCTACAGTCGTGGCAGGTCCCTTCAATGATGAAGCGATAGCCGGTCGGTCGGAAGCCGTGATCGAGACTGATCTGATCACGTAGCTTCTGGATCGCTTCGTTGCGGAATTCCACGACCTTGTTGCACTCCGTGCAGTGTAGGTGGTCGTGCGACGGATAACCGTAATCGTGCTCGTAGGCGCTTCGGTTGGTGAGTCGAAGCTCGCGGAGCAAGCCAGCTTCCACCAGCAAGCGGAGCGTGCGGTAGACAGTTGACCGACTCACCCGTCGTCCCGCCTCGCGAAGGTCGGCGACGAGCTCATCAGCGTCGAAGTGCTTGTGCGAGTCGAAGATATGTCGGATCAGGATCCGCCGAGGCTCGGTCAGCTTTTCTCCCCGGATTTCGAGGAATTCACGGAACTTCTCTTCCGGAGTGTTCGAGACCTCGATGGGATTTAGGGGTAGTTGCTGAGACACGAGCTCGTCCTACAACGGAGTGTTTAGGGGAATTGAGAATTTGATGGGTTGATGTGAGAGCATCCGAGCTAATCAATAATCATTCTTATTCTAGCCCTGAGCCAATAAAAGTTCCACTCGAGTCGTCCCTGATAGCATTGGACGTCTGTTGTAAGTACTGACTAAATCTAAGGATCGGTCGAATGAAATCGCCGACGGGATTCGACGAGAAACCCGGATTCGACCCTTGGTGGGTCGAATCCGGGTTGACTGGATAAAGAATGTCGATTTGAGACGTGCTGTTTCGTCTCAGTTCTCGGGAGTCAGATTAATCGTGGGACCGGTTGGAGTCCCAGGCGAGTCGATTGGTCCCTGGCTCTCGAGGTTGGTCGACGGAGCCGGGCTGATGACGGTCGGAGTTCCAGCGATCGAAGGGGAAGCGACTTTGCTCAGCTTGGCCTGGATCCCCTCCATCACGGTGTGGAGATGGCGCACCGCGTGGTCGCAGCCTTGCGGGTTGCCAGAGTAAGAGAAGGCGTTCGCGCGAAGCCGGCCCAGACTGCGTTCGAAGACGACCATGTGGACCTGCTCGACGAAATCGGTCGCGGGGGATCCGCAATGCCCGCGCTGACGGTAGAGATCGCCGGCCTCGAGCAGGTCAGTAAGGGGCTTGAGGTCCGCGCGGGTGAGGTGGTGAACGCCCTCATTATCAATGACGGTTCCATCGGCGAAGATCTGCATGCTCATGCCGAACTGGTTCCCGTCATTCGAGCGGACCAGAGTGATCCGTGAAAGAATGGGGTCAGCCTCCGTTGAAGCCTTGCTGACCCGGGGCTGCGGCTTGATGCGATTGGACGGCTCATTCCCACCTCGCGCCGGTTCCGTCGGGCTCGAATAGAGCATGGCGGGAGGCTGGGCCGCGGGTGTTGAACTCGACGGAGGCGCCGCGGTTGGATACGAAGGCCGAGCAGTGCTGTTCGGCGACGTTCCGAAGGACGACGGTGCGTGCGCAGGGTTCGGGTTTGCCGGCTGGGCACCCCCGAACCGGAATAGACGGCCAAGCCGGCTGACTGGTTCGTCACCGAATCCTGCGCGAGGCACGGAGAGAACTAATAAGAAACTGGGTGCAATCAAGCTCGCACCCAGAAGCATCTTGATACCGGGACGCATGCCGACCTCCTTGCCGGTTAGCTCTCGGAGAGTAAATCCTGACACGATCTTGGGCGGCCGGCATCGGGACGATACGCGGCACTTCCTCTAACCGTTTGATCGCGCCTTCCAAGTTCTTATCGACCGTGTTCCCCTCGAACGTTGGTATTCCCCCGCCTGATCCACTCGCCACTCTCCAGCCCAATATGCGCAGGTCCAGATAAAGCAGACGCGTACGTCCACCTTACCGCTCATCTCTGTCCGACCTCTTGGACTAAGAAGAGGCAGTATTCTAGGGAGCAGATAGGAGCGACAGGTCGGTTGTGCGGATTTAGGAAAGAGTGAGAGAAGAATGCGTGGAAGTTGAGCGGGAAGCGTTGAACCAATCGGGGATGATGGGAGGTTGGGGCAGATTTTGGTTGAACCGCGCAGCAAAAAAAGCTGGCGACCGACGGGGCGATGAGAACCTGTCGAGGACGAGACAGGTTCATCGGCCGGTCGGCCGCCAGTTTCAATGACGAGCCGGGCGGAGCGGAGGGCTGGTGTTTACCAGCCCTGGAGTTCGTCCATGAGACGGTCCAGCGCGAGTTCCATCTTCGCTGGTGTGTCGTAGGTTCCGGAGGCGATTTGCTGCCGGATCTCTTCGACCTTTTCGTGACGAATTTCGGGGAGCCTGCTGATCCCGTCGAGCATCTGCCCCAGCGGCGAGATCTCGACCTGATCGCGGGGCGTACCCGCTTGAACGGTCTGGCCCGCATCAACACTGAACGCAGCCAGCCGAGGATAAATGGGTTGAGGGCCTTGCATTCCCCCAGCGCCGAAGATTTCCATGAGTGTGCCTCCCCTAATGGTGCTCTGGCCAACGGCTCCACCGTCGGCTTGCCCGGACGTCGTGGATCAAGGAAACCCGCGGAAACCATCGTCGAGAACGAGCCGACTGACGGATCAAACCTGCCGTTTTCGGTTCCATCCTCCAAGGCTTCCGCCGTGGTGCCCAACGGTCTCGGGCGTCCACACTCATCTTATCGGCCGGAAGATGGAACGGATTTAACTAAAGACCCGAAAAATGGGGCTCCGGTTTGGGTAAATTCTAACGCTACCTCTGGAACCGGGCGTTTCGAGCCGCGGGCCGCAACGATTCCGCCAGGAGTTGCGAGGTTTGGCCCAGTCGCTCGGTGACCGCCTGGATATTTTGTTGAATCACCGCAACTTCTTGTTGCGCTTGGGGTGTCGTCGCCTTGGATTGCATCGCGTTCAGGGTTTTTACCAGGTCATGAAGCTCCTGTGCTCCCTTCGTGAACACCTGGGCCGTGTCGTAAACCGACTGAACGCGCACGTCTTCGGGGGTCGGTTTATACAGCGGGCTGAGGACGAACGGGTTGGCAAAAATCTTTTGCACCAGCTTGTTTCCCCAGTCGGTGGCGTCGCGCACGTTCGAGATGGTTCGCTCGATATCGGCTCTCCCCTTGGTGATAATCTGGGCGCCGTTGGTTGCGAGAATTTCGCTTTGGTAGAGCACGCGATCGGCGCGAGCGCGTGTCACCTCAAGTCCGTCGAGCAGCGATTCGACCTTCACGCGATCTTTCGCGGCGATGTCCTGAACCGTGGCGAGCAGGTCGCGGACGCTGGCGACGCTTGCCTTGATATTGGGTCGATTGTCGGTCAGGAGCCCATCGGTCTGGGTGGCGATCGAGTCGAGCCGGCTCAAGGCCGCCTCGATTTTGGGACCTGCCGCCGCAATCCGCTTCATCAGTTCTTCCACATGCTCCGCGCTCGAGACCATCACGGGGCGGATCGTATCGGCCGACTCGCGGAACCCGACCGCCGTATCTTGCACCGTGCTGAGGATCTTTTGAAGCTTCGGGTTGATTCCGTCCACGGTCTTGCGCACTTCCGAGATCGTGTGGCTGAGGTGGCTGCGTTCGACGGGCCCGAGGCCCACTTGTTCGAGAATCGGGTCGAAGAACGTCGAAGCGATCCCTTGCACAACCTGGCCGGGGACCAAGGCCACCGTCGAGGTGCCCGAAGAGAGGATATTGACCCGGCTTTGCCCGGACAGGCTCGACTGGATGGTGACCTTCACGTCCTGCCTGAGCTTCTTGGCGAGCTTGGTTGGGAGTGAGAGGGTGAGCTTGGCCACCAGGAAGCCGTCCACCTCGGTCAGGTCCACGTCGGTCACTCGTCCCGAGTCGATGCCGGCAATTCGGACGGGGCTACCAACCCGAATCCCCTGCCCGTCCCGAAACACCACCTGGATCGTGCGCCTCGACGTGAGAAACCCTGGGCCCGCCGAGGCCATGACAACCAGGCCGAGCAGACTTGCCAGGGCCACGACGACGACCACGCCGACCAGAAGTTCGCGGATCGTAGCTCGGGCGTGCATCGGAACAACCCTTCCTGGGAACGATAATCCTGATCAAATCAAACCAATTAGGCAATGGAAGGCGGGAGTGAGGTTCAGAGGCCGGGGGGAGCGAGTAGGGTCGGCCCGAACGCGGGCCCAGCGTGATAGATCAGCAGGAACCAGATGCTATTGAGGAACAACAGGGCGACCGAGGCCAGGCAGGCTGCTCGGCAAGCGACGAAGGTGATCGAGGAGGAGTCGCGGGACGCGGCTCGCAGCCCTTCATGGCATGGGAAGACCGCGGCGAACAGGCCGAACAGCACTCCTTTGGTCACCAGGCCGAACACGTCCCGAAGCCAGAGCATCTCGAAGTACATGGAGAAGAAGGAGTCGGTCGAGACTCCCAACAACTTCTTCGCGGTTTGCCACCCGACGACGGTTCCCACCAGGGCACCCCACACGGACAGGATCAGGCAGGCTGTCATACCCGCCCCGATTCGGACCGCCACCAGCCGGGCTGGGCTCGCCTCGAGTTCCGTGTCGGATCCGGCGAACCCGGAGGGGGAAGTCACTCCTTCCGCCAGGTTGTCCAGAGCCTGAGACTGATCCACCCGCTTGGAATTCAGGTCCGCATTCGCACGAGAGAGGAGCTCGGTGGTAAACAAGGGAGCGAGCAAGCCCGTGAGTGTCAGGCCGGTCATCATGGGAGCGACGTTACGGATCAGGCCCACACCCACCACCGCGCCCGTGCCGTCGACGAAGGTTCCGCCGAAGTAGGCCTGCATTGAGAGAAACGTCCCCATTCCCAGATGGACCAGCGCAACCAGTGGCGCTCCCATTGCCAGAAGCAACAGGGTTTTGTCACGCCAGGCCGGCCAGAAGGGAGGATCCTCACCCGAGGGGCTCAGCACGGAGCGAATCGCGGAGAGCACGAGGGTTCCCAGGCACCCCAGGTAGGCGGCGAGGTTAAGGCCCGCCCGGCCAATCAGGGCGATTGGAGCAAGCCAGCTAGGCGCAAGGGCTGTAGGGCTGTCCATGGCGCGGTCCTCCATGACCGGGGGCGTTATTCGTCGTTGCAATCCAAAAGGTCAAAGGCAAAGGGAGGCGGCATGTTGAGGTTTGCAGGATCGAGCCGAATCGAGTCGCGGCAAGTCGAGTGAAGCCACGGTCGGATCAACGCCGGGGCATGGCCTGGATCTGGCCTCTCTGCCGTTGCTCCCACCAGCCGCGCCACTTCTGGACCGCCTCGGCGCGTTCCTCGGGGGTAACCCACGGAACGTACCCAAAATCTTGTCCGGAACGCCGGCGCAGCTCCTCGTGCGAGGAGAGCCGTACGACCGGATCGGGGTCGTTGAGCCGGTCGATCAGGGTCGGAATGACCTGGGCCTCGGGCAATCCTCGGCCGAGCGTCGCGGCGCGAGCTCGGGTGATCGCGGCCGGATGCGTCATCCCTCGAAAATTACGAGGGGTGATGCCGCATCCCGCCATCACCAGGAGGCAAGGGAGAGCCAACACGGTCAGGACACCAACACGCGACCTGGGCCCCAGACCAACGCCAGGGTCGCCGATCGCCAGGGATTTTCGCTTAATGTGCTGGATCATGTGGGAGGATCGGGCTCGGCCGATATCCTTTCGTGCGAGCGTTTCACGTCCCGTTCCACTTAACCTATCTGCTTGCGACGTCCCGCTTTCGGGACGATTCCAGGTCTGAGCCTGGACCGTTTGTCGAGCCAATCCTTTTGGCTTGGGGTGGACCGTACTCGAAATGATTCATGAAGGCAATGGCAACTAGCCGACCTTAACAGGTTCGCCTCTATTCCGCGTGACGTCTCTAAACTGCCGGGAGATTCCTCTTCGACCTTAGATCGCCAGGCGAGCCAGGTTGCGGATTGCTCGGGCCGCGCGATCGGTCTCCTCCGCGGAGACATCGAGGTGAGTGCAAGCCCGAATCACCCGAGGCCCCAACGCCGAGACTAACACGCCCGACTCGCGCAGAATCGCCGCGACTTCAGCCGCTGTCCCCAGCGTGGGGTCGACCTCGATCCAGACCAGGTTCGTCTCGACGGGTCCCGACTCCAGGCGAAGCCCCCTGGTCTCCTCGACCGCCCTTGCTAATACCTGAGCGTGAGCATGATCGTCCGCCAGGCGATCCACGTGGTGGTTCAGCGCATACAGAGCCCCGGCCGCGATGATCCCCGCTTGCCGCATGCCGCCCCCCATTACCTTCCGCAGCCGATGAGCCTTGCTGATAAAATCGGCCGACCCCGCCAGAGCCGACCCCACCGGTGCTCCCAATCCCTTTGAGAAGCAGACGGAAACCGAATCAAAGTGCCTGGCCCATTCCTCGGCCGCGATCCCCGAAGCGACGACCGCGTTGCCCAGTCGCGCTCCATCGAGATGCATGGCCAATCCCTCGCTCTTCGCCCAGCGCGAGATTTCCGCGACCGTCTCGATCCGGTAAAGACTCCCCCCGCCTCGGTTATGGGTCTGCTCCAGACAAACGAGCCGAGTCCGCGCGGAGTGACAATCGTTGGGCCGGATCTTATCGCGGAGTAAGTCGAGTGTGAGTAAACCCCGCTCGGCCTCGATTGGACGCGTGGTTGCCCCGGAGTTTCGCGCGATTCCCCCACCTTCCCAGATATGGATATGAGCATTCTGGTCGCAAAGCACCTCGTCCCCCGGCGCGACATGAACCCCCACGGCAACCTGGTTTGTCATGGTGCCGGATGGCATGAAGATCGCCTTCTCCTTGCCGAGCCAATTCGCCGTGCGCTCTTCGAGAGCCAGCACGGTTGGATCTTCCTGGTAAACGTCGTCGCCTACCTCGGCCTCGGCCATGGCTTGCCGCATCGCCGGGGTGGGACGCGTAACCGTGTCGGATCTCAGGTCGATTAACGGAAGTTGCATGGATGAGCGCCTCGGCAAGTCATCGTGAGCAAGGAGTTTGGACCGAAGTAGTCGCGATCTTCACTCACCCATTGTACGCAAGCCGACGAATCTTCCGTCTTTAGGGCATCCAGGATTCGAGCCAGTTCGGATGTGGACGGTGGCATCGACCGCCGTGATTGATCATCTTGAGATTCACGATTTCCACATTGGGATTGGGTGAATGGTCGAGGTCATGCCAGCCGTCAAACAGAGACTCCAGGTGGAGCTTACAGCCCCTCGGGCGGCAATGGTCGGTTCTTACGGTAGGAGCGCAAGATCGTGGTGAGCCGTTGCCCATTCGCGCCCTTGGCCAGGTCGTAACGGGTCTCCGATCGATCCGGCCGGAACACTTTCACCTCTCCGCACCCGAAGCAAACTAGGTAGGTGAATTCCTCCCCCCTCGCCGACACCACGACCGCGTAATCCGGATGGAATCCCCCGCATTTCTTCTCACCACTGAACGACTGGAACGTACGGGGGTTGGCGAGGACGGAGGCGATCAACTCGGCATCTCCCTCCTTCAAGTCCAGCGGATCCCGGTAAAAGGGGAACCCATCTTTTTCGATGTTGGGCTTCTTCCTCTCCTCGACGAGTTTTTCGGTCTCATAAAGCTGGTGCGGTAAGCCTTCGTACAAGGTCAGTTTGTCGGGCTTGGGATTAGAGAAGGAGGGTTCGTTCAGTGAGTAGATGACGATGGCGGCGAGGACGAATGTGAATGTGAGGAAGCCACCTCGCAACCGAGTTGCATTAGATCTTTCCATCGTTGGACTGAGCCTCGGGAGGTCTGAAGAATTTCATGTGGGGCATGAAAATAGGAAATTTAAATTTTAAACATTTGATTGTGGTTTTGAATAATTTCTTCGTGATAATTGCAGCGTTCCAAGTTAGAGCCTGGGTGAGAGATCTCACTTCTCCCCCGCGACGCGGACAGATCCAACTGCCGTCGCTCCGCGATCCGGTTCTTCATTGTCTATCGACGTCAGTTTATTTTGCACGTATGACTTCCGATCGTCTTCTGGAAAAGAGTCCACCATGAACCGTGGGTTCGCTCTCTGCTCGAAGTGCTTCGTCTTGACGATGATCGGGCGAACGCGATCCCATGAACCCGTCGTGGTCCCAGGGTAAGGTGGATACTCAGAGTAGGGTCTTGGCAAACGTTACCAGCGCCTCGCGGCGAGCCTGGGCTCCCTTGAGCCTTTTCGCCTTGGCGTCGCTGAGGTCGTCGGCCGCGAAGGAGATTTGAAAATCACGAGCTGCTAGGACGATGATACCGCGGACAAGGTCGGCTTTACTCTGGATGCCCCCTCGTTTCGCCGCTGCCCACGCCGGGTGCCACTGGCGGCTGAGCACTTTGACCGAAACGCGCCCTTCTGCTTGGTCGGTGGAAATCGGTTTTGCCGCGTTATCCTTCACGGCTTCCACGAGAAGGGGATTGTCGGTCAGGAGGTTGATGTAGTAGCGGAAGATCGCGGGCCGGATCATTCGACGGTCGCCGCCGAGGGTCGCGGTCACCAGGTCGACAGCTTCATCGAGCACCCTGGGAATCCTCGCCTCGATTGGCACCTGGTCCACTTTTTTGTGCCCGCGGTGTTCGTTGATTTTTGGGGTCGACTGGTGAGGGACCCCCACGACCTGCCCGCATACTTCGCAAACGGCGACCAGCACGTCGGGAACGGTCTCGTGCCAGCCAGTTGGCGTGTAGTCGCGGTATTCCATGCGAGTGTTCACTCGCGACTTACAGGTCTCGCAGATTCCTGCCGAGCGATCTCCTGACTGGTAAAGTCTCATGAGCCTGACTCCGTTAATTCCTTCCTATTCGTTTTCGTTCCTTACTGATGGACGCTGATAAAGATCGCCTCAATCCCGTGGACCTCGATCAGATAGCACTTGATGTACCAGTAATTCAGCCCATCGAATGGCTTGAAGATATGGATAATCTGCGACTCGTCGAAATGATGCGTGCTGGTCTGGTGTTGGTCCCCTCTGCATCGCTTGAGCAAGGTAACGACGAAGGCCGCGGAGATTTCACCGGTAAGGAGATAATTCCTTTCGTGGTAGTTTGACCGTTCCTCATGCTGGAAACGGCCCTCGAGGAGAGCCTTGATCACCGCTCGTCGAACCTCCTTGAATCCCATCGGAAGGCCCTGCCTCCTAATTCGATTAGGAACCGAATTGTACGAAATCCGACGTACAGCATCAAGCTTTGAGCATGCGCCTGACAACGATCCAAAATCAACTCTGTCGCAAAGCCTCTGGGATTGGACTCGCCGGTTGGACCGTTTGAGTTGCAGCGGTGGGTGGCCGTCCCGTGTCGATTGGTTCACGACCAAGTTCGCCAGTCACACAATGGACGATTCGCATGACGTTGTCCTCGTGGCGCACCGTCCTTTCCCCTGAACTCGAACCACTTTCCGATGGTCGGGTGTCTCCGTCGTGATGATGCTCGAGTCTTCGCGGTCTGAGCCCGTGGGGATCATACTCTTTCTTGGGAATTCGACGCCGCCTTTTGGCAAGTGGATCAACCGAGCCGTTGGTGGGTACACGGATTCGATTCGAGGTCCTTTCGCGAAGTCCGCGAAGGAAGAGGGGCGTGTTACTTCTCGCGCTGTAAAACGGTTTGGTCGGAGTCTCTGGATAACGCATGCGAGAGCCGGATTGGCCAAGCTCGGAAAAAGAAGAGGCGGACGGTTGCCTTCAGGGATAGAATGATCGCGTTCGATTCTTGGGAGACACCTCTTCAGATGGCCACCACCTTGAACATCTGTCGGATTGATTGTGCGAGTGAAGACGCGCGCGAGGCGATTTTGCGGCTGCGCCAGCAGCTCAGCCCGAACGGAAACGTCGTCAGCCCTCAAGGCCGGGCTCTGACACTGGCCACGTTTGGCGAGGAGTTGACTCCCCAGCAGGTCGTCGAGCGTATCTGTCTCGACGTGCGAACCCGGGGCCTGGAGGCGGTTCTCGAATACTCGAGCAAGCTCGATAAAGCGGAGCTCGACGCCAACACGATTCGCGTCTCCAGGTCGGAGTTGGAAGCGGCGTTCAAGGCCGCCGACCCAGCTTACCTGAAAACGATTCGACGGGTTCGGGACAATGTGCTCGCGTTTCAGTCGGGTATCCTCAACCGCGACGCCCTGATGCGGCGAGGGCCTAACACCGAGCTGCGCCTACGCTATCGTCCGCTCCGGCGGGTTGGCGTTTGTATTCCGGGAGGAGCGGCCGCCTATCCTTCCTCATTGCTCATGACGGTGGTCCCCGCGCAGGCGGCGGGAGTCGAGCAGATCGCCGTGGTCGTTCCCCCCACCAAGTTCGGCGGGTACAACGTGGATCTGCTGGCGGCTTGCCATGCCTTGGGCGTTTCCGAGGTCTACCGGATCGGCGGAGCCCAGGCCGTGGCGGCCCTGGCGTATGGCGTCGAGGGAATTGAGGGGGTCGATAAGATTGTCGGCCCGGGAAACCTGTTCGTTGCCTTGGCGAAGCGCCAGGTGTACGGCGAGGTGGACATAGACAGCATCGCGGGACCCAGCGAGGTGGTCCTTATCGCCGACTGGACAGCCGACCCAGATTACGTGGCGTCCGACCTGATCAGCCAGGCCGAGCACTCGCCGGGGGCCAGTGTGCTCATCACCTGGGAGAGCGACCTGATCGACCGGGTGGCCGATGCCCTGGTCCGGCAGTTGGACCAGTTGAGCCGAGGTGACCTGGCTCGGGCCAGTCTCGAGAGGTTCGGAGCCCTGATCCTGGTGCGCGACGAGAACGAGGCCGTCACGCTCACGAACATGATCGCGCCCGAGCACCTGCACATCTCGACCTCCGACCCCGACCGGCTGGCCGAGCGCTTGACCAACGCAGGGGCCATCTTCCTGGGGCACGATACTCCGGTCGCCGTGGGGGACTATGCCGCGGGGCCTTCGCACGTGCTCCCCACCGGGGGGACCGCGCGCTGGGCGTCGGGCCTCTGCTCGAATGACTTTCTCAAACGGACGAGCTTGATCTACGTCAATCGTGAAGGGCTCGCGCAGATCGCCCCTGACGTCAGACTGCTCGCCGACAAGGAAGGGTTGACCGCCCACCGTTTCAGTGTGGATGTTAGACTGGTCGAGGAAGACGGCCAGGTCAAGGAAAGTTGATCCGAAGCTAGTCCTGCTCCGTCCTTCCCGTTGGATTCGCCAACTTCCTTCCTTTTAATAGAGAAAGCCGCGTGCTCAATCACCGCATGAGCACGTTCCGATGCCACGCCATGAGCTCGAACCGATCCATTCGTCCCGCTCGGCCGGAAGACGCCGAGAGTATCGTCGCGATGATTCGCGAGCTGGCTGCTTACGAGAAGCTCGAGGAGCACGCGAAGGCGACGCCCGACGTGCTTCGGACCCACCTGTTCGGTTCGAGGCCAGCCGCCGAGGCCCTGATCGCGGAACTCGATGGGCAGACCGTGGGGTTTTGCCTCTTCTTTTCGACCTTCTCGACCTTTCGCGGTCAGCCCGGCTTTTACATCGAAGATATCTACGTGCGTGAACCGCAACGCAACCAGGGAATCGGCAAGGCGCTGCTTGCCACGGTCGCGCGGCTCGCGGTTCAACGAGGTTACGGACGCGTGGAGTGGTCGGTCCTGAACTGGAACGCCCCGTCCATCGGCTTTTACCAGTCGCTTGGCGCGATTCCCCAGGATGAGTGGACCATGTACCGGCTCCACGAAGAACCCCTGGCCCGCCTGGCCGCTCTTGCCCCTTCCAGTCCTGGGACGCCCCTTTCATGAGTCGCGACTCGATGTTTCGCCCCCACGTTGATCGGATGGCGGGCTACGTGCCGGGGGAGCAACCGCGCGACCCTGGTGTGCTCAAGCTCAACACGAATGAGAATCCATACCCCCCCTCCCCCCAGGCGCTCGCGGCGATCGCCAAGGTTCTGGATAACCAACTGAGACGTTATCCCGACCCGGTAGGGACCGCGTTTCGAATTGCCGCGGCGCGAAGACACGGGGTTGATCCCGGCATGATCCTGTGCGGGAACGGGTCGGACGACCTCTTGACGATCATCACTCGCGCCTTCGTTGGCCCTGGCGACCTGGTCGTCTACCCGACTCCGAGTTATATCCTCTATCGGACGCTCGCCGAGCTTCAGGACGCTCGAGTCACCGAGGTTCCCTTTGAGCCCGACTGGACGCTGGACCCCGCCCGATTCGACGTGCCAGGCGCGCGGCTGGCTTTCCTGGCGAATCCGAACAGTCCTTCCGGCACAACCTTGAGCGCCGAGCAGGTGGCGGTCATCGCGGAACGGCTCGCTTGTCCCTTGATCGTTGACGAGGCCTACGCCGACTTCGCGGATTCGGACTGTGTCTCTCTCGTGACGCGTTATCCCAACGTGATCGTGACCCGTACGTTCAGCAAAGGTTATAGCCTCGCCGGCCTCCGGCTCGGATACCTGATCGCCCAGGCTCCGATGATCGAAGGGCTGATCAAGGTCAAAGACTCTTATAATTGCGATACCCTGAGCTTGGTGGGAGCGACCGCCGCGCTTGAGGATCGCGCCTACCACGAGCAGACGCGCCAAAAGATCCTCGCGACTCGGGCCCGCCTGACCGCCGCCGTTCGTTCCTTGGGCTACCATGTTCCCGAGAGCCAGGCGAATTTCGTTTGGTGTACCGACGGCCCCCCCGCGGCTGGGGTTTACCAGAAGCTCAAGGATCTAGGGATTCTCGTTCGCCTGATGCGTTACCCAGGACAGGATGATGGCCTGAGAATCACGGTCGGAACCGACGACGAAATCGATCGCTTGCTCGAAGCCCTTCAAACCATCGTTGGGTGAACAAGGGCACGAGGTTGAAAGGCCTCTCTGAGGCGTCTCTCAGCCATCCCCTTGGGCTGGGAGATGCCGAATTTTGGTGCGTCGGTGCCAGGATGTAAGGCACTTGGGTGAGGACGATTGGTAAGCCGCACTCGTGCTTATTGTTTGGAAGTCCTTGATTTTACGCAGAGTTAGAACGATTTCTCGATTCCGAGGGAGAGACGGCACATCAATCGCTAAGCCTCGACTGCCCCTTTTATCGAATCCGGGAGGAGAGGCGCCATTGTTAAGCTTCCCACCCCTAAAGGGTGTGGGATTTCCGGCTAGTCTCGCGAGGGTTCCAGCCCCGGTCGTCGACCGCCAGTTCTGAGGGCAGCTTAGATTGCCCCAAGCCCGGTTGTTACCAA
>Ga0182745_1000470_pt1 | contig 45607 bp, 38 predicted proteins | sample eDN3rd30CKraftBY_FD_128523 | JGI IMG/M metagenome (GOLD analysis project Ga0182745, IMG submission 128523) | Enriched backyard soil microbial communities from Emeryville, California, USA - eDNA 3rd pass 30_C Kraft BY (version 2) (version 2) | ecosystem: Environmental > Terrestrial > Soil >...
CCCCGTCTCGGTCGCCCTCACCCGCCATATGCTCTGGCGCATGCTCGGCGCCCCCCATCCGATGAGCGCCCACCGCTGGGACAGCCGCGTCATCTTCGCCCGCGGACGCAGCCCCGACGCCGCAGAGGGCGTCACCAGCTTCCTCGAAAAACGACCCCCCAACTTCACCGCCAGCGTCGCCAACGACTATCCCGCGTTCGACGAGTTCGAGCAGGCGCCGCCCTATAGTTGAGCGGCGCCCCTAGATTTCCAATTCCCGCCGCTGTGCGGGGTTCAGCGACTTCTGCTCGTTGACCTCGATGATCCCCGCGCCCAGCCGCCCGCCGCAGGTGAAGGCGGCGAGCCCGTCCTTGCTGTACCATTCGTCGTCGCCGGTCAGGATCGAGGTGTCGACGTGGCCCTGCAGATGATAGCCGCGAAAGCCTTCGACCCAGAGCCGCACCTCGCACGAGACGGGCGACAAGCCGTCGTCGGCGACCATCGCGGCAAAATCCGCGCGCGTCACCGTGCGGACGACGCCGTCGTCGAAGACCCAGCCGAACTGCTTCGGTCCCTGCGGCGTCATATAGGTGAAGACCGAGATGGCGAGATCATCGCCGAACACCGCGAACACCCAGCGCCCGGCGCGATGCGGATAGAATTGCCGCGGGCCCCAGCTATGGTCGTGCCACGCGCCGCCGCTGAGCGCGACCGTCTCGCCATTGACGATTGCCGTGCCGGTCACGATTCCCATCGACTCATAGTGGCGCTTGCCGACGGTGAGGCCGCCGGTGTCGAGCGTCACTTCGTGCGGTGGGCAGAGCGAGCGATAGTCGAGCATCAGCCGGTCGTCACCGAAGCGCGCCTCGAAGCGGATGTCGCGCAGGCTTTCGGCGACGCGAACGCGGAGCGTCCCCACGTCGAGGTCGCCATAGTCGCCGTCCGGCACCGGCAGGTGATGCTGCTGCGCGCGGCCGACCAGCACGCCGCCGACCACCAGCCAGCTCCAGACATGCGCGTGATCCTGTTTCGGCTTGATGCTGATATGATGATGGCCGCCGCTGCGCGTCGCAGGGTCATACCAGCCGAGGAAAAAACTCTCCTGCCAGCTCTCGGGCGCATCGGCGGGGGGCGCATGGCGCCGGCTATCCTCGATCGTCACCTGGTGCATGATCTCTCCTTCAATCGTCGGCGAGCAGTTCGGCGAGCCGGTCGCGGTAGGCCGCAAAGCCGCTCGCCTGCCCGTCCCATCCTGGCCGCACCCAGCTCAGGGCGTTGGCGAAGCCCTGAAACATTTCCCAGAAGGCAAGCGTCGCGAGGTCGGCGCCCGAGCGGGCGCGAAAGGCGGCGATGACCGGCGCGAGCGCCGCGTCGCGCGCGGCGCGCGGCTGCGTCATCCGAAAGCGGTGATGGATCGCGGCATAATAACCGAGGTCGGACACGGGATCGCTGATCCGCGCGAGGTCCCAGTCGACGATCGCGACGATGTCGCCACCGCGGAAGATATAGTTGGAGATCGAGCAGTCGCCGTGGGTGAGCGCCATCGGGAAGTCCGCGGGAATCGACGATCGCAGCCGGACGCGGATCGCCTCGAAGATCGCGCGGTCGGACGCGGCGAGACCGGCGATTGGCGCCCCCGCCCGCTCGATCGCCGCCCCGAGCTCGGGGGGCCCGAGCGGCGGGCAGCGCCGGTCGAGCCCCGCCGCACGCCAGTCGGCGCCGTGAATGCGGGCGAGCGCGTCCATGAAGGATTGCAGATGATGCTCGCCCTCCGGCGCGTCGAGGTCGAGCAGACGCCCGAAACAGTCGCCCTCGACGAATTCGGACACCCAGAAATCGCGCCCGATGACACTGCGGTCGGTTTCGAGGAACAGGGGCTTCGGGACCGGCAGGTCCGCCGCCTCCAGCCGGACGAAGCGGTCGAACTGCTCCGCCATGTCGTAGGGAGCATAGGGTCCGGTCACCGGATCGATGCGGAGAAGCAGGCGCTCGATCGCCGCGGAGGGCGCCCGGCGCAGATCGACGGTGGCGACATGATTGACAAGACCGCCCGACAGCGCGGCGATCGCCGCGATCTCGAGCTCCGGTGCGGCGAGCCGGCGGCGAAACCAGTCGGCGAGCGGGCCGCGCGGATCGGGGCCGGACATCAAAGATAGGGGCCCAACAGCGACAGGTCGGCCGCGGCGAGCCGGTCGGACGCGTGCCGAAGCTGATGCCAATAGGGATAGAGGAGCGGCGGCCGGCTGGCGCGTTCAAGCCGGTCCAGCTCCTCAGCGCTCAAGGTCAGCTCGGCGGCCGCGAGATTCTGCGTCAGTTGGCGCTCGTCGCGCGCGCCGACGATGATCGAGGCCACCTGCGGCCGCGCGAGCACCCACGCCAGCGCGACCGCGCTCGCGGCGACCCCGCGCTCCGTCGCGATTCCGGTGAGTTCGTCGATCGTGCTATAGATGCGCGCCTCGCTTTCGGCCGTCCAATGATCGGCACCGGGGATGCTCCCGCGCGCGCCGGCGGGCGCGGGCTCGCCTTGCCGATATTTGCCCGACAGCAGGCCGCCCGACAGCGGGCTCCACGCCAGGATGCCGAGTCCCTGGTCGATGGCGAGCGGGACGAGCTCCTGTTCGATGTCGCGGTTGGCGAGCGAATAATGGACCTGCTGCGCGACCGGCGCCACCGATCGCATCGCCGTCGCGGCGCCGATCATCTTCATCACATGCCAGGCGGAAAAGTTGGAGACGCCGACATAGCGGATCTTTCCGGCCGCGAGCAGGTGATCGAGCGCGCCCAGCGTCTCCTCGACCGGGGTTCGCCCGTCCCAGCCGTGCAGCTGATAGAGGTCGATATGGTCGGTACGCAGCCGACGCAGGCTGTCCTCGCACGCCTCGATCAGATGATGGCGCGACAGACCGGCGGCGTTGACGCCGGGGGCGCGGGCAAAGCGCGCCTTGGTGGCGACGAGCCAGCGCGCGCGTCGTCCCTGCAGGATCTCGCCGAGCACCTCTTCGGACTGCGCATAGGCATCGGCGGTGTCGAGAAGGTTGATCCCGGCGTCGAGGCAGGCGTCGACCTGGCGCATCGCCGCGCCCCGATCGCTCGACCCCATCTTCGCGAAGCCGCCGTCGCCGCCCAGCGTCATCGTCCCGAAGGACAGCGCCGACACCATCAGGCCCGATCGGCCGAGTTGCCGATACTCCATCGCGAAACACTCCTTCTCGGCCGATTCGAATCCCGCACGGCACCCGAAAATCATGAAAGTGGATTATTCTGGCAAGAAATTTATCCAAATGAGCGAATATTGGCGGGAAAGATGAATCCTCCGAGCGCACACCCAAGCAGTTCGATCGCCGCGATCGCGGACGGAAGGAAATTAATCACTTGATTGACTAGTAGCTCCCGACGCACGACATTGTTACAAGGCCATGACCGGTCCAACGCGGCGCAGACCCGCGAAGCCCCCGAGGAAGAGCGATGCATCTGGCAACCCTGTCGTCGATCAAGCTGCCGAACCACAGCATCAAGCTGATGGCGAACATGCTCGGCGAACGCGGCGGCGATGTGGGGCAGGCGCTGCGGCAGGCGGGGCTGACGGCGACCGACCTCGACGATCCGACCGCGATCATCTGCGGGTTGCAGGAGGTCGAGTTCCAGCGCGCCTTCATGCAGCAGACCCCCGACCGGCCGGACCTGTGGGTCGAACTCGGGTCGCGCTACCGCCTGCTGACCCACGCGCACACCGACTATGGCCTGCTGATGTCGACCGCGCCGACGGTCGACGCCTCGATCAAGGTCGGCTTCGAATATGGCGATCTTTACTATATGCTCGCCGACGCCGAGGGCATTTTCGCCGAGGACGGCCGGCAGATCGGCTTTCGCTCGCTGCCCGTCGAGCTGCCGCGCGACATGCGCCGCTTCGCGGCCCTGCGCGACGTCGGGGTGAATTGCGCAGTCTTTTCCGACCTGTGGGGCGAGCCCTTTCCGTTCGACACCGTCGAACTGCCGGTGCCGGCGAGCGACGAACCCTTCGTCCGCCGCTTCCTGCCCGACGCCGAGCTCCACTTCGACAGCGAATTCAACCGCTGGCGCTGGTCGGCACGGCTCGACCAGCGCCAGCCGCCGCACAGCGACCCGCTGCTTCACGACTATTACCGAACCGCCTGCGACCGTCTGCTCTCGGCGGCGCACAAGGCCGGCGACCTTGTCGACCGCGTGCTCGAACTGCTGGACGACACCAAGGGACAGGCGAGCGTCGAATGCGCCGCCCAGTCGCTCGCGATGTCGACGCGAAGCCTGCAGCGCAAGCTCGGCGATCGCGGCTTTTCCTATCGCGAGCTTGCCGCGCTCGCCCGCCATCGCCACGCCTGCCGCCTGCTCCTGTCGACGCGGCATCCGGTCAGCCGCGTCGCGCTCGACGCCGGCTACGACAATATCTCGGCGTTCAACAACGCCTTTCGCCGCCTGTCGGGCGTGACGCCCAGCCAGTATCGCAACGGGATGGCGGTCGCCGCGGTCTGAGCGGCGGCGCGGAGCCTTGGCGCAAAATGTGAAGATATTGGCGCCGCCGCGCATCGCGCGCGGGCGCGGCGGCGACTAGCTAAACACGATCGCATGCCGTCCCGACGAGAGACGGCAGCGACCGACGGCCGGCACGGCCCGGGTTCGAGACCCGGCGCCCCGGCGTGTTTAGGAGAGGGCAGATGCGTTCCACCATCCATCACAGTATTTCATGGCGCGCGCTGGTCGCGGCGGCCGCCGTCCAGGCGCTGCTTGCGACCAGCCCCGCAGCGGCGCAGGACCAGGGCGAGGCGGCGGCTGAAGCGGCGGCAGCCGATGCGGGCAGCGGCGACATCATCGTGACCGCGCAGCGCCGATCCGAACGGGCCACCGACGTCCCGATCTCGATCACCGCGCTGAGTTCGGATTCGCTCGCGGCGGCAAGCGTGCTGACGACGGGCGACCTCGGCAAGGTCACGCCGGGGCTGTCGATGGACCGGTCGGGGCCCTTCTCGCAGCCGACGATCCGCGGCATCGGTTCGTCGGTCACCGGCCCCGGCATCAACACCAGCGTCGCGACCTATATCGACGGCTTTTACCAGCCGAGTTCGGTCTCGAACGATTTCAGCCTCGCCGACATCGCCTCGGTCCAGGTCCTCAAGGGCCCGCAGGGCACGCTGTTCGGGCGCAATTCGACCGGCGGCGCCATCCTGGTGACGACGCTCGAACCGAGCTTCGACCCGCTGGTGCGTGCGCGTGTCAGCTATGCGAGCTATGACGATATCGCGGCGACCGGCGTGGTGTCGACCGGGCTGACCGACAATCTCGCGGTGCTCCTGTCGGGCCTTTATCGCTACGATCGCGGCTATTCGCGCGACATCGTGACCGGCGCGCCGCTGCAGGAGGCGCGCGAGTTCGTGTTCCGCGGTAAGCTGTTGTTCAAGCCGTCCGACAATGCCAAATTCACCCTCGCCTACACCCACGGCGACGTCGACGATCCATGGGGCGTTGCGCAGGTAGCGTACCGCGGCGTCTCGGCCGCCGCCGGCATTCCGGGGGTCGCCGTGCCCGACGATCCGAAACAGGTCGCCGCGACCCTGCCGCCCGAATCGCGGGTCAATTACGACGCGATCACGCTGACCGGCGAGGTCGACCTCGGCGGGGTGAACGTCAAAAGCTATACGGGCTACCGCGACGAGCGCGACTATGTGCAGCTCGACAGCGACAAGACCGCCTATCCCTATCAGTATATCGATTTCCGCCCCGTCGACGAAACCTTCACCCAGGAAATCGACGTCTCGTCGAACGGCAGCGGGCCGCTGCAATGGGTCGCGGGTCTCTATTATTATCGCGACAAGGCGGGCTATCTCGACCTCGGCGTGACGCAGGGCGCGCCGCGCTTCAGTTTCCTGAACGCACGGCTGAAGTCCGAAGCCTATGCCGCCTTCGCCGACCTGACCTATGAGATCATGCCCAGCCTCTTCCTGACCGGCGGGCTTCGCTACAATCGTGAAAAGGTTACCGAAACCTACGATTCGATCCTCGACGGCTACACGCCCCACTCGTTCGACAAGACGTTCGAGAATCTCAGCCCGCGCGCGGTGCTGCGGTACGAGCCGACGGCGAACAGCAGCGTCTATCTGTCCTATAACCAGGGCTACAAGGCCGGGACCTTCAACCCCACGGGGCTGAGCCCGACGCCGGTGCGGCCCGAGAAGATCAGCGCGTTCGAGGGCGGATACAAGATGCGATCGGGCGGCACGGTCCTCGAACTCGCCGGCTATTACTACGACTATAAGGACCTGCAGTTCGTGAGCTATGTCGGCGCGACCGCGCAGCTCACCAACGCCGCGAAGGCGCGCATCTATGGCGCCGAAGCCAATCTGGAGCAGGGCATCGGCGACATGCTGACGCTGTCGGTCGGCGCTGCCTGGACCGATGCCAAATACAAGGATTTCGCGGGCGCCAATCATTATGAATATCTGGGCGGCGGCGTGATCGTGAACGGCCCTGACGATGCGTCGGGCAATCCGATGGTGCGCACGCCCAAATTCGCCGGGCGCGCCGCGATCGATTTCCACGCACCGCTCGCCGGCGGCGAATTGCGCGCCAACGCATCGGTCAAATATCAGAGCCGCATCTATTTCGACCCGTTCCGCGAGACCGAACAGGGCAAATATGCGCTGGTCGACGCGCGCATCGCCTGGACCGACCCGTCCGATCACATGACCGTGGCGCTGTTCGGGACGAACCTGACCGACAAGGCCTATTACGCCGTCGTCACCCAGCAGTCGGAAAGCTGGCCCGCCAACTATGGCCACCCGCGCCGCGTCGGCGTCGAACTGTCCTTCCGCTACTGAAGGAGGCCGCGGCCATGACCCGCTTTTCGGATGGAGATGTCATCGTGGTGACCGGGTCGACGCGCGGCGTCGGCGAGGCCATCGCGCGGCGATGCGCGGCGGCGGGTGCGCGCGTCGTGATCACCGGCCGCAACGCCGAGCGCGGCGAGGCGGTCTGCGCCGGCATCGCGGCGGACGGCGGCGAGGCGATGTTCGTGGCCGTCGACGTCACCGACGAAGCCGCGATCGAACGCGCTTTCGCCGATACGCTGCGGCGCTGGAGCCGCGTCGACGGCTGCGTCGCGAATGCCGCCGACCTCAGCCTCGGGGCGCTCGACGGGCCCGTGACCGAAATCACGCTCGACGGCTGGAACCGGCTGATCACCGCCGACCTGACCTCGGCCTTCCTGACCGCCAAGCACGGCATCCGCGCGATGCTGGCCGGCGGGCGCGGCGGCGCGATGCTGATGATCGGGTCGCTCGCCGGAGTGCGCGGCAATCTCGGCCACGACGCCTATAGCGCCGCCAAGGGCGGGATGGTCGCGCTGACGCGGTCGATCGCCGCTTATTACGCGCGCTACGACATCCGCTGCAATTGCCTGAACCTCGGCTTCGTCGATTCGGGATCCGACCGCGTCGAAAAGGTCATCGCCTATCCCGGCTTTCGCGACCAGTTGCAGGACTTTCACCTCGGCGCCTGGGGTACTGCCGGCGACATCGGGGGCATCGCGGCGCTGCTGCTGTCGGACGAAGCCCGCTACATCAACGGCGCGAGCATCCCGGTCGACGGCGGCGCCTATGCCGCCAGCCATATGCCGCGGCCGACCGTCGCGGCGACCATCCCCGGCTTTTCTCCCCTCCGCCCCGGCCACGACAAGGCCCACAACAAGGATTGACCATGCGCAACGTGACGATCGAAGACTGCTGCCGCCACCAACCCGACGGCGACCCCCGCTGGCAGGAAAGCTTTTATGTCGGCTGGGTCGATCTCGACAATCGCGCGTGCGGCGCCAATCATATCAGCCTCGCGCCCGTCGGCCATCGCGACACCCATGTCTGGAGCTGGACGATGGTCGACGGCGAGGTGATCGGCCGGTCGCAGACGCACGGCATGCCGATGCCCGACAGCGACTATGACGACATGCGGATCGGCGCGCTGCACGTGCGGTCGAGCGACGACCCGCGGCGGCTGGGCCTCGGGGTCGATTATGGCAACGGCGTCGACCTCGACCTGATCTTCGACGCGAGCTGCGACCCCGTCGAACTGTCGCTCGACCGCGGCGACGTCGTGCTCGGCGACCGGCATTACGAGCTGATGGGCACGGTGTCGGGCACGCTGCGCACGCCATCGCGGACGATCGCCGTCAACGCGTCGGGCTGGTCCGACCATAGCTGGGGAGCACGCGATTTTTCGACCAACATCTCGCACCGTTGGCTGTGGGCGTCCTTCGGCCCCGATTTCGCGATCAGCGTCTTCGGCTTCGTCAGCAACGAGGGCTATTTCCCCTTCGGCTGGGTTTGGGACGGCGGGGAGGCCCATCTGGTCACCGCGGCGAGCTTCGACGCGGTGGTCGCCGACGACGGCATCACCCCGCGCGGATGCGACGCGCGGATCGTCACCGCCTCGGGCCGCCGCTACCGGGTCAAGGGCCGCGTCCGCGACGCGGCGCTGATGGGCGGGGTCGGCTGGCACGCGATGAACGGACTGACCGAATATGAATGCGGCGGCCGCATCGGCGAGGGCTTCCTCGAGGTCAACGAGCTCAAGGTCCTCACCGCGGCGATGAAGGCGGAACTGGCGCTCTGATGCCCGACATGAAAGTACCCGCGACGGTCGCGGACATCACCCCGGAGTGGCTCGGAACCGCGCTCGCGCTGCGCTTTCCGGGCGCGCGCGTCACGGCGATGGCGATGGACGGCTTCATCGACGGCACGGCGCAGAAATGCCGCTTCGCGATCGATTACGACCCCACCGGGCCGGCGGGCCCGCCGTCGCTGTGGGTCAAGGGCGGCTTCGACCCCAAGGGCGCGAGCCAGGGCAACGCCTTTTCGAACGAGGTGCTTTTCTACCGCGATCTCGCGCCGCTGCTCGACATCAGCCTGCCCGACAGCTTTTATGGCGCGATCGACGATGCCACCAACAATGGCGTCGTCGTTCTGGAGGATCTGATCCTGCGCGGCGCGACCTTCGGGCGGGCGACCGAGCCGCTGACGCCCGAGACGGCGGCGCGCGTCCTGTCGCTGCAGGCGCGGCTGCATGCCCGCTTCTGGGGCGGGCGCGATGCGGCGAATTTCCGCTGGCTGGTGCCCGGCGGCGCGATCGCCGGCGCGGGCGTGGTCGACCAATATTTCGGATTCTGGGATACCGCCCGCCCCCTTCCCCGCTTCGGCTTCCTCAATACCGAGCAGCGCGACAAGCCCCGCATGCGGGCGGCGCTGAACCGGTTGATGGAGCATCTGCGCACCCATCCGCTGTGCGTGCTCCACGGCGATTCGCAGGGCGGCAACCTGTTCTTCAACGACGGCGCGCCCGGCTATCTCGACTGGCAGCATTCGATGCTCGGCCATTGGGCGTTCGACCTGTCGGGCTTTCTGGTGACCTCGCTGACCGTCGCCGACCGCCGCGCGCACGACCGCGCGCTGGTCGCCCATTATCTGTCCGAGCTGGCCGCCGCCGGAGTCGCGGCGCCGCCGTTCGACGAAGCATGGGACGATTATGTCCGCTATGTGATGTGGGCGTTCATGTGGGTGATGTGCCCCGTCGAGGCGCATCCCGAGGCCGTCTGCTCCGCGAACAGCGAACGGGTGTGCGCGGCGATGGCCGACCTCGGGACGCTCGGCAAGCTCGGGGTATAGGTGCGCCGGGCGGACCCCGGCGGTGCGCATCAAACGGGTTGCCATTATCTAAATATGATAGATTATGCAGCCCCCGAACCGGGCTCGCGCCGCCGCGATCCTGCGCGAAGCCCACGAGGAGCCGATCTTGGCACGCCCGCACCAGCCGAGGATCACGCGCGAAATGGCGACGCGCGCCGCGCTCGACATCATCGACCGCGGCGGGCTGGACCATTTCAGCCTGACCTTGGTGTCGAGATCGCTGGGGGTGAAATCGCCCTCTCTCTATCATCATTTCCGGGACAAGTCGGAACTGCTCGCCGAGATTCCGCGCCACATATTGCGGACGATCAACTTCCGGCCCGGCGCGGGCGACAGCTGGGAGGAACGGACGCTGCGCCTGTGCGTCGAGGCGCGGCGCGGGTTGCTGGAACATCCGCACGCGGCGCCGCTCATCCTGCAGTTCTTCCCGCGGCACAGCCTGCTCACCGCCTATGAGCAGGCGATAAAGGATTATCCCGAAGCGTCGGAGGATCGGCTCGGCATATTGGACGGCATCGAAAAGCTGACCTTCGGGTCGGCGCTGTTCGAAGCCGCCTCGCGCGCCCGCGGCATCCCCTCGATGCCGGCGGTCGACGCCGGGCGCTTTCCCCATCTCGCGCGCGCCATCGCGCGCGAATCGACGGACAGCGAGGCGACCTTCGTCGCCGCGATGCGCATCTTCCTCGCGGGAGTCCGACATGGCTCGGAGGCGTCGGATCGCAGGAAAGCGGCTCGATCCGGCCATTCCGATATTGCTCCCGTGAGATATACAGAATAGAAAATATGTAAACATCTTCGCTCGCGACCTCAGGCGCGAGGCAATGGGAGGAGCAGGCATGGCAGGTCGTTTGGAAAACAAGGTCGTTCTTCTGTCGGGTGGAACGCGGGGAATGGGAGAAGCCCAGGTTCGCATGATGGCGGCCGAAGGCGCCCAGGTGATCTTCGGCGGGCGCGACGGCGGCGCGGGGTCGGCGATCGAGGCGGCACTGGGCGGGCGCGCCACCTATGTCCGGCTCGACGTTACAAAATCAGACGATTGGAAAGCAGCGGTGGCGCACGCGATGGACCGCTTCGGCCGCATCGACGGGCTGGTCAACAATGCGGGCTTCGGCGTCACCCGGCCGCTCGCCGAGATCAGCGACGAGGAGTGGGCCGACGTCATCGCGGTCAACCAGACCGGCGTGTTCCTGGGGATGCGCGAAGTCGTAGGGCCGATGCTCGCTTCGGGCGGCGGCTCGATCGTCAACGTCGCATCGCCCGCCGGGGTCAAGGCGCATGGCAATCTGGTGGCCTATTCGGCGGCCAAGGCCGCGGTGATCGGCATGTCGCGCGCCGCGGCGAAGGAGCTGGCCGGGCAGGGCATCCGCGTCAATGTCTTCATCCCCGGCTATTTCGCGACCCGGCTGCTGATGGAATCGTCGAAAGGCCAGGGCCTCGAGCGCGGCGCGCAGGTGACGCCGATGGGGCGGGTCGGGCAGCCCGAGGAAAGCGCCGGCGCGATCGTCTATCTGCTGTCGGACGAGAGCAGCTTCGTCACCGGCACCCAGATTACCGCCGACGGCGGCTACACCGCATGACCGAGGGCTTGTCCGTGACCGCCGAGCACGACGGCGCGGTCGCGGTCATCCGCTATGCCAACCCGCCGTCGGGGCTGATTTCTAACAAGGGCGCCGCCGCGCTCGCGCAGGCGATCGGACGCGAACTCCAACGCGAGGCGACCCGTTGCCTGATCCTGACCGGCGGCGCGGAGGGCGTTTTCATCCGGCATGCCGACGTCGCGCAGATCCAGCGCGCGGGCGAAGCGGTCGCGAGCGGAGCGGTCACGCCCGAGAGTTTCGCCCATTCGCCCTTCGCGCATATCGGCCATATGCTCGATGCCGCGGAAAAGCCGGTCATCGCAGCGATCAACGGCGTCTGCATGGGGGGCGGGCTCGAGATCGCCCTCGCCTGCACGCTGCGCATCGCCGCGCGCGGGTGCGGGCCGATCGGCCTTCCCGAAATCCGGCTCGGAATCTTCCCCGGCGCCGGCGGCATGGCGCGCATGGCCCGCCTCGTCGGGGCGCACCGGGCGCGGCGCTTCGCGCTCGACGGCACGGTCGTCGGCGCCGAAGAAGCGCTGAGGATCGGAATCGTCGACGAACTGGCCGACGACCCGCTCGCCCGCGCGATCGACATCGCCAACGTCTATGCCGGACGCAATCCCGCCGCGGTTCGCGCGATCATGGAACTCGCCGCGATCGAGGACGACGATGCGGCGATCGAACGTTCGATGATCCGTTTCGGCGAGCTCATCGGCGGCTCGTGCGAATTGCGGCACCGGCTCGGGACCTTCGCCGCGGGGGCGCGGCGGCTCGACGAGCTCGAATAGGCGGCCGCGTCAGGGGGTTTTTTCGAACCGGTGCTGCCCCTCGGGCAAGGTCACCCACGGCAGCGCGGTCGAGGTCCAGACGCTGACCGTCGGCGCGAAGGGCGCGGGATCGTCGAGCGTCCCCGCCTTGACGATCAGCATGCCCTTCCCGTCGGTCGGCTCCGAAAAGACCGGCGAGCCGCAGCGGCCGCAGAATTTGCGCAGCACGGCGTTGCCCGAGAATGTGTCCTTGTCCTCATAGACGCTGAGCGCGCCCTCATGCGTGACCGCCGAGCCCTTGAACAGCAGGTTGACCGAAAAAGCGCTGCCCGACTGGCGGCGGCAGTTCGTGCAGTGGCATTGTGCCACGACGATCGGCGCGCCTTCCGCGCGATAGCGCACCGCGCCGCAATTGCACCCGCCTTCGATCATCGATTTCCGTCCTTCTTTCCATAGCGAAACCGGAAGCCGTCGAGCAGTATCTGCAGCGTTTCGACGAACAGCGCCTCGTCGGCCACCGGCGATCTGGCGATCGCCTCGGCGAGCAGCGGATAGCGATCCGGATCGAACGCGGGCATCGCGGCATGATCGTGCGCCTTCGCCGCCGCGTCGAACAGCGACGTGCCATAGGTCAGCTTTTCGAGCGCATCGAGAATCGCGAGGCGATGCGGCGGCGCGTAAGGACAATCCGAAAGACCGCGTTCATAGGCGCCGAGCATCAACGCGCGCGGGAAGAAACGCAGCATCAATGGCCCGGCGTGGGCGTGCTGCAGGATGACGCGCCGGGTCGCCACGGCAAGGTCGATCACGCGCACTTCCCACGAGGAGCCGGGCTTCGCCGCCTGCCCCACTTCGATCAGCAGCGTCTTGCTGACCATGTGGAGAAGCTCGTCGCGGTTCTTGAAATGATAATAGAGCGATGGCGCCTGGACGTTCAGCGCGCGCGCGACCGCCTGCACGGTCAACGCTTCGAGCCCTTCGCGGTCGAGCAGGTCGATCGACGCCCGGATCGCCGCGTCGCGCGTGATCAACGGCGTCAGCGGCCGTCCGGGTCCCTTTTTGCGTCTGGCTTGGCTGGCGGGCAACGGCTTCCCTTTCTCTACCGGTAACTGGCCGGTAGATGCCATTTCCATCCGCGATTGAACAGCCAGCACGCCTTTGCGCCGGAACGCGACCTCGAGGCGTGCCTGCGTCCTCATGCGAAGCGCCACTCCCGCAAGGGATCGCCCGCCACGATCGTGCCGGCACGGCCGACCGGATCGGCGCCGGGGTCGACGAGTTGTCGCAGCGTTTCGCCCTCGCTCGCGGGCACATGCGCGAGCGTCCGCTCGCCCGACGGCGTGCGCGCCACGACGACGCCCGCCCGCGGCGACCCGTCGCGCCGATAGAGCACGGTATAGCTTTCGACCGCCGCCGCGCCGACATGCTCGCGCGCGAGCGGCGGAATCGGACCGCGCTGCGCGTCGGCTTCCGCCTGGAAATCATAGCTGCGGGGAAAGGTCGCGGCGGCGATCGGGCGGCTGCTCACAACGATGCTGTGATTATGGGTCGCATAGCCACCGTTGGCGAAGAGCAGGCCGGTGCCGCCCGCGCTGCGCAGCCGGTCGGCCATGCTGGCGACCGCGTGGCTCATATAATTGCCGATCGGCCCGCCCCCGAAAGTCAGGCCGCCGAACACGGTCGCCGGCCGATCCGCCGGCCAGTCGATCAGCCGCCGCGCGAGCTTGGGGATGCAGGGAAAGCAGCTGTAGAGTTCGACCGCATCGAGATCGGCCGGGCGCACCGCATTGAGTTCGAGCGCCTTGCGGATCGACACCGCCATGCTCGCGCTATGGTCGTAGCGGTCGCGCTGAAGCGGGCTGTTCGGCTCGTGCGCGGCGGCGCCGTTGCCGATGTAGATCCAGCGATCCTCCGAGATCCCGCGCCGCCGCGCTTCGCCGACGCTGGTCACGATGAAGGCGGCACCCTGGTTGACCGAACTGTTGGCGACCATCAGCTTGTTGTAGGGAAAGGCGATCGGCCGGTTGTTCTCCGACGGCGTCACCACCTCCGCCGCGCTCACCGCCTTGCGGATCCAGGCATGCGGGTTAGCGGCGGCGACCTCGGAGAAGAGCGACCAGATCCGACCGCTCTCGCGTTGCGCCTCGGCGAAGCTCTGCCCGAGCGATGCGCGGAGCGCATTTTCGTAAAGCGGATAGACGTCGACGGGGGCGACCAGCCCATATTGCTGCGCATAGCTGGGCTCGCGCCGCTGCGCTGCCTCGCGCGTCGCATCGACACGTCGCCCCGGTTCCTGCGCCGCCGCCCGCGCCGCCGCGGTGCGCAGCGCTTCGGCGCCGCACAGCAGCGCGATGCGGCATTCGCCCGCGCCGACTCGGTTGGCCGCCTCGTTGAGCAGCATCACCGGGCTGTCGCCATTGGGGCCTTCGCTTTGCAGCGTCGTCGCCGGCGCGATGCCGAGCGCGGTCGCGAGCGGCTCCCGCGCGTCGCGGATCTCGCGAAACGAGATTTGCTGAACGATGCCGAGGAAGTCGGCGTCGTCGATCAACGCGGCGCCGGCATCCCCCTCGGCCGCACGCAGCGCCGCGGCCATCAGGTCGATGGGGCCAAGGCCGCTGGCGGGGTCGCCGGACCGGTCGTTCACCTGACCGACGCCGACGATGATGGGGAGGGTGTCGAGGGTCATATTATCGGGCCTTCCATACCGGCTGGCGCTTCTCCGCGAAGGCGCGCGGCCCTTCGCGCGAATCCTCCGACGTGAAGACCATCCGCGTCTCGCGCCGGTTCGCCTCCCAATGCTCGTCGTCGCTCGCGATGCGCCCTTCGGCGATCCCCATCCCGATGCGCTTGCTCGCCTGCACCGCCAGCGGCGCATTCGCCGCAATGCGTTCGGCAAAGTCGATCGCCGTGTCCATCAGCGCATCGAGCGGCACGACGCGATTGGCGAACCCCAGTTCGAGCGCACGCTGCGCCGGGATCGGCTCGCCCGTCAGCAATATCTCCATCGCGACCTTGCGCGGAAGCTGCTGGACGATGCGAAAGGCGCCGCCCGCCGCGGCGATGATCCCGCGCTTGACCTCGGGAAGCCCGAACTGGGCGTGATCGGCGGCGACCACGATGTCGCACGCGAGCGCAAGTTCGGTCCCGCCGCCGAGCGCGAAACCGTTGACCGCGGCGATCAGCGGCTTGCTGATCGGATGGCGGACGAAGCCGGCGAACCCCCATGCGCGCTGGTCCCGGTCCTCGGGCTCCAGCCGCTCGCCGCGCGCTACCGCCTTCAGGTCGGCGCCCGCGCAAAAGGCCTGGTCGCCCGCGCCGGTGACGATGACCGCGCGCACCTCGGGATCGGCCTCCGCTTCCTCCAGCGCGGTGCCGAGGCCGACATGAACCGCGGCGTTGACGGCGTTGCGCGCTTCGGGCCGGTTGATCGTCAGGATCAGGATATGACCGCGGCGTTCGACGAGCACGGCGGGCGGAAGGGCGTCGGTCATGGGTGTCTCCAGAGGAAGGATGCGGTCAAAGGCCGAGAATCTTCGCGATGATGTTGCGCTGAATCTCGTTGGTCCCGGCGTAGATCGACGCGGCGCGCTCGCTGACGTAGCGCATCGGCGCCAGCGCGGCTTCGCGCGGCCCGGCGAAGCCGTCCGCCGCGTGCGGAAACCGCACGGGCCCTCCCGACACGCCGGCCTGCGGCTGATAGGCGGCGGCGTAACGGCCGGCCGCGAGCATGTGCAGTTCGGTGATCCTCTGCTGCAGTTCGGTGCCGCGGATCTTCATCAGCGACGGAACCGCGTGCGGAAAGCGCCCCGCCCCCGCATCGCCCATCGCCCGGAACTCGAAGATCTCGAGCGCCATCACGTCGATGCGGGCCTGCGCGACGGCATCGCGAAACGCCGCATCGTCGATCAACCGGCCGCCGTCGTCGCCCGGCACCTCGCCCGCGAAGCGCTCGATTTCGTCGAGGTCGATCTGCAGCCCAGGCGCATAGGCGACGCCCCCGCGCTCGAACTCGAGCAGATATTTGGCGACCGTCCAGCCATCGCCGATCCGTCCCACGACATTCGCCTTGGGCACGCGCACACCGTCGAGGAAAATCTCGTTCTGGATATTCTCGCCCGCCGGCGACACGGTGGGAACGACGGTGATCCCCGGGCTGGTCATGTCGATCAGGAGGAAGGTGATGCCCTTTTGCGGGCGGTCCCCGGTCGCGGTGCGGACGAGGAAGAAGCCCCAGTTCGCGGCGTGCGCGTGGGTGCTCCACAGCTTCTGGCCGGTGACGACCAGATGGTCGCCCGCATCCTCGGCGCGGCATTGCAGGCTGGCGAGATCGGATCCCGATCCCGGCTCCGAATAGCCTTGGCACCAGAAATGCTCGCCCGAGAGCATGCGCGGCAGGAAATAGGCCTTCTGCTCATCGCTGCCGTGGCCGATGATCGCGGGGCCGCACATCTGCACCCCCATCGGCGACACCGGGGGGGCGCCGGCGGCGATCCGCTCGCGCTGCCAGATGTAGCGCTGGGCAAGGGTCCAGCCGGTCCCGCCATGCTCGACCGGCCAGGCGGGGGCGACCCAGCCTTTCGCGTGCAGGATATTCTGCCACGCTAGCGCCTTTCCGGGGTCGGCATAGACGCTCGTCATGCGCGACCCGCTCGCGCGCAATTCGTCGGTCAGCGTGGAGGCGAGGAACTGGCGCACCTCTTCACAAAAGGCCAGTTCGTCGGCGGACCAGGCAATGTCCATCACGCTCTCCTCAGACCGCGCGCGACAGGGCGGCGAAACGGCGGCGATGATAGTCCGCCGATCCGAATTCGCTTTCGATGACGGTCGCGCGCCGGAAATAATGGGTCACCGCGACCTCGTCGGTCATGCCCATGCCGCCGTGGAGCTGGATGGCGTTCTGCCCGACGAAGCGGCAGGCCTCGGCGACGGTCACCTGCATCGCCGACACGGCGCGCATCCGTTCCGCAGGGGCGGCGTCGAGGCTGAGGACAGCACGATAGACAGCCGACGTCGCGAGTTCCAAGCGCATATACATGTCGACAAGGCGGTGCTGGATCACCTGGAAGGAGGCGATCGGCTGGCCGAACTGGCGGCGGTCCCTGGTGAAGGCGATCGTGTCGTCGAGCATGCGGCGGAGGACGCCGAGCGCCTCGGCGCCGAGCATCGCGGTCGCGAGATCGAGCAGGCGCTCGATCGCCCCGGCACCGCGCAGGACGGGCGCCGAGATCGGCAGGCGGACCTGCGTGAAGGTGACGTCCGCGGCGCGCCGGCCGTCGATCGTCGGGAAGTCCTGCAGGGCGACGCCCGCAGCGCCCGGTTCGACGAGAAAGAGCGCGGGCTCGGCGTCGGCGAGCGCGGTGACGAGCAGATGCGTCGCGACCGGTGCGGCGGTCACGACCGACTTGCTGCCGTCGAGCCGCCATCCGTCCGCGGCGCGCCGCGCGACCGTGGCACGCGGCAACCGGTCGAAGCGCGTGTTGGGTTCGGCCCAGGCAAGCGCGAAGCGGGCGTCGCCCCGCGCGATGGCGCGAAGCTCGGCCTCGCCTCCTTCCGATGCGGCCAGCGCCGCGGCGCCGACGATCGCGGTTTCGAGGAAGGGTTCGACGAGCAGGCTCGCGCCGAGCTCCTCCATGACGACCATAGCGGTGACGGGATCGGCCGATACGCCGCCCAGATCGCCGGGGACGAACAGGCCCAGCAGCCCCAGTTCCTCGGCCAGCCCGCGCCACAGCGATTCGCTCCACCCGCTTTCGCTCCGCGCCACCTTCGTTCGGGCCGAAAAGCCGTTGTTTCGCTGAAGATAGCCCTGGACGGCGTCGCGCAGCTGGCGCTGGTCATCGGTGAATGTGAAGTCCATCGGCTCCTCTCGATCGACCGCCCGCTATCATAGTCGCGAAAGAGTGCAAAACGAATTAGTCGATTAATTAACTTTCCTTGCCGCATCGGATGTGGCAAGCGCAGAGTGTCCCGCGCGCATGTCGCATGGGGCCATCAGTTCGTGCGCGCCCGGAGGCGCTGCGCCCACAGACCGACGAGATAAAAGGTATCCGCATGTCCGTTCGACCGCTTTCCGGGATTCGCATCGTCGATGGAGTTCAGGGCCCGCTGGCGATGATAGCGCGCTATCTGGCGGATCTCGGCGCGACGGTGGACCGTTTTGCGGACGACGACGACAGCGCCGAAAGCGTCGCCGCGAACGCCGGAAAGCGCCGCCATCCCGCCGCTCTCGACAGCCCGGCCGCCGCCGCGGTGATCGAGGGCGCGCATATCGTCATTGCCGATGCAGCGTCTCCGCTCGATCTGGGCGCGCTGCGGCGCGCCCGGCCCGATCTGGTCACCATGGCGGTGAGCGATTTCGGCACCGCGGGCCCCCTGTCGGGCTGGCGCGCGAACGGGCCGGTGCTCCACGCGCTCTCCGCGGTCCTGTCGCGCTCGGGCATCCGCGGCCGCGAGCCGCTCCTGCCGCCGGGTGACCTCGCCTATCAATGCGCCGCGCCGCAGGCGGTGTTCGCGCTGCTCGGCGCGCTCTATCGCGCGCTGCGTGGCGGGCTCGGGGCGCATTTCGACTTTTCGGCGCTCGACGGCGCGGTGCAGGGCCTCGACCCCGGCTTCGGGATCAACGGCAGCGCGACAATGGGCAAGCCCGTCGGCCTGCTGCTGCGCGATCGGCCGCGCGCGGGGTTCCAATATCCGATCCTGCGCTGCGCCGACGGCTACGTCCGCCTGTGCCTGCTCGCGAAGCGCCAGTGGCGCGGCATGTTCCGATGGATGGGCGAACCCGAACAGTTCGCCGCGCCCGAATTCGACCGGACCTCGCATCGCTATGCCTCACCCGACCTCCTCCCCTATATCGCGGCTTTCTTCGCGGATCGGCGCCGCGCCGACCTCGAGCGCGAGGGGCATGAGCATGGGGTGCCGATCGCCTCGGTCCTGACGCTCGGCGAATTTCTCGAAAGCGATCATGCGGTGGCGCGGAACGCCGTGCTCGCGCGGCCCGACGGGACGAAACTGCCCAACGGTTTCCTGACCATCGACGGCGAGCGGATGGGACCGCTGGCGGACGCCGAAGACGCCGCCTTCCCCGCGCCGACCGCGAATGCCCCACTCGCCCCCTTCGGCGACCTCAAGGTGCTCGATCTCGGCGTCATCGTCGTGGGGGCCGAAGGCGCGCGCCTGCTCGGCGATCTCGGCGCCGACGTCGTCAAGATCGAGAGCCAGGCCTATCCCGACGGCAGCCGCCAATCCTATCTCGATTTCGGCATGTCGGTCAGCTTCGCCGCCGGGCACCGCAACAAGCGCAGCCTCGGCATCGACCTGCGCAGCGCGGAGGGGCGCGAGCTGTTCCTCGATCTCGTCCGCGAAGCCGATGTCGTCTGTTCGAACTTCAAGCCCGGCACGATGGACAAGCTCGGGCTCGGCGAGGCGGTGCTGCGCGGGGTCAATCCGCGCATCGTCGTGTCGGAAAGCTCGGCCTTCGGCGACACGGGGCCGTGGAGCGGACGCATGGGCTATGGACCGCTGGTGCGCGCATCGACCGGCCTCACCCTCGCCTGGCGCTACCCCGACGATCCCGAAAGCTTCAGCGATTCGATCACCGTCTATCCCGACCATGTCGCCGGCCGGATCTGCGCGATCGGCGCCGCGGCTCTCCTGATCCGCCGTCTGCGCACCGGCCTGGGCGGCGTGTCGCGCGTCGCGCAGTCGGAGGTGATGGTCGGCCATTTCGCCGCCGACGTCGTGCGCGGTTCGCCCGCCGGCGGCAGCCTGTCCGACTGGCCGCACGGCGTCTTTCGCGCCGCGGGCGAGGATGAATGGTGCGTCGTCACGATCGAGTCGGACGACGACTGGCGCCTGCTGTGCGGCGTTCTCGACTATGCCGAGGGGCTGGCGTTCGACACGCCCGCGAAGCGGCTGGCGGCGCGCGATGCGATCGACGAGCGGATCGAGGCCTGGCTTGCCGACAAGGCGCCGCGCGATGCCGCGGAAGCCCTGCAGGCGGCCGGCATCGCCGCCGCGCCGATGCTGCGGCTCGCCGACCTGCCCGATTTTCCCCATTATCGCGACCGGCAATTCTATCGCATCGAGGACCATCCCTGGCTGCAGGAGGATGTGGTGGGCGAAAGCTATGTGGCGAAGACGACCGACGTGCCCGAGCCCGGACGCCGCCCGGCCCCGCTGAGCGGCGAGCAGAGCGCCGAGGTGATCGCCGACTGGCTGAAGTTCGACGCGCGGCGCATCGCGGCGCTCGAGGAAGCGGCCATTCTCGAACCGCTCGCCGACGTCACGCGCCGCCAGGCGGAGGAGCATGTCGCGAGCGATGCCCCCGCCACGGCGGTCAATCACTGGAAATAGACGCTTCGCCCGGCGCTACCCGATCACATGATGATCTTCCGACAGGAAGATCGGCGAGTTCGGCAAGTCGATGAAGCGCTTTTCATCCGCGAGCAGCAGCGCACCGGCGCGCTGCCCCGCTTCGGTGGCGCCGGCCGCCGCGAAACTCTTCCTGTCGTCCCACCAGAGCTGCGCGACGCCGTCGAAGTCGAGACCGGTCGAGCCGCGCACGTCGGCGAGCGGAAAGACCCCTGCGACCGTCAGGCTGTGCGACTGCACATATTTCCGGATGCCGAGCGCGGCGGCGTGCGCCTGGACCAGCGGGGCATGGTGGTTGCGCCAGTAATCCTGGAATTCGGCCCGCGTCAGCCCCGGCAAGCGCTTGAGGCAAAAGGTCACTCGCAGCATTTTTCCATCTCCCGTCCTTCTGCCCGGCCGCCCGGTCGACCCGCCGCGCCATTCGTCCATTGCACCATCGCTGCAAATCTATATATAGTAGATAAACGATGCAACGGGAAAGGTGCGCGCGGCGAATGACTTATCATCCGGCTACGGGTCCGATCGGCGCCGAGGGGCGCTATTGGGACGCTCTGATCGAAGGCAGGCTGGAGCTGCCGCGCTGCGCATCGTGCGGGACGTGGCATTGGCCCGCGGTATGGCGCTGCGGCGCGTGCGGAAGCTGGGATCACGAATGGGTCGAACAGCCGCTCGAGGGCAGCGTCTTCACCTACACCCGCACCCATCACGGCTTCGGCGGGACCGAAGCGTTCGCGAAGCCCTTTTCCACGCTCGTCGTGGCGCTGCGGACGGTTCCGATCCGGCTGGTCGGCGTTCTCGACCCCGATGACGCCGCGCTGAAGATCGGCGCGCCGGTCACCGGCGCGATCGGCCGCACCCGCTTCGGCGACGCCGATGTCCCCGCGCTGCGCTGGAGGCTGGCATGAGCATCTCCCTTTCGGGCCGCACGGCCGCCGTCGGCGTCGGTTACCGCCAATACAAGCGCGGCACCGCGCCGGTCCCCGAGCGCGGCGTGCTGGTCCGCGCGATCGTCGATGCGTGCGAGGATGCGGGCTTCGACCCCGCCGAGGTCGACGGCTTCGTCTCCTACGGCGACGACAAGAACGAGCCGGTGCGGCTGATGCCCGACCTCGGCACCAAAGAGCTCAACTGGTCGGCCCAGGTCTGGGGCGGCGGCGGCGGCGGAATCGCGGGCGCCTTCGGACTGGCCGCTTCGGCGATCCTGACCGGGCAGGCGCGCGCCGTGATCGTCTTCCGCGCGCTCGTGGAGGGGAACAGCGGGCGGCTGTCGGCGGCGGTCATGGCGCACCACCTCAACGACCATATGGTGTCGGCCGGCATCCTCGCCCCCGCGCAGGTCTGCGCGATGCGCGCGCAGCGCATGTTCGAACACCATGGCGTGCCGCAGGAACTCTGCGCGGAACTCGTCCGCGCCTCCTATTATCACGGCAGCCGCAACCCCGAAGCCGTCGCCTATGGCAAGGATTTCGATCTCGACGAATATCGCCGTTCGCGGATCATCGCCGAACCCTTCCACCTCTTTGATTGCAGCCGTGAGAATGACGGTGCGGGGGCGATCCTGCTCGTCTCGGCCGAGATGGCGCGCGACCTTCGGAAAAAGCCGGTGAAGCTGCTGTCGGTCGCGCAGGGGACGCAGGCGGGCTATGGCGACCTGCTCGAAAACGACGCCGAGGCGCTCTATCCGACCGCCGGCTTCCGCGCGATCCGCGACCGCCTGTTCGGGATCGCGGGGCTGACGCCCGCCGATATCGACGTCGTCCAGCTCTACGAGAATTTCAGCGCGCAGGGGATCGCGTCGCTGATCGATCATGGTTTCTGCACCTACGAGAATGTCGCCGAGCTGGTGCGGTTCGAGAATCTGATCGCCCCGAGCGGCAAGCTGCCCGTCAACACTTCGGGCGGCAATCTGGCGCACGGCTTCGTGCACGGGTTCGTGACCGCGGTCGAGGCGGTGCGCTGCCTGCGCGGCGAAAGCCCCAACCCGGTGCCGGACGCCCGCACCTGCCTGCTCGCGGGTGGCCCCGGTGCGCCGACGATCAGTTCGGCGATATTCGGCGTCGATTGAGCTTACACTTGACAAAGAAGAGAAAATGTAAACATTTGCCGCAACCATAGTGACAGCGCGGGGACTCGGCGAATGGATGCTTTTATGGAGGGCGTGTACAACCGGATGGTCGAGCATCTGCGCGCCGGGACGACCGACATGGCAGAGGCGTCTCTGTCCGTCCCGATCGCGCATTTCACCGATGCCGATCATCTGAAGCGCGAAGTCGAGGTGTTCCGGAACCAGCCGCTCGTCGCGGCGATGGCGTCCGAACTGCCCGAACCGGGGAGTTTCCTGACCCGCGACCTGCTGGGTGTTCCCCTGCTGATGACGCGCGACAAGGCCGGGAAGGTGTCGGTGTTCCGCAACATGTGCCGGCATCGCGGCGGCAAGGTCGAGCAGGAGGAGAAGGGCAAGAAGCCCTTTTTCGTCTGCGCCTATCACGGTTGGAGCTATGATGCGCAGGGCGCGCTGCGCGGCGTTCCCTATGAGGAGCAGCTCGGCCCCGTCGACCGCTCGTGCAACAGCCTCCACCGCGTCCACAGCGAAGAGCGCCACGGCATTATCTGGGTCGATTTCTCGGGCCGGGCCGATCGGACGGTGGCGGACTATCTTGGCGAGGCCGACGAACGGCTGGCGGCCTATGGCGTCGAGAAGACCGTCGTCTTCATGGAAAAGTGGATCGACCTCGCGGTCAACTGGAAGCTGGTGATGGACGGCGCGATCGACGTCCTCCATCCGCAGTTCCTGCATCCGACGGGCGTCGGCAAGCTCATCCACACCAGCTCCGCCGTGTGCCTCGATTACGGCCGGCATTTCCAGTCCTTTTCGGCGCGCAAGCGCCTGCTCGAAAAGCTCAAGGCCGGCGAGACGATCGATGCCGGCTGGCGCTATATCTCGGGCAATCTGATGGTCTTTCCCAACACCAGCCTGATCCCGACCCCCGACCATTATGAATATTGGAACGTCTGGCCGGACCTCGCGGACCCCGGGCGCTGCCGCATCCACATCCGCTTCCTAGTCGACGCCGCCAAGCTGGACGATGCGGTCGCGGAACGGATCATGCGGAGCTGGGCGATCCTCGAACAGGCGGCGACCGAGGAGGATTTCCCGATGGAGGAGACGATCCAGGTCAACGCGAACGCGCATCCGGTCGGCGACTTCCACTACGGCCTTTGCGAGGGGCCGTGTCAGCATCTGCATCGCCAGATGGCGCGCGAGATGGAGGTCGCCGGCGCCTGAGCGCCGCCTTCCCGAACGAAACAGCCAGACGACCGCACGGTGGTGCGGCATGAGGAGAGGATCGATGAACATCGCGGAGCTCGTCCGGTATTGGGCGAAATGGCGGCCCGGGCACACCGCGATCATCCACGATGGGACGCGCCTGTCATGGGGCGATTTCGACGCGCGAACCGACGCCATCGCGCGCGGATTGCGGCGGGCCGGGGTCGGCAAGGGCGACCGCGTCGGCCTGCTGATGAGCAACCGGATCGAGGCACCGCTGGTGACCGTCGCGACGCTGAAGCTCGGCGCCATCTTCGTGCCGCTCAACTATCGCCTGACCGGCCCCGAGCTGCTGCCGCTGGTCGAGGATGCCGAATGCCGCGTCATCGTGACCGAAGCAGCCTGTCTTGGTCAACTCGATCCCGCGCGCGCCACCTGCGATTTCCAGGTCTTCGCCGCAGGCTCCGGCGGCGATTTCGACACGCTCGTCGTCGCCGAAGGTCCTCCGCCCACCGAAGCGGTCACGCTCTCCGACCCGGCCTTCATCTGCTATACCTCGGGGACGACAGGCCGCCAGAAGGGCGCGCTCCTCACCCACGGCAGCACGCTTTACCCGGGCATCGCCAAGAATGTCGCCGAGGGGCTGACCTGGCGCGACGCGATCATGGTCGCTGTACCCTTCGTCTTCACCGGTGCGGTCGTCTCCTGCTTCGTCCAGCTCACCATCGCCGCCGGCGGGACGATGGTGCTCGAATCCAATTTCGACGTCGACCGCTACCTCGACACGATCGAGCGCCATGGCGTTTCGGCGGCGACCACCGTGCCGGTGATCTGGGAACGGCTGATGCGATCCCCCGATTTCGGGGCCGCCGACCTCTCATCGATGAAATCGGCCGCCTCGGGCGGCGCCCCGGTCAGCATCGACCTGATCAACGCCTATAAGGAAAAGGGCATCTCGCTGATCCAGTGCTACGGGCTGACCGAAGCATCGGGGCTGGTCGCGACGATGCACGGCGAGGACGCGCTGCGGCGGATCGGCTGGGCCGGGCGCGCGCTGCCGGGAACCGAGGTGCAGATCGCCGACGAAGCGGGCGCGACGCTGCCGCTGGGCGAGGTCGGGGAGATATTGGTCAAGGGCCCGCATGTGATGCGCGAATATTGGCGCAAGCCCGACATCACGGCCGAGACGATCGTCGACGGCTGGCTGCGCACCGGCGACCTCGGCATGATGGACGAGGAAGGCTTCATCAAGATCATGGACCGGTCGAAGGACATGCTGATCTCCGGCGGGATCAACGTCTATCCGGCCGAGATCGAGCGCGCTCTGGCCGGCGTCGAGGGCGTGGCGGAGCTGGCGGTGATCGGCGTTCCCGACCCCGATTGGGGCGAGGTGCCGATGATCGTCGCTTGCGCGCAGGATGGGCGGGAGCGCGTCATGGCCGAAATCGAGGCGGTGGGCGAACGCGAGCTCGCCAAGTTCAAGCGGCCCAAGCATATCGTCTTTTCGGCCGAGCCGCTGCCCCGCACCCTGTCGGGCAAGGTGTCGAAACCCGCGCTGCGTGCTGCCTATCCGGCGGTGCCGGACGACGCAGCACGGCTGTTCGCGGTCAAGGCCTGAAGCGCGCGCGCCCCTAGCTGACCGTCGACACGCCGCCGCTGACCGGCAGCAACACGCCAGTCACCCACGCACCCGCGCGCGACGAGAGATAGATGACCGCCCCCGCGATGTCGTCCATCGTGCCGGCGCGGGCGCCAAGCGGAGAGACGAAGGCCTTGGGCGGTTCGTCGTCGGGGCCCATGCCAAGAAACCGTTCGGTCAGGCGCGACGGGAAGAGGCCCGGCGCGATCGCGTTGCAGCTGATGTTCCGCTGGGCGAGATGGCGGCCGAGATGGCGCGAGAGCATCGCGACGCCGGTCTTGCCCGACGCATAGGCGAAATTTTCGAGCGGGCCCGGGTGAAGCGCGGCGATCGAGGCAATGTTGATCACGCGCGCCGGGTCGTCCGGCGCCGCGCCGCGCTCGAGCTGCGGCAGCAATTTGCGCGTCAGCAGGAACGGCGCGCCGAGATTGAGGCTCAGCACCGCTTCGAAATCCTCGCGCCCTTCGCCGTCGAGCGGCGTCGAGCGGTCGGTACCCGCATTGTTGACGAGGATATGGAGCGGCCGGTCACCCAGCGCCGCCGCGATCGTGGCAAGCCCTTCGTCGGTCGCGACATCCGCCGCGACGCCCTGCGCCGATCCGCCCAGTTCGGCGACGATCCGCTCCACATCGTCGGGCTTGCGCGCGACGGCCCAGACCTCGACCCCCGCCTGCGCGAGCCCGCGCGCGATCATGCGTCCGATCCCCGAGGTCGCCCCCGTCACCAGCGCGCGCTTGCCCGATACGTCGAACAGGCCGGCGGCATAGGCAGCGGTCATGCGAGCGACCCCGGCGTCTGCGGCAGGAAGACGGTCTTGATTTCGGTGAAGGGATCGATGCCTTCGGGCCCGCCTTCGCGGCCCAATCCCGATTTCTTGAAGCCGCCGAAAGGATTGGTCAGGTCGAAGTCGCGGCCGTTTTGGGTGAAATGACCGGTGCGGATGCGCCGCGCCACCGCATAGGCGCGGTCGGTGTCGTGCGTGTAGACACCCCCCGACAGGCCGAACGCGCTGTCGTTGGCGATCGCGATCGCCTCCTCCTCGCTGTCGTAGGGGATCACCGCGGTGACCGGGCCGAAGATTTCCTCCTGCGCGACCGCCATGTCGTTGGTCGCGTCGGCGAAGACCGTCGGCTCGACATAATAGCCGCGATTGAGCTCCGATGGCCGCCGTCCCCCGGTCGCGATGCGCGCGCCCTCGGCGACGCCCTTGTCGAAATAGCCGGTCACCTTGGCATGATGGCGCGCCATCGCCAGCGGCCCCATCGCCGTCGCCGGGTCGAGCGGGTCGCCGACGCGGGTCGCCGCCATCGCCGCGGCGAGGCTGTCGACATAGGCATCCTTGCGCGCGCGCGGCACGAGGACGCGGCTGAAGTTGATGCAGACCTGTCCGCACAGCAACGTGATCATCGGAGCGAGCGCGGGGCCCATCGCTTCGGGCTCATAATCGTCGAGGATGATCGCGGCGGACTTGCCGCCCAGCTCCATCGTGTAGCGCGCCATGCGCGACGCGCAGACCTGCGCGATGTGCAGCCCGACGTCGGTCGAGCCGGTGAAGGCGACCTTGTCGACCCCCGGATGGCGGACGAGCAGGTCCGACGCCTCGCGATCGGCGGGCAGCAGGTTGATCACCCCTTCCGGGAATCCCGCCTCTTCGGCCGCCTCGGCGAGCATGAACGCCTCGAGCGGGGTTTCGGGCGCGGGCTTCAGGATGACGGTGCAGCCGGTCGCCAGCGCCGGCGCGAGCTTGATCAGCAACGAGGCGAGCGGCCCGTTCCAGGGCGCGATCGCCGCGACGACGCCGACCGGCTCGCGCACCACGACGGCGACTTTCGACATCATGCCGTTCGACGGACGCACATCCTCGAAGGGATAGGTCTCGGCGAGGCCGGCATAATAGTCGAGCAGACCCGCTGTGCCCGCGCCCGCGCCTTGCGCCATCGAGACGGGGACCCCGACCTGCGCGATCCAGGCGCTGTCGAGCGCCGCGCCGCGCCGCTGCAGCGCCTGCGACAGGGCGCGCATAGCGGCCGCGCGCTCGGCGGGCGACAGCCGCGGCCACGGGCCTTCGTCGAACGCCTTGCGCGCCGCCGCGACCGCGCGCTCGACCTCGGGCGCGCCCGCCGCCACGACTTCGCCGAATATCTCTTCGGTCGCCGGGTTGGTGATGCGGAACCGCCCGCTGCCCTCGATGGGAATCCAGCGCCCGCCGATATAGAGCCGGTCGGGGTGCGCGACTTGCGCGCTCGATTGGCCGATCATGTTCATCTCCTGAATTGCGCTGCTCAACCCTTATGGTCGTGCTTGGACAAGAAGGTCTGGAAGGTTTCACCGCCGCCGGGTGCGTCATCCATATGCGCGATCATCCAGTCATATTCGGCGCGCCACCCCTCCAGTGGCGAGCGGGTCAGACTGTCGTTCACCAGCGTCTTGATCCCCGCGATGCCCTGCGGTGGATGCGAGGCGATGGTCGCGGCGATTTCGATCGCGCGCGCGTCGAGCACCGCGGCGTCGACGACCTCGTTCACCAGTCCGATGGACTCTGCCTCCTCGGCGCCGACGACCGCGCCGGTCATCAATATCGCCTTGGCGCGCGCGGGGCCGACCGCGCGGGGCAGCGACCAGGTCGCATTGGCGCCGCCATAGCCGACGGCGGTCACCTTGAAACGGAAGGCGGGCGTCGCGATGCGGATGTCGCAGGCGAGCGCGAGGAGCGCGCCGGCGCCGTAGCAGAGGCCGTCGACCGCCGCGATCACCGGCAGCGGATGCGCGGCGACGCGGCCGAACACCGGATCGCGCGTCTCGAAGGCGCGCCGCATCGCCGTGGCGTCGAATCCCGCCATTTCGTGAATGTCGAACCCGGCGCTGAACGCCTTGCCGCCGCGCGCGCCGAGGACGATCGCGCGCACGTCGGGATCGTCGGCGGCGCGCGCGAGCTGCGCGTCGAACGCTGCGAAGGTCGCGGTGTCGAAGGCGTTGAGCACGTCGGGGCGGTTGAAGGTCAGATGCAGCACGCCCGGCGCCGGTGTGGCGACGATCAGCGAGGGGTCGGTGGTCATGGTCATCCTCTCGATTGCGGCGGCATATGGGCGGCCTGGCCGGGGTCGAAGGCGGTCACCATCTCATATCCCAGCGACGCTTCGAAGATCGGAAGCGCCCCGCGCAGCCAGTGGTTGAGCGCGCGCTTGCTGAGCTCGACCGCCAGCGGCGCGCGCTCGGCGAGCGTGGCCGCGTAGCGAAGCGCGAGCGGCAGCACCTCGGCCGGCGGCACCGCGTCGGACACGAGCCCGATCCGCTCCGCCTCGCGGCCGGTCAGCTTGTCGCCGGTCAGCAGATAGCGTTTGGCCTTCGCCATCGAGCAGAGCAGCGGCCAGACGAGCGCGGCATGATCGCCCGCCGCGAGGCCGATGCGCAGATGGCCGTCCGACAGATTGGCCTCCTCATTGGCCACCGAAATGTCGGCGAGCAACCCGAGCGCCAGCCCGATCCCGGCCGCCGGGCCGTTGATCGCGGAGACGAGCGGCTTGCGCATCTCGATGAGTCCGGTCAGGATCTGCGACGTTTCACGCATCATCCGGACCTTGTTGGCATAATCATTGCCCTCGCCCGCGATGTCGGACCAGTCGCCGCCAACGCAAAAGGCCCGTCCCGCCCCGGTCACGACCGCGGCGCGCGCTTCGGGGTCGGCGTCGATCAAGGCCGGAAGCCGGGCCAGTTCGCTGTGCAGCGCATCGTTGGTCGCGTTCATCCGTTCGGGGCGGTTGAGCGTGAACAGCACCACCCCCGGCGCGGCGCGCGCGACGGCGATATGCGCGAAGTCGTAGGGCGCGGTCGCGGTCATGCCGCCGTTCGGATGAGTTCGGCCGCCTTTTCGCCGATCATGATCGTCGCCGCATTGGTATTGCCGCTGGTGATCTGCGGCATGATCGAGGCGTCGACGACGCGCAGCCGTCCGATCCCGCGAACGCGGCACTGGGGATCGACCACCGAATCGGGATCGGATCCCATCCGGCAGCTGCCGACGGGATGATAGGTGATCATCGCCTTGGCGCGGACATAGGCCTCCCACTCCGCGTCGTCGGTCGGAACCGGGTCGGGCGAACGGTCGCCGAGCGTGATCGCGTTCAGCGCGGGCATCGCGAACAGCCGGTCGACCAGCTTCATCGCGCCGACCAGCGTGTCGACGTCGGCGCGGTCGCCGAGCAGCTTGTGGTTGACGACGGGCTCCAGCGCTTCGCCAAGCTCGACGCGCCCGCGCGATTTCGGGCGCGTGAGCGACACGTTGATGCTGACGCACGGTTCCTTGGGCATCACCGCTTCGGCCGAGGACACCGTCTCGGGCTCGACATTATAGGCGAGCGGCATGAAATGGAGCTGGATGTCGGGCTCCTCAAGTCCATCGCGCGTGCGCGCCAGCCCCATCGCCTGCACCGCGGGCGCGCCCATCGGACCACTCTTGTTCCAGAAGAATTTGGCGAGGTGCCGGACCATGTCGAGCGCCCCGACCTGGCTGTTGAGCGTCGGAACGCTGACGAACTTGTTCTGGGTGATGCCGGGATGCTCCTGAAGATTGTGCCCGACTTCGCGGCGATCGCACTGAACCGCGATGCCCCGCGACTGCAGATAGTCGCCTGCGCCGATCCCCGAGCGGAGCAGGAGGGCTGGGGAGCCCATTGATCCCGACGAGACGATCACCTCGCGCCGCGCGCGCAGCTCCTTTCGCGCATCGCCCTGCCGGTAGCGGATGCCGACCGCCTCGCCATTTTCGACGATGATGCTGTCGACATGGGCATGGGTCACCGTCATCAGGTTCGGGCGCTTTCGCGCATCGCGCAGATAGGCCTTTTCGGTGCTGCACCGCCACCCGTCGCGCTGGGTCGCCTGGGTCAGATAGGCGCCCTCCATCTCGCCGCCGTTATAATCGCCGAGACGGGAAAGGCCGAACTGCTCGCAGGCCCGCAGGAACAGCTCGCACAGCGGATGCGGATCGCGCATCGGCGACACCGTCAGCGGACCCTGCCGCCCGTGGTTCTGGTTGGGTGCCCCCGCCCATGTCTCGCTGCGCAGGAAATAGGGAAAGAGGCTGTCGAAATTCCAGCCGGTCGCGCCCAGCCGTTCCCAGGCGTCGAAATCAGCGCGGGTGCCGCGGATATAGACCTGGCCGTTGATCGCGCTGCCGCCGCCGAGCATCCGCCCGCCCGACCAGATGAAGCGCCGGCCGCCTATCGATTCGTCGGGAAGCTGCCAATATTTCCAGTCGTAACGGTCGTCGACGAGCATCTTGGCGAAGCCCACCGGCATCTGCACCATCAGCCCGGTCGATTCGCCGCCGGCCTCGACCAGCGCGACGCGGACCTTCGGATCCTCGCTCAGCCGCGCCGCCAGAACGCAGCCCGCGCTGCCGCCGCCAACGACGATATAATCCGCTTCCTCGCCCGCCATATTCTCTCCGTCCATCTTATACATCAATTGACTAATTAAGATTGATGCTGACATGCGTCTTCGTTGACAGTTCCTCCATGCCTCATTAATTGATCAATTGAAAGTGCGTTGATCGACGACGCCGCAAAACGAGGGAGACGGGATGCCGAGCGTCAATTTTCAGAGCGCGGACGGAGCTGTCACGACGATCGAGATCGAGATCGGAAACTCGGTCATGCGCGGCGCGCGCGACAATAGCGTCGACGGCATCGACGCCGATTGCGGCGGCGTCTGCGCCTGCGCGACCTGCCACGTCTATGTCGCACCCGACTGGATCGACCGCGTCGGCCCGGCGGGGACGGATGAGAGCGAGATGCTCGATTGCGTCAACGATCCGCGCCCGAACAGTCGCCTTTCCTGCCAGATCGCGATGTCGCAGGAACTGGAGGGGTTGACACTGATCCTTCCCGAGTCCCAACGATAGCCGCGGGGGACGGTCCATCCAGCATCGCACCTATGGAGGGAGAAAGCGTTTGACGGCGAAGGCAGCGAAACGGCGGGGCGACGAGCGTACCGCATCGGCCGCCGCGCTGCTGAACGCAACGGCGGAGCTTTTGTCCGAAGCCACGAATATCGACGTGTCGCTGAACGAGATTTCGCAGCGCGCGTCGGTGAATTCGGCGATGATCAAATATTATTTCGGCAACAAGGAAGGCCTGCTGCTCGCGCTGCTCGAACGCGACGCGGAAACCGCGATGGCGTCGCTCAAGGCGCTGAGCGACATGGACATGCCGGCGCAGAAGAAGCTGAAAATCCATATCAACGGGATCATCAACGCCTATTATAAATCGCCCTATATCAACCGGCTAATCCATTATATGGTCGAATCGGGCAGCCCCGAGGCCAGCCGCCGGGTCGCCCAGATCTTCATCGAGCCGATGATCGAGGTCTATCGCGACATGGTGGCGCAGGGCGTTCACGAAGGCGTGCTCAAGGACGTCGATCCGGGGCTGCTCTATTATTGCCTCGTCGGCGCCGCGGATCATATCTTCCACGCCGGCTATTCGGTTCCCGCGACCCTGGGGATCGAGCGCCTCGACGACGGCATCAAGCAGCGATACGCCGAACTCGTCTGCGACATCTATCTGCGCGGCCTCGCCCCCTGATCGCAGACGGCGCGGCTCAGGCGGGTTGAGCCGCCCGCAGTTCCACCGAAATTCCGTCCATCAGCGTCGTCCCCGAAACCGCCTCGACGACATCGGGTCCGTGGCCGAGCAGGATATTGATGTTGGCGCCGCCCGCGCGGTTGGCGCGCTGCCACCCGCCGCTGCCATGCCCGAAACAATGCGGGTAGGAAACCGTGCCGCGCAGATGGTCGGCGTTGACCTCGACCTCCACCTCGATTTCGCCGAAGCGGTTCGACAGGATCGCGCGGTCGCCATCGGCCAGGTCGTGGGCGGCGGCATCGTCGGGATGGATGTGCAGCGTCGGCCTTTGCGAGCGGACGAGCCGGTCGACATTGTGTAGCCAGCCGTTGTGCGAGCGGATGTCGCGGCGCGACAGCAGCTTCAGCCCCTCGGCCGGCGGCGTCGCGAGCAGACGGTCGAGCTCGCCCGCGATCAGATCGTCCCACAGGTGGATCCGCCCGTCGGCGTGCGCGATCTTGTCGGGATTGCCCCAGGGGATCGGAATGTCGAGCATCGCCCCGTGCGGATGGTCGCGCAGCCGATCGATCGACCAGCCAGCCGCCCCCGCCGGCCCCTGCCGGATCGCCCCGTCGAGCACTTCGAGCGGCCGCATCTGCCCGCCCGCCGCCTGCGCCGCCGCCTCTTCGGGCGACGCCGCCGGCATGCGCAGCCCCATCCGGCCCAGAATCGCGCAGAAGGTGTCGAACTCGCTGCGCGCCTCGCCCACCGGCGCGATCACCGGCTCGGTATATTGGAGGAAAGGCTGCACCATGCTCATGAACGGGACCATCGGCAGGTCGGCGCGCTCGTAGAAGGTCAGCCCCGGAAGCACATAGTCGGCATAAGACCCCGCCTCGTTGATATAGAGGTCGAAGGATACCGACAGCTCGAGCTGTTCGAGACCGCGCCGCAACCGCTCGCCCCCCGGCGCGGCGAGCAGCACATTGCCGCCGAGCGAAAGCAGCGCCCGCACCTGCCCGGGACCGGGTTCCAGAATGTCGTCGGGCATCACCGCCGAAGGCAGGAACTGCGTCACGCTCGGGAAATTGCCGATCCGGCTGCGGACCTCGTCATAGCCGCCGGTGGTCGCCCGGTCGCTCCCGGCAAGGACGGGAGTGGCGAAGGTGCTGCCGCCCTCGTGCCCGAACGTCCCGCCGACCATGTTCAGCGCCGACAGCAGGAAATTCGCCAGTGTCGCATAGGGGCCGCGACAGATGCCGACGCGGCCGTAGCAGACCGACCGCGGGCTGGCGACGAGGCGCCGCGCCAGCGCCTTGATCGCATCGACTCCGATCCCGGTGCGCCGCGCCGCCTCGGCGAACTCGATCCCGGTCAGCGCCGCGCGCAGTTCGGGCCAGCCGGCGCAGCGCGCGGCGAGAAACGCCTCGTCCGCCAGCCCCTCCTCCGCGAGCGTCCGCAGCATCGCGAGCATCAGCCAGCAGTCCGAATTGGGCTCGATCGCGACATGCTCGTAGCGCGCCGCGGTTTCGCTGCACCGCGGGTCGACCACCACGACGCCGCCGCGCGCCGCGACGGCGTCGAGCTGGTGCCGTACCCGCGGCGTGAAGATCAGCGACCCGTTGGAAACGAGCGGGTTGGCGCCGAAGATGATCATGAAATCGGCGTTGTTGACGTCGGGCACGTCGATCGTCAGCGGGCTGCCGTAGAGCACCCAATTGGCGGTGAAGCGCGCATTGGTGTCCTGCGAGCCCGCGCCGTAGATTTTGGTGGTGCCGAGCGCCTTCAGGAACATGCGGAAGCCGGTCATGCCGTCGGTCGCATAGGCGGGCGGATTGCCCTGATAGCTCGCCACGGCGTCGGGACCGTGCTCGGCGATGATCGCCGACAGCCGGCGCGCGATATCGTCGAGCGCCTCGTCCCAGCCGACCGGCTCGAACCGCCCCGGCGCGACGCGCTTCATCGGGCGCGTGACGCGATCGGGATCGTGGGTGACCGCGTGGTAGGAGATGCCCTTCACACAGGCGTGGCCCTGCGACGAGGGATTGTCGGGGTCGGGCCGCGCGCGCACCACCTTCCCGTCCTCGACTGTCGCCACCAGCCCGCACACCGCCGTGCAGATGCGGCAGAAAGTGACATGATCCCCGTCCTCGCCCGTCGCTGGTCGCATGATTCGCTCCAGTTAATTGATTGATTGCAATGTTTCACGCTTTTGCCGTCCTGTCCATTTCCTTCGACCTGTAAAGTTGGATTCCGCGACAGGATGGCGCTGGCCCGTCGGGTTGGCGCCTCATTATTCGAGTAAAATAATTAATCGATTGGTTGACATCTGCTCTCGATTGATTGACATTGCGGCGACTATGTAAGGCCCGCAAGCGGCCTCTTTTTTCGGGAGAGTGGAGACGTGGCGAAACCCGAAGGATATTCGGCTCAGGATTTCAGCCAGCACGACCGCGTGCTGATGCAGCGGCCCTATGATTTTTACGACCGCGTGCGCGAGTCGGGCTGTCCCGTCGCCCGGTCGGAAAAGCTGGGCGGATTCTGGTACACCACCAACTATGCCGCGGCGCGGCGGGTCTACGACGACTTCCGCACCTTCAGTTCGGCCGACGGCACCGCGCTGCCGAAACAGCCGCTGCCGCTTTATCCGATCGACCTCGACCCGCCGCAGCAGACGCGGATGCGCAAGCTGCTCAACCCGATCTTCCTGCCCGACGCGATCCTGAAATATCGCCCGCGCTTCGACGCGATCATCGGCGACCTGCTCGACGAGATCGCCCCGAAGGGCGAAGCGGAGCTGCAGGAAGAGCTGGTCCGCCCGACGCTCGCCACGGTGATCATGCCCTTTCTGGGCGTCCCCAAGGCCGACTGGGCGATGCTCGCGCACAAGCTCGATTTCCTGACCCGCATGCGCGTCGAAGACCCCGACACCTGCGCGCGTTACGGCGAGGAACTCAGCAATTATCTCTACGAGTTCGCGGCGCGGCGGCGCGGCACGCCGCCCGAGGACGATCTGATGCAGATATTGATCGACGCGCGGATCGGCGGCGAAGCGCTGACCGACGAGGAGATCGTCGGCATCGCGACCCTCGTGCTGTTCGGCGGGCTCGACACGACGAGCGCGGTCGTCGGCATGGCGCTCTGGTATCTGATCGAGCATCCTGACGAACGCGCGCGCCTCCTCGACGGCGAGGTCGATTTCCCGAAGGCGCTCCACGAGTTCGTGCGCTACGCCTCGCCGATCCAGGGACTGCGGCGCACCGTCACCCGCGACACCGAGCTCGAAGGCTGTCCGCTCAAGGCCGGCGACTATGTGATGGCGATGAACGGCGCCGCCAATCACGATCCGGGCAAGTTTCCGGAACCCGACCAGGTGCGCTTCGACCGGCCGATCGGCAACGAGCACGATCATCTGGGGTTCGGCGGCGGCGCGCACATCTGCATCGGCCAGCATTTCGCCAAGACGCTGATGGAAACGCTGATCCGCGCCGTCTTCGACCGCCTGCCCGATCTGCGCATCCGCGACGATTTCCGCCCCGCTTTCGCGGTGGGCGAATCGCGCGTGCTGCAGACATTGCCCGTTTCGTTCCGCCCCGCCTGAGGGCGCGGACCCGACGACCGGCGCGGGAACTGCGCGACGCATCGATAGCTTGAAAACGCGAGCGGCGCAGAGCCGCCGAGCATGGGAGGGTGATATGCGTAAGACTTCGAAATGGTTGCTCAGCGCCGCTGCCGGCGCGATCGCCGGCGCCGCCGTGCCGGCCTGCGCCCAGGATGCTCCGGCGGAGACGTCGGCAAGCGACGCCGGCACCGGGAACGAGATCGTGGTGACGGCGCAGAAACGCAGCGAAGCGCTGCAGGATGTGCCGATCGCCATCTCCGCCTTTGCCGGCGACACGCTCGCCAAACAGGGCGTGCAGGGCATCATGGATCTCGCCAAGGTGACGCCGTCGCTGCTGATCACCGAAGGGTCGAGCCAGGCCCAGCCCTTCATCCGCGGCGTCGGCGGACGCAACATCACGCCGGGCAACGAGGCGACGACCGCGGTCTATATCGACGGCGTCTACCAGACCGACAAGACCGGCCTGATGCTGCAGGGCTTTCCCGACGTCCAGTCGGTGCAGGTGCTGCGCGGGCCGCAGGGCACGCTGTTCGGGCGCAACGCGACCTCGGGCGCGATCCTCGTCACCACCAAGAAGCCGAGCCAGGAATTCGGCGCCTTCGCCGAAGGCACGCTCGGGACCGACGAGGCTGGCGGGCGCCTGTTCGTGACCGCCCCGATCGCGCCGACGCTGTCGTTCGCCGCCAGCGGATTCTATCGCGACCAGTACGACTATATCAAGAATCTCAACCCCTCGAACGGCGCCGGCAAACGCGTCGGCGGCGATCTCGGCTATGGCGTGCGCGGCACGTTGCTCTGGGAACCCTCGTCCGATTTCTCGGCCTCGCTCGCCGGCTATTGGGCCAAGGGCCACAACAATGCGCCGATGGCGGTCCAGCCCGTCCGCGGCGGCCCGACCACGCTCGGCGGCGCGCTCGCCCAGTCGATCCTCGGGCTCGACATCAGCCGTCCCGACCGCGCCTATTATGGCGAGATCCCGCCCGAGGTCCGCTACGAAGGCTATGGCGCGTCGCTGACCCTCGACGCCGATCTCGGTATCTTCGACCTCAAGTCGATCACCGCCTATCACCACGACAATTCGGGGGTGCAGCTCGACCTCGACGCCTCGCCGATTCCGGTGTTCTGGTTCGACACCGACCTCAACGGCCGCGCCTATCAGCAGGAGATCAACCTGACGTCGAACGGCAGCGGCCCGTTCCAGTGGATCGTCGGCGGATTCTACATCAATTATCGCGACGGCTATTCGCAGCAGGACCAGGTGGTCGGCCTGCCGGTACCGAATCCGTTGCGGCCGCATCAGGTTCCGCAGTCGCTGCTCGATGCCGCGGCCGCGGGCGAAGCGCCGGGGGGCAAGGTCTTCATCGACCAGAGCGCCTTCGTCACCGTCGAATCGCTCGGCATCTTCGGCGAGGCGTCCTACCAGTTCACCGATTCGACGAAGCTGACCGTCGGCGTGCGCTACACCGACGAAACCTCGACGCTCGACAAGGATAACGGCAATATCACCTACACGCCCGACGGCGCCGGCGGGCTGCTCGCGATCCCCGGCAGCTCGCTCGCGACTTGCGAGGCGACGCCGACGTGCACCGGGCTGAAGACGCCCTTCCAGAAAGTCACCTACCGCGCGGTGCTCGACCAGAAGTTCAGCGACGATGTGATGGGCTATCTGAGCTACAACCGCGGCTTCAAGAGCGGGGTCTACAACATCTCGACGATCACCAATGTCGAGGCGACCAAGCCCGAGATCATCGATGCCATCGAAGCCGGGCTGAAGGTCACCGCCTTCGACCGCAAGCTGACGTTCAACGCCGCGGCCTATTATTACAAGTACAAGAATCTGCAGGTCGCGATCGTCGACCCCGACCTCAACACGCAGATTTCGATCAACGCGGCGAAGGCGACGATTTCGGGGCTCGAGATCGAAACGGGCTTCCACCCCAACGACCGGCTGAATCTCAACGCCAGCTTCTCGACCTTCTTCAATGCGCAATATGACGAGTTTCCGGCCTGCCTGATCTATCGGCCCAACGGCGCGGGGCTGTCGCAGATTCCCGGCGCCGACGCCGACTGTTCGGGAACCCGCCTGCCCGTCACTCCCAAGGTGATGGCCAGCCTGACGGGCAGCTATACCATCCCGCTGCCCAATGACGCCAAGATCGAACTTGGCGGACTCTACAGCCACATCAGCCGCTTCGACCATGCCCCCTATGGCTTCTATGCCGCGGGGGTCGACGAAACGGGCACTCCCTATCCCGCCGGGATCGGGCGCGCGCCGATCCAGAAGGCGATCAACACGGTCAACCTCTATGCGACCTTCACCCCGCCGGACGACAAATTCTACGTCCAGCTCTGGGCGAAGGACATCCTCAACCAGAATAATGTGTACCGCAATCTGTTCACCACCTCCTTCGGCTATTACACCTCGCTGACCCGCGGGATTTCGGGCGGGGTCAGCGTCGGGTTCAAATTCGGATCCGAACGCCGGTAAAGGGAGGTTCGGGTCATGCGCCGCGAGATAGCGCCTTGCTGAAGCTGACGCCGGAGGAAGCGGCGTTTCGCGACGAGGTCAGGGCCTTTTTCGCGGCGGATTACCCTGCCCATGTCATCGCCAAGAACGCCGCCGGCCAGCAGCTCGACAAGCAGGATCACATCGACGCCCAGCGCGCGCTCCACGCGCGCGGCTGGCTGGGCGTCGGCTGGCCCCGCGACCATGGCGGCACCGGCTGGACGCCGGCGCAGCGCTATATCTTCGATCAGGAACTCGAGCTCGCGAACGCCGCCGCGATCATTCCGATGGCGGTCATCTACATCGGCCCGATCATCGCCGCCTTCGGCTCGGATCGGCAAAAGGCCGAATGGCTGCCCGCGATCCTCGAATCGCGCGCCTTCTGGGCGCAGGGCTATTCGGAGCCCGAGGCGGGGTCCGACCTCGCCTCGCTCCGCTTTTCGGCGGTGCGCGACGGCGACGACTATATCCTCAATGGCACGAAGATCTGGACGTCGGGCGCGCAATGGGCCGACTGGATCTTCTGCCTCGCGCGGACGAGCCGCGAGGAACGCAAGCAGCAGGGCATTTCGCTGATCTGCGCGCCGCTCGACCTGCCGGGCATCCGCATCCACCCGATCCGCCTGATCGACGGGTCGTACGAACTCAACCGCGTCGAATTCGACGATGTCCGCGTCCCCGTCGCCAATCGCATCGGCGAAGAGGGGCAGGCCTGGCATTATGCCAATGTGCTGCTGAAGACCGAACGCCTGTCCTATGCACATATCGGCGCGAAGAAGCGCGATCTCGCGCGGCTGCTGGCCGAGGCGGCGCACATGCCGGCATCGGGCGGCGGCACGATGGACCGCGACCCGGCCTTCCGGCTCGCCGCCGCGCGCGTCGAGGCGAAGCTCGCGGCGATCGAGGCGTCGGTGCTGCGCTCGCTGCGAACCGAGATATCGATGGCCACCGCCGCCGCGCTCAAGATCGCCTGCACCGAATGCGCGCAGGCGATCAGTGAACTCGCGATCGACCTTGCCGGCCGGGCGCGGCTGCCGATGCTGGGCCGCGACGAGCCCGACTGGACGGCCGCGGCGCCGGCGGTGCCCGGCTTCGGCCCGCTCGCCGTCCAATCCTATCTCTTCGAGCGCGCGCAGACGATCTACGGCGGCTCAACCGAGATTCAAAAGACCATCATCTGGCGCGCGCTGGCGGCGATGGCGCGATGACGGGCGGGCTTTCCGGGCAGGAGCAGGAGATGCTGCGCGATTCGGTGCGCGCCTTCCTCGCGGCGCGCGGCGACCATTCGTGGGCGGCGCTGGTCGACCGCCTGGAGCTTGGCGAGGCGCTGCGCGATGCGCGCCAGGGTGCGATCGTGGCCGAGGAAATCGGACGCGCCCGCGCGGCGCTGCCGTTCGCGGAAACGGCCGTGACGCACTGGCTGCTCGAACGCGGCGGCGGACCGGGGTTCGAAGCAGCGGCGGTCCTGACGATGGCGTGGGCCGAGCCCGGCATGCGTTACGACATGGCGGACATCGCGATGACCGCGCGCCGCGACGGCGACGGCTGGCGACTCGGCGGGAGCAAGTCGGCGGTCGGCTGGGCGCCCGCGTGCGACCGGCTGGTCGTCGCGGCGCGCACCGCGGGGACGGTGGGCGAGCGGGGTGGGCTGTCGCTCTTCCTCCTCGATCCGGCTTTGGCCCCGAATCTTCGCACGCATGCCTATCGAACCATCGACGGCCGCCCCGCCGCCGACCTGATTTTCGAGGACCAGTTCGTCGGCGCCGACGCCTTGATCGGCAAGCCCGACCAGGCGATCGACCTGATCGAGGAAGCCCGCGACCGCGCCACCGCGCTGCTCGCGGCCGAAGCCGTCGGCCTGCTCGACAGCCTGCTTGCGCAATGTATCGCCTACACCGGCCAGCGCCGCCAGTTCGACCGGCCGCTCGCCGATTTCCAGGCGCTCCAGCACCGCATGGTCGACATGTATCTCGAATGCGAGCTCGCGCGCTCCGCGGCCTGGCTCGCCGTCGAGGCGCTCGACGAGGATGCGGCGACGCGCGCGCATGCGGTCTCCAGCGCAATGGTCAATATCGCACGCGGCTGCCGCTTCGTCGGCCAGCAGGCGATCCAGCTGCACGGCGGCATGGGCATGACCGACGAACTGCCGCTCGGCCATTATGTGAAGCGCACGATGGCGATCGAGGTCGAATGGGCCGACGCCGACTGGCACCTGGCCCGGATCGCGGGGTAGGCGCGCCGTGCCCGCCCGGCGCGCCCCTCGATCAGCCCGGCGTCTTCGGAATGAAGATCACCTTGGGAAAGGTGAATTCGCGCAAGCCGTCGAGCCCGTTCTCGACCCCGAAGCCCGATTGCTTCGCGCCCGCGAAGGGGATGTGCGGGCCGTTCTGGAAATTGTCGTTGATCCAGACGGTGCCGGTCTCGATCCGGTCGGCGACCGCGACCGCTTGGTCGATGTCCTTCGACCAGACCGCGCCGGCGAGGCCATAGTCGCAGTCGTTCGCGCGCGCGACCACCTCGTCGATGGTCGAGAAGCGCAGCAGCGGCAGCACCGGCCCAAAGGCTTCCTCGGTCACCACCGCCGCATCCTCGGGCGGATTGTCGACGAGCGTGATCGGGATGAAATAGCCGTCGCCTTCGGGAACCGCCGCGCCTTCGAGCAGGGTCAGCCCCTCTTCGCGCGCGCCGTCGATCAGCCCGCGCACCCGGTCATATTGGGCGCGGTTCTGGACCGGCCCATATTGCACCCCCTGCTGCGACCCGTCGCCGACGACCGCCTCCCTCGCGAGCTGGTGAAAGGCGTCGCGCATCGCGTCGTAGATGTCGTCGTGGATATACATGCGCTTGGTCGCGATGCAGACCTGCGCGGTGTTGTAGAAGGAGCCGAAGAACAGCTTCGGCGCGACCTCGGCCACATCGACGTCGGGCAGGACGATCGCCGCGTCGTTGCCGCCGAGTTCGAGCGTGATCCGCTTGAGGTCGCGCGACGCGGCCTCCATCACGCGCTTGCCCGTCGCGGTCGAGCCGGTGAAGCTGATCTTCGCAAAGCCCGGATGCGCGGTCATCAGCGGTCCGAGCGCGTCGTCGCCCGAAATCACGTTATAGACCCCGGCCGGCAGGATATCGCGCCACAGCTCGGCGAGCTTCAGCGAACAGAGCGGCGTGTAGGGCGAGGGTTTCAGCACCATCGTGTTGCCGGCGAGCAGCGCCGGCGCGATCTTCCACATCGCGAGCAGGAAGGGGAAATTCCATGGCACGATCGCCGCGACGACCCCGATCGGCTCGTGCTTGACCACGACCTGGCGCGTCTCGCTGTCCTCGACGATCTCGTTGGGCAGCTCCTGCCGCGCCACCGATTTCAGCCACCAGGCGCCCATCTGGACCTCGCCCTTCGCCAGCGCCGAGGGGCGGCCCTGTTCGGCCACGAACAGCGCGGTGAACTGGTCGAGATGGGGCTCGATCGCCTTCGCGGCCTTGATCAACAGCTCGCGGCGCCCTTCCCACCCCAGCGCCTTCCAGCCCGGCAGCGCGCGCTTCGCCGCGTCGACCGCGCGGTCGAGCTCCGCCTGCCCCGCGCAGGGCGCGGTCGCGAAGGCCTTGCCCGTCGCCGGATTGACCACGTCGATCCGCGTCGCCGTGTCGACCGCCGCCCCGTCGATGGTCAGCGTATATTCGTTCGCAAAGTCCATGTTCGCCTCACCCTGATTCTGCACAAATCCTATATATTTCCTGTCGATTTGCATCATTCGGGATCATAATCAAATGATATAAGATAATGGGGCGATTTTATCAGCTGGACCGGGTGGAAACCGCCCGTCCCGCTCATTGAAACGCGGCGCGACATTGCGGCCGGAGAGGATGGAATGACGATCATGACGCAGGACAGGACAGCAGGGCTCGCCCCCGGAGAGGACGGCGTCCATTACACATTCTGCCGGCTCTGCGAGGCGCATTGCGGCCTCGCGGCGCGCGTCGAGGCGGGGCGCATAGTCGACGTGCAGCCCGACAAGGACAACCCGCATTCGCAGGGGCATGTCTGCCTGAAGGGCATCACCTTCCACAACGTCACCTACGACCCCGACCGGATCACCCGGCCGATGAAGCGCGTCGGCGGCCCCGGCGAGTTCGCGCCCGTCGGCTGGGACGAGGCGCTCGACGATATCGCGGCACGGCTGGGTCGGGTGCTCGACGCCCACGGCCCCGACGCCGTCGCGTCCTACAAGGGCAATCCGATCGCCTTCGGCATCGACGTCTCGTTCAGCCTCAAGGCGTTTCTGAGGGAGCTGGGGGTCACCAAATATTATGGCGCCGGATCGCAGGACACCAACGCCCGGCTGACCGCCTGCTATTTCGCCTTCGGATCGGCGGTGACCTATGACATTCCCGACCTGCCGCATTGCGACATGCTGGTGATGTTCGGTGCGAATCCGCTGGTTTCCAACGGATCGATGGTCTGGTCGCCGCGCGTCCGGCACGATCTCGACGCGATCGCCGAACGCGGCCGCGTCGTCGTCATCGACCCGCGCCGCACCGAGACGGCGCGCCGCTATCAGCATGTCGCGGTGCGTGCCAACGGCGACGTCTGGCTCTTGCTCGGCATGCTGCGCACTCTGATCGACGAGCGGTTGTTCGACGAGGCGGCGGTCGCGGCGCACATGACGGGCTTTGCCGAACTCGCGCGCGAAATCGCCCGCCACGATCCGGCAGTGTGCGCCGAGCGGGCCGGGGTCGCGCCCGACGTTATCGCCGACCTCACGCGCGGTTTCGCCGCGACGCCGCGCGCGGTCGCCTATGGGCGGCTGGGCGTCTGCCGGGGACCGCACGCGACGCTCGAGAATTTCCTGCTGGTCGCGCTCAACCTGCTCGGTGGCAAGCTGGGGCGGCAGGGCGGCGCGATCTTCAGTCGCCCGATCCTCGGCGGGTCGCAGAAGGTGCTGACCGGCGGCTATGGCGACACGCGCAGCCGGATCGGCGATTTCCCCAGCGTCGCGCAGTTCATGGCGTCGGCGATGCTCCCCGCGGACATCATGGAGCCGGGCGAGGGGCAGGTCCGCGCGATGATCCTGACCGGCGGCAACATGGTCATGTCGGCGCCGGGCGGAGCGGCGCTGGTCGATGCGCTGCAGCGGCTCGACCTCATCGTCTCGCTCGACCTCTATCAGACCGAGAGCAACCGCTACGCCGACTATATCCTGCCCGTCCCGACCTTTTTCGAGCGCGACGATTATCCGATGGCGGGGCTCGGCTCGATGATCCGGCCCTTCGTCCAGGTCACCGACGCGGTGGTTGCGCCGGTGGGCGAGGCGCGCGCCGAATGGGAGATTTTCAACGCGCTGCTCGCGCGCCTCGGCAAGCCCACCCACGGCCGGCCGATGGAGGATCTCGACAAGGCCTTTCGCCTCGGCCCCGCGGGCGACGCGATGGGCGAGCGCGAGGGGTGGAGCTTCGACCGGCTGCGCGAGCATCCGCACGGGGTCATGGTCGATCTGCCCGACCCCTATGACCCGTGGCCGCGCATCGCCTGGCCCGACGGCAAGGCGCGCCTCTGGCATCCGGCGATCGCCGACGAGTTCGCGCGCCTGATCCCCGAGGGCGGCGACGCGCTGCGCCTGATCACCCACCGCGACATCCGCTCGCTCAACAGCTGGCTGCACAATGTCCCGCGGCTGGTGCGCAGCCAGCATCCCGACCTGTTGATGAATCCCGCCGACGCCGCGCGGCTGGGACTGGACGACGGCGAGACGGTGCGGCTGTCGATCGCCGCCGCTTCGGTCATTGTGCGCATCGCGCTGACCGACGACATGCGCCCGGGCACCGTCAGCTATCCGCACGGATGGGGCCATCATGGCGGATGGCAGCACGCCAACGCCCAGGGCGGCAGCAACATCAACTGGCTGCTCCCGGTCGGAGAGACCGCGGTGGAACGGGTTTCGGGAACCACGGTCATGGACGGTCTCGCGGTCACGATCGAACGGCTGGCCGACACCGATCGGATCGCCCTGCCCGCCTGACGCGGCACAATTTGCGGCTTGTCCCCGGCGTCATCCTTGCTAACGACAAGGGGGAGACGGGCTTTGCGCCCCGTCGGAGCAGGAACGGATGATCATGGCGAGCGGGCCAGCCGGGACCCGGACGGACGAGGAATCGACGCAGGAGCGCATCCTGCGCGCCGCCTATGACTGTTTCGAGCAATATGGCATCGCCAAGACGACGATCGAGAATATAGCGAGCCGGGCGAAGGTATCGCGCCCCACCGTCTATAAATATTATCCGAGCAAGGACGCGATCCTCGACGAGATTTCGGTGCGCGAGACCTGGAAGGTCAATTCGGAGGTGCGGCGGCGGCTGGTGCGGTCGGACGATTTCGCCGACTTCCTCGCCGATACGCTGCTGCTCGTCGTCCGGCTGGCGAACGAGAATATCTATATCCGCCGCATGGTCGAAAGCATCGAATTCCAGCAGGCCGTCATCTCGCCGAGCAGCCTGATGCAACAGTTGCAGCGGACCTGGTGGGCCAATCTGTTCGAGCAGGCGATGGCGCGCGGCGAGATCGCCACCGACCTGACGATCGACGAGATCATCTATTGGCTGGCGCGCGCGCAATCGATGCTGATGCTCCAGGTCGCGTCGCCCGCGCTCGACGACGCACAGCAGCGGCGCTTCATCCGCCGCTTCATCGTCCAGCCGCTGCTCGCGGGCAGCGAGGCCCGTTAGCATCCCAGCGCGTCGAGCGCGGCCTTGACGCGAATCCCGCAAGCTGACAAGGTTTGTTAGTCAATCGATTAAATAGTAACATATCGACGGGATATCCGGGGCCGTGCGCGGCCCAAAAATGGACGGGATGGAGGCCGACCGAGCCTATGATCGACGATCCGGCAGAGCGCATGCCCGCCAATCCCGCCTATGGCGACGGCTATTTCGTCCGCTCGACCGTCTTTCGCCGCCTCGCCCCCGACCGGATCGAGGCGGTGATGGAGGATCCGTTCCACGCGCTCGCGCTGGTGATGCACCATGACGAGACCTCGCTTCGCGCGGTCGAGGCACGGTGGGAGCGCCATCCGCTGACGAGCTGCGCGGGCGCCGGCACCGCGCTGCAAGGCCTCGCCGGGCTGCCGCTGATCGACGATCTGCGCATCCGCTGGCCACTGGTCGATGCGGGGCTGCAATGCACCCATATGTTCGACACGCTACGGCTCGCCGCCGTCCACGCCGCGCGGCGGCGGCCCGACCGGCGCTACGAGGTCGTCATCCCCGACACGCTGGAAGCCGCGCAGCCGATCCGGCTCGCCGCCGACGGCGCGACGATCGCCGAGATCGCGGTCGACGCCGATTTCCAGATCCTGTCTCCGTCGCACTATGCCGGCGCCCCGCTGCTCGCCGGTTTCGCGCGCTGGGCCGGCGAGCGATTGGCGGCGGAGGACTATGAGCGGATGTTCCTCATCCAGCGCGCCGCCTTCGTCGGGCGCGGCCAGAAGCTCGACATCGAGCGATATTATGGCGCGGCGGGCGCGCTTTCGGGCCCGCCGCCGGCGACCTGCTTCGGCTCGCAGCCCGAACGCTACGCCGGCTCGCTCCGCCTCGCCAATGCGCGCCCCGGCCTCCGCCGCGA
>Ga0182745_1000474_pt1 | contig 45236 bp, 32 predicted proteins | sample eDN3rd30CKraftBY_FD_128523 | JGI IMG/M metagenome (GOLD analysis project Ga0182745, IMG submission 128523) | Enriched backyard soil microbial communities from Emeryville, California, USA - eDNA 3rd pass 30_C Kraft BY (version 2) (version 2) | ecosystem: Environmental > Terrestrial > Soil >...
AATCTTTGGGATTCGCCTGCTTCGGCTTCCTTGCCAGAACACAAATCGTCAGAACGCAAATCGCTCGATCTCGACTGACAAAGCACCTTTCGGGACAGACTCTTACTCGTTTGTGTGGATTCTTCAGAGTCCCAAAAAACCGCTCAGACAATGGAAATTTACTTTTCACGAACGAAAAACGATCGATATTTGTGACAGGGTTTCAGATCGTGAATGCACCCAGAAAGCAGAACATGGCCAGCGATGTGACGCATGCGGAATTAGTGGTACTTGGAGGAGGACCAGGAGGATATCCAGCAGCCTTTGAAGCGGCCGATCATGGAAAAAAAGTGGTGCTCATCGATCAGGATCCGCAACCGGGCGGAGTCTGTCTGAATCGCGGTTGTATCCCCTCCAAAGCATTGCTGCACATCGCCAAATTGATTCACGAAGCCCGTGAAGCCAAAGATTGGGGCCTGACCTATAACGAACCACAAATCGAACTCGACAAGGTTCGCAACTTTAAATCGTCGGTCGTCAGCAAACTGACCGGTGGCATCCGGCAGTTGTGCGAAGCCCGTGGTGTAAAACTCATTCAGGCACGCGGAACTTTTGAAAACTCCAGCACGCTGAAGTTGACACATCCAGATGGCACAACCAGTCAACTCACCTTCGATCACTGCATTGTGGCGGTGGGATCACGTCCAGCATTTCCCAAGATGTTTGATCTGGGTGATGAACGGGTCATGGATTCTACTGGTGCCCTTGATCTGCCGGAAATTCCGGACAGTCTGCTGGTCATTGGCGGAGGGTATATCGGTCTGGAGATGGGATCGGTCTATTCTGCCCTGGGATCTCAGGTGACCGTGGTGGAGATGCTGCCGGATATCCTGATGGGAGCTGACCGCGACTTGGCCAATCCCCTCAAAAAGCGTCTGGCCAATCAGTTCAAAGCCATTTTTACGAATACCAAGGTGAAGTCGCTGAAGGCTTCGCCCGCGGGAATTATCGCAGAACTGGAAGGAGACGGGGTGTCATCCCCTCAGACCTTCAGCCGAGTCCTCGTGTCTGTTGGACGTATTCCGAATGGGCTGGGGATTGGTCTGGAAAAAACTGGAGTCAAAGTCAGCGAGCGAGGTTTCATCGAAGTCGATCGTTCCCTGCGAACTGCAGACCCGAAGATCATGGCCATTGGAGACGTGGCTGGCGAACCGATGTTGGCTCATAAAGCAACCCGCGAAGCCAAAGTGGCTGTGGAAGTATTGTTAGGAGAACCCGCCGAGTTCGACAATATCGCAATTCCCGCGGTGGTCTTTACCGATCCCGAGGTGGCCTGGTGCGGACTGACGGAAACACAGGCTAAAGAACGGGGGCAGAAGGTAACTGTCGTCAAATTTCCCTGGGCTGCTTCGGGCCGTGCACAAACCATTGCACGCACTGAAGGATTGACCAAACTCATTGTCGACCCGGAAACAGAACGAATTCTGGGAATGGGGATTGTGGGTCCGGGAGCGGGAGAATTGATCGCAGAAGGGGTCGTGGCAGTGGAAACGGCCATGGTGGCCCGGGATCTGGCGGACAGTATTCATGCTCACCCCACGTTGTCAGAAACAACAATGGAAGCGGCTGAATCCGTATTCGGCCAGGCCACACACAAGTTCACGCCCAAACGACATAAATAGAACGTCGCCGATTTAAAAGCCTTCACAAGCCTCGCAAACGACAGCGGTCTTACTCGCTAGACCAGTTTGGTCTCCAGTTTGGTCTCTCATGGACCCGCGCCAAACAGGTTTCGCTTGAAAGTCCGACAAGGGGGACGTCGGCAATGACGTCCCCTCCTCCACTTCACCCTTCAAGGGGCTTGTTCCAGGCAGAAATCCTATCGAGCGACGGCACCTGCCGGGATCTGAGCAGCATGCGCCCGAAGTTGCTCAATCGCGATTTCTTCACGGCGAATCGCGCATTCCCGGGGGGCGTCGATGCAAATTTTAACACGATTTCCAGAAATTGACGAAACTGTAAGACGAATCTCATTGCCGATGAAAATTGTCTCACCCGCTTTTCGACTGAGAACCAGCATGATCTCCTCCTTGATTTGATTGCTGATGAATCGGACGTTCTATTTGAAGCAGACGACCTTGAACTTGGTTCCCGCCCAATGGGAAATCGTCCAAACATCAAGATTTGCCGACATGTCGCTGCTTCAAAGCCATTGGTTCCTTCGCAAGCCTTGAGTTACTAGCAGAAACTGCGCCTAGATCCCAATCGATCATAAAAAAGAGCAGCTTTAGCAAAGATTTTTCAAAATTGTAGGAGTGTCCATAAAATTGTTCTCAAGTTTTCTGTAAATTTTTGACATTTTGCCATTGAAATTGCTTTTTGAATGAAAATCAGGCTTTCTGAGGCTGGAAACTTTGTGGCAATGGATCAATTGCATGAAATTTGTGGCATGAATCCATTGGCAAGCCAGCCGTCTCCCTGCTTTATTCCGATTCAGGATTCTGTAGCAAACTGGGTGATGATCGTTCGAATCGCCACAAAATCGTTCAGAGCTTGCGCCGGGGCCTCTGCAAAATTGGCAGTCAGCAAGGGGTGAAAATCGGGCCAGCCAGGTGCCAAGTCGGCAGTTGCGATTAACGCATTTGTTTTGTTAACGGTCTAACATCAAGAGTTTATGTCGATTTTTAAGACATTTGTGTTTTGGCGCACGGTTTGCCATATGGCCGTCTAGTAAACTTCAGACGTAACTCTGAGTGAATTTTTCTGAGCGAATAGACTCATAGACACGTGGAGACTCGAAATGGCTGTCTCGGAAAAGATTATTGGAATTGACCTCGGAACGACCAATTCGGTTGTTTCTGTAATGGAAGGTGGCGAAGTCAAAGTCATCGCCAATCAGGAAGGGGCGCGCACCAGCCCCAGCGTGGTCGCTTTCAATGATAAGGGGGATGTCCTGGTGGGTGAGCCGGCCAAGCGTCAGGCCATCACCAATCCGGAAAACACAATTTATTCCATTAAGCGCTTCATGGGCCGGCGGCATAATGAAGTGGAGTCCGAAGAGAAAATCGTTCCCTATAAGATCGTGGGCGGAAAGTCGGACTATGTCAAAGTAGGTGTGAAAGGGAAGGATTATACTCCTCCAGAAATCTCCGCACACATCCTGACAAAACTCAAGGATGCGGCGGAAAGTTATCTGGGGCATCGCGTCAACAAAGCGGTGATCACCGTTCCCGCATATTTCAATGATGCCCAGCGACAGGCCACCAAGGATGCTGGACAGATTGCCGGCCTGGAAGTCTCTCGAATTATCAACGAACCGACCGCGGCAGCCCTGGCCTATGGGCTGGAAAAGAAAAAGGACGAAAAAATCGTCGTATTCGACCTCGGCGGGGGAACATTCGACGTCTCGATCCTGGAAGTGGAAACCGGGTCGGTGGAAGTGCTTTCCACCAACGGGGACACCCATCTGGGAGGAGACGACTTCGACGAAAAACTGATCAATTTCGTCGCGGATGAATTTGAAAAAGAGCAAAAAGTCAACCTGCGCCAGCAACCCATGGCCTTGCAGCGTCTGCGGGAAGCCTGTGAAAAAGCAAAAAAGGAACTCTCTTCCCTGCAAAGCACGGAAATCAACCTTCCGTTTATTTATGAAGCCAAACATCTGCAGATGAATATCAGCCGTTCGCAGTTTGAACGATTAATTGATCCGCTGGTGGAACGCTGTCGAAAGCCAGTGGAACAGGCCCTCAAAGATGCCAAGCTGTCTCCCAAAGACATCGATGAAGTGGTCCTGGTGGGAGGATCGACCCGGGTACCACTGGTACAGGAACTGGTCAAGAAACTGTTCAACGGAAAAGAACCTCACAAAGGAGTGAATCCTGATGAAGTGGTCTCCGTCGGTGCTGCCATTCAAGGCGGGATCATCGCTGGGGATGTGAAGGATGTCGTGCTGCTGGATGTCACTCCCCTGTCCCTGGGAATTGAAACAGAAGGGGGCGTGATGACCGCCCTGATCGAGCGGAACACCACGATTCCCGTCACCAAGGCGGAAACATTTTCAACCGCCGCCGACAATCAGACCGCTGTCACTGTCCGGGTGTTTCAGGGCGAACGCCCCATGGCCAGCGACAACCGATTGCTCGATCAGTTTAACCTGGAAGGCTTGCCCCCCGCACCACGCGGAGTTCCTCAAATCGAAGTCGCTTTCGACATCGATGTGAACGGAATTCTCAGCGTCTCCGCCAAGGACAAATCTTCCGGTAAGCAACACAAAGTCACCATTCAGCAGTCCAGTGGTCTTTCCGAAGAAGAAATCGAGAAGATGCGCAAGGATGCGGAATCGCATGCGGATGAAGACAAGAAGCGGCGGGAACTGGCAGAAGTTCGCAACAAAGCGGGGAACTTTGTCTACCAGACAGAGAAGACGCTGAAAGAACACGCCGACAAACTGGATGAAGCTTCGAAGACTGCCATCGAAGCAGCGATGCAGAAGGTACGGGATGCCGAAAAGGGAGACGATCCGGCAGCCTTGAAGTCGGCCCTGGAAAACCTGGAGCAGGCGACACATGCGCTCAGCAAGCACATCTATGAAGCTGCCAACCAGGCGGGTCAGGCCGGAGCAACCGGAGCCGAAGCTCCATCCAGCGAACCCAAGTCTGGCGACGACGATGTGATCGATGCTGAATTCGAACAGAAATCGTAATATCGCCACTTAAAAAGTGAATGCCTCATCTCGCCGGCGTCCATGCAGGAAACCTCTGCTTGGAGACCGGCGAGTTTTTGTTTTCCGTTTTTGTTTTCCAAAGAAACAACCGTGAGGACACGACCGGCATTGTCAGGACATTACTCCTCTTCTTCCAGCATCTGGCGAATACGCTGTTCCCAGAAACTTAATTCTCCAGGAGTCGAAGAAGCAGATTCCGGAGAAAAGTTGTTCTGCAGCGAATTGTTCTGCAGTGAAGAAGCCTCCGTTGATGGGCCAGATTGTCGGGAAGAAGATCTGCGGTTCGGTCGAGGTTTGGAGCCTGGTTTCTCCTTAAGAGGAACGATCTTCCCCTGCCCTCCCTCCAACTCCTGTTCGGACGGGATGGTCTGTGGCTGAGCGGTGCCGGAGTCCTTCCGGCCGGTTCTCTCTTCTGCGGGCTGGGCGGAGGCATGGGGTCTGGATGATGCCCCGGTAGCGTCTTGTTTATTGACTGAAGATTGTCGCGACGGGAGTTCTGCCTGCAATTCCTCAAGGACGATCGAGTTGACATCAATCTCGCCAAACGCCTGCAACCAGTGTTCGACATCGGCTGCAGCAGGCTTGTGTGAACGATCGAATGCTGGCGAGTGTGTCTCATGCAGTGCGGACTCGGCAGCATTTTTTTTCGACTGGCGTTCGTCCAGTTCGACGAGAAAGGCATCGCTGCTGAGAGAGGTGGCGCGGGCATGTCGGGCAGCCCGTTGCAACCGGTGATCGCTGGAAATGACCATGACCTGTTGCGGCGCAGGGTGACTGGAGAGCAGGATTTCGATCAGATCGTCCGCCTGGCGTCCGTGAGGCGAAAACAACACTCTCATCCCATACAGATGCAATGGTCTCCGATCGGGATGTTCTGAGAACTGGGCATCAAAAATGACGGAAGTGTGCGCTCGTTCTGCTTCACTCAGGCCCGTTTGCAGACGTTTGAGCAGTTTGTTGCGAGCTTTTTCGAACTCTCCGGGAGCGTTCCGTGGGCGTCCCAGTCCAGCATTATGGAGCAGATTGTAGCCGTCGATAATCAATTCAACGGGCATTGGAAAGAGATACCTTTTGGAGAACACGCGGTGTTCGGCGGGGTCGGTTTGCTTTCGACTGCAGCCAGCTGCTTGCGCCGAGGGAGTCACAGCAATTGTAACTCAAGACTGATGAGAATCGTAACCGGTCCGAATATTCCGGGGTTTCAGCCGGGGCAGACTGCTCGTTAATCTATGGCTGGGTTGTTCTTGGATTATGCAGGTATTGCGAGCACGACCACGATCGTGCGAGCCCTGCTCAACGTTTGGTTTCTCTTCCTGGAAGGTGATGAGAAACGCTCCGGAAGGATCAGAGATGGCGAGAGAACGGCTGACAAAAGCGATGACGATCGGCTGGCGTGAATGGGTTTCGCTCCCGGAATTTCGAGTTGGTGCGATCAAAGCCAAAATTGACACCGGAGCGAATACCTCTTCACTTCATGCATTTGAAATTGAGCGTTTCCGGCGAGATCTTCGTGATTATGTCCGCTTTTTGATTCATCCACTTCAGCACAGCATTCGCAAGGCCGTACAGGTCGAAGCGCCGCTTCTGGAAATACGTACGGTCCGGAGTTCGAACGGGCTTCAGTCTGAACGCCCGGTTGTGGCGACGGAGATCGAGTTGTTCGATCTGCGGTGGACGATTGAGTTGACTCTGGCCAACCGGGACCAAATGGGATTTCGCATGTTGCTGGGGCGAGAGGCGCTGCGCGGACGCTTTCTGGTTGATGTGGGAGCCTCCTATCGGGATAAATCTCATGTTCCCGTTCATCGGAAGGCATGAAGTTTGCAGCCTGTCGATTTAGTGCCATTCTCACACAGATTATGAAATTCTCACAGGAAGATGACTTGCACGGTGCCATAAAACGTGTCTGATAATGCACTCCGAAGGCTCAAGTTGTCCGCATCACAAGTCCGGCAACTGAAGACGTTTTAGGCCAGTTTGGTCGATCATGTGCCCGCGTCGAAAAGGTTTCACTTGATGAAAGACTGAATGCCGCGAGGCAAGTCCGCCACAAAATTTACAAAACGCTCTAGTGCCCTGTCAGGGCCTGGATTTACGGTCCGTGATCGCGAAACGTCCTCCGTTGTCGGACTTTGCGTTAAGCCCTACCCGAATTTTTTAAATTGACGAAGCATTAGTGGTTCCTCCACTTACGGTGCAGCATCGCACACTGTCCATCCGTTTGGGGAAACGTTCAGAAAGTATTTTTCGCAGGTCTCTTTTTCACTGTTTTCTCGCGGTCCTTTATGTCCTCCCATGAAATTGAAGCAACGGCCCTCCACGAGCATGAGCCCATTCCGGAAGCAGTGGGGGGGACTGGCCGTTCGTTGAAAATTGCCATCCTGTCACGGAAGTCGTCGCTGGTCTCCACGCGGCGGCTGAAAGAAGCGGGGGAACGGCGAGGACACAAGGTGCAGGTGATCGACTACCTTCGCTGCTATATGAATATCACTTCGCATCGTCCCACCGTGATTTATTCCGGTCGCGAGTTGAACGACGTTGACGCAGTGATTCCCCGGATCGGGGCCTCGCATACATTTTACGGAACGGCTGTGGTTCGACAGTTCGAAATGATGGGCATCTTTACGGCAAATGAATCGCAGGCCATTACCCGTTCCCGCGATAAACTCCGTTGCCTGCAACTTCTGGCCCGAGACGGTGTCGGCTTGCCCGTTTCGGGTTTTGCTCATTCCACAAAAGATATCGATGGACTGATCGATATTGTGGGAGGGGCTCCGCTGGTGGTGAAGATTGTGGAAGGGACGCAGGGGGTGGGCGTCATTCTGGCAGAGACCCGTAAAGCCGCTGAGGCTGTCATTGAAGCCTTTCGCGGCGTGGAAGCCAATATCCTGGTGCAGGAATTCATCCGGGAAGCCTCCGGCAGCGACGTGCGTTGTTTCGTCGTGGGAGGGAAAGTGGTCGCCGCCATGATGCGCACCGCCCGACCCGGAGAGTTTCGCTCCAATCTCCATCGAGGGGGAACCGCGGTTCAGATCAAGATCACTCCCGAAGAACGCCAGACAGCCGTACGAGCCGCGAAAAGCATGGGGCTGCGCGTAGCAGGTGTCGATATCCTCCGTTCCCGGCACGGTCCCGTGGTAATGGAAGTGAATTCTTCTCCCGGACTGGAAGGGATCGAGAAGGCCACAAAAATCGACGTTGCCAGCAAAGTGATCGAATACATCGAAAAACAGGTCGATGTCGCCGACTCCCGAGATCGCATTAAAGGATAGTCTCGAGGAAGAATGATGATCTCTCCTCCAGATCAAATATCGAAGTAATGTTGCGGCGTGGAACCATCTTCCAAGGAAATGACCCGTTCAGGGTCTGCGGAGAGTACGCTGTTTTCGCCTTCCACGACATCCGCCACGGCTGTCATGTTCTCCAGCGCCACGTCCGTACTTTCTGGATCGATCTCGCGGCAACTGTTGATCAGGATCTCCGAAATCCAGCTCAATTCGCTTTTCCATTCCGTGGAGGTCATGCCCACGGGACAGTGCTGGGCAAACTCTTCGCAAAGCAGAATCATTCTTAAACAGTGACGAAAGATAATCCCTTCCTGCTTCGCCAGATCGCGGGTTGTCACATAATTATGAAAATGTCCCCCTGCCGAAATCAGATCTCCCACAATCCAGACAGAACGGGTCCGCAAATCCTGCACGCTGTGGTATTCCGAATCGAACAGCCGCCGCATACGGTCTCCCAATGGAACGGGAAAAACACGGATTGGTTTTCCAAAAGCATCCAGCTCCGGTTCTACGGAACTGGGGTCCAGCTCGCGCTGCGTGATCAGGCCGCGACGCATCAATTCCGGATCGAGCCGATACCGGGCCAGTGGACCGGGAGGAAGCTCCGACGGCCACGGGACCCGGACCTGCGACAACAATGATCCAGGAACTTCCAGCACACTTTCCAGCAACTGGATTTTCTCCGCACGATCCGCCAGCCCCAGATGATCCAGCAGAAACATCCCATACAAAGGATGACAACTCCGAAAGAGCATCATGTCTGCCAGGCGAGTTGTGGGAGATGCCTGCCGTGGAACGTATTTCTCGCGCTCGGGGGCGGCATTGTGTTCCTTTTTCTCTGCAGATGAAGAAAGCAATTTCTCTGGCGTGTCCGATCTCTCTGAGATGGCGGCCTGCAATAACGCACCCAATGACCCCATGGTCTGCGTCGCAGGTGCCAACTCACCATCTTCAACGTCCTCAACCTGCACTTTGGGATTCTGCTCTTCCGGAATTTGTTCTTCAATCAGATCTTCCAGCAGATCGCCGCCGAAGTCTTCTTCGGCGTGTTGTGATTGAGATTGTGATTCCGCATCAGGGGCGGTTTGCAGTCCGACGTCAGTCCCGTCTGCCTCATTGATCATGTCCGGCCAGGGCCAGTCACGAGTGGCTTCGATGATGGGCGTTTCCGGAAGAGGTTCCAGCTTCACGAAATCGCCGGCCGCCAGAGTCAGCAGCATTTGCGTTAACCGTTCATCGGCATTTTCCAGCATTTTGACGGGTAAAAGTCGTTTGCGGACAAACTGCAGCAGGCGATGAACATCCGGGGAAAGCTGGAGCAGATAAGCCAGCAACCGCCAGGGAAGTTGTCCTTTGCTTCCCAGATGTCCGGGGGGGGCTGCAATTAATTTCTGAAACTGTTGTTCGTTCCAGTAGGTTTCATTTTCCCGCCGCTTGGGCATCTTTTTCTTGAGGCGTTTTTTGGCGGCACGCAGATTGGGGTCCTTGGTATCTTCCGGAATTTGATCGTATTGCGCTTTCCAGCGGGCCAACTTGACGTCGTCCTCATGTGCCAGTGCATACACATACCCATTGGTGTCGAACTGCGGTCGTCCTGCACGTCCGAAGATCTGATGTGCGGTGCTGGGATCGATGATCGCCTTTTTTCCCGGCGGCCCTTTGACCAGTGCCGTCAGCACGACGGAACGGGCAGGGAGATTGATTCCCGCTGCCAGTGTTTCGGTGCACAGACAGACCGAAAGCAGCTTATCCTGAAACAGTGTTTCCACGCGGCGGCGATATTTGGGGAGCAGCCCCGCATGATGCACCCCCACACCGCGCATCAGGATCTGTTTCAATTTGGGACCGGCCCCCTGTTTCCAGTCCCATTGTTCCAGCCGTGCCGCCAGTTGTTTCTGCTGGCCATCCCGCAACAGGTTCCGTCCCTTTAATTGCTCTGCCACGTTCCAGCATTCTTCGCGGTTGAAGCTGAAAACCAAAGCGGGAGTCCGTCGGCTTTCGTCCGTTCCGTCCTGCATCTGTTCCAGATGATCGGGCAGAAGTTCTTCTCCCACCCAGATGAACTCCAGCGGGACTTTCCGTTCGGTCCCCTGAATCAGCTGCACCTTGCGGCCATGCTCTTTTCTCAGCCAGATCAGAAAGTCGACGGCATTGCCAACTGTCGCGGAGAGTAACATCAATCGCACATGACGAGGCAGAAGCGCCAGCGAAAGCTCCCAGACAACGCCTCGTTCCGGATCGTTGAAGTTATGAAATTCATCCATCACCACTGCGGAGACATTTTCAAAATCGAACCCTTCCGGGTGCAGTAGCCGATTCAAGAGAATCTCCGCGACAACCACCAGCACGGGAGCCCGGGTGTTCACTTTTCGATTGCCGGTGATCAGTCCCACATCGTCTGCGGAAAATCCCCACCGGACCGCCGCCGCCTGCAATTCCTGAAATTTCTGTTCGGAGAGTGCGATCAGCGGTGTGGTGTAATACGCTGTTTTTCGCGTATGGAGGGCCTCGAACATGGCCGCTTCCGCAATCAGCGTTTTTCCGGTTCCCGTGGGAGCACAGACAAGAATTCCTTCATTGTCGTCGAACCAGGCGAGCAGCGCATCTTCCTGGACGCGATAAGGGGCGTACAAAAGCTGGTCGAGATAGAGGGCAGCCAGGTCATCACGACTGGGGACAGAGGTTTCAGAATTTGAAGCGGACACAGTCTCTCCTGACCGGATTGGAAAAGCTGCAGTCTATCGCATTGTCGACGATGAGAGCGAACCAGAGCATTTTTGTGGCGCCGTCCAGAAAAACTGTGAATCATCTGGAGAGACTCGGAAAAGGTCTCGTTGAAATTGCGATCCGATCATTTCCTCAACTATGCTGCTGTTTCACAATTCGCTTTTCTTGAAGGGGATGCAATGAAATTTCGATTCACGTTGACGGCTTGTCTGATCTCTCTGGTCTGTTTGAGCGCCAACATGGCCAGTGCGGATGATGGCTGGAAGAACCTGTTCGATGGCCAAAGCCTGGATGGATGGAAGGTCGAAGGAGGAACTGCCACATATCGAGCTGAAGACGGTATGATTATCGGCAAAACCACGGAAAAGAGTCCGAATACGTTTTTATGCAAGGGGCCATTCAGCGACTTCGAACTGGAACTGGATGTGCTGTGCGATCCGAAGCTCAATTCTGGAATTCAGATCCGAAGTCAGATCCAGCCCCAGGACGTCTCCTCGCTTCCGGAAAGCGAACGCAAACGGAGACCGGGAACCGTCTATGGCTATCAGTGTGAAATTGCCTCCGCTGGATCGCATGTTTCCGGAAATTTCTGGGATGAATCTCGAGCAGGCAAATGGTGGGATGATTTCTCAAATCGCCCCGAAGCACAAACAGCTTTCAAAGATAACACCTGGAACCATTACCGCATTGTCGCCCAGGGAGACCATCTGCGGTCCTGGATCAACGGGATCCCTTGTGCTGATTTTCATGACAAGACGGATGCCAGCGGTGTGATCGGCCTGCAGGTGCATGGCATCAAGGCCGGAACTGGACCGTATGAAGTGCGATGGAAAAACATTCGCATCCGTGAACTGAAACCTGGTGACACTGTCAAATAAAACCCTTTGACGCGGGCACATGAGAGACCAAACCGGTGTCACAGGAAGACCTTCACGACAGACTGCTTCAGGATTTTCTGGTGTTGTGACGTGCCGTCTTCGTGGATTTGACTTTTCGCTTTGAAGCTGGTTTCAAGACCGCTTTCTTGGGGGAACGGGCTGGGGTTGAAACAGCTGTCGCTGCAGGCTTCCTGGACGCAGACTTTGCAGGTGATACTTTCTTCGTGCTTTTTGGGGGGGCTACTTTCTTGGCCCGGCCGGAACTCGCTGACACTTGTGTCTTTTTGGTCGGTGCTTGTGTCTTTTTCACGCGGGTGACTTTCGCAGATGTTGCGGTCACCGGTGCTTTGCGTTTTTTTTGAGATCCTGTTGACTTCGCTTTTACGGGTGTCGCCTTGGCTGCTTTCGTTTTTGCGGGTGTCGTTTTTGCGGGTGTCGTTTTTGCGGGTGTCGTTTTTGCGGGTGTCGTTTTTGCGGGTATCGTTTGGGCTAACTTCGTTTTTGTTGCTTTCGTTTTGGCTGCTTTCTTTTTGGCTGGGCGTTTCGACCGAGCCGGACGAGACTCGGCAGGCTGATCGATTTCAATTCCGAAGAGTTCTCCCAGATCCTCATTCTGAAGTGCCTGATTCTGGTTTGTGCCCAGCGCGGTCTGCAGATTCGAACCTTTCGCAGCCTGGTGAATCAATTCCGTATGATCAACTTGTCGCAGCAGAAACAAGAGATCTGGTTGCTGGTCCAGTCGTGCGCCCACTCCATAGAGCACCGCGGCAACATGTTTACACATGTCGGCCCAGTCTGGACAACTGCAATGAAGTTGAATTTCATTAGGTCGGGGAAACAGCCCTTCTCTCGGACGGACCAACCGTTCCATCACGCCATCGGAGAGTCGGCCCTGCAATAGATCCAGCAAGGAATGGATCGACTGGGAACAGTCCTGGGTAATCTTCTTCCAGTCTTTTTTATCGAATGGTTTCAAATCGATGGTGATGTTGTAGGTGTCGCTGCCCTGGACAATCGCAGTGATCTGGCCTTTGTGAATCTGCAAGTCGATAATTGAGCCGTTCCGGGCATATGTCCGGCCCCGAGGCAATCGATTTGCAAAGTCGCTGTATCTCTCGAGATTATCGCACCAGGCCTTGCCCCAGAACGTGGCCACAATCTTGCGGCCTTCAATCCGAACCGGCTGAAGTTTGCTGCCTTGTTTTTCCAGCTGTTGTGCTTTCCGACGTGCACTGGCACGCTTCTTTGCGGCAGAAACGTATAGTCGCGATCCCCAATACATTGACATCTTCCTTGATTTGACTCGACTTGACTTGACTTGACTTGACTTGAACAGTCCGGTTTTCCTCGCCGTGACGAAGAGTCTGTTCGGAAAGGTGCTGTGGTCATTCCTGGATTGAAGGGTGAGGAACTGATGGCGAACACGACGACGATCGTGCGACAATCAAACATCCATCAAACATCCATCAAAGCAAAGTGGTCATGCCAGGGACATCTTTGCCTTACGGCTTGTGAGTTTATCCAGTTCGGTCACTTTTTTAATCGAAATCACCTTAAAATTCTGCTTAAATCGCAGGCACACCGCAGTGTCCGCGTCCTGCTTCGCGGCATTCAGCATTTCCTCAATCGAAGCGCTTTTCATCCTGAACACTGGCGAGAATAACTGGCCCTGTGCCCTTGCCCGTTATTCTTCTATCAGGGCTCGATCGAGATCGATCGCCACGAATTGCAGTAATTCGTCATCGCTGAGTTCCGTGAGCAGCGTCTCTCCGGATTGATCGAGCAGTTTTTCTGAGAGTGTTCGTTTATCTTCGATTGTCTGGTCAATCCGATCTTCGACGGTCCCGCGACAGACAAATTTGTGCACGAGAACATTGCGCTTCTGGCCAATGCGAAAGGCCCGGTCTGTTGCCTGGTTCTCCACAGCCGGATTCCACCAGCGATCGAAATGGACCACGTGTGAAGCCGCGGTCAGATTGAGACCGCTGCCTCCGGCCTTCACCGAAATGACGAAGAATGGGGGCCCATCATCGGACTGGAACTGGCGCACCAGTTCTGTACGACGTTTCACCGGAGTTTTGCCATGCAGCACCAGGCCTTCACGATCAAAGATGCCGGAGAGATATTCTGCCAACGGACCACAGATTGTCTGGAACTGCGTGAAAACGAGCATTTTCTCCTGACGCTCGAAGATCGGCTCACAAATCTGCTTCAGCCTTATAAATTTCCCGCTTTCCCCGCTGGCATATCCGGAATCGTTCAGGTACTGAGAGGGATGATTGCAGATCTGCTTGAGTTGCATCAGGGTGGCCAGCACCAGTCCGCGACGGGCAATCCCATCGGCCTTTTTCAGCCGGTTCTGTAAGTCGTGAACAGCTTTTTCATAGAGCACCGCCTGCTGTTTCGTGAGCCCGCATTCCGCCCGCATCTCGGTCTTTTCGGGGAGGTCCGGAACGACATTGGGATCCGTTTTCAGTCGTCGCAGGATGTAGGGGCGCACCAATCGCCGCAACGAACCGAAGGCGGCGGCATCCGGTTGCTGATTGAGCCGTTTTACAAATTTTTTAAACCGTGCCGAAGAGCCAAGCAATCCAGGGCAGCAGAATTCAAACAACGACCATAAATCACCCAGATGGTTTTCCACGGGCGTCCCGGTCAATGCCACGCGTCCTGTTGCGGACAATTTTTTGACTGCTTTGGCTTGTGCCGCCGAGGTATTTTTGATGGCCTGGGCTTCATCGAGAATAAGCAGCCGCCAGTCAACTTTGCTCAACCATTCGCTGCGCCGTGCGAGTCCATATGTCGTCACCAGCAGATCGAATCCAGACAATGCCTGCCGTGGATTTCGAGCAATTTTTTGTAAAGTCTGGGCATCATTTTCTGAGCGGTGTGCATACATCACGCGCAGTGTCGGCCCAAATTTCTCCAGTTCCTGCTTCCAGTTTCCGACCAGCGACGAGGGAACGATCAGCAGACTGGGGGCGCTGTGTGTTCCGGTTTTTTGTTTGATTTCCTTCTTTGTGGCCGCATCGGCTTCGTACTTGAACTGCAGTAATAAGGCGATGATCTGGATCGTCTTCCCCAGTCCCATGTCATCGGCCAGGCAGGCGCCAAGTCCGAGTTTCAGCATAAACCACAGCCAGCGAACCCCCTCGTCCTGATACGGTCTGAGTGTTGCGTTCAGGTTTTTTCCTGGCTGGATCAGAGTCATTCCAGATGGGGTTCGAAGAGTCTGGAGCGTCTCCCGCAGCCAGCTCCCGGCCACAACCTGTGACCAGTCGGCTGTCTGATCGGCCTCTTCCGGTGCTTCCAACTGCGTCCCGGCCAGAGCCCGCATGCCTTGAATGAAGCTCAGGCCATCAGGATGTTCCAACTGGAGATTTTCCCAATGGGTGAGCGCCTGTTGCAGCTTTTCCTGGTCGACTTCGACCCAGCGGCCACGGAGAGCGATCAATCCGGTGCTTGCCTCGAGAATCTGGCGACGTTCCGCATCTGTTAAAGGTTCGCCCTCGAGCGCCAGGTCAACTTGAAAGTCGAGCAGGCCGTTCAAACCCGCTACGCTGGCACGTTTCTCTCCCATTCGAACCTGAACCTGAGGCCTGGAAGGACGTCGCGGATTCCACCAGTCCGGCACGCGGATCACCAGTCCTGCCGCTTCCATGCGAGGAATTTCGACAAGAAATCGATAAGCCTGACTGATGTTCCAGACCAGCGGTTGAAACAGTTCTTTTGATTCAAGCAATTCCCGAACCAGTGGACTTTCCCGGGCGGCCCGGCGCACCGGCTCCAGCAAAGCATCCAACTGCGTCAGGCTTTTGGTCCCGGCATATTCTTTGAGAGCTTCCGCCAACGGCAAATGCTTCAATCGGGTTCCCGCTGCGAGGCGATGGGTATAGGTGGCCAGAAATGCAAATGGCCGGTGCTCATCCCGTTTGTTCTCCGCTAAATGAAAAGTCACCCTTCCCAGCAGTTGGTAGACCGGATTCACTTGCCGTAAATAGGCAACGGCCCCTTGTGGAAATTGTTTTGCCTGGGACTGAACAAACGCGTGCAACTCCGCCCATAACGCCAAATATGTTTGTGCACTGAGATATTCCAGCCCCCGCATCGGAGGAGCTTCAGCAATCAGATGACTCAGATCTGTTTCGGAAGGCGGAACGATTTCGTCCCAGCGTTGCTCCACGTTTTCGCCCAGACTGCAAACTGCTTGCAGGTATCGTAGAGAAAATTGACGCCAGAATGTCAACGTGGGTGATAATGGATGAGTCGTCGCTGTGGAGGCCAGCCACAACAGGCCCTCGGCGGATGACTTCGAAAACGCGAACTCCAGTTGTGCTCCCAAATCATCGCCAGGCTGCAGCTCATCATCGGCATTTTTGGCAATGTGCAATCGCCCTTGGGGCGTCAGAAATATCTGTCGACTCATTTTCTCTATGCGCCCCGAACCTTCAGCCAGAGTGTGTGCTTTCCACGAGGTTCCCGACAATCAAACAGGACTCTGAATAGAGTTTATCGTCGACATTGATCAAGATCGACCAGACCGGCCTGGCCTCTGAAAATTCCTCTGAGGCAGATGAAGCAGGCGATTCTGTCTGAAAAGAGCACCCGGGCTTTCCGGGCTGCTGGTCGATTCCGGTCAGTTGCAGCGGCCTGTTGACAAGAGCCCCCAGACGCTTACTGACAATGATTTCTGACTCGATCTTCTTTCGGAATCCCGCCCTGGCGATTCGGTGACGATTCGGTGACGATTCGCATTCTGTCAACTTGTAGAACCAGAAGAAGGATGATCACCATCCTGAATTTCAACCTTGCGACGGCAGGATTCAGCACTTTTCGGGATCTGAATTCGTAGCACACCGTTTGAAATTCGAGCATCAATCTGCTTGTCATCCACCGCACAGGGCAACCATACGGTCCGTGAAAAGCTGCCGCAGCGGCGTTCTAAACGGTGATATTTTTTGTTTGCATCTTCCTCTTTCTTCTCTTCTGAATGGCATCCACTGATGGTCAGGGACTTGTCATCCACTTCCACTTGAATATCCTCCCGTTTGTAGCCGGGAACATCCGTCGTGATCTCGACAGCATTTGCCGTCTCGGCCACATCCACACGAGGGACCAGGTCGTTCCGCATGGAGGGGACGGCATCGCCAAAGAAATTTTCCATCAAGTCGGCCATTTCATCTCGTAACGCGCTGATCGACGTATTCGGCAGCCATCGTTTCAGAGAATTTTCCGGATATGTATGAGACTTGGACATGATTCACTCCTTTTACTGACTGAATGGATATTTCGTTTTCCCTTTCGTTTTCCTTCCCGCTGTTTTCCATTGTGCCTGAGGCGAACAAGCTGTCCAGACAGCAATCACAACGAATTCATTCTTCCTCCATGAATGCTGATCCCGTCGATCTTTCGGACATCGAACATGCTTTTCAATTCTCCGAAAACAGGCTGAAATGGAATGCTGCGGCAGTTGGCGCAATGATTTCTGTGCAAATGTCTGCAATGCCGAGTTGAAGTGTGGAAAATGGCCGATTGGTACGGCGGCACATGTGCGAAAACCATAAAACTCGTGGCACGGGCTTGATTCTCGCGTCCCAGCATTCAAAAATCGCAGAAATCTGTATGGCGAATCGGCAGTGCGGGGAACCTGACCGGGTCGATTCGTGTCTTTTCATCGCTTCCCCGAACCAGAATCCAGACTGTTTTTCCATGCGACTTTCCGCTGCTGTCCAATCTCTCAAGCCCTCCGCCACGATTGCCGCTGCCGCCAAGGCCAAAGCGCTGAAGGCCACAGGCATCAACGTGCATGAATTCACTCTGGGCGAACCGGACTTCCCCACGCCGGCCCATATTTGCCAGGCCGCGAAACAGGCCATGGACGCCGGACACACGCATTACACACCGGCCACCGGGATTCCCGAACTGAAAAAAGCAATCTGTGCCGCCTCCCTGCGGGATTATGGACTGACCTATGAACCGAACCAGGTGGTCGTCTCCAATGGCGCCAAACATGCCATTCATAATGTGCTGACCGCTCTGTGCGGACCGGGGGATGAAGTCATTATTCCCACTCCTTACTGGGTGAGTTACAGCGCCCTGGTGGAACTGACCGGTGCCACTCCCGTGCTGGTTCCCACCACCCAGGAAAGCGGTTTTTGTCTTTCCCCAGAGCAGTTCGAATCGGCAATCACAGATCGAACACGCCTGCTGTTACTAAACAATCCCTGCAATCCGACCGGGGCCGCTTATCCCGTCCAGACGCTGGAAGGACTGGCGCAGGTGGCGGTCAAACACCAGATCCCGGTTCTCTCCGACGAGATTTATGAAAAGCTGATTTACGGTGATACAGAATTCCGCTCGTTTGCTTCCTTTGGGGAAGAGGTCAAGAAGTTGACCATCATTGTCAGCGGAGTGAGCAAAGCCTATGCGATGACCGGCTGGCGGATTGGCTGGACGCTGGCCCCCACCGACTTAACCGTTGCCATGAGTAATCTACAAAGTCAGCAGACTTCCAATCCCTGCAGCATCAGCCAGTATGCGGCCATAGAAGCCCTGACTGCTTCGCAGGAGAGCGTTCAGGAAATGCTCGTGGAATTCACCAAGCGTCGCAATTATGTTGTGGATCGCATTCAGGCGATGCCGGGGCTCAGTTTCTCTGAACCGGGAGGGGCGTTCTACATCTTCTTTAATGTCAGCAGCTATTTTGGAAAGACGCTTCAGGGAGGGAAAGTGGCCCAGAATGCCACAGAATTCTGCAATATTCTGTTGGAAGTTCCGCATGTGGCGCTGGTCTCAGGGGACGATTTCGGGGCTCCGGGCTATGTCCGTCTCTCCTTCGCCACCAGCCTGACCGCACTGAAAGCCGGCCTGGACGCATTGGAAGAATTCCTGAAGGCAGCCCGATAAAGAAGGTCAGCCTCCCCCTCAACTCCCGACTCCTGGATCCTTGACTCCCCGACATGGCGATCACGATTATCGGATATCGAGGCACCGGAAAAACCACGGTCGGGGCGGAGCTGGCGCAGCGTCTGGCCTGGAATTATCTTGATCTCGATCCGGAGTTGGAAAAACGAGCCGGGAAGTCCATCGCAGCCATCTTCGCTCAGGATGGAGAACCACATTTTCGAGAGCTGGAAAGTGCGGAACTCGCCAGACATCTGGGGGGTGAAACCATTGTCATTTCCACTGGAGGAGGAGCCATTCTCAGCAACCTGAATCGCGATCTGATGCGTCAGAGTGGTCCCGTGATCTGGTTAACGGCCGAAGAAGCCACGATTGCTGCCCGGATTCAATCCGATCCGACTTCCGTCACCCGCCGTCCATCGCTCACGCAGACCGATCCGATTTCAGAAATTCAACAGGTCCTTGCTTTCCGTCGTCCGTTCTATTCTGCTGCCGCCACGATCCAGGTTCAGACCGATGATCGTTCCCCGGCAGAGATTGTCGACGAGATCATGTTGCAACTCCCCCGTGCTTGATCGTTTCCAAAGCGTTTTTGTAAATCTTGTCGTGAACTTGCCTCGCGGTATTCAGTCTTTCATCAAGTGCAACCCTTTCGACGCGGGCCCATGAATCGACCAAACTGGTCGAGTGCCCTGCACTGCGACTGAATCGCTTCGTTTCAACTGGGAAGCTAGACTGGGAACGCTGGTCTCCGTTTTTGTGTTTCAACATGATTCCCGACATGCTTGCTGTCCACGCTGTGACCCATCTCCGACTGGACTTTCCCGCATGGATCGTCTTTTCCTATCTGTTCATAATCGGGGCCATTGTCGGCAGCTTTTTAAATGTGTGCGTCTATCGCATTCCTTTGAAGGAACGCTTTCTGGATCAGTTGCGTGCCCTGGCCAACCGGCCTTCGCATTGCCCCCGGTGTCAGACCAATATTCGCTGGTTCGACAATATTCCGATCTTCGGCTGGTTGAAATTGCGTGGCCGCTGCCGGGCCTGCAGGATGCGGATTTCTTCGCGTTATCCGCTCATCGAATTTCTCAATGGTTGCCTGTGGGTGCTGATTTTCTGGCGGGAAGTTCCCATCGGCCTGACCTCCACACTCGGCGAGAGTTGCCTGTTTTCCGACCTGGGACCGCAATCGTTTCCCGGGCTGGGGTTCCTGTCTCCGGAATGGTTTGTGGTCTTGCGATTCCTCTTTCACATGGTGCTGGTGGAAGCCCTGCTGGTGGCATCGTTGATCGATATCGATCTGCGTATTATTCCAGACGGCTCGACATTACCTGCCATGCTGTTTGCGGTCCTGGTCAGCACGCTGATTGCCCGAGTCCATCTGGTTCCGGTCTGGTTTCAGAGTCCAAACATGGAGCAGTCGTTCTCACATGTCCTGCCGGGATGGCTGCATCCCTTCATTGCAGGAGGAGCCGTTCCCGAATGGATCAGCCAGTTTCCACATCTGCATGGATTTCTTGTCAGTCTGGTGGGACTGTTGATGGGGGGCGGAATTGTCTGGGGCATTCGCATCCTGGGGTTCTGGATGCTGCGGCAGGAAGCCATGGGATTTGGAGATGTCATTTTGATGGCGATGGTGGGGGCTTTTCTGGGTTGGCAGGCCACGCTGATCGCCTTTTTCATCGCACCGATGTGTGCCATCGTTGCGGTTGCCTGGGCTTCGCTGGTGAATCTGTTTCACCGTTTCTCCGGACGGCACACTCCATTCGTGCGAATGATTCCCTATGGTCCGTACTTGAGCCTGGGCGCCTTGCTGACCATTTTATTCTGGCAATCCCTGTTCGAACGGACTCGGCATTTCTTCGAAATGGGGATACTGCTCATTCCCTTCGCACTGTTCATGGCATTGGCCTTTGCTGCATCCTTGTTTCTGGTTCAACTGATCAAACGCCTGCTGGGGATTCCATCGTTCATCGAACCTGAAGAGACGATGTGGCGCCCGGCCGATCAACTCTGGTTTTTTAAAGGGGAAACCGTCAATCGGCACACAGGACGGTGGAAAACTCGCGACTGGGACGGCTGTGCTGCGGCTCACGGAACCATCCATGAAGAACGCTGGCGAAACGGATCTGCAACGGGCGGCCTGCGACCACGCCACACGCTTGACAACAAGCCCCCACACAATCCCCGGTAGCTTTGAAGGAGCCTGGCAGCTCGCGCAGCAGATTATCGCGGATGGAGCACAAGTTGTGTGATGGCGTTTTCCCCGGCAGCGGCGGGGAAAACAGTGGGCGGAGAGCGTGTGGCGGTATAAGCTGATTGTGTGGCGCGGCAGTATTGAAGCAGTTCATTCGCACATTGCAAAATACCGACATGATCTGATTCCGCAATGGCTGCCTGTTCAAGCTCAATCGCTTTGGCGGTGATTTCATGAGCCCCCGCCCGTCCGGCAGCATGACAGAGGTGTCCTGCTAAAATTTTGAGCATCTCGATGTCTTGTTGATCCACTGCTTCCGCCAGACCTTCCAGTTCCAGGCCGATCTCCAGGGCTGCTTCGACATCCACCGCCATTTGCAGCGTGGTTTCCTGTCGACGCTGGAGCAGGACTTCTTCGAAGTGAGAAACGATTTCTGGATCGAACTGAGTTCCCGCACAACGACGCAACTCAGTCAGAGCGGCACTGGAGGAGATCGCAGAACGATAGATCTGATCGGTGGTCATGGAGTCATAGGCATCGGCGATTGCCAGAATACGTGCTCCCAGTGGAAGTGCCTGCTGTTCTGCAGTGGATTCTGAATAGGGACGGGTATAATTTTCGACGATTCCGGTCAGTTCTGGATTTGCAAAAGCGGTCCGTACAATTTCCACACCGATTTTGTCGTGGGCATGCATGATTTTCCATTCTTCTTCCGTCAGCGGTTCTGACTTATGGAGCAGTGCATCGGGAACTCCTATTTTGCCGATATCATGCAGCAAGGCGGAGATCTCCAGAACATAGCAATTGCTCATGGACATCAGCCGTTGTCCCATGGCGACACAAAGGTCCGCCACCCGGCGCGTGTGCGTGGCTGTGGCATGATCACGAAACGCCAGGGCAGAGAGGAGCGCTGTGACCGCGGGATAAGGAATGATTTTTGAAATCTCTGGAGAGATCTCAGAGACGGACAACGGCGCAGAACTAACGGCAATTTCCGAATCGAACCGGCAGACCTGGTTCCGCCCTTTCTTCTTTGCACGAATGAGACAATCTTCTGCCTGTTCCAGAAGCCGAGATGGTGAATCCGGGACTTCAGATCGGCAGGCGACTCCGATACTCACCGTGAGTCTGTTGTCCTGCCCCGGCAAACGGCTGAGCTTGCGTCTGAGCCCTTCCGCGCAAAAAACGACATCTTCCGGATTGGACTGGGGCAGCAAAATCAGAAATTTCTCACCGTCAAAACGGCAAACCAGATCGCACTCGCGCACATTCTTCCGCAGGCAATCCGCCACTTCCTGCAGCAACTGATCCGCCACCACATGGCCATGCCGTTCATTGATCAGGCGGAAGTAATCGATGTCGACAATCAGGCATCCCAGATCATCGTGCCGGTGCTGGCTGTCATTCCAGTACCGTTCCAGCATCTCCATTCCGGCGTGCCGGTGATAGCATCCTGTCAGGGGGTCGCGCAGAATCAGTTCTTCCAGCTCAGCACGATGCTGGCGAAGCTGCCTGGAAGATTCACGAACTGTTCCCATTAAATTGACCAGTTCAGACTGCATGGAATTCAGTTTCGTTACATCTGCAAAACTGATCAGTGCACCGCGCGGCGCCTGTCCTGCTTCGACGATGGGGACGGAATTCATGATGACCACGCGGGCTTTTTCTTCCCCCAGCCCGGTCAATTGCCCTTGGCGGCGGTGACCCGCTTTCACTGCTTCCAGCCAGTGAACGGAGTTCGTGCCGGGCGAAGTTGCCTTAAGGGACGAGGGTTCCTGAATGGCGCTCGATTCCGCGCGATCGGATTGAGCATGTTCAGGTTCCAGGTCCTGCCATCGCCATGCGAGGTCTCTGGCCCGCATGCCAAGAAGTTGATCGCGAGTTGAGCCAATCTGTTGCAGAAACGACGGGTTGGAGTAGACAAAGCGCCCTTCATAATCGAGTACGACGACCCCTTCCGTTAATCCATCCAGAGCGGTGACGAAGGAACCGGGAATGATCTGGGCAGACGAGTGATGTGCGTGATGCGTCTGCGCCCTCCGGCAATACCCGACGAATCCCGCCGCCACAAACAGCACGGACAGTACAATTGGCACCAGTCCCCAAAACGCAAAAATCGGCTCGAAATAAAGGCCGACAAAGCAGATGGTCCCTCCCAGGGCCAATGAGACGACGACTACCGGGCCAATGGCCCATCGCCTGCCTCGTTTGTCTGGGGTGATCTGCATCTCAAGGGCTCCAGCGGATACAAAGTCCTGCTCTTTGCTTATTAGCTCAGGCCATTGTGCTGCGCTGGAAAATCCAATGTAAAAGACTGAATTATCAGTGTTATCATCAATACATTCAGATTATTGAACAGAACCGGCAAGACACCGTGAAAACGGCGATCCTTGCCGTTGAGATTTTGTGAGCGGCGCTCAAAAAACCTGCGGGAAAGCCCCGAATTTCATAACGCTTTTGCGGCTTGAAGCTCGTGCAACATCGAATGTCACAGCGAGCGCATGCGGAACTCCGGAGCACGGTTTTTGAAAAATCCCGATCCACAGTTTGTCAAATTCCCTGAAATATTGCACAATCTTGCGGGAAGAACCTCGAGAGAGCCCGTGACAACATCAAGATCAAGGCGAGTATCACGACCATGAAGAAAAACCCAGTCAAGGCAGCACTACGGGCTGGCAAGCCGCAAATTGGAACATGGCTTTCCCTGGGAGATCTGAATGCGACGCGGATGCTGGCCAGAACAGGACTGAACTATCTGACCGTGGATCTGGAGCATTCCCCCATCGACTGGAAACAGGCAGGAATGCTCTTTGCTGCAATTGCTGATGCGGGTTGTGTGCCGCTCGCACGTGTTCCGGAAGGACGTCACGATCATATTAAACGAGTTCTCGATGCGGGAGCCCATGGGATTATCGTCCCGATGGTGGATACCGTGGAGCAGGCCCAGGCTTGTATTGCTGCCGCCAAATATCCTCCACAAGGGACCCGATCCGTGGGCGGGTCTCTGCATGCGATCAATTTTGATGCCACACCAGCAGACTATTATCAGCATGCCAACAGTGAAATTCTGGTGATCCTGCAGACAGAATCTCCCCGCGGCGTCGAGAACGCAGAAGACATCTACAGCCTGCCCGGTGTCGATGCTATTTTTGTCGGCCCCAATGATTTGCGGGCACAAATGCGAACTCCAGACGGCGTCGATCCTACTCCAGAAGCATTTGAAGCCATGTTGCAGCGTGTCCTGGCCGCTGGCAAAAAATGTAATGTGCCAGTCGGCATGCACCTGATGTCCGTGGAAGACGTCAAGTTTCGCATTGAACAGGGATGGCGTTTCCTGGCCATTGGCAGCGACCTGTCCATGCTGCTCACGGAGGCCCAGAGAATCACACGCGGCCTGCAACTGGGGAATGCCGCGAAGCAACTCGCCAGATATTAGAGCGTTTTGTAAATCTTGTCGCGAGCTTGACTCGCGGTATCCAGTCTTTCATCAATCAAAACACTTCATCGCGGGGACAGACACGAGCCGCTTGCTCCTGCTCTCGTCAGCGCCGATAAGTGGCATGAGCATGGGGTGTCTCCCACAAGCTGACTTCCAGAATAGGGAGTCCCTTTTCCGCAGCATGATCATAAATGAGCCGGGCGATCGTCTCGGCTGTGGGGTTGGAATCAATCACATACAGCGGCTCCCCCAGAGCCCGCAGCATCGGCAAAGCGGGATCGTTTTCGCATAAAATCATGCGATGGTCCAGATTGTCATCGATCCAACTGCGAACTTCTCGCTTAATGTCATTGAAATCCAGCAGCATCCCGCGATGATCCAGTTGTTCTCCTTCCAGAACAATCACTGCCAGGCCATTATGACCGTGCAGGTATCGACACTTCCCCTGATAATTGAGCAGTCGATGCCCATAACAGAATTCAATTTCCTGAGTCACACGGTACATGAATGAGTTCTCGCAGGGTACGTCAAGACGCACGCCTCGTTTCAAAATTGAGTACGAAGGCTGAGGATTTCGGGATGTGGTGCGCCGGGACATCCTCTGACGGCTTCGCAGGGATTGTTTGTCTGCATCTGTGCCTGTTTCACGGTATCAATCATCCAAGAACGCCGCCCGCTGGCAAGCCTGCCGCCTCTCTTGCCATTGCCAAATATCAAGATTTTTTGCCTGTTGCTTCGTCGACTTCAAAAATGAGGGTAGGTCATTACGCAAAGTCCGACAACAGAGGATGTTTTGCGATCATGGACCCGAAACCCAATCCCCGATCAGGACACAATGGCAGAGACCAAGAATTTTTGCCTGTCGCAAAAATCTAAGGTTTTCAATTTGGGAAATCGGCATGAACGGAGGAGTTTTTCTGAAATCCTCTTGACGAAACACCGATCATGCCTTTACCGTTATTGTCTGGACTCCAAATGGATCCGCCCCTTTAATGAGATCAACGAGACAACTGATTTCCATGAGACCATTCACTGTAAATTTCGGCCTGCGGCTTTCCCTACGAACGAAACGGAGGTCTTAGGCCGGTGCGCTGATTGGTTCTGCAATTCACACCACCCTGGGACTTCTCCGAAGCCCCAGGGTGGTGTTGTTTTGTATGGACCACTCCCATGTTTTCTGCGACAGAGTGTTTTTGCAAATCTCGTCGTGGATTTGCCTCGCGGCATTCAGTCTTTCATTAAGTGAAACCTTCATTAAGTGAAACCTTTTCAACGCGGGCACATCAGAGACCAAACTGGTCTAGAACTTCTGGCACGGCATGGCGCCGCTCCAGTCCAACTTCAACTTTTGCATCTCAAATTAAGCATTTATTATGGCCGACGACATCATCACAATCTTCGACACCACTCTCCGCGATGGGGAGCAATCCCCCGGTTGCAGCATGGACACCAGTGAGAAACTGGAAGTGGCCCGTGCACTGGTCGAACTGGGGGTGGATGTCATTGAAGCTGGGTTTCCAATTGCTTCTCCAGGCGATTTTGAAGCGGTTCAGCAGATTGCCCGGACGTTTGGTGATCAGAAAGTGATTTGTGGTCTGGCGCGTTGTCGAAAAGAAGATATTTCCCGTGCCTGGGAGGCCCTTCAGGATGCTTCCCAATTGCGGATTCACCTGTTTCTGGCCACCAGCGCGATCCATCGTGATTTCAAACTCAAGATGGCGAAAGAAGAGATTCTCCGCCTCGCAGTGGAGTCCGTCAAATTCGCATGTGATCAAATCTCCTCGCGTCCGGATATTGTCACTCCGAACGTGGAATTCTCCCCAGAGGATGCCGCCCGGACCGAACTCGATTTTCTGTGCGAAGTGGTGGAAAAAACGATTGCTGCCGGGGCCACCACGGTCAACATTCCCGACACCGTGGGCTATGCCACGCCCAATCACTATTACAAGGTGATTAAATATCTGAAGGACAACGTGCCCAATATTCACCGGGCAGTCGTCAGCACTCATTGCCACAATGACTTGGGATTGGCCGTCGCCAACAGCCTGTCCGCGATTGAAGCGGGAGCACGACAGGTGGAATGTACCATCAATGGACTGGGGGAACGGGCGGGGAACGCTGCGCTGGAAGAAGTCGTCATGGCGCTTCGCACCCGGCAGGATTTTTATGGAGTGCGGACCAACATCAATACTCAACGCCTTTTTCCCACCAGTCGGCTGGTCTCCGGAATTACCGGGATGGCGGTTCAACGGAACAAGGCGATCGTGGGGCAAAATGCCTTTGCCCATGAATCCGGAATCCATCAGCACGGCATGTTGCAGGAGCGGACCACCTATGAAATCATGCGACCGGAAGACATTGGAATACTGGGAACCAATCTGGTGCTGGGCAAGCATAGCGGACGCCATGCCTTAAGAGATCGGATCAAATCGCTCGGTTTCCAGTTGGACGACCAGGCCTTTCAGAAAATTTTTGAAGACTTCATCGCGCTGGCAGATAAGAAAAAGGAAATTTACGATGCGGACATCATCGCCCTGATCGATCATCGCAGTGGTGAACAGGAGCAGATCTGGACTCTGAAAAGTTTCCAGGTCCTGGGAGGAACCGGGACCATCCCCACCGCCACCATTGCGCTGGAACATCAAGATGGGCACATCGTGCAGGATGCGTCTATTGGGGATGGCCCGGTGGATGCTGCATTTCACTGTCTGGAGCGTATTGTCGGGGTGAGCGTCAAGCTGGAAGAATACACTGTCCGCGGCGTTTCCGGCGGTAAGGATGCCCTGGGGGAAGTGATTCTGGAAATCGAAGTCGAGAACCGCAGGTTTCACGGAAAAGGGGTGAGTACCGACGTCATCGAAGCCAGTGTCCAAGCCTATTTGCATGCCCTCAATAAAGCCCTGTCCAATCACCCCGGCCGCGATATCCAGCGGGAAAAAGGAGTGTAACAGCCCGTTGACAATCACCTGCGTCCTGACCAGGCAGAAATGTCTGATCCACTTTTTCCAATGAAACTGGAGTCTCTGGTGATACAGACATTTCTGTTTGTGCTCTCTTCAACAGGCTGTTAAGCGTCTCCTTAGGCGTCTCCGATTATGCCCGTTTATCCTTATCTTGTTCGACCTCAAGAACCGGCGGTCTTTGTCGAGCTCTATCTTCCCAGAAAGGCGGTCTTTCAGGGGATGCTCTATGACACCTTGACTTCCGGGTTCCGTCTGGAAAAAGTCAAAGAACACTTCCTGCAGGCGGATGCCGTCAAGCAGCGGCAAATTCGTTCCTTATTAGGGAAAAGCTGGACTGCGGTGGATTACACACGGTCGGATATTGAACAGTTCCGTCGTGTCTATTTCGGTTACTCCCTGTATGACGTGAATGGAGTGTTTCTGAAGTCGATCGCTCCCGGGGATCATGCGACAGCAGCCCTCACAACCGCAGAACAGGACGAGCTTTATCGTGTGGCGGAAGAGTCGAGCCAGGTCGTGCGCATGGTCTTTAAATATCCTTGTGCTGATGAGCCAACAGTTGCGATCGACTTTCTCATGCTGGCGCTGCAGCGGCCGTTGTCAGAGATGTCTCAGTTTGCGGATGTGCATCGAAGCGAGATCATCGAGGCCGCTGGTCCAGCAGCAGACCGGGTCTTTGCCTTACTGGCAGACCTGGAACGCTGGCAGATGTACGTCGGATTGTTCGTCTTTGGATTTCTGATCCATAACATTTGTGAAGGAATTCTGAATCTGGGAGAGTCCATGAAAGTGCAGATTGATCCGGCGGACTTGTTGCAGGATGAGATCTGGGTCACTTCATCATGGAGTATGAGCATGAATGTTGTAGACTGGGTCCATGGTTCCCGTCACGCCTGATCCCACTCCAAGGTCACGCCCACCACCGCGAAACGATGAGCCGTCTTTCAAGTTGATAAAACACTCATCTACACTGAACACACAGACAAAGATCATAAGGAACTGTTATGGGGGCAGAAGCACGCCTGAACGAACTGAAACTGGAATTACCGCCGCTGCCCAAACCGGGCGGGGTCTATCGGCCGGTTCTGCAAATGGGAAATCTGTTGTATTTCTCAGGGCATGGCCCGTTGCGTCCGGATCAGACGTACATCACCGGCAAAGTGGGAGGCGATTTGACGCTGGAACAGGCGAAAGCTGCTGCCCGTGTTACGGGGCTCACCATTCTGGCCTCCGTGCGCGAGTACCTGGGCAATCTTGACCGCATTGTCCGGATGGTCAAATTACTGGGAATGGTGAATGCTGTTCCCGATTTCCAACAACACCCCAGCGTGATCAACGGTTGCAGCGAATTGTTCCGTGACCTGTTTGGTGAAAACGGAGTCGGCGTGCGAAGTGCAGTGGGAATGGGATCTTTGCCGGGAAACATCGCCGTTGAAATCGAAGGGGTTTTTGAAATTCGGGACTGAACGTTTCCGCGGATTGCCGGGATTGGCAATTTGTGGGGGATCTGGCGGCATCTCTTCCGTCCTCCGGATGACTCTTTTACACTGAGCGAGCAGATTCACCCTGGATGGATCACGTTTTTACGTGGCACGTACCAAGGCGTCTGAGGCCAAGACGGCTCAGGAACAAATGTCATGAAACCATCGTTTGTCATGAAACCATCGTTTTTGTGATTGAGTGATGATTGCTTGCTCCTGCTCGGCACCTGTTTCGATCGTCAGGACGGCGGGTGCCGATGGCTGCCGGCAATTTGCATTGATCGTTTTTTCATCGATCCATCCGGATCGTTTTCCACAGCTACTGACAATCGGCTATCAATGTCCATTCTCGTAGATCGTTCCACAAAGATTATTACTCAGGGGATTACCGGCAAAGCGGGACTGTTTCACTCGCAGAAATGCCGGGAATATGCAGCGGAATTTCGCCCGAACGAAGAGGTCCTGGTGGGAGGCGTGACTCCCGGCAAGGGGGGCGAGACCGTCGACGGCTTTCCGGTCTTCGACTCCGTTGAAGAAGCCGTTGCCAAGGCTGGAGCCAATACCTCGCTGATCTTTGTGCCTCCTCCATTTTGTGCAGATGCCATTCTGGAATCCGCGGATGCGGGAATCCGTTTGATTGTGGCAATCACGGAAGGGGTTCCTGTTCTGGATATGGCAAAGGTCAAACGCTTTCTGGCAACCCGTCCTCATGTTCGGTTAATCGGTCCCAACTGTCCGGGAATTATCACGCCAGGCGTTGCAAAAATCGGTATTATGCCCGGATACATTCACAAACCGGGGACCGTCGGGTTGATTTCCAAGAGCGGGACATTGACCTATGAAGCCGCCTGGCAACTCGGCAATCAAGGATTGGGACAATCGACCGCGGTGGGGATCGGCGGAGACCCAATCATCGGTACCCCATATATTGACCTGCTCGAAATGTTTCAAAACGATCCCGGCACGGAGTCGATTCTCTTGATCGGGGAAATTGGCGGAGATGCTGAAATTCGCGCAGCCGAATACATCCGTGACCACGTCACCAAGCCCGTGGCGGCTTTCATCGCGGGAGCAACGGCCCCTCCGGGAAAACGCATGGGACATGCTGGCGCGATTATCTCTGGCGGCAGCGGCACCGCAGCCGAAAAGGTAGCAGCCCTGGAAGCAGTGGGAGTTGTCGTGGCACAAAGCCCCGCAGATATGGGGCAAGCCGTCAAACGGGCCATTGAAGCCCGGAAGAAATAAATTTTGAGATGTCCTTCAGCCCTCTAGACCAAGTTGGTCCAGACGAGAGAGTCACTTGCTCGATGTCGGTTTTGAACTTTCTCTCCCTGGTTCCGGGTCATTGGTGGAATGTCCCGGATGAATCCATTCCGACGTCCCGTCTTTCCAATGTTCTTTCTTCCAGATTGGCACTCGGACTTTCAACTGGTCAATCAGATATTGGCCTGCTGAGAATGCGTCGTGACGATGGGGCGAGCTGACAGCAATGGCCACACTGGTTTCGCAATGCCCCAGATAGCCCAATCGGTGGACAACAGCCGCCTTGAGAATTGGCCAGCGTTGGCAGGTTTCTTCCACCAGGTCTTGCATGACACGAAGTGCCATGTTCGTATAGGCTTCATATTCTAATGAAGCTGTCTGTCTGGCCTGTGTCCATTCACGGACCGTTCCCAGAAACAGCACCACCGCTCCCGCCCGGGGTGTGGTGACGAAGTCAGTCAGTTGCTGCGGAGAAATCACTTGGGAAGTCAATTCGACCCAGCGATCCGGGTTTGACGTCTTCATGATCCATCAGTCCTTAACATCCGTAAAAACACGATCTACAATCAGACCAGACATACTCAGAACCAGACACATTCGCCCCCAGCCGGGAACAGCATGTTTTATCCGCCGCTGACCGCGGGAAAGCACGCAATTCTCGCTTCCGGGGGAATCCGCTGATCATCATGTGCATAATCTTCGTTCAGGGAAATAAGCAGGTGCGGCAAAATCTCCAGCAAGGTGGGAACTTGTTGCCCCAGTTCTCGCCGAAGATCTCTGATGACTGCTGCCTCCGGCAATTCCAGTTCGATGAGAGCGCTGCCCGCGAGGTCTCGTGCGCGGGCGAAAAGCTGAACCGTATACTTCATTTTCGCGCCGCTTTCTTGACTCGTGCAGACGTGATGCGGGCCTGCAGTTCCGGCATCAGTTGATAGGCCAGTGCCAGGATTTTGAGGGGGTGTAGGGTTGGAACGGAAGAATCCTGTTCCATCTGCATCTGGCAACTGCTGCATTCCGTCGTCCCCGCAATAAAGCTGGGGGATTGCATTTCAGCCATCAGGCCGGCTCCCATCGCCATCGACTTCTCGAAATTCTTGGCTGTCAGGCCAAAGGCGCCCGCCATCCCGGAGCAGCCCTTTTCAATACGGCTTAATTTTAATTCCGGGATTAATGACAGAATCTCCGCCAGTGGGCTTTCGCCGGAGAGATATCGGACATGGCAGGGAGTGTGATAACCAAACTCCATCGCCACGGGAGAAAAATCGGTCTTCAACAATCCTTTGGCATGCAGTTGCTGCAAATAGGCTCCGGCTTCGATGGTTTGATCTGCGACAAGTTGAACGTCCGGATGCTGAATCAGTCGGGGGTATTCGTATTTCAGGCAGACGGCTGCGGTGGGCTCGGTGCAGAGAATCGATCGGCCTTCCCGCGCATGTTCCGCCAGCAGATTCACATTGGTTTCTGCCAGTTCCCGGGCAGCATCCAGATCTCCGGCAGAAATCATGGCCATTCCGGAAGCCACCTGCTGCCGGGGAACGATCACGGTTTTCCCATGATGCTGCATGATCCGCAGAAAGGCACGTCCCAATTCATGATCATGATAGTTCACGAAGTGATCGACGAAATAGATCGCATCCGCCCGTTCGGTCAGCGAACGGGAATCGTGCATCATCTTCAGAAATTCCCCACGTGAAAATCGCGGAAGCTTGCGTTGCCGAGCGATTCCTAAAAGTTTCTCGATCAACCAGCGGATACGGCGATTGTGAATGGCCCAGTTGGCGACACGGGGAAAAGTACTGCCCAGCTTGCCAAACGAATGTGCCCGAGAAAGTAGATAGTCCGCGTGGGAAAGGCCGGTGGCTGCCACACATTGGGCTTTGGCCTCGATCGCCAGGGCAGGAATATTGACCGTCGAAGGGCATTCCCGATGGCACTGCTTGCAGTTGAAACACAGGTCCGATAACTCTCGTGCCTGGTCTGTTGAAAAGGTTTTGGGATCAATCGTGCCATTCACAATCGAACGCATCAGGTTCGCTTTCGCCCGAGGACTGGCATCTTCCAGTTGATCAATCTGAAAGAATGGGCACATCCGAAAGATGTTGTTTTGCGCTCGACAGTCACCGCAACCATTACAGCGCAGCGTGGTCTCGGCGAATTCTCCCGGAGCCCATTTCAACTGCAACGGAACAAGCGGATTGGCTTCCTGATCCGCAACAGGAGGAATGCGAAAATTCCGAATTGTCAGATGTGGATCATTACTGATGATCTTACCCGGATTCAGCAGGTTTTGTGGATCGAACAGCCGTTTGACCTGCTCCATCACCCGGTACAACGGACCATATTGCGTCCGAATGAAAGCGGTCCGGGATAACCCATTTCCATGTTCGCCGCTGATTGTTCCACCACAAGAAATCGCGACTTCATAAAGTTCGCGGGCCAGGGATTCGATCTGACTGGCGTTCCCGGCGTGGGGAATACTCATGAATGGGCGAAAATGAACCTGTCCGGAAGCGGCATGCGCATACAGCGAAGCCGTGATCCAGTGCTTTTGAAACACACGCTGGGCCCGCAGTAAAAACTCGCGCAGAATGGGGGGCGGAACGGCAATGTCTTCCACCAGCGGGATCGGCCGCGTCTCTCCTCGCAACTGATTAAGGAGTGGTACCACTCGGCTGGGCAGCGACCACAAAAATTCCACATCGTCAAACGAATGGGCCTCCATCGCCACCAGCGAATTGGAATCTGTCTGCTGGATGAGTCGCAAGACCTGCGATAAACGACGCTGCAGCGGCTGATTGCCAAATTCGACGAACTCGATCAGCAATGCGGCTTCCGCACTGGCGGGAATCAGACTGGCAAAGCGGGGATCGGAATCTCGGGCCAGTGACAGGATACGCCGATCCAGCAGATCGCAGGCACTGGGCTCCTGCAGGATGACCACCTGGACGGCTTCGAGTGCTTTTTCGAGATCCTTGAACAGCACCAGTGCTGCAGCCCGATGCTCCGGCAATGGCAACGTTTGTAACGTTGCAGCAGTAAACAACCCCAATGTTCCTTCCGAACCAACCAGCAATCGGGGCAGATGGATTTGATTCTGCTGCAAGACGGTGCGCAAATGGTAACCGGAACAGTTGCGCTGCAGTGGTGGCTGCTTTTGCAGAATCAATTCTCGATTCTGCTGGAGCAACTGCCGAAGTTGCAGCACCAGTTCGTTTCGACGGGGAGAATCACTGGGGCCGATGGTTGCTGAATGAACACCGGCTTCAAACAGAGTCCCATCTGCCAGCACGGTTTCGATGCTGATCACGTGGTCACGGGTAGAACCGACACGGACAGCGTGTGACCCCGCAGCATCCACCGCCAGCATCCCGCCCACGGTGGTGATCGCAGTATTTGATGGATCTGGAGGAAAGTATTTTCCAAAGGGACGCAGTGCCTGATTGAGATGCTGACGGACCACACCCGCCTGCACGCGCACGGTCTCCCCATCAATCATTTCAATCTGCTGGAGATGGCGTGAAAAATCGACGACCAGCCCTGTTCCCAGCGCGCCCCCCGCCACTCCGGAACCGGCTCCACGTGGAATCAGGGTGAGTTCGTTGTCCCGTGCGTAGAGTGCCAGCACAACCACATCGTCTCGGTGGCGGGGAAAGGCGATTCCCAGGGGACGCATCTGATACAGGCTGCCATCTGTGGAATAAATTTCACGCGCAACATCATCGAAACGAAACTCTCCTGTAAAGAGTCCGGCCAGATCCTCCGCGATCCGTTGCTGCTGTTCATCCAAGGCAGATCAGTTCATTGCTGCTGAAGAGGCGAATGCCCACTCAATGTGTTGGCTTCTGCAGGTTGTCCAATTGCGGCACGTTCAAGGCGAATCCGCTCCTGCCGGTATCGTTCAGCCAGTTCGAGATTAAATGTCCCATGTCGACTGAAGTCGGCCTGATGGTGTTTGGTCCGGCAACGATAACAGACCAGAACATCCGCCATCGTCACATATAGAATCATATCCAGCAGGGCAAATCCCATCAGGATACCCAGCGCCAGCACCGGTCGATGGTACCCCCAGGCGATACTGCTGGAAATCGCTCCCACGGCGACACAAGTCAATCCCGCCCATTGTGGAAAATTCTTCTGCCGCCACAAGTCCCCGTTCCCGCACCGCAGACATTCCGCGGGAGATGACTCCGCCTTGACCTGTGCCGCATCGATCGATTTTGTCCAGCCACAATTTCCGCACGTCAACGCAGGCTCAATGGCCACCTCTCCCGAACGGTTGGCATGCTGGCAACGAGGACAGACATAAGTCAGATACATCCGAGGATCCCAAGTACTTGGTCAACGTCAAGAATGAGGAAAGTGTTCTGTCAGGATGATCCAGATCCAGCCGGTGCATCTCAACTGTGATCCAACGGTCACTCAATTCTAACAGCGCAAATCTATGGTCCACCGACCTGCATTCCCCCCAGTAGACCGGCAGCCATCTCACCCATGAATACCAGTATTGTAGCGGCATACAACACGCCAGTCGCCGATTGCGTATTGCGGTACTTCAAAATTCGCAAGGTCAACCAGGCCATGAACAGTGGGCCCAATAAACCTCCCCAGCGTAGAACCAGCAGCGTCCAGTTGCTTCCCGACGTCTGATTTTGTGACAGTCCCGATCCAATTTCCACTCCAATTCTGGCGAGCACGGACAACCCGAATAGACGCGAATAATTCACCAACGGTTGCAACGACATCCCGGTCGCAGTGAGATACCAGTGTCCCAGCAGCATGGCTGCTGTGGTGGCACCCAGAATCCAGGCAGCAGAAAGTGCATTCAGCGCAAACTGGACACTTGAAAAGACGCTGCCACGAAAACTCCAGGCAGGACTGCACACTGCCAGTAATGAAATGCCGAAAATCAACCAGCCAAAGATTGCCCCGCCCCGCCGTCGTTCCAAAGTCCATGCGATCGAGCCGACAAACGACAGCCCGGAAACCAGCAGACTCATGGCGAAAACTTCCCCCCGGATACGATCGACAGATTCAGAATCCCGGAGCGGAAACTGGTTGGCAGTGACTGTGGCCAGCACGCTGAGCCCCAGAACCAGTAACATCTGAATGCGGAAGAAACCCGATGTGATCTGCCGGCGCGAAGCCAGGCACCACATCGCGGACAATCCGCAAATCAGACGGAGTGCGAACTCGGGAATCATCGTTTGCCGTAGATCAGGGACATGGCTTCCGCTCGGCTGGAATCGTTCTTTTTGAACAGTCCCCGTACCGCACTGGTCACGGTGAGTGCCCCCGGCTTTCTGATTCCACGAATCGTCATGCAGGAATGCTCCGCTTCAATCACGACAATCACCCCTTTGGGGTCGAGTTCGGACACCAGCAGGTCTGCCACTTGTGCGGTCATGCGTTCCTGAACCTGCGGACGATGCGAAATCTCTTCCACAATCCGTGCCAGCTTACTGATTCCCACAACATTTCCCTTGGGAATATATCCCACGTGGGCTGTGCCAATGAACGGCAACAGATGATGTTCGCACATGCTGTTAAAGCTGATGTCTCGAATCAGAACCAGTTCGTCATAGTTCTCTTCAAACGTTTTTTGCAGATGCCTGGCCGGTTTTTTGTGTAATCCGGAGAAGAGTTCCGCATACATGCGGGCCACACGGGCCGGCGTCTCCTGCAATCCGTCGCGATCTGGATCTTCCCCAATGGCTGCCAGAATTTCCCGGACAGCCCGCTCGATCCGCAACTGATCGACCGGCGTACTCGCATCCTTCTGATGTTCAGCCACTGAGTTCTACCCTCTTATTTCAACATCTATTCTGAATATGCATTGAAAAATCCTGATTCCAGATTGCCATTGTAGGCAGGCAGCTCCTCAGGTTCCACGAGAGCCCATTGAAAGCTCGTTTTCGAGAGATTCAGACTTGGCAGAACCACCCAAAGCGACTACGATTTTAACCGCAACTCCGTCTGTCAAATTCTTGCCTGATAGTGTAACGGTAGCACGAAAGATTCTGATTCTTTTAGTCTAGGTTCAAATCCTAGTCGGGCAATTTCATAAACCGCTTTCAGTTGAAGACTTATGTCGACATACTGAAAGCGGTTTTTTGGTTGAGACGACTCTGAAGTCTCGAAACTCGCCGAATTTTTCGGTGACCAGATTTTGCGGTAATGAGTTGGCAGGAATCACCTGTCAGGCCACGGTCTCGCGAGCGAGGTCGGCTGCGGTGTGTCCTGCCCACCAGGCATTGTCGCTGTTGCGGGGAAAAAGACTGATCCCCCCTTATTCAGCTGTTCCCCTTATTCATCTCTTCCCATTATTCATCGGTGACGCAGCCTTCGCTGGCGCTTTTGACGTTCTTAATGTACTTGTAAAGCGTGCCGCGAGTGGCTGGATACGGGGGGGCAGTCCAAGCAGCTCGGCGTTTTTCGAGTTCTGCGTCAGAAAGATCGACATTGACCTCGTTGGTTTCTGCATCAATGGTGATGAGATCTCCGTTCTGCAGTAATCCGATTGGTCCCCCTTCCTGGGCTTCCGGGGTGATGTGTCCAATGATGAATCCGTGTGAACCTCCCGAAAAGCGGCCATCTGTCAACATGGCCACTTTGTCACCCAGACCAGCCCCCATCAGAGCACTGGTCGGCGTGAGCATTTCGGGCATGCCGGGGCCTCCCTTGGGGCCTTCATATCGAATCACCACCACTTCGCCCCCTTTGATCTCCTTGTTCTCCAGACCGCGGAGCATGTCTTCTTCGCGGTTATAGCAGAGCGCGGGACCAGTGAATTTCAGACCTTCTTTCCCGGTGATTTTGGCGACCGCCCCCGTGGGAGCCACGTTTCCACGCATAATCCGCAAATGGCCTGTTTTCTTGATGGGGTGTTGCAGATCGTGGACCACACTTTGTCCACGCTGCAGACCCTGGACTTGTTCCAGGTTTTCCCCCAGCGTCTTGCCGGTGACCGTCAGGCAGTTGCCGTCGATCAGACCTTCGTCCAGCAGATACTTCAGCACGGCGGGAGTCCCCCCCACGTTATGCAGGTCTTCCATCACGAACTGTCCGGAGGGTTTCAGGTCTGCCAGAAATGGCACGTGATCCGAAACTTTCTGGAAATCATCGATTGTCAAGGGGACATCCACGCTGCGGGCAATGGCCAGCAGATGCAGCACGGCATTGGTCGATCCTCCCAATGCCATGGTGATGACCATCGCATTTTCCAGCGCAGCCCGAGTGATGATGTCTCGCGGTTTGATGTCTTTTTCCAGCAGATTGCGGATGGCGGCTCCCGCGTTGAAACATTCTGCATATTTCTTCGGATCGACAGCAGGAGTGGAGGAAGAGAAGGGGAGAGACATGCCCATGGCTTCAATGGCGCTGGACATGGTGTTGGCGGTGTACATACCTCCGCAGGCGCCGGCACCGGGACAGGCGTGTCGCACAATGCTTTGGCGTTCTTCATCGCTGATGGCACCGGCGATGTATTGGCCATATGCCTGAAACGCCGAGACGATATCCAGCTTCGTCCCCTTGACACCACAGCCGGGCTTGATGGTTCCTCCATAGACCATCAACGAGGGCCGGTTCAATCGTCCCATGGCCATGATGCAGCCGGGCATGTTTTTGTCACAACCGGGCAAAGTGATCAGGGCATCGTACCATTGAGCCCCCATCACGGTCTCGATGGAATCCGCAATCAGGTCTCGTGACTGCAATGAGTAACTCATGCCGTCCGTTCCCATGGAGATCCCGTCGCTGACTCCGATGGTGTTGAATCGCATGCCGATCAGATCGGCCGCCTGGACTCCCTCTTTGACACGGCCTGCCAAGTCCAGCAGATGCATATTGCAGGAGTTGCCTTCGTACCAGCAGCTGGCAATTCCCACCTGAGCTTTGTTCATGTCCGCTTCGGTCATGCCGGTGGCATATAACATGGCCTGCGAAGCCCCTTGCGCACGAGGCTGAGTGATGCGGGAGGAAATTTTGTTGAGTTGTGTCATGGTCAAAATCGTTACGTCAAATGAAATTCAAAACAAGCACACAGCCAGGGCAGGTGCAGGATTAATGAATCGAGGCGAAGACTCCAGTGTGACGATTCTGGATTTCAGAGTCGAGCGATCCCGAGAAATGGAATTGCCCGCAGGAGACCATCACCGCAGGTCATTCCCGTTTTCAGGGTGGCACTGCGATCGTGTCCAGGATCTGTTGAATCACCTGTCGGGCACGGCGGCGTTGCGATTCGCGAATCACTCCCCCACACACAACACGATGTGCCAGAACCGGAATTGCCAGCCGTTTCACATCGTCCGGGATGGCGTAGTTGCGACCTTCGATCAGGGCCAGGCTCTGGACGGCACGGTACAGTGAGAGGACTCCCCGCGTGCTCACGCCCAGCGAGAGCTCTTTGTGTGTCCGCGTCGCACTGACCAGGTCCAGCATGTAATTGGCAATCGATTCGTCAATGGTCACAGTGCGAACCTGTTGTTGCAGCAGTATCAGTTCGGACGTCAAGATGACAGCGGGCAATTTGTTGACCAGTTCTCCTTGCCGGTGACTATTGAGAACGGCTTTCTCTGCGACCCGACTGGGATAACCCACCTCGGTGCAGATCATAAATCGATCCATCTGATTTTCTGGAAGTGGATATGTCCCTTCAAACTCAAACGGGTTTTGTGTTGCCAAGACCAGAAACGGGCGTTCCAGTGCATAAGTCTGCCCATCCGCGGAGACCTGTTGCTCCATCATGGCTTCAAGCAAGGCACTTTGTGTGCGGGGCGTTGTCCTGTTGATCTCATCCGCCAGAAAGATATTTGTAAAGATCGGTCCTTTGCGAAACTCGAACTCCCCTCGGTTCGGGTAGAAAATACTTGACCCCAGAATATCACTGGGCAGAAGGTCCGGCGTGCACTGCAGCCGAGTGAACTGGCAATGCAGGCTTTGAGCAATCGCCTTGGCCAGGGACGTCTTTCCAAGTCCCGGCGCATCTTCAATCAGCAGATGCCCTTCCGCCAGAAGAGCTACAACCGCCAGCCGAATGACCTCTGGCTTTCCCAGGAGAACTTTTCCAATATTTTCCTCCAGCTTTTGAATTGCCAGATTAGGCTCAGAACTCACGGAAGTCTCCACCGGGTACACTCTAATCAGCTTGCTCACAACATCAGACAAAGAGCTTGACGTCAAAAAACGCCAAGACGAGTGCTTTGTCAACTTTAAAAATTCGGGTAAGTCTTAACGCAAAGTCCGACAACGGAGGATGTTTCGCGATCACGGACCCCAAATTCCAGCCCTGACAGGGCACGAGAGAGTTTTTGTCAATCTCGTCGCGGCCTTGCCTCGCGGCAGAACCCGAACAATGTGGGAACAATGTGGGGTGAATGCGCTCTGGTCAAACTTCAACCGGACAACACTCCGGATCTGCAGCATTTGAACGATATGGATTTAAGGACGATTTCCGACAGCGTGCAAGTGACTGAGCGATGTTGACACGAATTTCTTTCCAAAAGACATTGCTGATAGGGTCACATCCTTTAAATTGACGATAAACTGAATGTCGCGAGGCAAGTTCGCCACAAGATTGACAAATACGCTCTATCATGCAGACCGTCTCCAGCAAAGCATTCGTCCTCCGGGGACTGGCAGGAATTGCACTCGCGTTCGCGTTGCAGGCGGCTGTCTTCAGCAGTGAAACCTGGCCTCAATTTCGCGGCCCTTCCGGACAGGGAACCACACGGCAGACCCATCTCCCCAGAGTATGGAATCGAGATGAAGGGATTGTCTGGAAGACTGTTCTGCCAGGGATCGGTCACTCCTCACCAGTACACGACGGCTCTGTGATCTGGCTCACCACCGCAAAAAAAGATGGCACCTCCATGAGTGCCGTGGCCCTGGATGCTGCCAGCGGACGCATTCTTCATCAGGTCACAATCTTCACTCCTGCGCAGATTGAAGAAATCCATCACTCCAACAGCTATGCCTCACCCACTCCGGTGCTCCATCAAGGGCGATTGTACGTTCATTTTGGAACCTATGGAACTGCTTGTGTGGAGACACTGTCGGGTCAGATTCTCTGGAAAAACACAGGGTTTCCGGTCGCTCATGATGGCGGGCCGGGGAGTTCTCCAATTGTGCATGGTGATTTGCTGTTGCTCACGCTGGATGGAGCAGACACGCAACGTGTTGTGGCACTGGAATTGGAGACGGGGAAAATGCGCTGGACGAGAGAAAGATCGGTTCCCTATCCGGCCAATCCCGTTACGAAACGGGCTTTTTCGACCCCGCTGGTCATCGAGCATCGGGGACTTCCCATGCTGATCAGTCCGGGAGCACAACAGTGCCATGCCTATGATCCTCAGACCGGGCAGGAATTATGGCATGTTCGATTTTCCGGTTTCTCCACGGTTCCGCGTCCCGTATATAATGGACAGCACTGTTTTCTCTGCACGGGTTTTTATCAGCCGGAATTATGGGCGATCGATCCAGGTGGATCGGGCAACGTGACCAGGACCCATATTAAATGGAAATTCAAAGGAGAGGTCTCCGAAACACCCTCTCCTCTGATTGTGGATGATGCCGTCTATGTCCTCTCCAACAAAGGAATCCTGACAATCCTGAATGCGGAAACGGGAAAGCGCCAAGGGGTCTTGCGAATGGGGGGCAATTATTCCGCTTCTCCGATACTGGCCGATCGACTGGCCTATTTCTGCAACGAGGAGGGAATGGTTAAGCTTGTCGATTCCGCACTGGCCAAACCCAAGATCATTCAGATCAACCGGATGGAAGAACGCATTATGGCCTCTCCTGCCGTGCTGGAAAACGATCTGATCATTCGCACCGATGCGGCTTTGTATCGTGTTCATGGCAGCCACTGAAGCTGCACAAGCACATGCGTATTTCTCAAACTGCCCGCCGCCTTACTTACGCAACCTTACTTATCTCCTTTAAAGACCACCTTGGTCCGGGTGATCTGGTCATGCAGGGCAAGTTTTTCTGAGTTGAAAGCAAGCATCATGAAGGGGATTCCACCCGAAAAATACCACAGGTTTCGCAAAAACCACTTCAGGGTGGCGGTCTTGACGCTGACGACCTTGTCCTTCTGCGTGACAACGATCAATCCGAACGCATCCTTGCCAAAGGTGGATTTGAGCTGAGACGACTCTTGAATCGCCCAGTAATTCCAGTTGGTATAGACCGCAAAGATCAGCAGGCCGACCGGCAGCATGGCGGGAGAAAACAACCAGATCAATAGTAGAAATCCCGTCACGACCCATTGAATCATCAGCGTCTTCGGGTTCGCCGTCACCAGAAATCCAGCCAGCGGCATAAATGCCAGATCTACAGAGTGGGCCAGATAACGCACCCAGAACGTGGCGGGTGTGCCGGGCATGATCCGCTGTACCAGGTCCAGGGTGTGAGTGCGATAAAGACCAAACAGTCCCGCCATTCTCATGACAAACACCGCTGGGAATGCTGCAATGAATGCAATCGGCATCACCACGAGACAGGCAGCCAGAATATTGAAGGCCCCTTTCAAGGCAATGTATGTGAAGGATGACTGGTCCGTTCCCAGATCCGCAATTCCCATGATCCACAAAACGACGTGTCCGGTGAGCCCCGGCGACCAGGCCACGGAGCCTTCCGCAGCCCCCGGTATCACAGCTGGGGCTGCATCTTTCAGTGCTTCCCCCACGATCAGTGGACTGACAAAAGGGTTGGCAGCTCCAATCAGATACACCATCAGACCAGCAGCCAGAATCGCGGGAGTGAAGGCGAGCAGCGAAACAAAGAGAAAGTAGAGAGAAGCGCCCGCATTCTTAAAGAACAGAAGCAACAGTTCCCAAAGAATCCACGCTTTATACGGATGCTTGGTGACCATGTGGACTAGTGCAATCGGCATGACCAAAACCGGCAAGGCCTCTGCCGCGATCACCAGCCCCAGGAAAAATTTAGGATTGGTCGCCAGTGTGGGATTGTTGATCAGCATCCACAGATAGAAGATCAACAGTAAAGGCAGGAATGGACCTATCACCACGAGTGGCCAGAAAATAACCCGTCCGCCCGCTGAGGCTGCTTTAAAGAAGTCGAAGTAGAATCGATCTGCCCGGAATGGTTCCCTCACAATACTGACAGAGATAATTCCCATCACCAGCGAGAGAAACCACCCTGCAATTCCCAAGGCCGAAATGACAGACAGCCCCCCCCAGAAGGCTTTCGTCGGCCAATTCTTGCAATACACCAGCGACATATAGACACATGTGGCATTGATGGTGGCAAAGAGTGCCCAGATCCCTCCGGTTCGCACTGCCAATGCCACATTCTCTTTCATAAACGTCAGAGATTCCTTCCAGGCACTCGTATAGAAAAGCTGCGGATCAAGCCCTTTCAGCGTTCGCCGTCGTTGCTCCCGGGCATCCATCTGCCCTTTCTCGACATTCATCCCGCAGTTTCGGCAAACGGGATCTTCGGCATCGAGTTCTGCAGCACAATACGGGCAGATCCCTCCCCCCTCGGCCTCCTGCTGGAGCCGGTCCAGGTCCAGGCTGCCCAGATCCATCGCGCTGTCCTTCTGGACGGCTTTGACAGCGGCCTTGGATTTGGGGGCAGGGGCGGATGCTGCAGCATCGCCAGCGGGAACCTTGAGTTTCGTACCGCACTTGGGGCAGGCAATCACCTTTCCCCGTGCTTTCTCAGGCGCATTGAGAACGGTTTCGCAACCACTGCAACGAACTTTTGGCATACATTCGCTCCGACCGGAAAAGGCTTCCACGGTCTCTCTTCGCCAGTTCCATCTTCTGAACAGACAAGCTGCCTGCCCTCAAAGAATACGTGGACCGATGCCGGTCTTTGAAGGCCGATGATGATGGAGATGTAGTTGAATTTAAACAGGAACCCCGAAGACGGCAAAGGGACTTCTGAAGTGAAGGCCGTCGCTGCAGCCAGTTCGCGAGGAAACCACTGTGCCGGTACAACTGCCACTCTCCTCTACAAACTCTCGAGGGCAAGTACGAAGCGGCAGTTTGTGCCGATTCGTCTCCCTCAATTTAACAACTTAATCCTACTTTTCACCACTCGGACCGATCCGTCGGCAGTCTCATCTTGACCATCTGGAGAAACTGCCTGACACTTCTCTCCCCTCACAAGCTCAACTTGTCCTGCTGGTTCGGTCTCGCCGCATTCTGGATCAGACATTCCTTCTTCAGACCTGGAGCCCTCCATGGCCAGTCAAACTTGCGATTGGCACTCCGTGAATGCGTCTTCCCGATCTCTGGCAGCTGCTGGCACATTTCTGGTGATGCTGTCGTGGGCCAGTACAGGGTTTCCTCAGGCACCTTCCACCAGCGGTGTCGCAGTACTCAACGATGGCCGAGTCTTTCAAGGAACCGTTCAGGAAGTCCCCGGAGGTTATCGGATCCAATATCCAGGAGGATCTTCAATCCTTCCGTTCAATCAGATCAGCGTCACATCCGCCACATTAGTGGGGGCCTATGAAGCATTTCGAGACAATATTCGTACTCCCAGTGCAGATGCCCATTTAAAACTGGCCGAATGGTGTCTGGTCAACGGACTGTACGTGCAGGCAGACATTGAAGTTCAATCCGCGTTGCGTCTGGAACCCATGCGTACGGATGCAGTGGCCATTCTGAAACAGGTGGATGCCTTTCTACGTCCCGAAAAACTTGTGAGTCCCATCGCGAATCCAGAACCCACTGCTCCCCGTGCTGCGATTCACGTGGCAGCGTTTTCGAGTTCGGAAGACAATCGACCATCGGGACTCTCCCGGGAAACACAGTTGGATTACATGCGCAAAGTCCAGCCACTCCTGATCAATACTTGCGGGAATGCCGCCTGCCATGGTCCGCAGGTCGACAACCAGATGAGGCTGATGAATGCCCGGATCAATTCCCCCGGTCTGAAGATGGCCACCGAACACAACCTGTCAGTTTTATTCACCCTGATCGATCATGAGCATCCTGCTCGCAGCTCTCTGTTGACCCGACCTCGCGATGACACTGACGCTCACAAAAAACTCTTTGCTTCCTCCAGGCAGCAGTCGCAGTATGAGCTCCTCGAGCGCTGGGTGCACCAGGTGGCACGAGAACGTGCTCCGCAGGTACTGGCTGCTGGCCAGCCGACCCCGCCCCCGACCACTCCCAGGCAATCATTACTCATTCAACCGGGACAACCGATTCTGCAGGTCTCCGGTACTATCTCTGTGCCATCCGCCGAAAAACAATCCGTGCCTGAGAGTGTTCCCCACATGCTGCCAGACCTGCAGCACGCACAGCCCATTCCCAGGACATCATCTTCTGCCAGCTCGCAGACACCTCCAAGCGATCTGCAATTTCTGGAACGTATCCGGCAATCCAGTCTTCCGGATATGTTCGATCCGGAAGAATTCAATCGAATGATGCACTCCGGGAATTCGCCCCGTTGAAAATCGACGTCGCAAATCGCCCACCACCCATGGTATGCTGATCGGAAATAGAACGTTTTTGTCAATCTCGTCGCAGACTCGCCTCGCGGCATTCAGACTTTCATCAAGTGAAATCTTTTCGACGCGGGCACATGATCGACCAAACTGGTCTAGTGCTTTGTGACAACTAGAAATTAGGGTTGTTCTTAACGCAAAGTCCGACAACGGAGGACGTTTCGCGATCACGTACCCGAAATCCAAGCCCTGACAGGGCACGAGAACGTCTCTCACATTATCTTCTTCCTTTTTCTCTTCCCCTGACAATGCATCTGGCCATCATCACCGCGGGGGGCGCCGGCATGTTCTGCGGAGCATGCATGCACGATAACACCTGGGCTCGGGCGCTGATGGCACAGGGAATCGAAGTCTCTCTCATTCCGGCCTATACCCCTTTGCGTCTGGATGAGCAGAGCACGAGTTTGAACCGGGTCTTTCTGGGAGGAGTGAATGTCTATCTGAATGAGAAATGGAACTGGTGGAGCAAACTGCCTCGCGTGCTCACATCCTGGTTAGATCGTCCCAGTTTCATTCGACTGGTCACCAGCCGGTCCATCAGCAACGATGCTGCCGAACTGGGCGAGTTAACCCTTTCTCTCATGCGAGGGGAACATGGCCCCCACCGGGCAGCCATTCAGGAGTTGGCAGAGTTTCTCAGCAACACCATCCGTCCAGATGCCATCATCTTCAGCAATGCCCTATTATCGGGAGCATTGCACGAAATTCGCCAGGCCTGTCCGGTCCCCATCCTGTGTACGTTGCAGGGAGACGATGTCTTTCTCGATGGGCTTCCCGATCAATTTCGAACGCCGGTGATTGCACGGATGTCGGAGTGTGCCCGCGAGTTTGACGGATTCATCACGCACAGTGCCTTCTATCGCGATTATATTGCGAACTATCTGTCCTTACCCGTCGAGAAATTTCACATT